>MDTD01118551.1_pt1 | contig 31399 bp, 30 predicted proteins | sample 811221 | NCBI WGS metagenome assembly MDTD01 (sample SAMN05326646, study PRJNA326480) | marine metagenome | isolation source: seawater | place: Pacific Ocean: South West | collected 2011
CACCCACGACAGAGCCATTCGGAGGTACATCATGGCCAAGCGAGGCCGGAAGAAGCGCGACCGCAAGCACAGCAAAGCCAACCACGGCAAGCGCCCCAATGCCGGTTCGAAGTCAGTGCGCTGACTCCACCAGCAACAAAACCGCCCGGTCCTCATGAGAGACCGGGCGGTTGTCGTTGGGGCCGGATGTTGTCGTTGCGGGGCGGCTGCGGCGGCGCTCAGCCCCGGCGGATGATCGTGGTGCGGCTGATCTCGAGCCGCAACCGCTCACGCAGGCTGTCGGGGGCGCGCTCTCCACTGCACTTGATGGCGATCAGCTTCTTCACCCGCTCTTCGATGCCGTAGTAGCGCAGACAGGTGGGGCATTCCTCGAGGTGATGACGCAGCCGGTCACGGGTTTCGACGGTGCACTCGCCGTCGAGCAGCGTCCACACCTCGGCGATCACGGCGGCGCACTCGGGATGCTCGGGATCGACGGGCCCTACCGGCGGGGTCCAGCGGTCCTGCGGATCAGGCTGGTCGCCGGCACCCGACGCGTTCTCGGTGCTGCTCATGACGAAACCTCCTCCGGGGCGTCCTGGCCGCGGATGAAGCCACGGTCGCGGGCCACATCGGTCAACAACTCGCGAAGTTGACGCCTGCCGCGGTGCAACCGCGACATCACCGTTCCGATCGGCGTGTCCATGATCTCGGCGATCTCCTTGTAGGGGAAGCCCTCGACGTCGGCGTAGTAGACCGCCATCCGGAAATCCTCCGGAAGAGCTTGCAGGGCTTCTTTGATCTCGTTGTCGGGCAGCAGCTCCAGCGCCTCGACCTCGGCCGAGCGCAACCCTGTCGAGGAGTGCTCGGCGTTGGCCGCCAACTGCCAGTCGGTGATCTCCTCGGTCGGATACTCCGACGGCTGGCGCTGCTTCTTGCGGTAACTGTTGATGTAGGTGTTGGTCAGGATCCGGTACAACCACGCCTTGAGGTTGGTTCCTTCCCGGAACGACCGGAACCCTGAGTACGCCTTGACCATCGTTTCCTGCAGCAGGTCCTCGGCGTCGGCGGGGTTGCGGGTCATCCGCAGCGCGCCGCCGTAGAGCTGGTCGAGCATCGGGATCGCGTCGCGTTCGAAGCGCGCGGTCAACTCGGCGTCGGTCTCTTCGTGCCCGATCTGGCCGTCCGACTGTCCATCGGTGTCGGTCATCGTGGGGAACACCGTCCCTTCTGTAGCGGCGCCACCAGACAGCTCCGGCGTGTCCACCGGACGCTCCAGGGCCTTCATGGGCAATGCAGTCAACACTGGCACCGGAAAATCCCCTTCCGCCGATCCTAGAGGTTGACACCGACTACAGGCCGTGGCCGGCTCAGCGACCTGCCACTGCTGTGGTCAACAACAGCGCCGCCGGGCGCGGTGTTCCCCGCCGTCTGGCCGTACTGCCGCCGACGACCCCGCCGGTCGGGAATACTCACTGTCTCGATGGACGTGTCAACCACCCTGGTCGTCGGCGCGCTGACGCTGCTGGTGCTCGCCACGGCGCTGGCGTGGTGGTTGCGGCGGCGCGCGTCGTTCCACTCCGCAGTGCAGCAGCGCGGGTGGCGCATCGAGACCCACGGTGAGGACACCGTGGTCGTCCCGGTCGCCGGGGACTGGACGCTGACCATGACCCGGTCGTTCGTGGCGCAGATGTCGCCGCCGAGCACCCACATCGTCACCAGCACCTGGTCCTGCCCCACGCCGGCCACCCTCGGACCGGTGCTGGTCGCCGGCCCCGCCCCACCCGGTGAGCTCCGCGAGCTGGCCACCGGTCTGATCAGCGCGCTGCCGGCGCCGCTGGCCGACTGGCTGGGCCTGGACCGGTTCAGCGGCGGACGGCCGCTGCGGGCTCTGCCGGCGATGGACCAGCGACTGTTGGTGTTCGCCACCGACGGCATCGGCCCCACCGGGACCATGCGCAACGTCGCCGACGCGATCGGCGACTGGTGCGTCCGGTTCGACGCCGAGCGGGAGCAGCCGGTGTTGACCGTCGACCGAACCGGCATCTCGGTGCGGGTGCGCACCGATGTCCTGCGCTCGGTCGAGATGGCCGACGCGTTCGTCAACCTGGGCCTGCGCTGCCGGGGCTCCCTCGGCCGGGCGTGAGCCTGGTCCTGGCCGCCTCGGTGGTCGTCGTCTCGGCGGTGCTGGCGTGGCGCTGGCGCCGCCGAACCATCCCGTTGTGCGTGCTGGCGGTCACCACGGTTCCGGTGCTGTTCCTGGTCGTCGTCATCACCGGGGAGGTGGTGCCCGACCTGGCGCGACGAGCCGCGACGATCACGGTGGCCACCGTGATGTTGTCGGTGCTCACCGCGCTGCTGTGGACCAAGGGTCTCCCGCAGCTGGTCAGCAGGAGCGACCGCAGCGGCGTCGCCGTGGTGTGCGCGGCCCTGTCGGCCATGTATGCCGCGGTCGCCGGGTTCCTCCTGGTGGCTGCCGACGACACCGCCGGCGTCGCCGACGCCGAGGTCCTGGTGGATCGCGACCAGTTCGTCGCCGCGCGCGACGCACCGGCGCGTCAGGCCGGGGTGCTGTTGCAGGGGACGCTGCGAGGGCCCACGGGATCGCCGGTGGTGGCAACGCACGGGTGCGTGACGGTCGGGACGCATCGCCTTCTCCTGCCGGGTGGCCGGTTTCCCGACCGCTTACTGGTCGACTTCCCCGGCGGACCCCCGGTCGTGGTGGCGGGCATCTCGTCGGGCAGCCAGGCCTGGCAGTGGCCGGCGGACGGCACCGGCGAATGCGTCCTGCGCACCGGGGACCCGGTGGTCGTGTGGGGTCACCTGCGCGGCGGGATGGGCGGGGGCGCGACGTCCTACACCGGGCTGGCCGACGTGCGGATCGTGGCCGTCGGCGACGCGGACACATTTCTGGACCGCTTCCGGCCCGCCGCCGAGCGCACCGGGCGTGTGGTGGCCGTGCTGGCCGGGGTCAACGGTGCGCTGGCCGTAGCCGTCGCCGCGGCGGGTGTACACACCTGCCGCCGGCTGACCCGCACCGGCACCGACGACCCACCGCGGATCACCTGGCGCAGCGGGCCGCGCTGACCCGATTACCCTGGGTCGGTGGCGCGCGCAGCGACCCCCGCCATCGCCGCTCTGGTGGCGGCCGGGGCACCTCATGCGGTGGTGCAGTACCCGCACGACCCTCGGGCCGAGTCGTTCGGTGAGGAGGCGGTCGCCGCCCTCGCCGACCGGGAAGGGGTCCGGCCCGGGCAGATCCTCAAGACCCTGGTCGTCGCGATGCCCAGCGGCCTGGGTGTGGCGGTGCTGCCGGTCCCGTCGAAGCTGTTGCTCAAGGCGGCGGCCGCCGCGCTCGGCGCACCGAAGGCGACGATGGCCGACCCGGCGGCAGCTCAGCGCTCCTCCGGTTACGTCGTCGGCGGGATCTCCCCACTGGGCCAGCGCAAGCCGTTACCCACGGTCGTCGACTCCTCGGCGCTGCAGTGGGACCGGGTCTTGTGCAGCGCCGGCAAGCGCGGGTGGGACGTGAGCCTGTCCCCGCAGGATCTGGTGCGGTTGACGAATGCGGTGACAGCCGACATCTGTGCGTGACGGACGCGCGACAGGACGGCCTGCGCCGGACGGACGCGCGACAGTACGGAATATGACGAGAATCGGGCGAGATCTGTCAGAAACCGTACGTTCGGCGTGGGGGCGGTGGCATTAGGGTGGGCCCATGTCGCTTGCCGGAAAAACGATGTTCATCTCTGGTGCCAGCCGCGGAATCGGGCTGGCGATCGCCAAGCGGGTCGCGGCCGACGGCGCCAACATCGCGCTGGTCGCCAAGACCGCCGAACCGCACCCCAAGTTGCCCGGCACCATCTACACCGCGGCCAAGGAGATCGAGGAGGTCGGCGGTCAGGCGTTGCCGATCGTCGGCGACGTCCGCGACGGTGACTCGGTAGCCGCGGCGGTCGCCAAGACCGTCGAGCAGTTCGGCGGCATCGACATGTGCGTCAACAACGCCTCGGCCATCAACCTGGGCTCCATCGAGGACGTGCCACTCAAACGGTTCGACCTGATGAACGGCATCCAGGTGCGCGGCACCTATGCGGTGTCACAGGCCTGCCTGCCTCACATGAAGGGCCGCGACAACCCGCACATCCTGACGTTGTCGCCGCCGGTGCTGCTGGAGTCCAAATGGCTGCGGCCGACGCCCTACATGATGGCCAAGTTCGGAATGACGTTGTGCGCGTTGGGCATCGCTGAAGAGATGCGGGAAGCCGGCATCGCCTCCAACACGCTGTGGCCGCGCACCATGGTGGCGACCGCGGCGGTACAGAACCTGCTCGGCGGCGAAGAGTCGATGGCTCGCTCGCGCAAACCGGAGGTGTACTCCGACGCCGCCTACGTCGTGCTCAACAAGCCGGCCAGCTACACCGGCCACACGCTGCTGTGCGAGGACGTGCTGCTCGAATCCGGTGTCACCGACCTGTCGGTCTACGACTGCGTGCCGGGTTCTGATCTCGGCGTCGACTTCTGGGTCGATGCCGCCAACCCGCCGGGTTACACCGCCCCCTAGATCGCGAGAGTGCACACCGGGTAGCCACCGAGGCTCGACCACGACAGGGAGAGCACTGTCGCGGCCGCCGCCGTGGCAGGGGGGTGGCCGTGACAACGCCGAGCCTCTGGTCTGCCGGCCGCTACGACGCGGTCGGGGAACGCATCTCCCACATCGCCGGGCAGCTCTGTGACGCCGTGGAGCGTAGACGTCCGTTGCGAGGTTCCGACGTGGTCGACCTCGGGTGCGGTACCGGCAGTGCAGCGCTGGCCGCGGCGGAGCGCGGGGCGCACGTCACCGGGGTGGACCTGACGCCGGAGCTGCTCACCATCGCCCGAGGCCGCGCCGGCGCGGACGCGGTGACGTGGTGCTGCGCCGACGCGTCGGCCACCGGCCTGCCCGACAACAGCTTCGACGCGGCGCTGTCGAACATGGGCATCATCTTCGTCGAGCCGGGCAGCCAGGTCCCGGAACTCGCACGGCTCGTCAAACCCGAAGGAGTGCTGGCCTTCTCGGCGTGGGTCCGTGACAGTGCCAACCCGCTGTTCGACCCAGTGGTGGCGGTGCTCGGCCCGCCGGCGGCCGCGTCGTTCTCCCCGGAGCAGTGGGGAGATGCCGACACGGTCACCGACCGGCTGGCGCCGTACTTCGACCACATCGAACTGCACCGTGGGCTGCACCGCTGGCAGTTCGAGTCGATGGCGGCGGCGTTGCGGTTCCTGCAGGAGGAATCGCCGTTGCATGTGGCGACGTTCCGGCGTGCCACCGACCAGCGCGAGCGGCTGGCGGCGGCATTCGAGGCGGCGCTGCAGCCGCACGTCGACAATGCCGGCACGGTGCATTTCACCGCGCCGTACGTCGTCGTCAGCGCGACCCGGCGCAGCTGAACTCAGTTCGCCTGGTACAGGATTCCGCGGCCGATGGCCTCGCGCACCACCGGCAGCGCGGCCTCGGCCAGCGCGGCGTCGTCGACGTCGTGGGTGGCGGCCAACAGTTCGATCAGCATGCCCAGCGGGACCTCACCGCGACATCCCGCCAGCAGCGCGCGGGACACCTCGTCGACGCCGAGAACCGCTCCCGGTCCACCGGGGCGACGCACCGCAGCCCCGACGACCTGCCAGCCGTCGGGGCCGGGCAGGGACTGTTCTTCCAGGAACACCGGCGCGGTCGACAACCGGGCCGCCAACAGCTGCTCGTCGGTGATGTTGTGCAGGTACTCGCGGCGGGCGAAGAACGCCGCCACCTCCGGACCGGTCAGTGCCTCCCCTGCACCCGTGATCTCTTCGATCACCTGGTCGGGCGCCCGCCGTTCGCCGTGCCGGGGCGCGCGGACGGTGATCATGCCCATGCCGACCCCGGCGATGCGGTGTTCGTCGAACCAGTCCAGCCACTGTCCGCCGCGGCGGGCGGCGTCCTCGGGCAGCTCGCCGGCGTCGGAGGTCCACAGCGACACATAGCTGACGGGGTCGGCGAACTCGCGTTGCACCACCCAGGCGTGCAGCCCGGTCCCGGCCAGCCACCCCGCGACGCGGTCGCGCCAGTCCTGGCCGTCGACCACCATCCAGTTCGCCATGATCTGTGCGGTGCCGCCCGGTTCCAGATGGTCACCGACCTGTTCGATCAGCTTGCGGCACAACGCGTCTCCGGCCATGCCGGAGTCGCGGTACTGGTAGTCCAACGATCCGGTCCCCACCACGAACGGCGGATTCGAGACGATCAGGTCGAACCGCTCGCCGGCCACCGCGTCGAACAGGCTGCCCCGGCGCAGATCCCAGGACATCGCGTTCAGCCGTGCGGTCGCCGCGGCCAGGGCGAGGGCACGGGCATTGGTGTCGGTCGCCACGATCGCGTCGCAGTGGCTGTCGAGGTGCAGCGCCTGGATGCCGCAGCCGGTGCCCAGATCCAGTGCGCGCCCGACCGGCTCCCGGATGACCGCGTGGGCCAGCGACACCGACGCTCCCCCGATCCCGAGGACATGGTCGGCGTGCACGGGGCCGGGCCGTTGGCCGGCGTCGAGGTCCGACACCACGAGGAAGTCGGTGGCACCGTCGCTGTGCGGGCGGATGTCCAGCGCGGCGCGCACCCCGCCGCGCGCGGTGATCTCCAGTGCCCCGTCGGCGACCAGCGCGTCGACCCCCGCGGTGGGCAGTGCGCCCGCCACTCGGTCACGGCTCTCCTCGGTGCCCAGTAGCAGCAGCCGCACCAGCACGGCGAGCTGGCGCTGGTGGTCGGGTGCCCGTTCGGTGGCGCGCAGCGCCGACCAGGACAACCCCCGGCTGAAGGCGCCGGCGTCGGCGCCGAGAAGTTCGGCGACCCCGTCGGTGGTGTAGGCGGCTGCCCGCAGGTCGGTGGCCAGCGCGTCGACGACGGCCGGGGTGTGCAGCGGCGTCAAAACAGTTCGGCCTGTTCGGGTTCTGGTGTGGTCTCGACCGGCTCGATCAGTTCGGGCCCGTTGTTGCGGACGCTGTTGACCAGTGTGGACACCTCGCGAATCTGCACCCGGTCGAGGTCGCCGTGCCCGCGAAGCAACCCCTCGTCGATCGGCGCGTCGGGATCGAGCCAGCGGTCCCAGTCGGCCGCGCTGATGCTCAGCGGCATCCGGTCGTGGATGTCGGCCAACGGCCCCGCCGCGTCGGTGGTGATGATCGTGCAGCTCAGCAACGGTTTGCTGTCCTTGTCGGCGCCCTTGGGCCGCCACGTGGTCCACAGCCCGGCCATGAACAGCGGCTCACCGTCACCGGCGTACATGAAGTACGGCGTCTTGTTGCCCTTGGCGCCTTTCCACTCGTACCAGCCGTCCATCGGCACCAGGCACCGCTTGGCCTTGGCCGAGCTGCGGAACGCCGGCGAGGTGGTCACCTTGTCCGAGCGGGCGTTGATGAGCAGCGGACCGGAGGTGTCCGGCGCGCCGTCGTCGGCGGTCTTGGCCCACGGCGGCACCAGGCCCCAGCGCATCAGCCGGACCCGCCGCGTGGCGTCGTCGTCGGGCTCGCTGTGCCGCTTGACCACGGTGGCCACGGTCGTCGTCGGGGCCACGTTGTAGTTGGGCCGGGGCGGATCCTTGTCCTGCGAGGTGGCTTCGTCGATCGCCTTGATCTTCTCGGCCAGCAGAGCCGGATCGGTCGTCACCGCGAATCGCCCACACATGCTTTCCATGGTGGCAGAACATGCGAATCGGGCGCGAAACCCGACACCGCGGGTACTCGTGCGCGCCCGATTCGCCCTCTGGGCGACAATGGACAACCGTGAGCACCTGGCCGGCCCCCTCGATCGCCACACCCGTGCACGCGACCGTGACCGTGCCCGGCTCGAAATCGCAGACCAACCGGGCGTTGATCCTGGCCGCGCTGGCCGCCGACCACGGCCCGTCCACGCTGCGCGGGGCGCTGCGCAGCCGCGACACCGACCTGATGATCGGCGCCCTGCAGGCACTCGGCTTCGCCGTCGAATCCTCGGACACCGACGCCACCGAGTTGACGGTCAGCGGCACACTGGCGCCCCCCGGGAACCGGATCGACTGTGGGCTCGCCGGCACGGTGCTGAGGTTCGTGCCTCCGGTGGCCGCGCTGAGCACCGAGAGCGTGGTGTTCGACGGCGACGAGCAGGCCCGCTCCCGGCCGATCGCGCCGCTGCTGGACGGGCTGCGCGCGTTGGGGGTGCACATCGACGGTGACGGCCTGCCGTTCACCGTGCAGGGCAGCGGGGCGGTGCCCGGCGGCACCGTCGAGATCGACGCCTCGGGTTCGTCGCAGTTCGTGTCGGGGTTGCTGCTCTCGGGGGCGGCGTTCACCGACGGGTTGACGATCGTGCACACCGGGCAGGCGGTTCCGTCCGCGCCGCACGTCGCGATGACGGTGTCGATGCTGCGTGACGCGGGCGTGGACGTCGACGATTCGCGCCCCAACCGCTGGCGGGTCGCGCCGGGACGGATCACCGCCCGGGAGTGGGTGATCGAGCCCGACCTGTCGAACTCGGTGCCGTTTCTGGCCGCGGCCGTGGTCAGCGGCGGCAGTGTGCGCATCACCGGCTGGCCGCCGCGCAGCACCCAGCCGGCCGGCACCATCCTGTCGATCCTGGAGCGCCTGGGCGCGGTGGTGCGGCGCGGCGACACCTATCTCGAGGTGCAGGGCTCGGCCAGCTACACCGGCATCGACGTCGACCTGCACGACGTCGGCGAGCTGGCCCCGTCGGTGGCGGCGCTGGCCGCGCTGGCCACCCCGGGGTCGGTGTCGCGGCTGCGCGGGATCGCCCACCTGCGCGGGCACGAGACCGACCGGCTCAGCGCGCTGTGCGCCGAGATCACCGGACTGGGCGGACAGTGCGAGGAAACCCCGGACGGGCTGGCCATCACCGCGGCGCAGCTGCACGGCGGGGTGTGGCGGTCCTACGCCGATCACCGGATGGCCACCGCCGGCGCGATCATCGGGCTGCGGGTGCCGGGCGTCGAGGTGGAGGACATCGCCACCACGGCCAAGACGCTGCCCGACTTCCCCGGGCTGTGGGCCGGCATGCTCGCGGGGCAGGCCAGTGATGCGGTGGTCCATCCGTCTTGAGCCGCCGCGAGTACGACGAGTCCGATGTCCGGGTGCGCCCCGGCCGGGGCTCGCGGCCGCGGACCAAGACCCGCCCCGAGCACGCCGACGCCGAAGAAGCGATGGTGGTGACGGTGGACCGGGGCCGCTGGGGCTGTGTGCTGGGTGGCGACCCGGCCCGGCGGGTGACGGCGATGCGGGCCCGCGAGCTCGGCCGTACCCCGATCGTCGTCGGTGACGAGGTCGACGTCGTCGGTGACCTGTCCGGCCGCCCCGACACGCTGGCGCGCATCGTGCGGCGCGGGGATCGGCGCACGCTGTTGCGCCGCACCGCCGACGACAACGACCCCACCGAGCGCGTCGTCGTCGCCAATGCCGACCAGTTGCTGATCGTCACCGCGCTGGCCGACCCGCCGCCGCGTACCGGTTTGGTCGAGCGCACGCTGATCGCCGCCTACGCCGGCGGTCTGGTGCCCATCCTGTGTCTGACCAAGACGGATCTGGCCCCGCCGGGGCCGTTCGCCGAGTTGTTCGCCGAGCTGGACCTGACCATCGTCACCGCCGGGCGCGACGATGCGCTGGCAGAGGTCGAGGCCCTGTTGACCGACAAGGTGACCGTGTTGCTGGGTCATTCCGGGGTGGGTAAGTCCACCTTGGTCAACCGGCTGGTGCCCGAGGCGGAGCGCGCCACCGGCGCGGTCACCGAGATCGGCCGCGGACGGCACACCTCCACACAGTCGGTGGCGCTGCCGCTGGCGTCCGGCGGCTGGGTGATCGACACCCCGGGAATCCGGTCGTTCGGGTTGGCCCACATCGAGCCCGACGATGTGGTGTTGGCGTTCTCCGATCTGGCCGAGGCGATCGACGACTGCCCGCGCGGCTGCGGTCACATGGGCCCGCCGGCCGATCCCGAGTGCGCTCTCGACGAGCTGACCGGGCCGGCGGCGGATCGGGTCGGGGCGGCACGCCGGCTGCTGGCCGCGATGCGGGAAGGGTGAGCCTTGACGTCGTCGTTACGGGTGGTGGGGGCGAGGTTTCCGCACGGTGTGCACGGGGCACGCTGTCGGGCGAAAGGAGCACAAGTGAGCACAGTTCCCACCATCGACCTCAACGACGGCAACACGATCCCGCAGCTCGGGTTCGGCGTCTTCCAGATCCCACCCGACGACACGGCCGATGCGGTGAAGACCGCGCTGGACATCGGCTACCGCCACATCGACACCGCCGAGATGTACCAGAACGAGAAGGGCGTCGGTGACGGCATCCGCAACTCCGGGCTGGACCGTTCGGAAGTGTTCATCACCTCCAAGCTCAACAACGGCTTCCACAAGCCCGACGACGCGCGGCGCGCGTTCGACGACACGTTGTCGGCACTCGGCTTCGATTACGTTGACCTGTTCCTGATCCACTGGCCGCTGCCGACGTTGTACGGCGGCGACTACGTCTCGACGTGGAAGACGTTGGAGGAGTTCAAGAAAGACGGCCGGGCCCGCAGCATCGGGGTGTCGAACTTCCAGGTCGAGCACCTCACGCGGCTGGCGCAGGAGACCGAGACGGTGCCTGCGGTCAACCAGATCGAGGTCCACCCGTACTTCGTGAACAACGAGGTCCGCGTGTACGGCCAGCAGCACGGCATCGAAACCGAGGCGTGGTCGCCGATCGCGCAGGGCAAGGTGCTCGACGATCCGGTGATCACCCGCATCGCCGAGGCGGCCGGCAAGTCACCGGCTCAGGTGGTGTTGCGCTGGCACATCCAGCGCGGCGACATCGTCTTTCCGAAATCGGTGACGCCGCAACGCATCAAGGACAACTTTGCGCTGTTCGACTTCGAGCTCGGCCAAGACGACGTCGACGCGATCACCACGCTGGATCAGGGTGCTTCGGGCCGCATCGGACCGAACCCCGACACCTTCGACTACGTGCCGGACTGACAGACACCCACACGTTGAAACTGCGATGAGGGCGGGGATCTTCGAGAAGACCCCGCCCTCATCGCAGTCTGAACGATCAGGTGACTGCTCTCTGGACGATCAGGCGGCCAGTTCCGGTCGCTGCTCGGCAGCTTTCTCGGCGCGCTTGGCGCGTCGACGGGCCCGCACCGCGGCGATGGCCGACTTCAGTCCCGTGCGCTGAGCGGGCTCCAGCCCGGTGAACATCCGCTCGCTGCGCGTCTCGGGCGCATCGTCGGCGGTGTCACGCAGGAACCGGTCCGGCAGCGAGAGCTTGGCGATGGTGCGCCACGACTTGCCGTACTGCACAGCGAAGTTGCCGGTCGTGTAGGGCAGGTCGTACTTGTCGCAGAGTTCGCGCACCCGCAGGGAGATCTCGTAGTACCGGTTGCTCGGCAGATCCGGAAACAGGTGATGCTCGATCTGGTGGCACAGGTTGCCGCTCATGAAGCGCAGCACCGGGCCGTTCTCGAAGTTGGCGCTGCCCAGCATCTGCCGCAGGTACCACTCGCCGCGCGTCTCGCCGACCATGTCGGTCTTGGTGAACTTCTCGGCGCCGTCGGGGAAGTGCCCGCAGAAGATCACGGCGTTGGCCCAGACGTTGCGGATGACGTTGGCCACCGCGTTGGCCTTGAGCGTGGACTTGTAGGTGGCGCCCGGCGACATCGACGTGATGGCCGGATAGGCGACGTAATCCTTGACCAGCTGGTTGCCGGCCTTAACGCTGAACTCGCGGACCCGCTCCATCGTGGCCTTGCGGTCGTCGCGGCCCTTGAAGATCTTGCCGAGCTCCAGGTGCTGCAACCCCACTCCCCATTCGAAGGCCACCGCCAGCAGCGTGTTGAAGAACAGGTTGCTGAGATTGAACGGCCGCCACTTCTGGTCGCGGGTGACCCGGATGACGCCGTAGCCCACGTCGTCGTCCATGCCGAGGATGTTGGTGTACTTGTGGTGCATGAAGTTGTGGGTGAAGCGCCAGTGCTTGGACGCGCCACTCATGTCCCATTCCCAGGTGGAGGAATGAACTTCGGGATCGTTCATCCAGTCCCACTGGCCGTGCATGACGTTGTGGCCGATCTCCATGTTCTCGATGATCTTGGCCACGCCCAGCGTGGTCGCACCGGCCCACCAGTAGGACCGCTTGGAGCTGCCCGCCAGCAGGAGCCGGCCGGTGACTTCCAACGCGCGTTGGGCCGCGATGGTGCGGCGGATGTAGCGCGCGTCCCGCGCGCCGCGGGACTCTTCGACGTCCTGTCGGATCGCATCCAGTTCGCGCGCGAGGTTCTCGACGTCCGCATCGGTCAGATGCGCGAACTCGGGTACATCGGTGATCGCCATCTTCAGCCCTCCTTTCGCGTACCTACGCTATCGTAACCTACGACTCCGTAGGTTACTCACTGGTAAAGCTTACACATCCAGCGTGCAATCCCCCGACGCCGCAGACACACAGGTCTGCACGCGGCTGCCGGGTTCATGCTCGACGCCCGTCCGGAGGTCCCGGACATGCCCGTCCAGCAGTCCGACGACACAGGACTGACAGATGCCCATCCGGCAGCCGAACGGCATCTGGATGCCGGCCGCCTCGCCGGCGTCCATCAGCGACGTCGCACCGTCGACGGTGGCCGTCTTGCCCGCCCGGGCGAAGTCGACGGTGCCGCCGCTGCCGTGCGCCGATGTACGAACCGCGGCGAACCGCTCCAGGTGCAGGCGCTCGGGGATGCCCGCCGCCTTCCACGTTCGATCAGCGCCCTCCAGCATCGCCTCGGGTCCGCACGCCCAGGTTTGGCGCTCCCGCCAGTCGGGAACGATCTCGTCGAGCCGGGCCAGATCCACCCGGCCCTCAGTCCGGGTAGCCCGTACCGTCAGTCGGTAATCCTCGTGGGCATCGGCGAGTTCGGCCAGTTCCCCGGCGAACAGGACGTCGGCTGCCGTCGGCGCGGAATGCACGTGGGTCACATCGCCGAGCTGGTCGCGACGGACCAGGGTACGCAGCATCGACATCACCGGGGTGATCCCCGAACCCGCGGTCAGGAACAGGATCTTCGCCGGCGCCGGATCCGGTAACACGAAATTGCCTTGCGGCGCCGCCAGTCTCACGATGGTGCCGGGTTCGACGCCGCCGACCAGATGCGTGGACAGGAAGCCCTCGGGCATGGCCTTGACGGTGATGGTGATGGTGCGCGCGCCCCTGCTCCCCGACTGCCGGTCGACCGGCACGCTCGTCAGCGAGTAGGACCGCCAGCGCCACCGGCCGTCGACCAGCAGGCCGATACCGATGTACTGGCCTGCCTGGTAGTCGAACGAGAAGCCCCAACCGGGCTTGATCACCAACGTGGCCGAGTCGACGGTCTCCCGGCGCACCTCGAGCACCCTGCCGCGCAGTTCACGCGCCGACCACAGCGGGTTGGCCAGCTTCAGGTAGTCGTCGGGCAGCAGCGGGGTGGTGATGCGGCCGGCGACGGTGCGCAGCAGATGCCACCCCGGGCGTTCCTTCGCGCCGGCGACGGTGGGTCGCACCGTGTCGGCAACCCGGGCCGCGGTCTTGATCGTGCTCTTGGCCATGGGGGCTCCTGCCGGGTCGCTGTTGCTCAACCTACGGTACCGTAACTTACGGCTCCGTAGCCAGCCCGTCACAGCAGCTCGAGCAGGAACGGCAGCTCCTGGGGTGCGTACCACGCCAGATCGTGGTCCTGGGCGTCTCCGACGGTCAACTCAGCGTCCTCGTTGCCCAGATCCGCCGCGTCGATCACCTCGACGGCGGCCTTGACGGCCGGCTCGGCGCTGGCGTTGTCGACGTAGGCCGCGATCACGTTGGTCAGTGGGATCGGGCCCCGCACCCGTACCACCGCGTCGTCGAGGTCGGGCCGCAGCGTGACGTCGTCGGCATCAGCTTCCACCACCGCGCGCCGGGTAGGCATGGTGCCGGCTGGGTCGGGCTCGCTCGAGCCGGCTGTGTCATGGGTGTCGTCGGCCAACAGCCGCAGGGACGCCAGCGCGGCGTCACGCAGAGCCACGTCGGCCAGTTCGTCCTCGTCACCGTGCGCATAGGCCTCCCGCAGCGTCGGGGTCACCGCGAACGCCGTCCCGCTCACGGGCTGCACCGACTCGTCGGAGACCAGTCGCTGCAACATGGCCAGGGTCACCGGGACATAGACACGCACGACGCCGAGGGTAGCCGCTATTCGGGATCGCCGATCAACGCTGCAGCGTGGTCGGGAACGTAGGTCGATAGTTCCCGGGCGGGCCTGCGGTAGTTCCCGACGATCGGCCGCTCGGGCAGGTCCACCGTGGGCAGGTCGACCTCGTCGTAGTCGATCGTGGACAGCAGATGGGCGATCATGTTCAGTCGCGCATTGCGCTTGATGTCGGACTCGACGATGAACCACGGGCTCATCGGGGTGTCCGTGTGCACCATCATCTCGTCCTTGGCCCGGGAGTACTCCTCCCAGCGGTAGATGGACTCCAGGTCCATCGGCGACAACTTCCACTGCCGCACCGGATCATTGAGCCGGGACCGGAACCGCCGCAGCTGTTCGTCGTCGGAGACCGAGAACCAGTACTTGCGCAGCAGCACCCCGTCGTCGATGAGCATCTGCTCGAAGATCGGCGTCTGGCGCAGGAAGAGCATGTGCTCGGCGGGCGTGCAGAACTCCATCACCTTCTCGACACCGGCCCGGTTGTACCAGGACCGGTCGAACAGCACGATCTCCCCGCGCGCGGGCAGGTGCTCGATGTAGCGCTGGTAATACCATTGCCCCCGTTCACGATCCGACGGTGCGGGCAGCGCCGCGATGCGGGCCACCCGGGGACTGAGGTATTCGGTGATCCGTTTGATGGTTCCGCCTTTGCCGGCGGCGTCGCGGCCCTCGAACACGACGACGACGCGGGCGCCGGTGGCGCGCACCCATTCCTGCAACTTCACCAACTCGGTCTGCAACCGGAACAACTCGGCTGCGTAGACCTTCTTGGGAATCTTGGCCTTCTTGTGCTTGCCGCTCTTGGCCGTGGTTTTGGTGGTGCCCACCGCCGAATTCTAGGCGCGGTTACTTCGCGGCCTCGACCAATTCGTCGAGCGATTCGCGCAGCAGGCTGGGCAGCATGTCGACATCGGCCATCGCGTCGCGGTCGGCGTTGATCCCGAAGTAGAGCGTGCCGTTGTACGACGTCACGCCGATCGCGAGCGCCTGGTTGTGCAGCAGGGGCGGCACCGCGTAGGTCTCCAGCAGTTTGGTGCCGGCGACGTACATCTGTTTCTGCGCGCCGGGCACGTTGGTGATCAGCAGGTTGAACAGCCGTGCCGAGAAGCTGGTCGCGACGCGGATGCCCATCGCGTGCAGCGTGGGCGGCGCGAAGCCCGACAGTGTGACGATGGTGCGGGCGTCGACCAGGCTGGTGGCTGTCGGATGCGATTCGGTGGCGTGGGCGATCTGGGACAGCCGCACCACCGGGTTGGCCTCGCCGACCGGCAGGTCCACCAGGAACGGCGCCACCTCGCTGATCGCCTGCCCCGGCCCGCTCGACTCGATCTCGGCGTCGGGATACACCGACATCGGCGCCATGGCGCGCACGGTGGTCGACGTCGTCACGGGCTCGCCGCGCGACAGCAGCCAGTTGCGCAGCGCTCCGGCCACCATGGCGAGGACCACGTCGTTGATGTCGCAGTCGTAGCGGGCGCGGATGGCGCGGAACTCCTCGAGGCTGCCCGACGCCACCGAGAACCGCCGGTTCCGCGACACCCGGGTGTTCAGCGGGCTGTTCGGTGCGTTGCCGCGCGCCACGATGCGCGCCACCTCGGCCATCCGCCGGCCGAGGTCGAGCATCTGCGTGCTGCTGGTGACGGTCTCGGTCACCGCGGTGCGCACCGCCGCGGCCTGGGCGGTGGGCCGGGTGATCCACTCCCCCAGCGCCCCGATGATCAGCTGACGGTCACTGGGCTCGCGACCGGGGATCCAGATGTCCTCGCCGAACTCCGGGGGCTTCTGGGTGCGGTCGGCGATGACGTGGTCGATCTCCAACGCCGTCATCCCGTTGACCAGCGCCTGATGCGACTTGGTGTAGATCGCGACCCGATTCTTGGCCAGGCCCTCGACCAGGTACATCTCCCACAGCGGGCGCGACCTGTCCAGCGGTCGCGACCCCAACCGCGCCACCAGGTCGTGGAGCTGGGCGTCGCTGCCCGGCGACGGCAGCGCCGAGCGACGGACGTGATAGGTGATGTCGAAGTCGCGGTCGTCGACCCAGACCGGGCGGGCCAGACCCAGCGTCACCTCGCGCACCTTCTGCCGGTACCGCGGGACCTGCGGAAGCCGCTGCTCGACGGTGGCCAGCAGCGTCTCGTAGCTCAACCCGTTGCGGGGCTTGCGCAGGATCTGCAGCGACCCGACATACATCGGAGTCGACGAGTTCTCCAGCCGGTAGAAGGATGCGTCCGACGCCGACAGCCTGGTCACCATTGCGGCGGCCGCCTCCCCTCGATCACCCGTCGGTCAAAGACCCTGCCACGGTAACGGCACTTCCTGCGTGCGCGCACAATCGGGTGCTCAATAGGTGCGCGGGGGTGTCCGCGGGCCGTGCGAACATGATGTGGTCTGCCACTCTCCAGCAGGCGTTCACCGCGGGACGCACCGTCCCGCGTCCGTCTCGGCCGCTGGAGTATCCGCATGCCTGTATCCCCCGCCCCCGTCGAATCTCAGTGGAGCACCGCTCCGGTCATCGACTACGAGCCCGCGCCGCAGCCGCTGAGTGCGCACCGGCCGTCGTGCACGGCACCGTCGACGCACCGACGGTCGAGCCGGCGGCGGGCGCAGCCCGTCGAGCCGCGACCGCCGAAGTCGGCGGTGGTGTTCGCCGAGACGGCGCTGCGGCAGCTGGTCGAGGTGATCGACCGGCGGCGGCCGGTGGCTCAACTCAAACCGCTGATGACCCCGGTACTCGTCGAACAGGTCATCGCCCGCGCCGCGGTCACACCACCGGGCAGTGCGACGCTGCGCCGGGTGCGGGTGCGCTGCGTGGACACCGGCGACACCGAGGTGACCGGCGCCGAGGTGTTCGCCACGTTCGTGCGGCGCGGCAGGGTGCACGCCGTCGCCGGCCGCATCGAGGCGCATCGAGGCAGCTGGCGCTTCTGCGCACTGCAGATCGGCTGATCACGTTCAAACTGCGTCCAGCGCGGGGTCCACTCGAACTTTCCCGCGCTGAGCGCAGTCTCGACGTCCTAGCGGCGGCGGCTGCCCTTGGCGTGGCGACCCTGCTGGCGGGCGGCCTCGCGCCGCTCACGGCGGCTGCCACCCCCGGCGGGCTTCCCGTCACCGGAACCGGAGCGCTTGATCTCCACGCCGCCGTCCTCCGACGGGCCCGAGTAGGTCAGCGGCCGGGATTGGTCGTCGATCCCCTTGGCGCGCAACTGAGTACGCTCCTTGGTGGCCACCCCACCCTGCTGCTCGGCGGCGGCCGCCGCGGACTTGGCGAACTCGGCCAGCCCGGACGGCGCCGCCACCGGGGCGACGGTCGGCGCCGGCGCCGCTTCGACCTGGACGTTGAACAGGAAGCCGACCGACTCCTCCTTCATGCCCTCGAGCATGCCGACGAACATGTCGTATCCCTCGCGGGCGTACTCCACCTCGGGCCGCTGCTGGGCCAGCCCGCGCAGGCCGATGCCCTCACGCAGGTAGTCCATCTCGTAGAGGTGCTCGCGCCACTTGCGGTCGAGCACGTTGAGCAGCACGTTGCGTTCGAGCTGGCGCATCGCGCCCTCGCCGGCCACGCCCTCGATCTCGCTCTCCCGCTCGGCGTAGGCCCGCTCGGCGTCGGCGATCAGCGCGTCGAGCAGCTCGTTGCGGGTCAGCTCGCCGGGCTCGCCCACGGCGTCGGAGTCGAGCAGGTCGTGGTGGTCGATGCCGACCGGGTAGAGCGACTTGAGCCCTTCCCACAGCTTCTCCAGGTCCCAGTCTTCGGAGTAGCCCTCGGCGGTGGCGCCGTCGACGTAGGCGGTGATGACGTCGACGAGCATCTTGTGGGCCTGCTCGGCGAGGTTCTCGCCCTCCAGGATGCGGCGGCGCTCGGCGTAGATGACCTTGCGCTGCTGGTTCATCACCTCGTCGTACTTGAGGACTTCCTTGCGGATGTCGAAGTTCTGCTGCTCGACCTGGGTCTGGGCGCTCTTGATGGCGCGCGAGACCATCTTGGCCTCGATCGGCACGTCGTCGGGCAGGTTCAGCCGGGTCAGCAGCGTCTCGAGCGTGGCGCCGTTGAAGCGGCGCATGAGTTCGTCGGCCAGCGACAGGTAGAACCGCGACTCGCCGGGGTCACCCTGACGGCCGGAGCGGCCGCGCAGCTGGTTGTCGATGCGGCGGGACTCGTGGCGCTCGGTGCCGAGCACATAGAGTCCGCCGGCGGCGCGCACATCCTTGGCTTCGGCGGCCACCTCTGCTTTGACGTGGGGCAGCTCTTCGTGCCAGGCGGCCTCGTACTCATCGGCGGTCTCGATCGGGTCGAGCCCGCGCTGCCGCAGCCGACGGTCCAGTAGGAAGTCGACGTTGCCGCCGAGCACCACGTCGGTGCCGCGACCGGCCATGTTGGTCGCGACGGTGACCGCGCCGAGCCGGCCGGCCTCGGCGATGATGCCGGCCTCCTGCTCGTGGTACTTGGCGTTGAGCACGTTGTGCGGGATGCGCCGCTTCTGGAACTGGCGCGACAGGAACTCCGAGCGCTCCACGCTGGTGGTGCCGATCAGGACCGGCTGGCCCTTCTCATAGCGTTCGGAGACGTCGTCGACGACCGCGATGAACTTGGCTTCTTCGGTCTTGTAGATCAAGTCGGACTGGTCGGCGCGGACCATCGGCCGGTTGGTGGGGATCGGCACCACGCCGAGCTTGTAGATCTCGTGCAGCTCGGCGGCCTCGGTCTCGGCGGTGCCGGTCATGCCGGCGAGCTTGTCGTAGAGGCGGAAGTAGTTCTGCAGCGTGATCGTGGCGACGGTCTGGTTCTCGGCCTTGATCTCGACGTGCTCTTTGGCCTCGATGGCCTGGTGCAGGCCTTCGTTGTAGCGGCGGCCCATCAGCACGCGGCCGGTGAAGTCGTCGACGATCAGCACGTCGCCGTTGCGCACGATGTAGTGCTTGTCGCGCTCGAACAGCTCCTTGGCCTTGATGGCGTTGTTGAGGTAGCTGATCAGCGGCGAGTTGGCGGCTTCATAGAGGTTGTCGATCCCGAGCTGGTCCTCGACGAACTCCACGCCGAGTTCGTGGACGCCGACGACGCGCTTCTTGATGTCGACCTCGTAGTGGACGTCTTTTTCCATCAGCGGAGCCAGCCGCGCGAACTCGGTGTACCAGTTCGATCCGCCGTCGGCGGGGCCGGAGATGATCAGCGGGGTGCGGGCCTCGTCGATGAGGATCGAGTCGACCTCGTCGACGATGGCGAAGTAGTGGCCGCGCTGGACGCAGTCCTCGAGGCGCAACGCCATGTTGTCGCGCAGGTAGTCGAAGCCGAACTCGTTGTTGGTGCCGTAGGTGATGTCGGCGGCGTAGGCGGCGCGACGCTGCTCCGGCGACATCTGCGACAGGATGACCCCGACGTCCAGGCCGAGGAAGCGGTGCACGCGGCCCATCCACTCCGCGTCACGTTTGGCCAGGTAGTCGTTGACCGTGACGATGTGCACGCCCTTGCCGGAGAGCGCGTTGAGGTAGGCCGGTAGCACCGCGGTCAGGGTCTTGCCCTCACCGGTCTTCATCTCGGCGACGTTGCCGAAGTGCAGCGCGGCGCCGCCCATGATCTGGACGTCGAAGTGCTTCTGGTTGAGCACCCGCCAGGCCGCCTCGCGGGCCACCGCGAACGCCTCGGGCAGCAGGTCGTCGACGTCTTCGCCGTCGGCGACGCGGTCCTTGAACACGACGGTCTTGTTGCGCAGTTCGGCGTCGGAGAGCTTCTCGACGTCGTCGGACAGGGTGTTGACGTAGTCAGCCACCCCCTTGAGGCGCTTGACCATGCGGCCTTCGCCGAGACGGAGCAACTTCGAGAGCACGCTGTTAACCCTTTTTCCTCGATGGATTCGTCACCGGTGGACGGACACCATCGTACGGGTGGATCCGGCGCGCAAACCGGCACCTGGGGTGCGGTTGCGCGCCGGATCGGGCTGCGGCGGCCCTCAGGCCAGCCGGATCAACCCGTAGTCGTAGGCGTGGCGGCGGTAGACCACGCATGGACGGTCGCTTTCCTTGTCGTGGAACAGGAAGAAATCGTGGCCGACAAGTTCCATCTCGTAGAGCGCGTCGTCGACGGTCATCGGGGTGGCCTGGTGCTCCTTGACGCGCACGATCTGGCCCGGTTCGTGGTCGTCGGCGACGTCGCTGTGCTGCCCGTCGACACTCGGGGTGGAGGGCACGGCGAACGCGGCGTCGAGGTGGTCGAGCGAGGTCGCTTCGTGCAGTGACACCGGCCGCTTGTCGCCGTAGTGGATCTTGCGCCGGTCCTTGCTTTTGCGCAGCCGGGATTCGAGTTTGCTGTAGGCGGCTTCGAGGGCGGCGTAGAAACTGTCGGCGCAGGCTTCGCCGCGCACCACCGGGCCACGCCCGCGGGCGGTGATCTCGATGTGCTGACAGTTCTTGCGTTGCCGCCGATTCTTCTCGTGGTAGAGCTCGACATCGAAGAGGTAGATGGTGCGGTCGAATCGTTCCAGGCGGGACAGCTTGTCGGTCACGTGCTGACGGAAGTGGTCAGGCACCTCGACGTTGCGCCCCGTCACGACGACGTCGGCGTTACCGGAGGTTTCGGACGGTTCGCCGTCCATGACCATTGCGCTGTCGGTGTCCACGGAAAAACTTGACATGCTTGGCAACTCGATTCTCTCTCGCTTACGCACGCCTGCTGCGTGCCCGGCTGGGAAGAAATCGCGCCGACGGGGCATATGTGGTCGCGCCGCTCGCCGGTGCAAGGTGTCGAGGACTCACCTCCTACCGCTGGCGCGATACCGGCGCGTCACCTACAGGAGCGCCGCCGTGAGTTGTTCACGGTTCGTTGGTGCCGACGGTAGTCCGAGTTCACGTGTTCGTGCCACTAATTCGGCAGACCTGTTTTCAGTTCTTCATGCCGGGTTGATCTCGGGGTAATCGCGGCTAGGCGTTCGCCAGCGCGAGCACCGCGACCACGTGGGCTCCGCCGGTTTGCAGGACGTGGACGGATTCGGCCGCCGTGGCGCCGGTGGTGACGATGTCGTCGACCAGCAGCACGGGCCCGTCGACGGCTCTGATGCGACGGACCCGGCCGGCGATGTTGCGCTGACGGTCGGCGCTGGACAGCCCCACCGAGTCGCGGGTGAAGGTCTTGAGGCGCAGTGCCGCGACGACGCCGAGACCGGGGGCGGCGATGCTTGGGCCGCGGCCGGCACCCACGTCAGTGCGGGCGACGGCGAGCTGGGCGATGCGGGTGACGGGGTCACCGCCGCGCTTGCGGGCCGAGGAACGCTTGGTGGGAGCGGGCACCACGGTGAGGGGGAATCCGAGGATTCCCCAGTTCAGCAGATGTTCGAGGCCGTCGTGCAGCGCGTGGGCGAGCGGTCGGATCAGGTCGGTGCGGCCGTGCTCCTTGACCGCGACGAGCGCCTTTCGTCGCGGTCCGGCGTAGCGCCCAAGTGACAGCACGGGTACGCCGGGGTCCAATCGGGGGGTGACGAGGTGCGGTTCGTCGGGGTGGACGGCCAGTGTGCCGTCGCACTCCGGGCACCACGGCGTGGCAGGGGCGCCGCACCCGCCGCATTGCAGCGGCAGCATCAGGTCGAGCATGTGTCCTCCTCCCGTGGGTCGCGGTCGGGTCTCCCGTCCGGTCTTCCCGCCGCCTGGTCGCGGCCAGCTCCTGTAGCTCGGCCACCGGGCGCGCGCCGAGCGTGAATCCTCTGCGATATCCGGCCCGACTTTTCGCGCGGAGTTCACGCTCGGCGATGCCACGCTGTCCACACTCTCGCCACGATGCCGCCGTCGGTGTCCGCAGAGGTCACCCGGATGTCATCCCAGCCGCGCGCGGTGACAGCGTCGTGGCGACGAATCCCCTTGTTGAACTCCCAGGGCGTCCTGCGGTGATGGTCACCTTCATAGTCGACCGCGATCATCTTGTCCCGCCAGCCCATATCGAGCTCGCCGATCAGACCGCCATGGTCGTCATGGACCGGGATCTGCGTTTCGGGGCGCGGGAAGCCGGCTCGGATCAACAGCAGCCGGACGCGGGTCTCCTGGGGTGATTCAGCGCCCGCGTCGGCGAGATCGAGTGCCTCACGGGCCCGACGGATGCCGCGACGCCCCTTGTGGCGTTCGGCGAGCAGCTCGACGTCGGCGATCTTGAGCTTGGTGGCGCGGGCCAGCGCGTCGACGGCGGCGACGGCTCGGTCCAGCGGGTACCGGCACGCGATGTCCAGGGCAGTGCGCGCGGGCGTCGTGACCGGGATACCGTCGACCACCTCGAGCTCGTCGTCGGCGACGCTGTCGGACCAGACGGTGACCCCGCGCGGCGCGTGTCTGTTGCTCCACAGAATCTCGGCGGGGCGACCGGCGTCGACCCACTTCGCTCCGTGGAGCACAGCGGCCGACTGACCGGCGACGACGCCCGCGCGACCCGTCCACAGCCAGCCGGCTTTGGCGCGAGTGATCGCGGTGATCTCCGCGCCCGGGGGCAGGTAGATGCCCGGCAGGACGGCGCGGTAGCGGCTGCGCAGTGCATACGGTGTCAGCCGGCCCGCCCGGACCGCCTCACCGCCGATGAAGGGCTCCCCCATGCGGTGAGTGTGCCCGCGACGACCGACACGTCGCCGACTGTGAAATCTGTGCGAAAAAACGGCCCGGAAATCGCAACCAGTTCACGCTCGGCGGCAACGACGGCCAGCGAGAAGCGGCTACCCGAGCAGCTCCCGCACCCCGTCGGCCGACTCCGCCGCCACCGCACGCATGGCCAACTCCCGAGCCGCCGCCCGGTCCACGGCCCGCACCGCCTCCTTGACCGCGGGCACCGCGGGCGGGGTGACCGACAGCGCGTCGACGCCCAGCCCGATCAGCAGCCCGGCGGCGCGCTCGTCGGCGGCGAACTCCCCGCACACCGACACCGACGCCCGTCCCTGCGCACCAGCGCAGGTGGCCCGGATCAGGGCAAGCAACCCAGGGTCGTACGAGTCACCGATCGTGGCCACCGCGTCGTTGCCGCGATCGGCGGCCAGCGCGTACTGGGTCAGGTCGTTGGTGCCGATCGACATGAAGTCGACGTGGGGCGCCAGCGCCGCGGACTTCAGCGCGGCGGCAGGAACTTCGACCATGATCCCGACCTGCAGACCGGCGGGAGCGGGCCCGGCCTTCGCGACGGCGTCGTCGAGCAGCTGTCGCGCGGTGTGCAACTCGTCCAGTGTGCTGACCATCGGGAACATCACGCTGACGGGGGTGTGCTGGGCCACCAGCGCCATCGCCAACAACTGGTCGGACAACAACTGTGGGTGCTGCAACGACATTCGGATGCCGCGCACCCCCAGGAACGGGTTGAGCTCGGCGGGCCCCGGCGCGAACTCCAGCGGCTTGTCCCCCCCGACGTCGAGGGTCCGCAGGGTGACCCGTCGTCCGTCGAGAGCTTCGGCGATCTTGCGGTACACGGCCACCTGTTCGTCGACGCTGGGCGCGTCTGGCCGGCCGAGGAACAGGAATTCGGTCCGTACCAGCCCGGCGAAGTCGGCCCCGTGCGCGGCGGCGGCCCGTGCGTCGTCGACCGAGCCGATGTTGGCGCCGACGCCGACGGTGACGCCGTCGGTGGTGACGGCGGGCCGGTCCGACCGGGCGTGAGCAGCACGGCGACGCTCCTCGAGCACGTGCACCTGCTCGAGGAACCGGGCTCGGGCGTCGGCGGGCGGGTCGACGAGGAACTCACCGCGGGTGCCGTCGACGGCGACCGTGGTGCCGTCGGCCACCCTCAACACGTCCGGTCCCGCACCGACAATCGTCGGAATGTTCTTGGCGCGCAGCAGGATCACATTGTGGGCGTGGGGACTGCCATACGCCATCAGCACCGCCACCACCTGCGCGGGGTCCAGTGCGGCGGCTTCTCCGGGGGTCAGGTCGTCGGCGATCAGGACGCCGCTGCCCGCCGATCCCGGGGTGACGCCGAGCATCGCCCGCAACACCTGGTCACCGACGGCGGTGACGTCGGCGGCGCGGGCCTGCAGGTACGGGTCGGTCAGGGCGGTGAACCTGCCCGCCAGTTCGCTCACCGCGGCCGACCAACCCGCGGCGGCCGACACGCCGTCGTCGACGCGGGCGCGGGCGCCGTCGAGCAGTTCGGCGTCGTCAAGCAGCAGCAGGTGGGCGTCGAAGATCCCTGCCTCGGCCTCTCCGACGTCGCGGGCGGTGTGAGCGCGCTGAGCGCTGATGTCGCGACGGACGGTGGCGATCGCCTTGCCCAGCCGTCGCCACTCGGTCGCCGGGTCGGCGGCGGGTTCGTCGGGCACCTCGATGGGGCCCCGCCGGGCCGAGCGGGCCGGGCCGATGCCCAGCCCCGCCACCGCGCCGATGGGTTGCCGGGCCGCGGGCGCGTCCAATACTGCAGTGGCCGGTTCGGTGGATTCGTCGAAATTGCGGGCGGCCAGCGCCAGCACGTGTTCGAGCGTCTCGGCGGCCCGGCTGCCCGAGACTCGCAACTCGACGGCGTCGCCCTTCCGGACGCCCAGCGTCGCGATCTTGGAAAGGCTTGTGGCGTCCACCCATTCGGAGTCGGTGCGCACATTGCGCAGGAGCACGCGGGCGTCGCGGTGACGCACCTCCTGCACCAGCCGGGCGGCGGGGCGGGCGTGCAGGCCGTGCGGGTTCTCGACGGTGAAGGTGCCGACCAGACCGTCGTCGACCGGAACGCCCGCGGCACCGGCGTCGGGGGCCTCACCCAGTTGTCCGGCCTTGCCGGCCAATGCCCCGCCGGCCTCGGCGACGACCTCGTCGATCGTGGCCCCACCGGCGGCGGCCACCGCGGCGACCACCAGACCCTCGACCAGCGGCGCCGGGCACAGCACCACTCGATCGCGGGCATCGTCGTCGAGCAGCTCCAGGGCGAGTTCGGCAGACAGCACGGCGCTGCCCAGATCCATCAGCACCACCACGCCGGCACCCTGGTCGGCGGAGGTGATGGCGTCGACGATCTGCGCAGCATCGGTGCCGAAGGTGGTTTCGTCGAGGCCTGCGGCGACGGCGATGCGAAGTTGCTTGCCGTCCACCATCTCCTGGGCCAGCGCGACCGCGGCGCGAGCCAGCGCTCGGCTGTGAGAGACGACGACCAGCCCGACGGGCGCCATGGCGCTCACGCCCCGAATGCCGTGGCCGCCGCGCCGATCAGCATCGCCGACGAGGCGGCGCCCGGGTCGATGTGCCCGACGCTGCGCTGGCCGAGGTAGGAGGCGCGGCCCTTGCGCGCGACCATCGCTTCGGTGGCGTCGCGCCCGGCCACGGCGGCCGCCTCGGCGGCGACTAGCGCGGTCGCCAGATCCGCTCCGGCTGCCAGTTCGGCATCCAGGGTGTCCAGCGCGGGAGCCAGCGCGTCGAACATGGTCTTGTCGCCGGCCTCGGCGCGCCCGCGCTGCACCACACCGTCGACCCCGGCGCGCAGCGCCTTGGCGAAGTCGGTCGCACTCGCGCCGTCTGCCAGCGCGGTGGCCATCCGCAGGAAGAACGTCCCGTAGAGCGGACCGCTGGCCCCGCCGACCGAACTCACCAACGTCATCCCGACTTTCTTGACGAGCGCGGCGGGGTCTGGCGCAGGAGTCTCGTCGAGCGCCGCGACGACGGCGCTCATGCCGCGTTCCATGTTGGTGCCGTGGTCGGCGTCGCCGATGGCCGCGTCGAGATCGGTGAGATAGCCGGCGTTCTCGCCGATCACGCGCGCATACTCCCGGATCCAGTCGCTCAGAGTGGTGACGTCGATGTCCGCCTGAGTCATTCAGCAGCCCTTCCGCAGTGCCGGCGTGTTCACCGGGTGGTCCCATAACGTCAGCAGGTCGTCGTCGGCGCGCAGCAGCGTCACCGAACATCCGGCCATGTCCAGGCTGGTGATGAACGGGCCGACCAGCGAGCGGGCGATCTGCACTCCCGACTTCTCCAGGATGGCAGCGACTTCGGCGTACATCACGTACAGCTCGAGCAGTGGGGTGGCGCCCATGCCGTTGACGAACACGATGGCCCCGTCCGGGCCGGCGAAGTCGAGGTCGGCAAGGATCGGTTCGCAGATCAGTTCGGCGACGTCACGGGCGGGCCGGACCGGCATGCGTTCGCGGCCCGGTTCGCCGTGGATTCCGATGCCCACCTCCATTTCCGAGTCGGACAGTTCGAACGTGGGGTGTCCGACGGCGGGCACGGTGCATGAGGTGAGTGCCACGCCCATGCTGCGGGCGGCGGCGTTGACGCGGCGGGCGACGTCGGCCACATCGGCCAGCGGGCGGCCCTGGTCGGCGGCGGCTCCGGCGATCTTCTCGACCAGGACCGTCGCGCCGACTCCGCGTCGCCCGGCGGTGAAGGTGCTGTCCTGTACGGCGACGTCGTCGTCGACGATCACCGACTCGACCGGGATGTCCTCGGCCATGGCCAATTCTGCGGCCATCTCGAAGTTCATCACGTCACCGGTGTAGTTCTTGACGATGTGCACCACGCCGGCGCCGCCGTTGACGCCGCGGGTGGCTTCGAGCATCTGGTCGGGCACGGGTGAGGTGAAAACCTCTCCGGCACAGGCGGCGTCGAGCATGCCCGGGCCCACGAAGCCGCCGTGCAGCGGTTCGTGCCCGGAGCCGCCCCCGGAGAGCAGGCCCACCTTTCCCGGGACGGGGGCATCGCCGCGGTAGACGATGCGGTGGGCGTGGTCGACGCGCAGTTCGGGGTGGGCGATCGCGATGCCGCGCAGGGCCTCGGCGACGACGTCGGCCGGGTCGTTGATCAGCTTCTTCACGGTGGGGCTCCTCGAGGTCAGGCGGGGGTGGGTGTGGCGGCGGGTTCAGGCACCGCTGCCGGTGCGTTGTCGGCGCGGGTGCGGGAAATCGCGACGTAGGTGAGGGCGGCGAGCGCACCGGCGAGCAGTTCGGCACTGAGGTAGACGGGCAGCTGGTTCCAGTGCACGGTGCCGCCGGCGAGCTGCTGCACCAGCATCGGGCCGAGGGTGCGGGCCGGGTTGATGGACGCTCCGGTGGTGGGCGCCACCGGGATGATCGCGGCGAACACCACGAGGCCGATCGCGACGCCCGCGAACCCGACCGAGGCCTTGCGGTGGATCACGCCGAACACGGTGAACACAAGAATGAACGTACCGATGAACTCGGCGAAGAAGGCCTGAGCCGGGCTGATTCCGGGGGCGTAGGTCGCGACGCCGAGGCCGGCGTCACGCGCGGCCAGACCCAGCACGCCGATGATCGCCGCGGCACCGGCGATGGCGCCGACCACCTGGGCGGTGAGGTAGGCCGGCACCCGGGACCAGGGGAACTTGCCCGTGACGGCGAGGCCGACCGTGACGGCGGGGTTGATGTGGTTGCCGCTGATGTGGCCCAGCGCGTAGACGGTCGCGACCACCACGGTGGCGAACGCGAAGGAGATCATGCCGAGGTCGGCCATCGTGAACGGGGCGTCGCCGTTGACGATGATCGTTGCGGGCACCGATCCCACTCCGATGAACACCAGGAAGGCGGTGCCGAGCGCTTCGGCGGCCAGTTTCTGGGTGAGGGATGGCTCGTCCATGCTTGCTCTCCGTTGAGTCTGAACTGAGTGTGGCTCGACTATCTCGCATGTCATTCGACATTATCGAATGTGATCTGGACCATACGCCTATGCTTCGGTGGATACAAGGGTGGTTCCAGAGAGGGTGGCGCGCTGATGATCCAGGCGGTGGACCGCGCGCTGCGCATCCTGGCCGTGCTCGGCGGCGGCCGCCGGATGAGTCTCGGCGAGATCTCCGCCGCCATCGATCTTGCTCCCTCCACCGTGCACGGACTGGTGCGCACCCTGCTGGCCCACGGCATGGTCCAGCAGGAAGCCGACTCCGGCCGTTACCGGTTGGGCCCGGCGACGCTGCGACTCGGCAACGTCTACCTCGACACGCTGGAACTGCGATCGCGGGTGGCGATCTGGGCAGAGGGGCTGGCCCGGCGCACCGGCTGCGCGGTGCGCACCGCGGTGCTGCTGCGCGATGAGGTGGTGGTGGTGGCCCACGAACCCCGGCCCGACGGCACCCGTCAGATGCCGGAGGTCGGCATCGTCATCCCCGCCCACGCCAGTGCGTTGGGGAAGGCGTTACTGGCGTTCTCCCCCGAACCGCTGACCGGGCCGCTGCGCAGCATGACCGGCGACACCGTCACCGACACGGCGACGTTGGCCGAGCAGCTGGTCCAGGTCCGAGCCACCGGTATCGCCAGCGAAGTCGAGGAAGCGATCCTGGGGGAATGCGCCTTGGCGGCAACGGTTTTCGACACCACCGAACAGCCGGCCGGCGCGATCAGCCTGGTGGTGCCCGCCGGCCGCTGGCCGCTGCCACCCGAGGCGGTCGACGCGTTGCGGGACACCGCACGCACGGTGTCGCGCGAGCTGGGCGCCCCGGTGTGGCCGCCGCGCACGTGACCGGTCAGGCCAGGACGATCGAATCCCCCTGCACCTCGACCGAGACCGGAGTCAGCGGTCGGGCCGCCGGCCCGTTGACCACCTGGCCGTCGAGACTGAACTTGCTGCCGTGGCATGGGCAGTTGATGGTGCCGTCGGCGACCTGGTTGATCAGACAGCCCGAGTGGGTGCAGACCGCCGAAAAGGCCTGGTAGTCCCCCGCGACCGGCTGGGTGACGACGACGTCGCCGACAATGACCCCGGACCCGACCGGAACGTCCGCGGTCGAGGTGAGCGACTCCGGCGCGGCCGACGCGTCACCGCCCGGGCTCGCGTCCGCTCCGGCGTCGGGATCGGACCCGGAATCGCCGCTCGAGCAGGCCGCCAGTGTGACCGCCGCGGCCCCGACGCCGAAGCCGGCGAGCACGGTTTTGCGCGGGATCGGTATGTCGTGGATGTCCATCACTGACCTTTCGGTGGGCTGGCCGCCGATGGGCTGTACCGCGCGGCAGGACCAGTGTCGCCAGGCAGACCCGGCTTCGCACGCGCAATCGGCGACAACGCGCCCTCAGCAATGCCCTAGGACGGTCCCGCGGACGTCACCAATGTGTGGGCGACTTCGAAGACCACGCGGGCATGCAGCTCGAAAAGCCTGATCAGGTCCACCGAGTCCCCGCCGACCTCCCTGGCGATGAACAGACCGTCGGCGCCCGCGATCGCGTAGGTGGCGATCAGCTCCGCCTGCTCCTCATCGAGCTCGGGCGCCAACTCGCGGACGATGTCTTCGAAGCGCCGCGAGGCTTCCGCGCGGACCTGCAGGAACATCTCTCGCGCGCGCGGCTCGACCGGCCGGTGTTCCAGCGCCAGCATCAGCCCCAGACGCAGGAAGTCCGGCGCGTCCAGCAGCGCCTTGGCCACCTGCGGCCCCAGCTCCCGCACCCGGCCGGTGATCTCCTCGCCACCGGGCAGGTCCAGTGCTGCCAGCCAGCGCGCGAAGCTGCGCTGGATGACGGCCGCAATCAAGTCGTCCTTGTCGGCGAAATGCCAGTAGATCGAGGTGGGCGGCAGCCCACTCTTCTTGCTCACCAGTGAGATCGTGGTGCCGTCGTAACCCCGCTCGGCGGCGACTTCGGTCGCGGCATCGAGGATGCGTTCGCGCGATTGCTCGCCGTTGACGCGGGTTCGGCGTGCGCGCTTGGCGGACGGCTTGTCCGGGTGAGTGTCGGTCACGCGGTCTCCTCGCCGATGCTGCCGATGGGAGGTCCTCGGCTTTTTGTAGAGATCACTACATTAATGGAACTGCATGACGGTCGATCGCTGCGACTCGCCTCACTGCCGTGCGGCGAGCACTCAGGCCGGCGCGTCGGTGAGCTCCAGGGCGATCTCGACCAGGATGTCTTCCTGGCCGCCGACCAGCCCCCGGCGTCCCGCCTCCTCGAGAAGCGTTCGGGCGTCGACGCCGAAGCGCTCCGCGGCCGCCTCGGCGTGGCGCAGGAAGCTCGAGTACACCCCGGCGTAGCCCAGGGTGAGCGTCTCGCGGTCGACGCGGACCGGGCGTTCTTGCAGCGGCCGAACCAGATCGTCGGCCGCGTCTTCGAGCGCATGCAGGTCGCACCCGTGTGGCCAACCCATCCGGGTGGCAGCGGCGATGAACACCTCCAGCGGCGCGTTTCCGGCACCGGCGCCCATGCCCGCCAGAGAGGCATCCACTCGTCGCGCCCCATGCTCGACCGCAACGATGGAGTTGGCCACGCCCAACGACAGATTGTGATGTGCATGGATACCGATTTCCGTTGCGCTGTCCAGGGTTTGACGGACCGCGCCGACCCGCTCGGCGACGTCGCGCATCGTCATGGCGCCACCGGAGTCCACCACATAGACGCAACCGGCGCCGTAGTTCTCCATCAATCGGGCTTGCTCGGCCAGCTGGGCCGGGCTCGTCATGTGGCTCATCATCAGGAAACCGACCGGGTCCATACCCATCTCGCGTGCGGCAGCGAGGTGGTGGGCCGAGATGTCGGCTTCGGTGCAGTGCGTCGCGACGCGGACCACGGTGGCGCCGGCGCGGTATGCCGCTGCGAGGTCGCGGATCGTCGCGATGCCCGGCAGCACGAGCGTCGCGACCTTCGCGGTGCGCACCACGCCCGCGACGGCTTCGATCCACTCGAGATCGGTGTGCGCGCTGAAACCATAGACACAACTGGAGCCGGCCAGCCCGTCGCCGTGGGCGACTTCGATGGAGTCGACCCCCGCGGCGTCCAGCGCCGCTGCGATCACGGTGGCCTGCCGCACGCTGTACTGATGACGCACCGCGTGCATACCGTCACGCAGCGTGACGTCGCTGAGGTACAGCCGTGCGGTCATGCCGTAGCTCCCATGCGTGTCGTCGAATGTTCGGCGATGCGTTCGGCGGTGGTGAGCGCGGCCGACGTCATGATGTCGAGGTTGCCCGCGTACGCGGGCAGGTAGTGCGCCGCCCCGGTCACCTGCAGCATCACGGTGATCCGGGTACCGATGAACTTCCCGGTTTCAGGAATGTGCAGCGCGTGGTCGGCGTCGAACGTCTCGAATTGCACTGCCTGTTTCAGCTCGTAGCCGGGCACGTAGCGGCGGACCCTCCCGGCCATCGCCTCGACGGAGGCTGTGATGGCCGCGTGATCGCAGTCGCCGTCCACCAGGCAGTAGACCGTGTTACGCATGAGGACCGGCGGGTCGGCGGGGTTGAGGATGATGACTGTCTTGCTTCGCTGCGCTCCTCCGACCTCGCGCAGTGCGGCGGCTGTGGTCTCGATGAACTCGTCGAGGTTGGCCCGGGTGCCC
>MDTD01030959.1_pt1 | contig 31398 bp, 25 predicted proteins | sample 811221 | NCBI WGS metagenome assembly MDTD01 (sample SAMN05326646, study PRJNA326480) | marine metagenome | isolation source: seawater | place: Pacific Ocean: South West | collected 2011
CCTGGCTGACTTGAATCCCTCCATCACGGCCAGGCTCGAAACAATTACAGCGTTTCCGGAAAACAGCAAGCCGTTTCAGGCAAAGTTCAAAGGCTCCCTGAAAGACTTCGGCATCATGCTGGCGGATATTCCCGATTCAGTCAAACTGAAGGGAGTAACACTTTCCGACAGGCATCTGAGTAAAGATTTCAGCCAGCTGCTGCCGATTGCCCGGCTGAAAGTCAGCGGTGAAACCCTGACCGCTTATTACAACCATTCAAGAATTGTTGATTTCGAAGTAGGCTGGAAGGGCATGCTCTATCCGAACTTACCCAACAATGAAAATGATACTTTCCTATTCGACAAGGAAGGCAAATTACTGGCCTTTCCAGTCATCCGCCGCCTGCCTCCGTCTGCCAAAAGTTCCTACAGCAGAAGTCATGCGAACCTGACTCAGTCCAGATATATTATGGAAGTATTGAAAAATCTCAAAGACAATACCGATCCATCTAATATTCCGGTATCTGAGGAAGAAGAAAACCGGATCGCGTGGCTGGGAATCGAGTCCCAGGCCCTTAACCCTGAACTGGCCAAAGCCAATAAGATTTCAGAAGAAACCGACGACGGCAAAAACGGCGTAATGATCACCTATGTCTATCCCGGTTCCCCCGCAGACAAAGCCGGACTCAAAGCCGGAGACATAGTCCTGCGTCTCTACGAAAAAGGCGATCCGTCCCCGATAAATATCCGGACAAATGAATATTATTCAAGACGACCGCCGTTCCCTTGGTCAAAGCTGGACCAGGTTCCGGAAATGTACTACGACCGCCTCTGGCTGCCATGGCAGTCAATCGAGAACACGATCAATAAACTGCTGACCAATATTGGTTTTGGCAAAGAATTCACCCTGATATGTGTAATCAACGGTAAAGTTGTACCGAAGAAATTTAAGGTGGAACAGGCTCCAAAGCATTATGAGACCGCCAAAAAGGAAAAGAGTAAATATCTCGGAATTACCGTCAAAAATATCACATTTGAACTCAGGCGTTACTTCCAGATGAAGAAGGATACTCCCGGTATCATTATTTCCAAGATCGAACCCGGCAGTCGTGCCTCTGTAGCCGGACTCAAACCGTATGAGATAATCACCAGCATCAACGACCAGCCGGTCACGGACGTCAGCCAGTTCGATAAACTGATCAACGGTCACAAGGAGCTGCGTATCTCAGTTAAGAGGATGTACGACAGCCGGATCGTCAAGATCAATATGAACCAGAATAAAAAACTCGTAAAACCGGCAACCGCGGTTAAAACAAAATAACCATATAAAACCCGACCGGTCTGCTATATCAATCAGGCCGGTCGATTTTTTTATAAACGGATTGCCTGATCGCGCCGGGACTTTCCCCGTTGACTCTTTTGCAGAATTTCGCGAAAGTGTAGACATCCGGGAAGTTCATCTTTTCAGCTATAGCCATCTGGCTGAGTGATGAATGCTGCAGGTAGGATTTTAGCAGATTTCCCCGCTCGCGATCTATATATTCCTTTGGCGATAAACCAGTCTGTTCTCTGAACTTACGGGTCAAGCCGCTGGTGGAACAACCAGCCGCGACTGCCAGTTCAGATACGGTCAAGGGAATCAGGATGTTGTCAGCTATAAATTCCAGGGCCGTGGATACTAACGGACACTCCTCGATATCTTCGATAACGCACTGTTTCATAATCCCGTCAATCAGGGTTTCAGCCACCCCGGCGTCTTTGCCGGACAGGAAATCCCTGCCTGCAAGATACTCTTTCAAAGCGTTTGCCAGAACCGCTTCATTCCCGCTATCGGGAAGAAATATTACCTGATCGGCGGCGATACCTGTGTTGCTTTCAAATTTGATGGAGTAATATTCACAGCCATCCTCTTCATAGCAAAAGCTATGCGAACACCTTGGCGGGATCAGAATAACCTGGCCTTCCGAGGGATAAATTATCCGTTCATTCGCATAAAAGGCTATCGGCCCGCGCACAATAATTTCAAGCTGCCAGTAGTCATGCTGGTGATAAGTACTGTCAGCCTTAACCCGGATATCGTGGGCATAATAGATAACATCAACCATAATTTATCGTTTTTGACAAATAAAAAGTTTATTTAACCATTTTTATTACTTAAAAAAATATTATAATATATAATATAAACGCTTTTGACAAACAATCAATAATCTGAGGTTAAGATGAATCTGAATAAATTTCCGCGTTACGAAGACTACTCCCCGTCCGTTCCCGTATACTGCCTGACTCCTGAAATGGACGGCTGTCTGCACCGTTTTTTCGACACCTGTCCCGTCAGTCCTTCCGGGCGTTATCTGGCGGCATTGCAGATGCCCTACGAGGATCATTCACCGCTTCCGGGAGATGCCGCGAAAATCATAGTGGTGGATCTTGATACCGGAGAGCATAGAGTCGTCGATGAGACTCGCGGCTGGGAGGCGCAGATGGGGGCAAACATCAACTGGGGCATGAATGACGACATTCTGCTCTACAGCGATGTGGATACTTCAAACTGGCAACCGTGCTGCGTAAAACTCAACTGGAAAACCGGAGAACGCAAGACTTTCGGACGCGGCATCTACCATGTCTCGCCTGACGGCAGACAGGTACTTTGCACCAGCCCAGCGGCAATGCGTAGAACCCAATACGGCTACGGCGTAATCGTTCCGGATGATGCCGTGCCGCGACACCTGGGAATGCCAGATGACGACGGCCTATTCATCACTGACACGGAGACCGGGGAATGCCGTCTGCTGATCTCTATCCGTGAAGCAATCGAACGGACCGTTCCGAAGTCCCAGCTGGCCGAATATGAGAAATATGAAAACTATTTCTTCCATTCAAAATGGAATCCCCAGGGGGACCGTCTGCTCTTCACATTGCGCCGCTTCCCGATCGACCAGCCATACCGTTTCAGCAACCTAAACCACGGCACGGTTCTCTACGACGTTTTCACCATGAAACCTGACGGCAGCGAACTTTACAATGCGGTTCCGGCCGACCAATGGGTCAAGGGAGGACATCACATCAACTGGTTCCCGCAGGGCGATAAACTGTCCATGAACCTTGGCTTCAAAGGCGATGACGTAATGCGTTTTACGCAGGTAAACTATGACGGGTCCGATCTCGGTATGATCTTTGAAGAGCCAATTGGCTCGGGGCATCCATCGTTCCATCCGGACATGAAGTATCTGGTAACCGACGCTTACAACTCCGAACCGATGGCTTTCGACGACGGCTCAATTCCAATCCGTCTGGTCAATCTTGAGAAAAGAACCGAGGAGTGTATTGCCAGAATGCAGACCCAGACACCCTATAGAACAGAATATCCGGATTTACGCGTCGACCCGCATCCGGTCTGGAGCCGGGATTTTACAAAAGTCATCTTCAACGGCTATGCCGGCGGCACCAGAAGAATTTATGCAGCAGATTTAAGCCAAGTAGTGTCTTAATTGACTATAAACAGAGAAGTTTAACTCGTATCGACGATTTTCTTTCCATCGCGTACAGAGTTACCTCCAGTCTGATAACGTGCTCATATACCACTTTTGCCATCGTCCCGGTGTTTACGGTGCTAGCAGATATAAATGTTATGCGCAACAATTGCATTTTGTTTTTACATCATTATATTAAAAATGAGAATGTATTTTAACGGGGAATTATTCCATGAGATTGGTAAAATTATCATTATTCTTAACTTTCTGTTTATCTTTGTTGACAGGTTATAGCAGTGATAATATACTTGATAAAAATAAAGTCACTAATCCTGCCGTCACCCGGATAATTTACAAAGGCTTGGAATTGAGAGCCCGGGGAAAATTGAAGGATGCCAAAAACTTATTTGACAAAACCCGCAAAAATCGACTCGTTTTCCTGACGAAGAACGCATCAAAACAACAATTGAATAATACTATTAATACATTTCAACTTGGCATGCTATACTTCGGAACGTTTTGTATTATTGCACCGGATAAGAAATCTGAAAAAATAGCGAAAGGGGCTATGTGGTATTTAGAAAAATGCCTTAAAACAAAAGACTTCAATCAGCAATTAACCGACAGGGACAAAGCTTATATATACTATGCAATCGGAAAAATCAACCTTGATCTAGTAATGTGGCCAACCCCATTGCTTAAACCTGACGCACAAGACAAAGCTTTAGCCGAATCACTGCTATACTCTAAAAAAGCACTACAATATTTTAACAAAATAAAATTAAAAAACAGATATCTGGCTATGACACTTTTCAATTTGGCTACTGTTTATGGAATGCAAAAAAATGATAGCCTGGCTTTGCTCCATATTAAAAAATTAGAGGACACATCAAAAGAACTGGAGTTCAGCAACAAAAGCAGAGTACTCTTATTTGCCAATGTATTCAAAATTCAATCATTATATTATACTGATCGCAAAAAAGAGGCGTTTGCTTTATTGCAAAAAGTATTTCCTTTGATCAAAAATCAGTTTCCCGACCAGAAAATTGCCATTGAGCGTTTAACTCAATGGCAAAAAGAATACGAGTCTACTTATTCCTCCGATTAAGCATCCTGTTTAAATATGTATTATGTGGGGTCTTGTCAACTCTGCTCTTATTAGGACTGTCTGCTGCTGCATTAATGCTCTCAGAATCTCCAGCCTTTATACTGTGTGATTTTTGTGACTTTAACCACTCTTTTTCGCACTCAACTATGACAACCTCAAGTTTTGTGACGTAACCATATACCACTTTTGCCATCGTCCCGGTCTGCTCGGCGACGGTGAAAATGAATTCGAAGTAATCGCGCATACCGACCGGCAGGATGCTTGAGAAATTTTTTAAATCAGTGGCAAACTTCGATGCTTCCAGCGCGACATTGTAATAATAATCCTTATACTCCCGGGCGGTCTTCATCTGGCTCTGCTGCTGCAATAAAGCATTGCCACTGGAATAATAATCAAAGACTTTGATCGCATGGTCGGTAAGATTGACGACTTTTTCAAACTTCTTTATCGCTGAATCAACCAGAGCGAGTTTGTCCATAAACAACTTAAGGTTTTTATTGGAATTCCTGTTGCGCAGCCATTTAGCAATTTCATTGCGTGAATAAGCATGCTTTATATGGGCATGGCCGGTATTGAAGAAAGTCCGTTTGTATATCTTTTCAGCTTCATCCAGAATATCATTGTAAATCTTCTTTTTTGCCGCATCCAGAATAACATTCTTCACCTTTGAAACATCCACATCAGATGACTTCAGGAGTTTTTCCAAGTCTCTTTTTATGCTCGTAAACCGGTATCTCAGATCGCTTGGTACATACTGATTGATGATTTTATTTATAATTTCTTTGATGGATTGTTTGAGATTTGTCCTGGTTATCCTTGAAATGACATTCTCCAGCATCGTGAATACATCGTAATACGCCTTGGAGTAAACGACAAATTTAGCCGCATTGCTTTTGATATGACTGTGACTCTTTCTCAGTTCGGCTACTCTCCGTTCGGTCAACTGTAGGAATGGTATGCCGGTCTGACGACCAGCGCCCAGGATATCCGCTTCCGTAGCGCAAAGCGCGTAGTATGAGGCGGTATTTCGTGGTTCTTCGTAAGAACTTGCGGCTTTTTTTACTTCCTCGCTGTACTTGTCCATGATTTGAACTCCTTTGGTTGATTGATTTAGCTTCAGCGTATGTTTAACAATGCTATGTATGCCTATAGAAATATTGTCAACCTTTAAGTTCAAAAAAGGCATTTTCAGCAGGCTTCTCATGCCAACATTTTATAGTCCTCCATTATAATTTAAAATTTTACAAATAACCTGCTATTTTCTTTGCTTAAGGTTTGCTTATGGCGGCTTTGGGTGCTAGGTTTTATTTCCTGTGGAGCATTTTTATAAAATAATCTATGAGAGTTAACCAGGAATAAAACAGGCATTCCGTTTCGGGAACACACAGAGCAGTCCGCGAAGCGGTACATCGCCATCCGTCGTACGGATTTTTAGGGGATCATTACAAATGGACGAAACAAAATATGCACCGGATACGGCTGAAACTGCGGCCGCTATCAATGAGTTTAAAGAAGTATTTGAACAACTGCGCGCTGAAATCGGGAAATTTATTGTCGGTCAACATAACATTGTCGAAGATGTGCTGATCGCGATTATTGCCGGAGGACATGTACTGCTGGAAGGAGTTCCCGGCCTGGGCAAGACCGCATTGGTCCATACCGTGGCAAAGGCGATGAATCTGGATTTTAAACGGATACAGTTCACCCCGGACCTGCTGCCGGCTGATATTCTCGGCACAAACATTCTGATGGATTCGGAACGTGGCCGCGAATTTGTTTTCCAGGGCGGCCCTGTCTTCACCAATATCCTGCTGGCCGACGAGATCAATCGTGCAACTCCTAAAACGCAATCGGCTCTGCTCGAAACGATGCAGGAAAAGACCGTTACCGCAGCCGGACAAACCCGTCCGCTGGAACTGCCTTATTTCGTTCTGGCCACCCAGAATCCACTCGAAATGGACGGAACTTATCCATTACCGGAAGCCCAGCTCGACCGTTTCTTCTTCAAACTCTCAGTCCAGATGCCGGAGCATGATGATTTTGCCAAAATACTGGAACGCACCACGGGAATCGAGACCCCGCAGATCGACTCGGTTGCGGATGGTCCGACCATCCTCAAAATGGGACATCTGGCGCGCCAGGTGCCGATAGCCCCCGCAGTACGGGACCACCTGATCAGACTGGTAACCGGCACCCATCCGGAACGTAAAGAGGCTTCGGACGAAGTAAAAAAATATATTCGCTACGGCGCATCCCCACGCGCGGCACAGGCGATATTGCTGGCAGCCAGGATAAGGGCTTTGCTCGACGGTCGCTTCCATGTCGCGGCGGAGGACGTCGACGGAGCCGCGATTCCGGCGCTGCGCCACCGGCTGATTCTCTCATTCGAGGGGCAGGCCGAAGGCATTACCGCCGACAAGCTGATCAAGGACATTATCGCGAGCCTGAACTGAGATCATGGCAAATAAACCGGTCCATAACCTTACCGACCCGGATTTTATCCGCAAGCTGGAAATGCTTTCGCTGTTATCGCGCAAAGTGTTGGCCGGAGGCGGTCGCGCGGACCGGCGCACCCTCAAGAAAGGCAGCGGTATCAATTTTGCCGACTATGCTGAGTACAGTCCCGGCGACGACTACCGAAATATTGACTGGAACATCCGGGCGCGTCTCGGCAGTCTGGTCATCAAACTGTTTGAGATGGAAGAGGACATGCGGGTTTATATCCTGCTGGACCTGAGCCACTCGATGAAATCAAAACTTTATTTTGCCAAACAACTGGCCGCCGCGTTCGGATATATAGCGCTGAACCGGATGGACCGGCTGTTCGTCTACGGCCTGTCCGATCAATTCGAGGAGGTCCAGGCATCAGCGCATGGTCGCGCCATGATCCTGCCGTTGCTGCGTAATCTCGAGCAGGTTGAAACTTTCGGTCACGGCACCGACCTGAAACATTGCATCAAAACTTTCCAGGCCAGGCGGCCGCGTCCGGGGATGTGTATCGTCATTTCCGACTTCCTGACGCCCGGCGGCTGGGACGAGGCTCTCGATCAGTTGGTATTCAACAAGCATGACGTCTTCTGTGTACAGACGGTTGACCCGGCAGAACAGACTTTTGAACTGCGCGGGGACGTGAGACTGGAATGTGTCGAAAGCGGACAGGTTCGGGATATTACAGTCGGTCCACTGGAGGCAAAACGTTTCAATGAGGCTCTGAAAGAGTGGAACCATAACCTGGCAAGATCGTGCGCAAAACGCGGAATCGGCCTGTCGCAGGCGGCAATCTCAGTTCCATTTGATACAGTCATCCGGGAAATCCTGGCCAGCGGAGGGATCATGAAATGAGCTTTCTGCATCCTGAATACCTCTATCTCGGCTTTATCCTGATTCCGCTTGGCTTGCTTTATCTGTTAAAGGTGAGACCAAGACGCCGGATAACCACGACCCTGTTCCTCTGGGACAGCATTCTGGCCGAGCGCAAAAGTTCGGCTCTGCTGCGCCGGTTTCGCGACCTTTTAAGTCTGCTGATGCTGGCTCTGGCAGTGATCTTCGCAATCCTCGGTCTGGCGGGACCGGTCTTCGATCAACAGACAAGAGTTAATAGTTTAATACTGGTCATCGACAACTCAACCCGCTCAGGAGCAATAACAAAAGATGGCAAGTCTCTTCTGGCACTGTCAAAAGCAGCGGCAAGTAATATTATACGGGACGCGGATGATAACTGCCTTATCTCGCTGGCTACGGTTTCGAACTCGTTAAGGATCAAAGTCAACGCCACCAGCAACCGCAGCCGACTTTTTTCTGAACTTGATAGAATCCGACCGGAGGAGAACGACTATAATGAGCAAGCCCTGGAGGGATTACAGGACACGGTAAAATGCCTGGGGGGTAATGGTCGTGCGGTCCTGATATCCGGGGTGACGACAACCTATAATGAAGCAATTGCCCGTTATAACGTCGGCATGCCGGCCCCGGACGCGGCTATATCCGGATGTGATATTCAATACCTGCCGGGAAACGGCAATAAAGCGGTTTTCTGGTATCGCATTGCATCTTCATTTCCAAAAGAGCGCAAAGCATCCCTGCTGATCTGCAGGGATTCAGAGGAAAACATTGTCCGGGTGAGGCCGGTCAACCTGACTCCCGGCGACAACAAACCAGATTACTTCATCCTTGACGAAACGAAACCAGGCCGCTGGATATTCAAACTGGAACTGGATGACGCCCTGGAAAAAGATAATTTTGCCTATGCGGTTTTACGCCGTCAAAAGCCTTTAAGAATCGGATTAGCCGGCACTAAAAACTCTTTCTATAAATTGTGCATCGCGGCATTTGCGGAGTCAAAGCTTAAGACCTATGGAGTCAGCGACAATCCGGATATTGTCATTACTTCCGGTTCAACCTCTCCCCATGCAAAGGCACAGATGATCTTCAATCCGACCGGGAAAAGTGCATACTGGAAAAAGACGGGGACAGAGCTAAAAGAGTCAAAACCAGCAAAAGTACTCCTGCCGGATCATCCGGGTATCCGTTTCTGCAAACTTGACGATATCCTCTTCAAAGGTGTTAAAAATCTTGAACCTGCTGATAACGCGGTGATCGTCGCGTCAACCAGTGACTGGATTCCGCTCATCTATCGCTGCGAAACAGCGCAGGGCAAGGCATGGATCTATAATTTCGATCCGGGGAAAAGTGATTTCTTTCTTAATCTGAATTTTCCACTGCTGGTGGCGGCCGCGACCGCCGATCTCAGCGGTAGGGAGAGTTTGCCGCCAGCCAGTTTCAAAACCGGATCGATACTGACTGAGAAGTTGATAAAACAGGCCGGAAGCGATAAGATCGTTTATCCGGACGGCTCTGAAAAGTCAATCGACAGTACACCGGTTGAACTAAACCGGGCTGGATTCTACCGCATCGGCAAAGAAACATTAGCCGCGTCACTTTTATCGAACCAGTCGGCTTCTCCTCTGGGAAAAGACATACCGGCCAAAAATTTCGTACTGAACGCCGGTTTGCCATGGGGACTTATATTGATCTGCCTGTCGATAGCCCTTATGGCCGCCGAATCAATGTTGTATCATCGCAGAAAGGCGGGGTAAATGACGCTAAGTTTTTACAATTACCTTTGGCTGCTGCTAATCCTGATTCCAATGACGATTGTTTTCAGCCGCAGTCTGACGGACCGTCCGCCATTGTTGAAACACGGCTCTTTTGCCCTGCGTGCCTTGGCAATAATTTTTCTGGTACTGGCATTATGCCGTCCTTTCGCTGATTTCTCAACCCGTGACCGCCACACTGTGTTCCTTATTGATGTGTCCGAGTCAATAAGTCAGGCAGAATCTCAAAAGGCTGAGAAAGCAGTGGAAAGTCTAAAGAGCAAACTGCCGTCATCGGACACTATGTCCGTATTCAAATTCGCCTCCGGCATCCAAGCTCCGGACAAAGATAAGTCTCAAAACGCCCCCAATGAAAAATTCAGACGTTCAACCCTAATCGCGGAGGCGCTAAATTCCGCTGATTTCGCCTTCCCATCGGGAAAAGCCAAACGCATTGTACTTTTCTCTGACGGAGTCGATACCGGCGGCAACCTCGACAGAACATTAGAGAAGCTTAAAGCCCGTGGAGTCGAAATTATTTTTGCCCCGGTCAAGCCTTTTGGACATCCAGAAGCAGCGGTTATTGAAGTGAAACCATCAACCGGAAAAGCCTGGCAGGGAGAGAGAGTCCGTCTTTCAGCTGCAATAACTGCGAACCGGGACATGAAAGGAGTTCTGCACTTTATCAATCGCGGCGTTACGGTCAGATCCCTGCCGGTAAAAATAGCTGCCGGCAGGAAAACAATTGTTGAATCCGACTTTACAATCACACCGGAGCACGGCAGTATTTGGAGTGTGGAACTTGCTCCTGATCAGGATTATTTCGCGATCAATAACCGGGCCGCGTGCAAAGTGGAAATCGGCGGCAGGATGAAAGTGCTTGCCTTGCACGACAAGCCGCGTGAACTCAGGCAATTTGCCCGGAGTATGGCAAAACAGGGCATCGACGTCGAGGTCCGGGGCCGCCACGGCATGCCGGACAAACCGGAAAAACTGTTAGAATTCCGGGTTGTCATTCTAGCCGGAATTCCGGCTGACGCATTAAACCGGAGCCAAATGAACCTGTTACGCAGTTATGTAATCGACTACGGACGCGGTCTGATAATGACCGGCTCCACGCAAAGTTTCGGACTCGGCGGCTGGTACAAAACTCCGGCCGAATCGGTGCTGCCATTGACGTCGAGATATGAGAAGGACCGTGAACAACCATCAATGAGTATGGTTCTGGTTATTGATAAATCAGGCAGTATGAACGGGGATAAAATAGAGATGGCCAGGCGGGCGGCAATAAGCGCGGTGGAACTGCTTGGACCGCGTGACCGGATTGGAGTAGTCGCCTTTGACGGTGCTCCTTTAAAAGTTTGCCCGATGACCCCGGGAGCGGCCGGATCAGAAGCATCCGGTGCCATCGACAAAATAGCCGCCGGAGGCGGCACAAACCTCTATCCGGCTATGGTTATGGCCAGGGATATGTTAAGAACCGAGGCATCCAGAATCAAGCACGTGATAATATTGAGCGACGGCCAGAGTACGCCGGGGGATTTCGGCGGAGTAACCGACCAACTAACGGCCGGAGGTTGTACCGTATCGACAGTTGCCCTTGGTCAGGGGGCCCATGCCGCGCTGATGCGGCAGATCGCAGAAAAAGGCGGCGGCAGATACTATTTCGCAAATGATCCGGCCAATATCCCCAAGATATTCGCCCGTGAAACGATTGAAGCGTCAAAATCAGCGATAAAAGAGGAACCTTTCGCGGTAGTCAGCGCGGCAAGGGCCGGTTTTATGCGCGGACTTGACCCCGGAAAAGCGCCATTTCTGCTCGGATATGTAATGACCCGGCCGCGCCCCGGAACAAAAGTCCTGCTTTTGACTGAAACCGGAGACCCGCTGCTGGCAACCGGACGGTTCGGACTTGGTCGATCCGCCGCTTTCACTTCCGATATCACCCCGCGCTGGAGCAGCGAATGGATGAGCTGGCGCGACTATGGAAAATTCTGGGGACAACTGCTTAGATATGTCGCCGGTTCGGGAGAAAGCCGCGACGTTTCCACACTGCTGACCCGGTTATCTGAAAGCCACTTCAAACTGCAGTTGCTGTTGCCGGAAATCAAACCTGACAACAGAACCTGGACCGCTAGACTTTCAAGCGGAGCCAATGCTGTCAGGAGTATGGAGATGACTCCATATGGAGTTGATCGCGTACAGCTCGATTTCAAAGTTGCAGATGGACAGGATTTCACCATAACCGCTTCTGACAAATCCGGTCGAAAAGTCACAATCAATCATTTCGGAAATTATCCTGAAGAGTATCTCCTTGACGCAAAAGTCCCACAGTCAATAATGCAGTTGCCGAAATTCGATGACCAGCGCATAATAGAACCGGCCCAGCCTGCACCTTCACCGGTATCTCTTGCGTTTCCAATGGTTCTGGCCGGGCTGCTTTCCCTGCTCGGAAGCATTCTTTTAAGACGCCTCTGAAGCGACTGCAATCCCACCGGCTAAAAACATCCTGTTTCTATCTATTTTTAAGATTGATTTTTTGCAGTAGTGCCCTATATTAGTCTTGTGGATATCTAAATTAATTTTTAACGGAGGCCTGTCAAAAAGATGAGAGCAGCGATACTTTGCGTAGATGACGAAAGCGTCATTCTTGAGAGTCTGGAGATGCAACTGGAGCACCATTTCGACGCACAATACCTGATGGAATTTGCCGAGAACGCCGAAGAGGCCATGGAGATTTTAAATGAACTGGAAGGGGAAGGCATCTCCGTTCTGGTCATCATCTCAGACTGGCTGATGCCGGGAATGAAAGGCGATGAGTTCCTTATCAAGGCCCACAAACTCTTCCCGCATATCGTTAAAATAATGCTGACAGGACAGGCCGATCAGGAAGCGATTGACAGAGCGCGTCGGGACGCGGATCTTTTCGAGTGTATATACAAACCGTGGAAAGCAGAAGAATTGATCTCCACGATAGAAAAAGCCCTGAATAAGTTTGAGGATTAGACATATGAGCAAACCGGTTATTGTCTGCGTTGATGATGAAAGAGTTATCCTCGACAGTCTGGAAATGCAATTGGAACAGTATCTTGGGGACAGTTGTGAAGTTGAAGTGGCAGACAGTGGAAAAGACGCTTTGGCTTTGGTTGATGAGCTGCGCCAGGACGGAGCAAACGTTGCAGTAGTGATAAGCGATTATCTAATGCCTGGAATGACCGGGGATGTACTACTGAAAGAACTGAGTAATAAACTGCCTCAGGCGACCATGATCCTGCTGACCGGCCACGCCGAGATGCACGTTATAACCGAGATTCTCAATGCCGGACGTCTCGACCGCTTCCTGACCAAACCATGGAATCATCAGGAATTTGTCGCAGTCATCCGCAGCGCTCTCGAAGCTCATAAGCTGAAAAAGAACCTTGAGGATCACCGACTGGAGATTGAGTTCAAAAACAAGACCTTCCAACTGTCGCTGGACGCCGCAAAGTTCGGCACCATGCAGTGGAACGTCAAAAGCAATGAGCTGAAATGCGACGATAATTGTGTAAAGATATTCGATAACGGCCTGATCAGGCAGGAATGCTCGATCAAGGACCTGGTCAGCTCCATTGATGATGCCGATATGTCTATCGTGAAAAGCGGTTTGAATAATTGCGCCGAAGACAACACCGACAGCTTCCAGGAAGAGGTCAGACTGACCCGGGATGATGACAGTCCGCAAAGGTGGATCAGCTGCCAGTTTACCATTGTAGACCGCGACGCTAAAGGCATACCTTCGCTGATTTTCGGTCTGGTCCAGGATATATCCGGCCGCAAGAAAGCGGAAGAGGAGTTGATAAGAGCAAAAGAACGTGCGGAACAGAGCGATTATCTGAAATCATCGTTCCTGGCGAATATGAGTCATGAGATCAGAACACCGATGAACGCCATTATGGGTTTTGCGTCGCTGCTGGCGGACGATTCGATGCCGCAAAGTAAAAGACAGGATTTTGTTCAGATCATTAACTCAAGTTCAAAACAGTTGATGACCCTGATCAATGATATTATCGACATATCCAAGATCGAAAGCGGGGAGTTGAAGGTTTTCTATGAAGATATAGATACAAACCAGACCCTGAGGGAACAGCTTGAGATCTTTGAACAGGAACGGATTCAGCGTGACAAGAAGGATGTTCATCTTTTCCTTGAATGCCCGTTGCCGGATGAGGATGCAAAAATCCGAACCGATGCGTCACGTTTTAAACAGATATTTACAAATCTATTGACAAATGCAATGAAATTTACCAGTACAGGTTATATCAGGATCGGTTACCGCAAACCGGAAAATGATAATGAGCTTATTTTCTTCGTCGAGGATACCGGCATCGGCATCCCGGAGGAAAAACTCAATATCATCTTTGAACGCTTCCGGCAGGTTGATGATTCAACCACCCGTGAATACGGCGGAACCGGTCTCGGCCTGACCATTACCAAAGGGCTTATTGAAAGACTCGGCGGCTCGATAAAAGTTAAATCCGCATTGCAGCGCGGTTCAGAGTTTTCTTTCACTCTGCCCAGAAAGCCTTTGGATGAATGACCCTATAAAAACGATTCTGTTGACCGGTTTCCTCGGAGCGGGGAAAACTACCCTGATGCAGTACCTGATCGACCATGAAGCATTCCGCGGAAAGAAAATCGGCATTCTGGTCAATGAATTCGGCAAACTGAAGATCGACGGAGCCCTGCTTCCTCCTGGCGATCATTTTCTAACAGAGATCAATAACGGCAGTATATTCTGTTCCTGCGTCAAAGGTTCGCTGATAGAAAGCCTTGAAGAAACTGCCCGGGACTTTACCCCGGAAATCATGTTTATCGAAGCCACCGGCCTGGCCGAACCAACCGATATTACGGCGTTGTTCCAGACCGACTTTCTGCGAACCGCTTATGCCAGACCGACTGTAATTGCCGTTGCCGATGCAGTAAACTTCCCGAAGCTGAAAAATATTCTTCCGGCTCTGACCGCGCAGATCAGGATTGCCGATATAATTCTGATCAACAAATGCGACCTGGCGGAACCGGATGCGCCGGAAAAGGTCAAAGACATGCTGCTGGAAATAAATCCTGACGCAACAATTCATTTTACCGAATACTGCCGTTTCCCGATCGACTTGCCAAACTCCGGCGGAGACAAAAAACTTGACTCATTTTCGGTTGAATTAAGCGGTCCTCCAGCCTCTATGGCAAACTACGAACTGCGTTGGATGGGAACTGTGGACCGGCGTAAATTTTATGATGTAATGGAACAATACCGCAATAATATTCTTCGTGCCAAAGGCCTGGTCAAATTCGATGACAAGAGAGTTTACCTGGAAGCTGTAAACGGCATTTTAAGCTCCAAAGCGGCTGACTTTGACTTGGAGGGAGCTGCCGGCACCGCAATGTCTTTTGTTCTGCGAGGCGTAACTCCGGGCGAATTTGATCGTGCCTGCATGACATTTAAAAGGTGATGGACAATGTTTATCAAGCGCAAAGAAAAGAAGGTACAAAGTCCTTCACGCCGTAAGTTCAAGCGTAAACTGAGCCGGTATCGTCATACGAGATCATATAACCGGATTTCCGGCGGCGGCCCCGGAATGCTTTCCTTTACGCAAAGCCGAAACCGTAAACTGCTGATATTTACCGCGGCCGCAATTATAATTATCGGACTGGTATCAGTTATTCTTGATTTCTGAGTCAATCATTTGCGTTTTTATCGTCGCAGCTTTATCCCGCAACGGCTCAAGACACTCATAAGGGACTTTCATATCTCCGAATCCGACGCCTATCTCCAGGCCAGGTTTAATTTCGCCATGATAATCCCTCCCGCCACAGCGCAGCAGTTTGAATTCAACCGCTAACTCGGACAGGATGGTACTGGTCTGCGGGGTATACAAAGGATACCACGCCTCGACCGCGTCAAGTCCGGCCGGAACCAGATATTTCAGGTGCTTACGGATAAAACTGCGTGGAGATTTCTTTTTACGGGCGCCGGGCTCCCGGGAATGGGTCACCGGATGCGCCCATACCGCTATGCCTCCAGCTCCATGAATGGTCTCAATTGTCTCTTCCGGAGACGGCAGTTCACGGGGAACATAACCGGAATTACCGCGCCCCAGCAGTTTGTCGAAAATTGTCTGAAAGTCGTTAAAGTAGCCTTTATCCAGCAGTAACCTGGCGAAATGCGGCCTGCCAACACTATCGCCGCCGGCAACCTCGGCTAACTCTTCTGCGGTGACGTCATATCCAATTGAGTTTAATCTCTCGAGTATCTTTTGATTACGGCCCTCCCGTCCTGCCCGGACCCGTTCCATCAGCTTATTAAGAGGTCCGTTGTGGTGATCGATAAAAAGTCCGACAATATGCAGTTCTCCATTGTCAACGCGCTTGGCCGATATCTCAACCCCGGGAATAAGTTCCATTTCCGGATACGCTTTTCCTGCCTCGAGAAAGGCATCCACTCCGCTTACAGTATCATGGTCAGTCAGGGCAATAGCGGACAATCCGGCCGCGTCGGCGACACCTGGAATATCCTCCGGAAGAGTCGCACCGTCTGAAGCCGTACTGTGGATATGCAAGTCTATTATCTTTTCTTCACTCATCAGGACGAAAGTTTCTGTTTAAGCCCTTTTATCCAAACCCGGGCAATGATCAGGTACAGGAAGATCGCGGAGATTATCCCGATCCAGTTGGTGCCGTGTTCGCCGTGGGACATAGCTTCCTGAGCAGCCGTTCTTACCCCCGGTATCAGGTCAAGGACAAAACCACAGGCAAGAGAGAGAATGACCAGCGTTACCAGATAAATAACCAGTGCGCGTTTGCCGATGATCTTTGAAAGCGCGGTCAGGGCTGCGGCATTGGTTGCCGGTCCGGTGACCAGAAACACCAGCGCGGCTCCCGGCGATATACCTTTCAACATCAGCGTTGCCGCAATCGGCACTGACGCGGTCGAGCAGACATACATCGGCAGTCCGGCCGCCAGCATGATCAGCATGGCCCATGGACTATCGCCGAAATCCGTGACAAATTCTTTCGGAATAAAAACATCGATTGCCGCCGCGACCACCAAACCGATGAGCAGCAGATTACCCAGATCCTCGATCAGTTCACCGAATGCGTAAGTAAACAACTTGATGATCGCGTTTTGCGATTTTCCATGCCCTTCAGAACAACAAGAGCTTTTTGAACAACAGGATTCTTCCGTCCCGGACTCTTCTGAGCAACAGGAGTCCTTCTCCGACTCTGCCTCGTGCGAACAACAGGACTTCTTTTCCGGTTCGGCTTTAGGACTGCAGCAGGATTCAGTTTCTTCGTGATGCTCGTGTTTATGACAATCCTCTGGTTCCGGCTGGTGGTCCGGATCAAGATGCGGCGGAGTAAAATACTCAACCGCGACGCCACAGATTATCCCGGTCAGGAACGCGGCTCCGACCCGGAAAAGTGCAAATATCCAGCCCAGCATCGACCAGGTCACGGCGATACTTTCGGCTCCGGTTTGAGGAGTGGTGATAAGGAAAGCGCTGACCGCGCCGGGACCCGCGCCGCGTTTTTTCAGCGCGGCCGATACCGGAACAATGCCGCACGAGCAGATCGGCAGCGGTATTCCGAGCAGCGAGACCTTGATGATCGAGCCCAGACCTCTTTTTCCGGCCAGTTTTTCCATTACACTTTCCGGGATCAGCTCATACATGACTCCGGCAAAGATAAAGCCAAGCAGCAGCCATGGCGCCATCTGCACACTTATATTCCAGAATGAATTGATCATTCCGGTCAATATTTCAATAATATTCATTATACACCTTTATTGTTGCTTTCTATTTAAACTATACAGCCATTCGAGGCCGTTTTCCAGAATAATAAAGCAGATGAAAGACAATTCTCTATGATTGCGAAAAGCACCGCTTGACATGCTAAAAGTAATTTAGTAAAATAGAAACAGAAAAGGAATATTCCGGAGAGGATAAAACATGGAACATCTGGAAGATAAACCGGCCTTGCAACTCAAGATCAATGGGAAACATATCTGTACCGCGGGAATCTGCGGCAACGGGGTTTTGATAGCGGAATTACACATCAACACTATTCCGGCACAAAAGAAATTTCTGCGTAAGGAAAAAGAAAAAAGCGATTGCTATCTCTGCATTCTGGGCGCATTCGATGATTACATTTACCGCTGGCGCGATATTGAACTCAAACCTGGAGATGTGGTAAGTCTTAAAATAATCGAAGCCGAATCCATCGATGAACCTGAAGAAATCAAGCATAAAGATAAAATGATAAAACGTTCCTGGTTTTTCAGCCCCGAATGCTTTTACTTCTGGAAATACTTCAGAAAAAAGCCGCCGCCTTACAAGGCTGCATTCACTGCTAAATTAAATAGTGAATTTATCTGCGACACAAGCCTTCCATTATGCGGATCAACCAGTGCATATTTGCGATTGCATAATATGATAAGTGATGAAGGCACTAATTATAACAATTCACACTTAAGCATTAGCTGGAGCGAAATAGATCAATCGATACAATTGGAATCATTTAACTGGTACTTTAACGACAACCTGCAAGTTGGTGATAAAATGGTATTCAGGATTATAGAGGACACCGCAACCGAAATCCCGCCGGAATTTAAACCGGAAAAAGTTGATATATATTCACTCTTAATTAACGAACAAAATGACAACTAATTCAATATAATATTGTACTATCTCGCGTCCGGAAGGAGCACAAGCAACTGAAGTATGACGCGGTACATCGTCGTCCGTCGTACGGACAAAAAGTGGGCCGGGCGTTGCGCCCGGCCCGAATCAAGAGGGAGGGGGAGAATTTATTGAAATCCATAAATGGTTCTCAACAAAGTACTCTACCGTGTGCAATTCACGGGAGAGACTATTTTTATATGGCTCGAACGCTCAACGTCCTTGAAAAAATTGCTTTGCGCATTTTTCAATGACATCACTTATCGAAAAGAGAAGATAATATAACTTATTCCTGCCCGTTTGAGACGGGCGGCCAACGCTCCTGCGTTGGATCCAGTCCGGGCACGGCCCGGCGCGATATAGTTTTTATTGAGCAAAGCCATTCTTATAACATTGCCATCGCTTTTTCGATCGCTTTAGTAACATTGGCAAAGATGACATGATTACTCATGGCCTCTTCGGTGGTGATCGGGTTGCGGAAATCGCAACGGTCGAACATCATATCGCCGATCGTGATCAGGATAGTGCCATCAGACTCCGGACGGGAGCTGAATGCGGCCCATACATCAACCTTATCGGCATAGCCTTTTTCCTTCACATACTTAACGACCATTCCCAACAGGATGCGTCCGGGACAATTCTCCTGATTGGCACAGATCGTCGTGGTGATCTGCAGACGTTTGTCCGCAGTTCCCTGCAACGCGGGGATTTTAGCGTCGAAGATCTGGCTGCGGTTTGTATAAGTCGTATGCAGCGTATGATGGGCTTCATGTGATCCGGGGCAACCGCCGAGGTGCTCTTTGTAGCAATTCTCGACCATATAGTTGTCCTGGGACTTCTGCAACTGCAACCGTTTATCAACCCGGTAAAGCCCTTTAGCGCGGGACTTGCGGGTCTCGACGTCATGGGTGATCGGCTGTCCGGCTCCGGCAATACATCCGCCGGGGCACGCCATCACTTCCACGAAATGATAGTTGCGTTTACCGCTCTTCATATCCTTAACCAGTTGTCCGGCATTCTTCAAGCCGTGAACAACCGCAACTCTGATCTCATGTCCGGCAATCTCGAGGGTAGCCTCTTTGAGGTTCTCAAGTCCGCGTACTTCACGGTAATCGACGGTCGGCAGTTTTTTGCCTTCCAGTTTATCCGCTGCGTAACGCAGGGCCGCTTCCATAACTCCGCCGGTCGCGCCGAAGATAACCCCTGCACCAGTGGCAAAGCCCATCGGCAGGTCGAACGGTTCCGGTTCGAGCTCTTCGAACTTGATTCCCATGGAGTTGATCATACGTCCGATCTCAACTGTGGTCAGGACGAAATCGACATCCGGGTCGCCGTCAGTCTTGAACTTATCAAGCTGCGCCTCAAACTTTTTGGCGGTACACGGCATGATGGATACGACCACCAGATTCTTTTTCTTTATATCAAGCTGTTCCGGCAGTGTTTTCTTGGCGACCGCGCCGAACATCTGCTGCGGGGATTTACAGCTGGAGACCTGCGGAATAATTTCCGGAAAATAGGTCTCGGCATATTTTACCCAGCCGGGACAGCAGCTGGTAAACATCGGCAGATTCTTATTTGCCGTGAAACGTTCGATAAACTCGTTGGCTTCTTCAAAGATAGTCATATCAGCCGCGAAACAGGTATCATAAACCTGATCGAAGCCCATCATTTTAAGAGCGTTGACCAGCTTACCGGCAGTATTTTCACCTGGCTCGAAACCAAAGTATTCGCCAAGGGCAACCCTGACCGCCGGGGCGATCTGAGCGACAACCGTGGTATCGGGATCATAAATTGCGCTCCAGACGTCGTCACGGGTCTGACGGGCAACGATCGCACCGGTCGGACAAACCGCGGCACACTGTCCGCAATGTACACATTCAACATTGTTGAGATCCTGGTCAAAGGCCGGGGCGACTTTTGCGTTCGCACCGCGATTGGCGAAATCGATCGCGCCAATACCCTGAACTTCGCTGCACACCCGGACGCAGTCACCGCAGAGAACACATTTATTCGGATCGCGTTCCAAAGACGGGGAAGACTTATCCACCGGTGCCTTTTCGGTCAGCTCTTTGTAGCGGATTTCCTCTACTCCGAGACGACGGCTCAGGTCCTGCAGCGTACAGCTGGAGCTGCGGGAACAGCTCGGGCACTCACGATTGTGGTTGGCCAGCAGCAGTTCAACATAAATCTTACGCATTTCCCGCAGTTCACGGGTATCGGTTTTGATGACCATCCCCGGCTCCGGCGTGATGGAACAGGATGCCTGGACGCCTTTGCCCTCTATATCGACGATACAGAGACGGCAGGCACCGTAGATGCTCAATTCAGAATGATAACAGAAAGTCGGGATATCGATCCCGTTTTCCCGGATCAGCTCCAGCAGATTGCGCTCGTCACCGAACTCTATCTCCCGACCGTTGAGGGTCAATTTATTTTTAACTAAAGTTTCCATAATATCTATTCTCCATTTCCCATTTGATTAGAGGTTCACGACGGCATCGAACCGGCAGGCATCCTTACAGGCGCCGCATTTGATACAAAGATCGACGTCAATCGTGTGCGGCTGTTTCTTTTCGCCGCTGATCGCATTGACCGGACACTTTCTGCTGCACGCGGTACAACCGATACATTTTTCCGCATCGATTTCCGGTTTCAACAGAGCTTTACATTCTCCGGCCGGACAGCTCTTGCCGAAGACATGAGCATCATACTCGTCACGGAAGTGACGCAGGGTGGACAGCACCGGATTCGGAGCGGTCTTACCGAGGCCGCAGAGTGAACCGAGCTGGACCGCTTTAGCGGTTTTTTCCAGCAGGTCAAGAGTCTTCTCGTCGGCATTGCCTTCGATTATATCATCAAGCAGACTTAGCATCTGTTTGGTTCCTTCGCGACACGGCAGACATTTACCGCAGGATTCGTTCTGGGTGAACTGCATGAAGAATCTCGCGACGCTGATCATACAGGTCTCTTTATTCATAACTACCAGTCCGCCGGAACCGACCATCGCTCCGACCTCTTTCAGAGAGTCGAAATCGAGCGGCATATCAAGCATATCGGGAGTCAGGCAACCGCCTGACGGTCCGCCGATCTGGACAGATTTGAAATCTTCACCGTCAATCTCACCTTTATTGTTGGTAACGCCACCGCCGATGTTGTAAACGATCTCGCGCAGGGTAGCACCGAACGGGACCTCGATCAAACCGGTATTTGCGACGTGACCGGTCAGCGCGAAAGTCTTGGTACCGGGAGACTTTTCAGTTCCGGCAGCCTTATACGCTTCAGGTCCGTTGCGCAGGATCATCGGGATAGAGGCCAGCGTTTCGACGTTATTGATAACCGTCGGCTTGCCCCAGAGTCCCTTCTGGGCCGGGAACGGCGGTTTCGGCATCGGCATGCCGCGTTTACCTTCAATAGAAGCGATCAAAGCGGTTTCTTCACCGCAGACAAATGCTCCGGCGCCTTCCATCACATGGAGCTTGAAGTTAAAACCTGCCTCGAAGAGATTCTCACCAAGCAATCCGGCCTTTTCGGCATCTTCCATGGCGCGACGCATTCTTTTGACGGCCAGCGGATATTCAGCCCGAACATATACATAACCTTCATCCGCGCCGATGGCTTTAGCCGCAATAATCATGCCTTCGATCACACTGTGCGGGTTACCTTCCATCAGGGAACGGTCCATGAATGCTCCGGGGTCACCCTCGTCACCGTTACAGATAACATATTTCTTTTCATTCTCGGAGGCGAGAGTGAATTTCCATTTCAGACCGGTCGGAAAACCACCGCCGCCACGTCCGCGAATACCGGCTTCCAGTACATTCTGGCAAACCTCAGCAGCGGTCATTGTGGTCAAAGCTTTCTTGGCGCCTTCGTAGCCGCCGCAGCTGATGTATTCACCGATGTTTTCCGGTTCGACTTTGCAGTTGCTCATAACGACACGGGTCTGACGGGCGTAAAACGGGATTTCCTTCTCGCCGCGGCAGCTTTTACCGTCAGCCGGGGATTTATAGAGCAAACGATCGATGACTTCGCCGTTAGCCAGAGTGGCCTTGACGATTTCAGGCACGTCCGCAACTTTAACTTTAGTATAGAGGATACCTTCCGGCGCAATATGCATCAGGGGGCCCATCTGGCAAAATCCCTGACAACCCGACTTGGACAGATAAGTTCCGTCAAAACCGGTCTCTTCCTCGAAGTTGAGTTCAATAGTAACATCCAGCCCGGCCTTCTTCATTTCCTCGGCCAGGGCGTCCCGCACTTTTAACGCGCCGTTAGCCACACAACCCGTTCCAGCGCACATGGTAATGCGCCGATTGAGTTTGCCGGCCGCGGCATCATAATCTTTCTTGATCTTTTCCAGATCCACTGTTTTAATATTCAAGCACATGATTATTATTCCTTATGTTAAAACTTTTTACTTAGCAGCTTCTGCGGCTTCGGCGGCAACCAGTTCATCAACGATTTCAGCTGCCTGTTCCGGAGTAACCTGTCCGTAAACGGTCTCATTGACCAGCATAACCGGGGCCAGTCCGCAAGCTCCCAGACAACTTACCGTTTCAACTGTAAAGAGTTGATCGTCGCTGGTTTTCTTCTCTTCACTCAAACCGAGCTTGTCGTAAAGGGCATTAAGAATCCCATGTGATTTTTTGACATGACAAGCAGTTCCGTCGCACAGCTTGAAGACATATTTGCCTTTAGGCTCGAGTGAGAAGTGGGCATAGAAAGTTGCCACTCCATATACTCTGGCCGGGGGCAGTCCCAGTGAAGTCGCGACATAACTGATCGCATCCTTCGACAAATACTTGTACTCTTCCTGAACCTCCTGCAAAATCGGTATCAGGCGACCGGGGTCATGATTGTTCTTTTCCAAAATCCGGTTTACAGCAGCCAGATTCTGGACCATTGTCTCTGCTTTTTCCATTGTAACGTTCATAATTTTCTTGCTCCTCTTGATTCAAAGTGTTGCAATTATTTACACATAACGAATTATTACTTCTTTAAAATAAACATCTTTCAATGCGGCAGCGATCCGCTTGACGATATTTCGTCTTATCTCAAGGTCGACCGGAAGGTTTGGATCCTGATGCGCCTCATTGATCCGGGTTCCGACAACCAGTTCGATTACATCGACGCAGAGCAGCTCTTCGACCAGTCTCCCAGCCGCGTCAGCATGCCTGACGCCGTCATTTTTTTCCAAATACTGCGCGGCCCTTGTCAGGGTAAAAATCCCTTCCGTAACCAGATCAACGCCTTCCATTACAGATATTGGCGGCAACTCACCGTTCATAGTCTTCAGGTCAACCGTAACCTTACGGCCAAGTTCGCGCCCAAATATTTCAGCGGTAGTACCGCCGCACAATACTTTCCTGCCGTTAAACTGTTCGAGCATCCTGACACATTCGGCATCGCGGTCACGATCATACGGCGGGCCGGTAAACAGGATCAGTTTTTTAGCCTTACGGGTATAGATTACCGCACAAGTCATGTCGTCACCGGGCAAACCGTTTTCAACCGCAAGTGCGGCACGCTGGATATAACCGGCCAACTCATGGGCGGAAATGTCAGGCTGCTTCTTTACTCTTTCAGTCACATAATCGAGGCATCCTCTCCGACGCCAGCCCAGGGGATACTTTTCAGTTCCCAGTCCGGCCTGGCTGATTCCGTCAGAAAAGAAGACCAACCGGTCCTCAAGCCCAAGGGTGAAATTGGACACGGTCAAAGTCCGGTCCCGCCATTTCGGGGATGTCAACTCACGACCTTCGACCTCTTCAACCACACCGCCACGCATCAGGATGAAACCGGGGTTACCCATCTCAACGATGTTTACCCGGCCGTCCTGGCGGACGTCAACGATGGTAAAGGTCGCATAGCTGATCTTGCGTTCCCGGCAAATCGGCAACGCGCTCATGATAATTTCAGCGGAACGCAGTACCTCGAGATTGTTTACCGCGAATTTCAGGGCCATGGTAGCGGTCATCGTGCCAAGGATATTCGCCTTGACGCCGCTGCCCAGACCGTCAGACAAAACCGCCGCGATACGCCCCTCTTCCGGAAGTTTCCGGAAGCGGTAGGAGTCACCGCAAATGCTCTGTCCCTTTTTGCGACGCTGCGCAAAACCGAGATCAAAGTACATTTTTTCAGTTTTGTCATTAATATTCATATTAGTTCTCCGCTGCCGGTTCATCGGCATAATCTTCTGCAATAGAACGTAATAATATTTCAGTGTCCGCCATGTTTTCACCCAGCAGACAGGCTATTTCCTGTACCGCCGCCACGTTGCGGTCAATAACTTCTCTGGCGCGTTCGGCGATCTGTTCACGCCGCAGTTCGGTGCTGGTCACATCGAAAATCACAGCTCCCACCGCCTCGTGCAGCTCAATGGAAAAGACTGTTACGCTGTACAGCCGGTTCTCAACCCGCAGAGAATCCCGATGGATATCCTGACCGTTTTCGAGACAGCTGGCGAAAAGATCGGTAAACGGGACAATCCGTTTCAGATCCGCTCCGGCCAGTCCCGGCAGCGCGTCAAAAGCCGCCGCGGTATCCTCGCCAAAGGTGTTGGCGAAACGCTGGTTGCACTCGATGATCTTCAAATCCGGACCGACGATTACCACCCCGGACGGGATGCAGCGCAACAACGCGTTGGCTTTCTTCTGAGCCTGTTTTCTTAAATAAGATACGCACATGGACGGCTCTGCTTTTTCAGCCAGCAAAGCTTTGGCAAAATTCCTACAGGTATCATAACCGCAACCGCCGCAATTCAACTCATCATCCGGATTAAACTTGCCAACCCGGCGCAATGCTCTGCGAATATCAGCCAGGTTGATGTTATCTTCCGGAGTTGGCTCACCATCAAAATCTGTCGTTATATCTGTATGACAAGCCGCAACAGCATTACTCTTTGGTGCTCTTGCCCGGCCGAAAATCCTCAACCGTTCCAGCAGTCCGGGAGAATCATGTTCGGTACACGGACCGTGAACACAACCGCCCTGACAGGCCAGTGTTTCGATAAAAACCGTTTCCTTAACATCGCCGGGATGCAGACCTTCGAGCGCCTGCTCCATTGCCGCGATACCGGTCAACTCGGCAAAATGAACATGGTCCACTCCACCACAGGCCTGAATGGTCCCGATCATACCGCCTTCAACCGGATAGAGCGCGCCGTTAGCGGCTGTCCCGGTAACAAAACGGTCGGTTTCTCCGGGAGTCATATCATAAGAATTGACTGCTTCCTCTTTGAACCAGCGTTTCAGTTCAATGAACGTCAAGGTCAGGTTCAACAAATCCGGATAACGGTCGGCTTCGTTTTTCTTGGCGATACATGGACCGATAAATACGGTCTTGATATCATCTCCAAACTCTTCGCGCAGCATTTTACAGTGCGCCAGCGCCGGAGACAGGGTTTTGCTGATCGCCGGAGCGAAATCCGGACGAAACCGTCTAATATAATCAACCGCCGCGGGACAAGCGGAGGAAATCATTATTCCCGCTTTATTATCTGCAAGCGCCTCAGCCGTCCTGGCGGAAACAAGTTCAGCTCCAAGTGCCGTCTCGGCAACACCGGCAAATCCCAGGGTTCGCAAGGCCGCGACCATCTGTTCATTTTCAACGCCCCGGAACTCGCTGACCCAGGATGGAGCCAGGGATACATAAACCGGAGCATCGGCCTTGATCATCAGCTGAGCCCGCTGTAAATCGTTGCGGACTTTCTTGGCATGGGCCGGACAAACCTCAACACAATTACCACAGGCGACACAAAGCTCAGGAATCACTGAAGCATGACCATCAACCACTTTTATCGCCTTGACAGGACAGTGCCGGACGCATTTATAGCAGTCCTGACATTCCGTCTCAACGGTATAAATTGGATAGCTGTGATTCATTTTCAGGCTCCTTTGCTTATAAATTTCTCATTCAAAAGATCTATCAGCATTTCACGGTTAACGTTGTGATAGCAAACCCCGTCAATCATCAGATTGGGGCCCTTGGAACAGTGTCCAGCGCAACAATTCCCGGACAACCGGACTTCTGATTCGAGCCGGTTTGTCAGCAGAAATTCCTCTATCAGACGCAAATTTTTTTCATTGCCTCTGGCAAAACAGGAACTGCCCATACATATGACAATTTCTCTCACAACGTTCTCCTTTTGCTCAAAATGTTTATTTAAGCGTTCTCTTGATTCACCCGTACGACGGGTAGCGTTGTTCCGCTTCATACTTCACACTTCGTGTTCCGGAAGCGGGGCTGATTTACGAGTAATGCAATCTCTTTTTAATTCAGCCTTCATTAAAACAATAAATTTAAATTAATATTTTAATATCTATATTATAATACTAAAAGGCCACCTTTTCAAATGCAATTAGATATTTTTTTATTAATTTTTTTAAATTAATTCAAAAATAATTATATATGAGAGATTTATGAACACTGCAAGACAAGCTAAAGCTTCGGCTTTGACCGGGAAAAGTTATTTTGAATATTCAAATTTGGAAAGAATAATATAAAAATTACAGCATCAAACTGTAATCCATGGATTATTTTTGTAATTATTTATTCGGCGACGCAACGGAATCGCGTTCAATCAATTTATAATCGATTAGCCGGTCCCGGACCGGTTCCGAGCGATTCCATAATGCCTCCAGAGTATCAAGAGAAACTGCACAAAGGGCACTAAAATCCTGGCAGAGGGTCGTATGCGGAGGCAGCAGAAATTCTGAAACTCGCTTTTTTTCCCACGAGATAACCGAAATATCCTGAGGCACTTTGCAGCCGAAAAGATCCATGGCATATGAAATTGCCGGACCAAAGCTCTCTCCAGCACATATCAATCCGGTAACTCCGGCTTTTAACAACCGTCCGAGCGGTTCGTAGACATCCTTGACATCCGGCGAATAAAGAATTGCTTTATCATCAGCTTCAATATGCAGACTTTTCTGGGCTTTTATATAACCGGCAACCCGATTGCGGTTGCACCAGTTGTCATCATTCCCCGAGTATATCAACCCCAGTCTGCGGTGTCCGGCGGCATGCAGGTGCCCAACCGCCAGCATCATGCCCTGCTCTTCATTTGACCCAACCGAGAACGTATCGTTAACGTGACTAGACTCGGAATTCAGGCAAACCAGAGGAATATTGTATTCACGCCCCCACTTTAACTCAATTCCATCCTGAAACATTACTGATATTGCCCCGGATATCGCATTTTGATTCAACAGTTCAATATCTTTCTGCTGCACGATCTCCATGCCGTACCCCCGGAATTCAAGCTCCGCGCAAAGTGCTGACAGTATCATACCGAGATAACCTTCCATAGAAATATATCCGGCCCCGGGAACAATCACTGCAATTGTTTTTTTGCGGTTGCCCCCTCTAGGACTGTAACCAAGTTTTCGCGAAACATCAATCACCCGTTCCCTGAGTTCACGCCTCACATTCGGATGATTATTGAATACGCGAGACACGGTCGAAGCCGATACCCCGCATTCTCTTGCAATTCTGTGAATAGTTATTTCCATTAAATAAAACTCCTGTTACATTAGTAAAATACTGTTTATTGCAATTAATTTCAATATTTTCTGAAATTAATTTAATATTTTCTAATATTTTCAACTTTGAAATATAAAAAGCATTGTAAACAGTACCCGGAATATGTATTTTTTATAAAGAGATAACAAAGCATATAAAGGTATTAATATATGGATAAGATGTTTGAATCCGGTCGTTTTGTCACCGGCTGCAACTATTGGGCCTCACATGCGGGAACCGCAATGTGGAGCGATTGGAACGAGGAAGTCGTAAGAAAAGATTTTACTGCGATGGCGGAAGCCGGACTACAATTAGTCCGGATATTTCCACTTTGGCCGGATTTTCAACCGCTGAAACAGCATTATACCGGTCACGTTAAACCGCGCGAACTGCGCCTGGGAGAACATCCTCTCCCAAACACTGAAGCAGGAAGGGCCGGGGTCAGTGAAGAGGCTATAAGTAAATTTAGAATTGTTGCTGATATTGCAGAGGAGCACGGCATCAAACTATCAATCGGCCTGATTACCGGCTGGATGAGCGGCAGACTTTTTGTCCCGCCGGCATTTGAACGCCTCAACTGCCTAACCGATCCGATGGTTATACGCTGGCAGGTGATGTTTGTTAAATACTTTGTCAAAACATTCAAAGATCACAAAGCTATAGTCGCCTGGGGTCCGGGCAACGAATGCAACTGCCTGGGCCCACTGGAAAACCATGATCAGGCCTGGATCTGGATGAATACGATATGCTCAGCCATCAGAAGCGAGGACCCGACCCGACCAGTTATATCCGGCATGCACAGCATCACTCCGGGCGTTAGAAATGAAAATGAAGCTCCGGTCTGGACCATCCACGATCAGGGAGAACTATCGGATATGCTAACCACACACCCGTATCCTAAATTCACCCCTTACGCCGGAATGGACCCAATCAATCGGATGAAAAACGCCTTTCACGCAACCGCTCAATCGCGCTATTATGCCGACATCAGCGGCAAACCATGCATTGCGGAGGAACTAGGCACCTTGTGCGCAATGATGGCTGGAGAAGAGGTTAAGGCTGGCTACATCCGTAACACCATGTTCAATCTCTGGAGCCATGACTGCCACGGCCTTATCTGGTGGTGCGGATTTGATCAGCTTCACCTCGAACACACCCCGTATGACTGGACCGCTATTGAACGAGAACTGGGGCTTTTCAAGGAAGGACACAATCCCAAGCCGGTTGTGGCGGAATTGCACCGTTTCAAAGATTTCATTGCGTCGCTGCCCTTTGAAAAACTGCCGGAATTTAAACGCGAAGCAGTATGTATCCTGAGCCGTGAACAAGATACCTGGGCCAACGCCTGGGGCAGTTTCATGCTGGCAAAACAGGCCGGATTCGACATTGAATTCCAGTATTCAGCAGATGAACTGAAGGATAGCGATTTGTATATTGTTCCGGGAATTTCCGGCGCAACATCGTTCCGGCGGAATGAATGGCTTAATCTGCTGGAAAAAGTACAAGCTGGAGCAACTCTTTACCTGTCATTGAACGATGGCGTTTTAGCTCCATTCAATCAGGTTTTCGGAGTTGAGGACCAGTATCAACAACACATACCGAAGACGGTTGAATTCTCCTTCGCCGACTGTGAGATGACGGTTAACACATCCTGCTACAACACACTTAAAGCCACAACGGCGGAAGTGCTGATTGCTGATTCTGAAGGCAACCCCTTGTTCACTTGCGGCAAACTTGGCAAAGGCACGGTTTACTTGTTGAATGTTCCGGTTGAACGTCACCTGAGCCAAACGCCCGGGTCATTCCACGGAGCTACCGCCAAGCCTTACTTTGAACTTTATAAACTCTTTGCCGGGCCATGGCTGGAAAAACGTCTGGTGAAATCAGCTAATCCTTCTGTAACCATCACCGAGCATAAGCTTGACTCCGGCAAAACCGTAATTACCGCGGTCAACAACCAACCAGAGACGGCAGACAGCTTACTGGAAATCAAAGGCGACGTAACAGAGATGCTTTATGGAGACACCCTTGAAACAATCGGAGGGAATAACGCAGTGGTATTTATTATACAGTAAACCGCAACTCCGTTATTTGATTTTCAAACATAATACTTTGCATTGCAATGAGACACCTGCTTCAATTCTATATATAATTGAAACTGTAGTCTTATTCATGTCTACATAATCCCTTCCGAAACACCTCTCCAACTCTCAACAAACGACAGTTGAATTTACTGTAATCACTTAACATTCATGTTTTTATATAATTATATTAAAAAGACTGTCCTTTTAAAATAATGTTGTTTAAAAGCACAAAAACAAAATCCGGAATCAAACAGGTTGCTGCACGATGGCAAAGGCAAGAAAAAAGGCTTCGAGAAATGAATCTCGAAGCCTTGAGTATGAGAAATGATTTCCCGCCGCTTATCGGGCGTAGAATTCGATAACACTCATAATGTTGACGTCAACCGGAATTTCTTCCAGTTCAGGAACACGAACCAAAGTAACTTTGAGTTCTTCCAGATCAACTTCCAGGTAACCGGGAGCAGTAGTATTGCTCTTTTTGGCAGCTTCCGCGATCGACGGTGATTTTTCTGCGTTGATCGAAATGACCTGACCTTCTTTAACAACGAAAGAAGAACGGTCTACGCGCTTGCCGTCAACCATGATGTGACCATGGGTGACATACTGTTTGGCCGCAAAAATACTCGGAGCCAGACCACTGTGAAAAACCAGTGAATCAAGACGCTGCTCGAGTGAGCGGAACAGCTTCTCGTGCGCCTGTCCCTGACCCTGTTTGGCCTTGGCATAAGCGATCTGGAGCTGTTTTTCACTAACACCGTAGTGCCAGCGAAGTTTCTGTTTTTCCAACAGCAAAGTGCCGAAAGTCGACAATTTCTTGCGACGGGCGGTTTTACCGTGTTGACCTGCCGCATACGGACGCTTTACACTCGGGCATTTAGGACTGCCCCAAACGCAGCTGCCGATACGACGACAAAATTTGTGTTTTGCTTGACTTCTAATTCCAGCCATGTTTATCCCTTTCTAACTGACTTGTTTTTTGTTTTCTCCGGCGACAGGTGTCAAGCCCTTTATCATGGGGCCTGTCGCTTTCAACGAAAAGAGAACCGTTAAAATACAACTATATTAATATTTTTCAAGTTTATTAGTAAAAAAATAAGCTTTTTTAATAAAGTATTGAGAAGAGGTTATAAAAAAATTAAAATTGACTTTAAATTTGGAACAATACGCACTATATTACAGGTGACAATTTTGCTTGTATAATATTTCGAGAGGTCTGATTTTCAGTTAAATCCGGACACCAAGCGGGAAGAAATTTTAAAGAGAGACAATCAGTTATAATGCGTTTTCAATGTAGTGAATGCAATGGAATAGTGGATGTCGACGATAGTCGGCTTGGACAGAAAGTGCAGTGCGGGCACTGTGAATCTGCCGTCCGGGTTCCGGAAACAAGGGTGACTCCAGGAGCCATTATTGCTGACTTCATCATTA
>MDTD01138873.1_pt1 | contig 31398 bp, 28 predicted proteins | sample 811221 | NCBI WGS metagenome assembly MDTD01 (sample SAMN05326646, study PRJNA326480) | marine metagenome | isolation source: seawater | place: Pacific Ocean: South West | collected 2011
CCCTCGCGCGTTCTGCGACATGATGCATGGGGTATCCAGAGGCAAGTGCCTAGTTGGACTGGAGTAACTGATGCCGACACAACTGAGCCAGGTGCCTGACGCGTTACAAAGTGATTTTGACATCGTCGGAGACAGCGGGTTCTTTGCGGACCCGCAACAACTGTTTCTCGACTCACTGGTCAAAGACCCGCGAGACATCGTTTATACGCCGCATAATGGCGGCCATTGGCTGGTGACTTCCCATGAGCTCGCTCGGGAAATACTGAGTAACGCCGAGGCGTTTGGTTCTTTTCCGATCGGCATTCCCGCCAATATGGAGCAGCGTCCTCGACTAATTCCGTTGGAGAGCGAAGCGCACGAACACCGGCGTTATCGGCGCCTGTTGCTCCCTATTTTTGAACCCTCCGCCGTCGCACGCTTACAGACGGGGGCTGAGGCCCTCGCCGCTGAAGTGCTCGATGCAGTATTGCCCACTGGAGAATTCGACTTCTTATGGAAGGCGGCCAAACCTATCTCAATGGGCCTCTTTGTTCGCCAGCTGGGTTTGGAGCCCGAGCGTCTCGATGAGTTTTACGCGTGGGAGACGGGCTTTTATCGCGCACCGACCATGGAAGAGCGCGTTGCCTGCGGTGAGAAGATTGGCGGCTCCCTGTTTGAGGTGGTGCAACAGCATGTGGAACAGCCGAAGGACGATATCGTCGGTATGTTGCTTGATGTCGATGTCGAGGGAGAAAAACTCTCCGTCGAGGAGGTGCACGCCATCTGCTACCTCTTATTCCTCGCCAGTATCGATACGGTGGCGACGATGCTCAGCTTTATCATGCGCCACCTTGCGCGAGATCCGGCGTTGTTTGCCAGCCTCAAAGCAGATCGCAGCAAAATCGCCGATTCCGTCGACGAATTTTTGCGCATGCATGCGTTTATCAATCTGAATCGTATCTGTGAGCGGGATACCGAATTTCACGGCGTACAGTTTCGTGCCGGCGACAATATCGTCATCCCCAGCTTTGTGACCGACCGTGACGCCCGGACGTTTGCCGACCCCGATACATTTAATGCTGATCGCAGTAAGAAAGAGCGCAATCAGCATCACGCTTTTGGTGCTGGCGCGCATAAATGTATTGGCTTGCACGTCGCCAAGATGGAAGTGCGGGTCGTGATGGAGGCCTTTTTCGAGCGCGTCGCATCGCTTGAGCTCGTGTCAGAAGAGGCCGTCACCGGGCACGGCGGAACGACCATGGGTCTCGATACGCTGCCTATCAAGGTGACGCTAGACAGCTAGGTACCTCATAGAAAGCGCCGTAAGCAGAATGCTGCGTGCGCACATGAAGCTTTCCAGCGAGTTTCTAAAGGTCAGTGCTTTATAACTCGACGATGGTTTTGCCGAAGTTCTCTCCGGCAAATAGATCCGCAAAGGCTTTGCCGACGTTCTCGATCCCCACTAGGCGGTGCTCGGGGGACTGAAGGGCGCCTTCACGGAGCCAAGTTGAGAGTTGATCGCGTGCCTCATCGTAGCGCTCGTGACGAAAGTGCGTCATAAAGCCCTCAACCGACAGTTCTTTGGTAATCAGCTCAAATAGGTTTCCTGGACCATGGGGTGTGACCCCGTATCCCGAGATGGCGCCGCATAACACCAGACGGCCGCGATGATTCATATTAGTAATCGCTGCCTCGAGCGTTTGCCCTCCCACGTTGTCAAAAAACACATCGACCCCATCGGGACAGGCTGCTTGGATAGCGTCTGATAAAGACGCATCACCGGTGCGCAATACGGCAGCGTCATAATCTAGCGTATTGCATAGCCAGTCCGCCTTCGCCTGGGAGCCGACGATGCCCACCACCCGTGCACCACATAGCTTGGCAATCTGACCTGCGATCGTGCCAACCGCACCACCCGCGCCGCTGATGAGCACGCAATCTTGCTCGGTGGGTTTGGCGATATCGGTCATGCCAAAGTAGGCCGACATGCCGGTGTCGCCCAGCACACCCATATAAGCGCTGGGGTTGAATTCGAGGGTATCGGGCAGCCGGGCGATAAAGTCAGTGCCGTCACTGAGCGTGTGAGTTTGCCAGCTAAATCGCGCCATCAGTTTGTCGCCAACCTGATAGTCGACGTGCTGCGACTCAATAACCTCTGCAAGGACCAGCCCCATGACCGGCTCGTTCAGGGCCATGGCGGGAAGCACCTCATCGCCAGAGTCCTCGTTCATCCAGTTACGAAAACCTGCGTCTAATGAAATGAAATCATTGCGGGTGAGGAAGGTGCCTTCTGTTACCGTAGGAAGCGGTGCTTCGCTGAGCGCAAAATCCGCCTCAACGGGATTGCCCTGAGGCCTGCGTGCCAAAACGACGGAGCGCATCATGTTGGGGGTCCTTGTTATCGTAATTGATGGCTACAGAGAGTGGCCGATGGGCCAAAAAAAAGCCACCCGAAGGTGGCTTTTGTACTCATGACAACGGATCAGAACTCGTAACCAATGGTGATGCCGAATTGCTGGCGGGGTGCGATTTCTGCCCAGGTAAACGAACCCGTGGTGTAACGTCGCTGGACTCTGTTGCCATCTTCCAGTACATCAGTACCGTAAAGGATCACTTTGAAAGTCCCGTTGTCCGTGTCGCGCAGGTACGTCGCGGACACGTCAAGGCTCTCCCAATCATCAATGGTGATCTTGGGGAACGTCGCCGGATCGTAGATAGCCCACGGTGTCTGAGTGTAGACCTCATCCTGATAGCTGTAGTTAGCAGTCAGAATCAGCTCGCCACCCATGATCTGCGAGACGTGCTCTGCGCCGAGGCTCCAAGTGAGCTCGGGCGCGTAGAGCAGCTGCGCACGACCGGAGATGTCGACACCGTTGTAGTCGTAGCTGTCATAGCTGCCGTCCAGCGTGCCGAGAGAGGCACGCAGTGACAGAGCGCTTGTGGGCATCCAGATACCCTCAACTTCGATGCCGTCCATGCTGGTTTCACCCACGTTTTTGATGAACGAGCAGGTGATACCGGCCGCGTCTTCAGCAGCGCCGCCTTTGCCACACTCCGGGAAGCTTGCTGGCGTAATGACGGGCAACTGCATGTCCGTGTACTCAGCGGTGTAGTAAGTCAGATTGAGCTGAGTATTTTCGGTTGGGTTACTTCTCAAACCGATCTCGATGCTGTCGACTTCCTCCGAGTCGTAGGGAGCCACTTCTGCTGGGGTCGTACCGCGGTTAAAGAAGCCGCCACTGCGGAAGCCCGTGGAGTAGGAGACATAGGCCATACCCTTGGAGAAGTTGCGCTGAATGACCGCGCGATAGGTCAGGTTGTCATCAGAGAACTCCGGTGAGGCAGCCATTTGCAGCACGCTGGGGTCAATGTTGTTCGCCAAACGATCAGCGTCACCGACAACAGGTGGCCAGGAGTAGGACTCCATCTCCTTGTCTTCTTCGGTGTAACGCGCACCCAAAGTAAATGACCAGTTGTCATTGAAGTCGTAGGTCATCTCACCATAAAGCGCCTGCGCTTCGGCTTGGTGCGTGACGGTAAAGGGCTGAATGGGTCCAGACGTGATAAAGGAATCAGCATCCAGATAGTAGAGACCTGCGACGTAATTGAGCGGTCCGTCAGAGTCCGAGCTGATCTGGATCTCGTGTGAGGTCTGTTTAAAGTCCTGGTCACGGTTTACCGGGAAGAAGACCGTGCTGGAGCCCCACGAAGATTCGTGCACTTCTTCCTCGTAGTCCATGATGCCCATGGTGTACTTGATCTGGTGACCCGGGATGTTATGGGTGACCTGCAGGGTCATGTTTTCACCCCACATATAAGCCTCAAGCGGATTCAACTGCGGTGAGGTCTTGTAATCGTCTGCCTGAGAGGCGAGGTAACCGGTGAGAGGCTCCGGGAAGGGGCCGACCATCAGGTTGTCCGGGGCAATGGTGTCGTGGTCGTAATCGTCGTAGGTGAACACTACCGACGTGTCATCACTGAAGTCGTACCGAATACTCGCTGATACCGTGGTCGAGTCACGGAAGTCGCGGCGGCCATTCAGCGTTGTGTTGTAAACGTGCGAATCAGACTGGATGTTTTTGAATGCCAGCTTGATGCCACCGTTCTCACCGAGGGGCATGTTGACGACGCCCTTGACGTCCGTCATGTCCTGGTCGCCAAAGGTTGCCTGCAGCTTGACTCCCCATTCACCCGTAGGCTTTGTTCGCGTGACGTTGATGACACCGCCGATTGTGTTACGACCAAACAGCGTGCCCTGCGGGCCGCGCAGCACTTCGACGGATTCGACATCAAACATATCGAATACCGCGCCCGAGTTACTGGCCATAAAGACACCGTCTACAGCGACACCTACCGTTGGCTCCAATGACTTCTCGATATCGTCAAAGCCGATACCCCGTATGCTCGCGCTCAGCGACTCGGAGCCGATGTAGGTTTGGTGCAACTCAACGTTGGGCACCATCTTGTCGATGTCAGTCGTGCGCTGAATAGAGCCGCGCTCAAGCTGATTCGGCGTCAAAGCGGTGACGGCGACCGGTACGTCCTGGAGCGACTCCTGTCGCTTTCGGGCAGTAACAACGACTTCTTCGATCATGGCGTCCTGCGCTTGGGCGAAAGGCACCATGGAGACAGCGCTCACAGTGCTGGCTGCCGCGATGCTGATCGCTAGTGCGAGGGGCGATTTACGGGATATAAAATCTCTCATGAATGCTCCGATTCTGATTGTTTTAAAAGGATTGTGAATGCGTGCTGCTCTATTCCCGGCAGCTCTGATTCGAGCCTCGCATACCCCCGAAACAGATGCAAACAGGGAAGATTGTTTTTTTACACACTTCGTCTGGAAAGCCCCTGATAGCGCATAAGTATAAATAGCCGGCGGTAAGCCGATTTATGGTGTCGCACAGTTAAGGCGCGATGGCCGAATGTCGGATCTGCTTAACCGGCTAGACATGGCTCTCCCGTATACCGTTTAGAGCCGGTGTGATGGGCTTGGGAACTGAGCTTTTGGTGAGTCTTGGTCCGGTATCGAACCAAGATCGCCGGCGATCGCTCAGCCAACAGGGGGACAGGATGGATCAAGCCGGCGTGAGGCGGCGAGTGAATTACCTCGGTGGATTCAATTCAAAACACATTGTGTCGGTATCAGCAGGTGACCAATCTCGAGCGGTATCGGTCCAGCAAGTGGTTTCGACTGACAGCCAGCTGGTGTCTTCCATCCCGCCTGCTTTGATGAACACCATTCCAGGGATTTCGTCGACAAAAGTAAACATCTGGCTGCCGCAATTGGGGCAGAACCCCCGGTTGACGTGGGACCCTTCGAAACCTCTCGACGCATAGGTTTTATATTCGCCCTTGATGTTCACGGCATCAAGAGGGAACAAGATGACAGTCGCTTTTCCGGAGCCCGTCACGCGCTGGCAATCCTTGCAGTGACAATGCAAGCCAAAACCCACTTGGGTTTCGTCAAATTCGTACTGTACCTGCTCACACAAACAGTGGCCTTTCTGCATTGTTCCAGTCCTATCACAGTGAATCATCCTCCGACTCTATCAGTCAGCCGGAGGGTGGGGAATGGTCGGGACGGCGTCTCGTGATACCGAGTGGTGATGCTTCCGATCAGTGATCAGGCAGGCCGGCCAAACGGCGAATGGCGGTATAGCGTGTTTGCCAAATTCGCTGACTCAGCCGGGCATTCGGTGCGAAAAGTTCAGAGGCATGATATGCGCCGGTCCACAGGTGAAACTCCACGGGTACCCCCGCCGCTGAAAGGCGCTGCGTGAGGGCAATATCCTCATCCCGAAACAGATCTAAATCTCCGACATCGATATAGGTGGGGGGCAGCCCTGACAGATCTTCAGCCCGAGCGGGTGCCGCATAGGCATCGGCCTCAGCACCGCCCAAATACCATCCCCAGGCCTCGACAGAGCCCGCGCGATCCCAGATGCCGATATCAACCACCTCATGGGAAGAGGTTGTCTCGTGACGGTCATCGATCATGGGGTAGATGGGTAGCAGGTATTTCAGGGCCGGGCCTTCGCGGTCGCGCAACATCAAGGCGACAGCCAGAGCCAGGCCGCCGCCCGCCGAGGCGCCCATCAGTCCGATGTTGCGGGTATCCATGCCCAGATCCGCGGCATGTTCGAATACCCAGCACACACCGGCGTAGCAATCCTCCGGCGCGGCGGGGTAGGGGTGTTCGGGGGCTTTGCGGTAGTCGATAGACGCGATGGGCATACCGAGCGCCGTCGCCGCCTCGCGCATGTTCTCGTCCTGGCTATCCAGATCACCCATGATCATGCCGCCGCCGTGGATATAAATCAGACCAGGACCTGCAGCAGGTGCCTCATTGGGGCGATAAAGCCTTAGCGACAACTCACCACCCGGGCCCGGATAGGTATGCGTGGTGACGGTGAGATCGGGAAAGTCGCCCTTTGGCGCGGCGGCGCGTGATGCCGACATGGCGGCGCGGCGCGCGACAATATCGGGTATGCCGTTGAGCCCGCCAGGCAGCGCTTCCCATAATGCTTCGAGTGGCCCTTTGCTCTCTTCGTCGATTCGATCCCAAAGTGACATGTTTGCCCGCTCCCTGTGAATAGATCGGGGAGTTTAAACGGATAGGGGGGTGGAATGACTAGCGTTTATACCCTCCCACAAAAAAGGGCGCACACAGTGCGCCCTTTTTTATTTACCTGAGATCAATCCCAGCTTAAAGCACCGCCCGTCTGATACTCAATCACGCGCGTTTCAAAGAAGTTCTTTTCCTTGCGCAGATCCATGATTTCAGACATCCATGGGAAGGGGTTTGTCGCCCCTGGGAACTGCTCTGCCAGACCCAGCTGAGTTAGGCGGCGGTTTGCAATGAAGTGCAGATACTCTTCCATCATTGCTGCATTCATACCCAATACGCCACGGGGCATGGTGTCTCGCGCGTACTCGATCTCGAGCGCGGTACCCTCAAGAATCATCTGCGTGACTTCTTCCTTGAACTCTTCGGTCCAGAGATGCGGGTTTTCCAACTTGATCTGATTGATGACGTCGATGCCGAAGTTCAGGTGCATCGACTCATCGCGCAAGATGTATTGGAACTGTTCCGCCACGCCAGTCATCTTGTTGCGACGCCCCATAGACAGAATCTGGGTGAAGCCACAGTAGAAGAAGATACCTTCTGTCACACCGTAGAAGCCAATCAGGTTGCGAAGCAACTGCTGATCCGCCTCGGTCGTACCGGTTGAGAAGTTGGGGTCAGACAGCTCATGCGTGTGGCTGATTGACCAGGCTGCCTTCTTCGCTACGGAGGGCACTTCACGATACATGTTGAAGACTTCGCCCTCATCCATGCCGAGTGATTCGATGCAGTACTGGTAGGCATGAGTATGAATCGCTTCTTCAAAAGCCTGGCGGAGCAGGTACTGACGGCACTCCGGATTCGTGACCAAGCGGTAGATACCCAGCACTAGGTTATTGGCTACCAGTGAGTCGGCTGTCGAGAAATATCCCAGTGAGCGCATGACGATTCGCCGCTCGTCGTCCGTTAGGCCATCGCTGCTTTTCCACGTCGCGACGTCAGCGGTCATGTTAATTTCCTGAGGCATCCAGTGGTTGGCACAGCCATCAAGATATTTTTGCCAGGCCCAGTCGTACTTGAATGGCACAAGCTGATTCAGATCAGCTCGGCAATTAATCATGGCCTTTTCGTCGACCGATATACGCGCTGCGCCCATCTCGAGCTCTTCTTCACCTGCAGAGGTATCCATGTCGGCGATGGCTGCTTCCGCCGCCTGCATGGCAACCGTTGCGCCCTCTGGTTCAGCGGTTTCAGCTGGAGCGGCAGCGGGTGCCGCTGGCGCCTCAGCCACCTGTTGCGCGGCCGCCGCGGCGGCTACAACTGCCGGTTCCGGGGCTGTCGCCGCTGATGTAACACCTTCTTCCTGATTGTAGTCGTCCCAAGTCAACATACGTTTTCTCCTTTACAGCTGACTGCTCGCCCTTACTGACAGGCTTCACAGTCCGGATCATCCAGCGAACATGCCTGAGGCACGGGAGCTGGCTGAGGGGTTTCAGCGGCACTTGATACGGCGTTCAAATTGCCGGTGTCCACCGTCGATTTTTCGGTTCCTGTTGCGGCCAGCGATCTCAGGTAATAGGTGGTCTTGAGTCCGCTGTACCATGCCATGCGGTATGTCACGTCGAGCTTCTTACCGCTGGCGTTGTTGATATACAGATTGAGTGACTGCGCCTGATCAATCCACTTCTGGCGCCGGCTTGCGCTATCGACCAACCAGCGCGGCTCAACCTCGAAGGCAGTTGCGTACTTCGCTTTAAGATCCGCTGGTATACGGTCAATGGTCTGCACGCTGCCGTCGAAATATTTCAGGTCATTGACCATCACCTTGTCCCACAAGTCTCGACTCTTAAGGTCGTTGACCAGATAGGGGTTCACCACCGTGAACTCTCCCGAGAGGTTCGATTTCACGTATAGGTTTTGGTAGGTGGGCTCAATGGATTGCGAGACCCCGGTGATATTCGCAATCGTCGCCGTGGGCGCGATGGCCATCACGTTGGAGTTGCGCATACCCGCTGCGGCCACCTTCGCTTTCAGTGCGTCCCAATCGAGCGTCTTGTCCTTATTGACCTCGATGTACTTTTCACCACGCTGTTCGATCAGCATGTCGAGTGAGTCGAGCGGGAAGATGCCGCGACTCCACAGCGAACCGTCGTAGGAAGAGTAGCTGCCGCGCTCGCTAGCCAACTCGCTAGAGGCCTCAATCGCAAAGTAGCTGATGGCTTCCATCGAACGATCGGCAAACGTCACGGCTTTGTCTGAGCCATAGGGCGCATCGATTTTGTATAGCGCGTCCTGGAAGCCCATCAAGCCCAGACCGATTGGACGATGGCGGAAGTTGGATGTCTCGGCCTGAGGCACGGAGTAGTAATTGATATCTATGACGTTATCCAACATGCGGATCGCTGTGCGCACTGTGCCGCGTAGCTTGTCCAGATTCAGCTCACCATTCTCTATGTGCTGGGGCAGGTTGACTGAACCCAGGTTGCATACGGCAATTTCTTCCGCATTCGTGTTGAGCGTGATTTCCGTACAAAGGTTGGAGGAGTGCACCACGCCGCAATGCTGCTGGGGCGAGCGCAGATTGCATGGATCCTTAAAGGTCATCCAGGGATGGCCGGTTTCAAAAATCATGCCCAGCATCTTTCGCCAAAGATTTTGAGCTTTGAGCGTCTTGTACAGCTTCAGCTCGCCGGTGCGCGCCATTTCCTCGTACTGCTCATAACGCTCTTCGAACGCTTTGCCATACAGGTCGTGCAGATCGGGCACGTCGTTGGGTGAGAACAGCGTCCAGTCACCGTCTTCGAACACCCGCTTCATAAAGAGGTCCGGAATCCAGTTGGCGGTGTTCATATCGTGCGTTCTGCGGCGGTCGTCGCCCGTGTTCTTGCGCAGATCCAAAAACTCTTCAATGTCCATGTGCCATGTTTCGAGGTAGGCACAGACGGCGCCTTTGCGTTTGCCGCCCTGATTAACCGCCACAGCAGTGTCGTTGACGACCTTCAGGAAAGGCACGATGCCCTGGCTCTTGCCATTGGTGCCCTTGATGTAGGCGCCCAATGAGCGCACGGGTGTCCAGTCGTTACCCAAGCCGCCGGCGAACTTAGACAGCATGGCGTTGTCCTGAATCGCGCCGTAGATGCCAAAGAGATCATCCGGCACTGTCGTCAGGTAACACGAACTGAGCTGCGGTCGCAGCGTGCCTGAGTTAAACAGCGTGGGCGTTGAGCTCATGTAGTCGAAGCTCGACAGCAATCGGTAAAACTCGATGGCCCGGGCGTTCGGGTCGTCTTCGCGGGTGGCGAGACCCATCGCGACGCGCATAAAGAAGATCTGCGGCAGCTCGAAGCGCACTTCGTCACTGTGAATAAAGTAGCGGTCGTACAGGGTCTGCAGGCCGAGGTAGGTAAACTGGAGGTCACGCTCTGCTTGCAATGCCTGACCGAGCATGTCGAGGTCAAAGTCAGCCAGATTGGGAGCCAGTAATTCCAGTTCAATCCCTCGCTGGATGTAGGCTTTCAGCGCTTGCGGGTAATACGTGTCCATGTCCGCCTGTGTCGCTGACTCGGCCACGCCCATGAACGACAAGCCCTCTGCACGCAGGTCATCCAACAGCAGCCGCGCCGCGGCGTAGCTATAGTTGGGCTCTTGCTCAATCAATGTTCTCGCAGTGATCACCAGTGAGGTGCTGCACTCTTTTGCCGACACGCCGTCGTAAAGATTGCGAAGGGCTTCATCGATAATGGCCGACTCGCTCACGTCCGCGAGACCTGCGCACGCCTCAGAGACAATCGTGCCAATGCGGTCGATGTCTAGTGGTGCTTTGGTGCCATCAGGGTGAACGATGTTGATACCTTTGGCAGCGGCCTGAGATTCAGGTGAAAGCTCCACCTTGGCGTCACGCTCTTGTCGACGCGCTTCTCGGTAAATCACGTAGTCCCGTGCAATTTTATGCTCGCCACCACGCATCAGTTCCAGCTCTACCTGGTCCTGAATGTCTTCAATGTGCAACGTACCGCCCGAGGGCATACGTCGCTTGAAGGTCGCAACGACCTGCGCCGTCAAATTGGCTACGGTTTCGTGGATCCGACTGCTCGCCGCCGCGGTTCCCCCTTCAACTGCTAGGAAAGCCTTGGTGATCGCCACGGTGATTTTGCTGTCTTCAAACTGCACGACTGTTCCGTTTCGTTTGATCACGCGCAATTGACCGGGTGCCGTTGCGGACAGTCGGGTGGGGTTCGGGTTTTCGCGAGTCGCTGCTGGAGTAGTGGCGACGTTTTCTTGTTCTACTGACTCACTGCCTGTTTGCATATCTTGGGCTGCCTCTGAAACGCCTTTCTTGTCGAAATCCTGTTTTTTTTCCGGGAACAGGCTGTGATTGAGCTTTGTGTAGTTTTTGGCGCTCAATACCTATATCTGGGGGTTTACCCGACCGGAAACCCCAAGATAGGCGGGTCTGACCGACAATGCAAGCAGAGGATGCTGGGTCTTTTTTGTGGGCATTCTGTGGGTAATCGTAGCCCTAGGGGCGTCGCTAGACTCTAAGCTACTGAGTTATCTATTGAATTTTGACTTATCCCCGCAATGAGCCTTGCGGCAGATTTTTTACGGGAAACGGGTGGGCTGGGGTGTTATGCACATTTCGGTGCTTCGTGGCAGAGGACGGCCGGGAGAATAGTGGGATGGGCTTAATCCGACAGCAATAATTCCATGAGTGCTTTTTGCGCGTGCAACCGGTTTTCCGCCTCCTGCCAGATGACAGTGCCAGATGCGTCCATGAGCTCTGTGCTGATTTCCTCATCGCGGTGGGCCGGCAAGCAGTGCATGTACAAGGCACCGGGCGCGGCCTTGTCCAGCAGCTGTCGGTTGAGTTGATAGGGCGCCAGCGTATTAGCGCGCGCTGTCTGCTCATCTTCTTGCCCCATAGACGCCCACACATCGGTGATTAACAGGTCTGTTCCCTGTGCGGCTTGCGCTGGATCACGCTCTATGCGGACGTGGTGACCGCAGGCCGATAGCAGTTCAGCGTCGGGCTCGTAGCCTTCCGGACAGGCGACCACCAGCTCAAAGTCGAGGAGTCGTGCCGCGTTCATCCAGGAGTGGCAAACATTATTGCCATCACCCAACCAGCAGACTGTGCGGCCACTGATCTCTCCACGCGCTTCGACATAGGTTTGCAGGTCGGCAAGAATTTGGCAGGGATGATAGTCGTCAGTTAACCCGTTGATGACCGGCACTTTCGAATGCGACGCAAAGGTTTCGACATCTGCGTGAGCAAAGGTTCTGATCATGACCATGTCGACCATCGAGGAAATCACTCTGGCGGTGTCCGCAATGGGCTCACCGCGACCGAGCTGCGTGTCCTGTCCCGAAAGGAAGAGCGCGCTGCCGCCGAGCTGGGTCATGCCTGCCTCGAAAGATACGCGCGTGCGGGTTGAGGCCTTGGTAAAGATCATCGCCAGCACTTTGCCTTCCAGTGTCTTGTGCGGCAGTCCTTGGTTTCGCAGTGACTTCAACTCCATGGCGCGCGTGATCAGGCTGCGAATTTCATCCGCTGTCAGGTCCATGAGGGTCAGAAAATGTCTTGGCGCTGTCATGCGCGGTCTTCCTGCTGTGCAACGTGATTGAGTATGCCCGCAATGCCCTGGCCCAGCTCCCCCGCCTGTTCCGTGCTCATGACCAGCGGTGGCAGAACGCGAATGGTGTCGCCGCCTGCGATATTTAAGAGCAGGCCTTTCGCAAGACCCTGCGCGACGATGTGATCGGTGGCGGTGTCGGGCTGAATGCCGATCATCAGTCCACGGCCCCTGACTTCCGCGATCAGCGCGGGGTCAGCAATATGGCTGTGCAGTGCCGCGAGCAACGCGTCTCGGATGCGCTCCGCCTGTTGCATGATCGGTTCCTCGGTCAGTGTGCTCAGCACGGCTTGAGCTGCGGCGCAGCACAATGGATTGCCGCCGTAAGTAGAGCCGTGGTCTCCTGGGCCGAGCTGTTCTGCTGCCTCGCCTTTGGCCATACACACGCCGATGGGCAAACCATTGCCAAGACCTTTCGCTGTCAACAAAACATCGGGTGTCACGCCCAACTGTTCGAAAACATACGTCGAGCCGCAGCGACCATTCCCGGTTTGCACTTCGTCGAAGATCAATAGCCACCCGTTTTGCGTGCAGCGCTCGCGCAGCCTCGCCAGGTAGTCGGCGTCCAGTGGCCGGATCCCGCCTTCGCCCATAATGGGTTCAACCATGACCGCTGCAACGTCCTCACGGTCGGCAGCGAGGGCATCAATGCTTGCCAAGTCGTTGGGCGGGACGTGGAGGAAGCCCTCCAGAAGTGGCCCAAATCCCTTGCGTATTTTCTGGTTGCCTGTGGCTGACAGAGCGCCCAGCGTGCGCCCATGAAAGGCACCCTCCAGCACGATCATCTGAGGTGAAGCAACGCCTTTGGAGTGCCCGAAGCGCCGAGCCAGCTTGATAGCCGCTTCGTTGGCTTCTGCCCCCGAGTTACAGAAAAACATTTTTTCCATGCCGGTAAGAGAGCGCAGTTGATCTGCAACCGCTTCCTGCAAGCCGATATGAAAGAGATTAGAGGTATGAACAAGACGACTCGCCTGCGCCGTGATGGCCTCTGTCACTCGCGGATGTTGATGTCCCAGGTTGGTGACGGCGATCCCGGATACGCCATCCAGGTAGGGGCGCCCGTCGGTGTCGTACAGCACAGCGCCTTCGCCGTGAGTGAACGTCACGGGCAAACGACCATAGGTCGGCATGATAGCGGTAGGTGCTTCAGGCATGGTTCGCAGTGCTAGCGCGGGCTGGGGTGCAAGATTAGCGGAGCCGGTGGCTGAGTCAAATCGGCTTCTGCCGCATTTTGCCGCTGGAAACCCTGCCTCAAACTGGCGCACGTATTACAATAGTCAGCTTTCAAACACACTATTCGGGGCGGTCCGCCGCCCGCACGGAGTCAAACATGGACATTATGGATACGATTCGCGAGCAGATAGAGGGCAACCGGGTCATTCTTTATATGAAGGGGTCACCCAACCAGCCGCAGTGTGGTTTCTCCGCGCGCACCGTTCAGGCACTCATGGCGTGCGGCGAGCGCTTCGCCTATGTGGACGTGCTCAGTAACCCCGAGATTCGCGCGAATCTCCCTACCTACGCTAATTGGCCCACCTTCCCCCAGCTCTGGGTCGATGGAGAATTGGTTGGCGGGTGCGACATCGTTTGTGACATGGAGACCTCCGGCGAACTGAAGGAGTTGGTCGCTTCGGGCGACGCTGAGACGTCAGACGACGCCTGACGCTGAAGCAGGACAGCACCATGGATATCAGAGTCGCGATGGCGGAGATGGGACGCGCTGCCCGTGATGCGGCGCGTGTGGTCGCCGCCGCCAGCGTCGAGCAGCGCAATCAAGCACTGGTAGAGATCCAACAGGCGCTGGCCTCTGATCGCGATCGGATACTCGCAGCCAACGCGCAGGACCTCGAGGCCGGCCGCCAGAACGGCCTGGATGCCGCTTTACTGGATCGTCTTGCTGTCACGCCAGCACGACTTGATGTGTTGGAGGAGGGGCTGTCACAGGTAGCTGCCTTACCGGATCCAATTGGTGAAATCAGCGATGAGCGTGTCATGCCCTCGGGGATTTCTGTGGGCACGATGCGGGTTCCTCTGGGCGTCATTGGCATGATCTATGAGTCAAGGCCCAACGTGACGATTGAAGCTGCCTCACTGTGTTTGAAAGCGGGTAATGCGGTCATCCTGCGCGGTGGATCCGAGGCTATTCATTCCAATACTGCGCTCGGTGCGTCGCTGGCTAGCGGATTATCAGCGGCCGATTTGCCCGTAGAGGCGGCGCAAGTGGTGCCCGTTGTCGATCGCGCGGCAGTTGGTGCGCTGCTCACCATGCCGGATTTCATTGATCTGGTGGTGCCGCGCGGCGGCAAGGGCTTGATAGAGCGCGTCATGGCCGAGAGTCAGGTGGCGATCCTGAAGCACCTCGATGGGATTTGCCATGTGTATATCGACTCGGAGGCTGACGCCGGTAAAGCGCATCGTATTGCCTTTAATGCCAAGACCCAGCGTTACGGCACCTGTAACACGATGGAGACACTTCTTGTTGCCAAGGCGCAAACCGGAATGTTGCCGGCGCTGGTGACTGCACTTCAGGAAGAAGGAGTCGAGGTCCGAGGATGCGACGTTGCGCGTGTCGCGGCGCCAGCTATCACGATCGCTGCAACGGAGGCTGATTGGGCAACCGAGTATCTCGCGCCAGTCCTATCAATCAAGGTCGTCGATGGGGTCGATGAGGCGATGGCGCATATTGCCCGCTACAGCTCTGACCATACCGAGAGCATTGTGACGGAGAATCAGGCGACTGCTGCACGGTTCCTGCGAGAGGTCGATTCCGGCTCGGTCATGCATAACGCTTCGACTCGGTTCGCAGACGGTTTCGAGTACGGCTTGGGTGCCGAGATCGGCATTTCGACGGGTAAGCTCCATGCCCGAGGGCCGGTCGGACTGGAGGGCTTAACCTCGCGCAAATATATCGTGAGGGGTGATGGCCACATTCGTCAGTGAGTGCGGCGCTCACGCCTGCACCCCGCGGACAAAGGTAAGGTGACAGTGGCTGGTTCTTACCTTGATCCGTTAGGTATGTTTGGCGGCGCCTTCGATCCGGTGCACATCGGACACCTGCGTGGTGCGATGGCAGTCCGTGAGGAGCTGGCGCTGAAGCACGTCGATTTGATACCGGCTGCGCAATCGCCGCTAAAGACTGACGCGGCACTCCCGAGCGAACACCGATTGGCGATGCTACGACTCGCGGTGAACGACGTCCCGGGTCTTGGGGTGGACACCCGAGAGCTGGAGCGGTCTGGCCCTTCCTATACGGTCGATACACTGACCGCAGCGCGGGCCGAGTATGGAGAAGCGCGACCCCTTTTGTGGATCGTCGGCTCCGACATTCTGGCCACCCTGCCGCAGTGGTCTCGTTGGCAGGAGCTTCTGGATTACGCGCACCTGGTTGTCATGGCAAGGCCTGGCGCAAACACGCCTGATGACTTGGTCACAGAATGGATTGCGGCACATCGCATAGAGGGCGCGCAGGCGGTCATCCAACCGGCTGGTGGTGTGGTGCTGGTCAAGCAACCCCTGCTCGATATCGCCTCATCACAGATTAGATCGTTGATCGCTTCGGGCGGTGACCCCCGTTTTCTGATGCCCGATGCGGTAATGGAGTATATTGATGAACACAATCTCTTTAGTCGCGGCGACGCATGTCAGTAGAACAACCCGTTAACACTCCTGTGCAAGGCGATGCACTGCTCAGCGTTGCACAGAACGCCTTGGATGACCTCAAAGCGGTCGAACCCGTGGTGCTCGATGTCCGTTCTTTGAGCTCGGTCATGGACTACTTGATTGTCGCCAGCGGCAACTCGAGCAGGCATGTCAAATCTTTAGCCGACAACGTACTGATGAAAGCGAAAGAGCAGGGCGTCAGGCCTTTGGGTGTCGAGGGCGAGCGCGCAGGTGAGTGGGTGTTAGTCGATTTTGGTGACGTGGTGGTGCACGTGATGCAACCCGCCGCCAGAAGTTTTTACGATCTTGAGCGTCTGTGGTCGGTGCAAGCGGAGCAGCCGCAAGAGAGCTGATGCGATTACGTGTGCTGGCAGTCGGGCAAAGAATGCCAGCATGGGTAGAGGACGGTGTCGCAGAATACTCCCGACGTATGCCGAAAGAATATGCGGTTGAGTGGGTTGATATCGCCCCTGCCAAACGCGGTAACGGCTCACCGCAGCGATATCGTGAAAAGGAAGGCGAGGTGATTCTGTCACGGCTCGCCAAAACCGACCATCTTGTCGCGCTCGACGTCTCGGGCAGCACCATCAGCACTGAGAAAATTTCTGATCGATTCGATCAATGGCAAATGCAGGGCCAGCACGTCAGCATTGTGATCGGCGGTCCGGATGGACTGGATGCCGCCGTGCTACAACGCGCTACAGAGCAGTGGTCCTTTGGACGCATCACGCTGCCGCACCCACTGGTGCGCATCATTCTCGCAGAACAGCTTTATCGCGCCTGGTCAGTGCAAGCGGGCCACCCATATCACCGAGGTAACTGATGCTGCGCCCACTCGATGCACTCAGGGACACGCGCCGGGAATGGATGATCAACCGCTCCCGCCTGATTGCTGCCTTAATGGGCATATCCCTGCTGCTCACGGTGCTGATCTACCGTTACTACTCACTCCAAATTACCCAGCATGACGAGTTTCTGACCCAGTCTGACCGCAATCGGATTCGTGTCGAGGTGATTCCCCCTCCGCGCGGGCAAATTGTTGACCGGAAGGGCCGGGTCCTAGCTGGAAACAAACCTACTTTTGTCGTTGGAGTGATTCTCGAACGCAGCGAGGATCCAGGTGAACTCATTGAGACTTTAGCGCAGCGTTTGTCATTGACGCAGTCTGAGCTGGAGGCATTTCGCGAGCGATCTTCCCGGCGGCGCCCTTTCGAAGCTGTGCCACTAAAGTTGGGCCTCGACGACACGGCACTCGCGTCAGTAGCGGTGGATCTGCATAGGCTACCGGGAGTGGTGGTGGACGCCCAGTTGACTCGCCATTACCCATACGGACATGAGTTGGGTCACGTTTTAGGGTACGTGGGGCGTCTCAGTGCTGATGACTTGAAGGAGCTTGATCAGTCGCGGTATCAAGGGACTTTGCACACGGGAAAGGTAGGGCTAGAGAAACGCTACGAAGCGCTCTTGCACGGTAAGCCTGGTTTTCGACACGTCGAAACCAATGCTCACGGTCGAGTGCTGCGCGTGCTGGAGCGGCAATCCCCTGAGCCGGGGCAAGACCTCGCGCTTTATCTGGACTTGGATCTGCAGCGCGAGGCGGTGGCGGCCCTGGGGGAACAGCGAGGTGCAGTGGTTGTATTAGACCCTTCGACGGGCGGGGTTCTGGCGATGGTATCCAACCCCAGTTACGATCCAAACTTATTCGTTAATGGGATCAGTTACGCTGACTACGCACAGCTGAGAGATTCAATGGATACGCCGCTCCTCAATCGCGCGCTGCAGGGTCAGTACCCCCCTGGGTCCACTATCAAGCCGATGTTAGCCCTGGGTGCATTGGCTGAGGGTTACGTTACCCCGGAGACGACCGTGGCTGACCCCGGATGGTATCAATTACCCGGTGACGATCGGCGGTATCGCGATTGGACGTTGAGAGTCCGAGGCTCCGGTCACGCAGAGAAAGTTGATCTGAGAATGGCCATCGCTGAGTCCTGCGATACCTATTATTACGACCTCGCTAATCGCATGGGCATTGATAAGATGGCAGAGGTTCTGGCCCCCTTTGGCCTGGGTCAGGTCACCGGGATTGATACGACCGGAGAGCAGCAAGGAATCTTGCCCAACACCGAGTGGAAACGAAATGCATTGGGAGAGGCCTGGTTTCCCGGCGAGACGATTAGCGCCGGTATTGGCCAGGGTTACATGTTGGCGACGCCCTTGCAGCTCGCGCAAGCGACAATGGTAATTGCCAATAGAGGAGATAGCTTTGCGCCGTCGCTGGCACATCGTGCCGGCGGGTTAATAGTGGGGGGTGCCAGGAGGCAGTCTGTATCGGTTGCTGACGAGCATTGGCGGGCAATATTGACCGGGATGATAGACGTTGTGCACTCGCCTCGCGGCACAGCTGAGTCGATCTCTAGAGGTCTTAACTATCAGATTGCAGGAAAGACGGGCACCTCACAAGTCATCAGTATTGCTCAGGATGCAATCTATGACGAGAACGCGATAAGTGAGCGTAACCGGAACCACGGGCTTTTTGTTGCCTTTGCGCCCGCCGAGAATCCGAATATTGTGGTGGCGGTGATTGCTGAAAATGGCGGGGGGAGTAGCGCCGCGTACCCCATTGCGCGCCAGATCATTGACTCGTGGCTCACAGGCGGCAGGGATGTCTGAGTACGTCCGTTTTATGGCGGGTTCAACCAGGGACTTTTCCCGACCACCCACAATTGCGGACCGTTTGCATATCGATCTGGCGCTGCTGGCACCTATCATCACTCTGGTGGTTATGGGGATGTTTGTCCTTTTTAGCGCAGCAGACGGTGATTGGAATACTATCGCGAGGCAGGGCCGCAATTTTGTAGTTGGCTTTGGCGTATTTCTAGTGATTGCACAGGTGCGGCTGGAGACTTTGGAGCGCTTGGCGCCATTCCTGTATATCGCCGCGCTACTTCTTCTTTTACTAGTACCCCTCCTTGGAGTTGGGAGTAAAGGAGCACAACGTTGGCTGAGTTTAGGGTTTATTCGTTTCCAGCCTTCGGAAATTATGAAAGTGATGATGCCCCTTGCAGTGGCGGCTTGGATCGTCAGGCACGGACTGCCACCCCGTCCGGGTGTCACTCTCACCGCTTTGTTGCTTATCGGATTTCCCGCTGCTGTGATTGCCTCTCAACCCGATCTCGGTACGGCAATCTTGGTGGCGGCCAGCGGCATGTTTGTTCTGTTTATGTCTGGCGTGAGTTGGTGGCAGATAGTGAGTGGGGCAGTAGCTGCAATCGCGTGTGTCTGGCCTGCTTGGCTGTTTTTACTCCGCGACTATCAAAAACAGCGGATCTTGACATTATTCGACCCTGAGGCAGATAAGCTGGGAGCCGGGTGGAATATCATTCAGTCCAAGACTGCAATTGGCTCAGGCGGGTGGTCCGGTAAGGGATGGCTGCAAGGCACGCAGTCGCAGTTGGACTTCCTGCCCGAAAGTCAGACGGATTTCATCATTGCCGTGTTGGCCGAAGAATGGGGGTTGAGGGGGGTGCTGTGCCTGTTGATTCTCTACGGATTGATTGCGGCGCGTGGGCTGTGGATTAGTTTCACGGCGCAGACGAGTTACGGACGCTTGTTGGCGAGTGCCGTTACGTTGACTTTCTGCGTGTATGTGGTGGTCAATATGGGTATGGTAGCGGGCATTTTACCGGTAGTGGGCGTACCGCTGCCTCTGGTGAGTTTTGGTGGCACTTCTATCGTGACACTCCTGCTTGGCTTTGGGATTCTCTCGGCAATTAGCACCGAGCGAAGGATTATGGCGCAATGACGGTTGGTTTGAATCTGCTCGGTTGCTTACGCTTTTTTCTTCTCCGGCGCGATGTGTCGCTGTTTTCGATTCTTTGTATGACCATAGTTTCGGAGGTAATCGCAGGCGATTACAGTGGCTACGAGGCTGTGCACCCTGTTGTGGAGGCAGCTGAGCAAGCGGGGGTGGATCCCGTTTGGGCTGAAACGCTGATCGGTGATGCAGAAAGGCAACAAAGCATCCTCGACGCGATTGCGCGACCCGCAGAGAAAACCAAACCCTGGCACGAGTATCGAAATATTTTCCTGACGGATCGCCGTATTCGTGAGGGCGCCGTTTTTTGGAATGAGCATGCCGTGGCTTTGTCTAACGTGGCAGAACGCACAGGAGTGCCTGAACAGGTTATCGTCGCAATCATCGGCGTAGAGACGTTTTACGGCCGCATCATGGGGAGCTACAGAGTAATTGATGCGTTGTCGACGTTGGCTTTTGATTACCCAAGGCGTTCAGCCTTTTTCGTAAAGGAGCTCGAGCAGTTCCTCATCTTGGCTTGGGAATCGGGCAAAGACCCCTATCAACTGAAAGGTTCCTACGCGGGCGCTATGGGATATGGGCAGTTTATGCCCTCAAGTTATAGAGCCTACGCGAGAAGTATCAATGGCAGTGGTGCCCCTGATATCTGGGACAACCCCGAGGATGCGATCAGCAGTGTCGGAAATTATTTGCGCGCACACGGATGGCGGGGTGGTGAGGGGGTGGTAGTCGATGCTGTCACGACTGCTGACTGGTCGTCCGTAAATTCATCGAGGCTTAAACCGAGCAAAACGATCGCTCAATTGGCTTCAGAAGGCATACGCCCAATTGAGACTCTTGCGTCAGACATCGTGGCAACACCAATAAAGCTAGACGAGGCAGATGGCCCCCGCTATTGGTTAGGCTTGCAAAATTTTTATGTCATCACCCGCTACAACCACAGCGCTATGTATGCCATGGCCGTCTGGGAGTTGAGTCAAGCTGTGGCCCTGGCGCGCGCCAGATCATGAAAGAGTCGTGGAGTAACCTTGCCGCCGCTTGCTGCGCGGCGATGCTATGTATTTCTATATGCGTCGCCGCCGCCCCGCAGCAAATTTCTGATGGACCACCGTTGCACCCCCAAAAGCCTGTTTGGCGGGATGCGACACCCATGTCAGGCTCAATTTCCCGTCATGGGAATAAAAGTCCCTACACGGTAAAGGGACGGAGTTATGAGGTTCTGGATTCCTCTAGCCACTATCGCGCATCTGGCATCGCCTCTTGGTACGGCACTAAATTTCATGGAAAGCACACAGCAAACGGTGAGATCTACAATCTATTTGGAGCAACCGCAGCTCATCGCTCACTACCCCTGCCTAGCTACGTTCGTGTCACTAATTTGACCAACGAGCGGAGTGTTTTATTGCGCGTCAACGACCGAGGCCCCTTTCGCGACGATCGTATTATTGACCTGTCCTACGGAGCTGCCCTCACACTCGGTTTTGCCGAGCAAGGGGTAGCGCCCGTTTTAGTTGAGACAGTTGCCCAGTCAGATTCAACTACCGACTGGATGGGGGCCTCGCCCCGATATCGATATCTGCAGTTAGGAGCCTATCTCTCCCTGGCGAATGCCCAAATGGTTTCATATGAAGCCAGTCGGCAACCGGAGTGGCACTTTCCTGTGGTGATTAGCGAAGCGGAGGTCGGCGGGCAACAGTTTCATCGTGTCAGGGTCGGACCATTTGCGGACCCTGTATCACTGGAACGTGCGTGGGATGCACTGATTGAAGCTGGCTTTCCCTCACCGCAACGTCTTCCTTAACAACCAGATTGTGATCCAGCAGCCCGCGCGCGTACACTTCGATCTTTTGATAAACGGTGCTTTGGGGAGACTCCAGACATGCGAGGAATGAGAGAGAGACGGCGGAGTCCAGTATGGTGCCTGTTGGCCGGCCTCGCGTTTCCATTCATCGCGGCCGCTAATGCGGCGCTGGTCCCCCCTGCTCCGACGATCAACGCTGATTCCTACTTGCTGATCGATTTTGATACTGGCGCGGTGCTCGTCGAGCACAATGCCGATCTGCAGCTACCGCCAGCCAGCCTGACGAAGTTAATGACGGCTTACATTCTGGCGGAGGAGGTCGCGCTGGGACGCCTGGCGCTAGACGACGTCGTGCGTGTGAGCCGCAACGCGTGGTCGCAGAATCCCGTTTTTCAGGGTTCCTCGTTGATGTGGATCGAGCCCGGAAAGCCCGTCACGGTGGCGGAGCTCGAACGAGGCATTGTGGTTTCATCGGGTAACGACGCGACCGTTGCCATCGCAGAGCATATCGCGGGGAGTGAGGCGGCCTTTGTCGACTTGATGAATCAGTATGCGGAGAAGATGGGTTTGACGGGCACCCACTTTGAGAACAGCCATGGCCTGCCGCACCCGGATCATTTGGCCACGGCGCGGGATCTTGCCCGCACGGCCGTGGCGGCCATTCGAGATCACCCCGAGCGCTACGCGGTCTATAAAGAGCAGAGCTATACCTACAACGACATCACCCAATACAACCGTAATCATTTATTGCGTGAGGATGATTCCGTCGATGGTTTGAAAACTGGCTACACCAGTGTTGCGGGTTACGGGTTGGTGGCTTCGGCCAAACGCGATGGCATGCGGCTGGTATCCGTTGTGATGGGCAGCAGCTCGACATCGAGTCGGAAAGCTGAAACCCGGAGCCTGTTGAATTACGGTTTTCGTTTTTTCGAGACGCTGAGACCTTTGGATGCAGGGAGCGCCCTCAGCGATGGGCGGGTGTGGAAAGGTCAAACTCAGCAGGCATCGCTCGGCGTATTGCAAGATGTGGTGCTGACACTCCCGCGCAGCACAGCTGACGTGACCACCGAAATTGTCATCGACGATCCCTTGATCGCACCGCTGGCGGTGGGCGACATCGTCGGTCGCGTTCAGCTATCGCGCGCGGGTGAGCCGGTTACCGAGGTGCCGCTTCAGGTGCTGGAAGCGGTTGAACCCGCCGGTTTCCTCGCGCGACTTTGGGACAGCATTGTGCTGTGGTTCCAGCAGCTACTGGCGTGACACTCGATGGATCAGGACCCACCCAAGATCACCTTTCCCTGTGAGTACCCGATCAAGGTATTAGGGCGCGCAGTAGATGCTTTTGAACCCACAGTCATGACGATCTTTCGTCAGAGAGCACCGGGCTTCGCCGAGGAGCGGGTCGTGGTAAAGCCGTCCCGTAACGGCACCTTCCACTCGATTACGGTGACGATCGAAGCGCAGAGTGAGACACAGCTTCGGCAAATACATGAAGACTTGATGGGCACCGGCTTGGTGTCGATGGTGATCTGAATCCATGCAATGCCGCCGTCTGGGTGTGGTGGACTATCAGCCCACGTTCGATGCGATGAAACGCTTCACCGCCGAACGCACCGCAGAGACCGAGGACGAAATCTGGTTGTTGCAGCATCCACCGGTCTACACGCAGGGGCTGACCGGTCGTACCGAGCATGTGCTCGATGCCGGCGCTATCCCGGTGATTCAAATTGATCGCGGTGGTCAGGTGACCTACCACGGTCCGGGGCAGTGGGTCGCCTATATTCTCTATGACCTGCGCCGTGCGAATGTGAATATTCGCGAACTCGTCACGTTATTGGAAAACGCAGTGGTCGCGCTATTGGGTGAGTGGGAATTGTCTGCTTCCGGCGATCCTTCAGCGCGCGGGGTGTATGTCGATGGCCGCAAGATTGCGGCGCTGGGTCTCAAGGTGAGTCGTGGTCGCGCTTATCACGGCCTCTCTCTGAACGTGGATATGGATCTCGCACCGTTTAAGGGCATCAACCCCTGCGGCTATGAAGGACTTGAAGTGACCTCGATGGCGGCATTGTTGGGCGAAAGTTGCCCCGATATGGAGTCAGTGGCGGAGTCGCTTTTGACGCAGTTGGTGTCGGCGCTACCGACGCCTGCCTGACGCGGCTGCTATTGGCTGGCATAATCGCGCCTCCTTGAGGATCCCTTATGTCTGAATTACAGCGCGACATCGATGCGCGTCGCACCTTTGCCATCATCTCGCACCCCGACGCGGGTAAAACGACGATGACGGAAAAGTTGTTACTGCTTGGCCAAGCTATTCAGGTGGCGGGATCGGTGAAGGGTAAAAAAGGGCCCCACGCCACCTCTGACTGGATGGCGCTGGAGCAGGAGCGGGGTATCTCCGTAACGTCCTCGGTGATGCAGTTTCCGTACCGCGATCGCTGGGTCAATCTGCTCGACACCCCCGGGCACGAGGACTTCTCCGAAGACACTTACCGAACCCTCACTGCCGTTGATTCAGCGCTGATGGTGATCGATGGCGCCAAAGGGGTGGAAGACCGAACGATCAAGTTAATGAACGTGTGCCGACTTCGCGACACGCCCATCATGACCTTCGTGAACAAGCTCGACCGCGATATTCGCGACCCCATCGAGTTGGTCGATGAGGTGGAAGAAGTACTGGGTATTGCCGGTGCACCCATTAACTGGCCCATTGGTATGGGCCGCGACTTTCACGGGGTGTACAACTTGTACACCGACACGATTCACCGCTACCACGCCGGCCAGGGTGCCGTATTGGCAGATGATGACGCGATTCTAGGATTAGCCACTGACGAGGCCCGCGCGTTGCTTGGCGAAGAGTACGAACAGTTCGTGGAGGAAATTGAATTGGTCCGGGGTGCGTCCCATGAATTTTCTCTGGACGCGTTTCTCAAGGGCCAGATGACCCCCGTTTTCTTCGGCACCGCGCTAGGTAACTTTGGTGTGCGGGAAATGCTCAATGACTTTGTTGAGTGGGCGCCGGCGCCACAGCCCCGGGACGCGTCGGATCGCACGATTGAGGCGTCACAACCCGACTTCACTGGCTTCGTGTTCAAAATTCAGGCGAACATGGATCCCAAGCACCGTGACCGAATTGCTTTTATGCGGATTTGTTCAGGCCGTTATGACAAGGGCATGAAGATGCGACATGTGCGCATCGATAAGGACGTGCGGATTGCCGATGCCGTCACCTTCACAGCAGGGGACCGCACGCTCGTCGAGTCGGCGGTGGCGGGAGACATTATTGGTTTGCATAACCACGGCACCATTCAGATTGGCGATACATTCACTACGGGCGAGGCGATCCGCTTTACCGGTATCCCTCACTTTGCGCCGGAGTTGTTCAGGCGCATCCGCCTCACCGATCCCATGAAAACCAAAGCGCTGCAAAAAGGTCTGCAGCAGCTATCGGAGGAAGGGTCGACGCAGGTTTTCTCGCCACTTAACAACAGCGATCTGATTGTGGGGGCGGTTGGGCAACTGCAATTTGATGTCGTCGCATACCGACTGGCCGACGAATATAAAGTCGAGGCGATCTATGAGCCGGTCAATATTTATACCGCGCGATGGATTGAAGCAGAGGACGAGCGAAAACTCGACGAGTTCCGCAAAAAGGCAGCCGAGCACCTTTCAGAGGATGGCGGCGGCCACCTCACTTATTTGGCGCCGACGCGGGTCAATTTATCGCTTATGGAAGAGCGCTGGCCGGATATCCGTTTTAGAGAGACTCGCGAACACTAAGGCGCGCTAGAGTAAGGCTTCAATGTCGCTGGCAATGGCTTCTGGCTTGGTCGACGGCGCGTAGCGCTTCACCACCTCACCTTCTTGATTCACCAGGAACTTCGTGAAGTTCCACTTGATTCGCTTACTGCCCAACACGCCAGGGGCCTGTTCTTTAAGATGAGCATAGAGCGGATGGCTGGCAGCACCATTGACCTCAATCTTGCTGAACAATGGGAAGCTGGTTTGGTAGTTGAGGTCGCAGAAAGACTGGATTTCCTCCTCGCTACCCGGTTCTTGTCCGCCAAATTGATTGCAGGGGAAGGCCAGCACGGAGAAGCCCCGCTCGCCATAGGTTTGATGCAGTGACTCCAGCCCGGTGTACTGGGGAGTAAAGCCACACTTGGACGCGGTGTTCACGATTAACAGCACTTTGCCCTGATAGTGGTTGAGGTCCTGAGGCTCGCCGCTCGCCAGAACCGCGGAAAAATCCATCACAGTTGTCATCGTTTCTTCCTTTTACGGTGCGCATCGTCCGCGCACGGCCGGCCCATTGGTAGCTGCCGCAACGGTCGGTTCGCGTTATTGAGATCAAATCGTTGAGGTGGGCACTATACGTGACGGTCGATGATGTGTGAATGAAGCAGAGGGTCGAATGATCAGCGCGCGCTTTTACATTGCCAGATACGTTTCCAACTCAAAGTCCGTCACACGACGCTCAAATTCCAGCAGTTCCTGCTTCTTGAGTTCGCCGTAAGCAAATTGAAATTCGGGGGAGAGCGTGTCACTGATCGCATCCGACTGCGAGAAGCGGTGAATGGCTTCCGCCATAGTGGTCGGCAGGCATGGGTTGCCTTCGTCTTCGACCCAGGCGTTGCCGCTAATCGGGTCAGCCGGTTTGAGTTGCCCTTCTATCCCGATGGTAATACCCCCTAGCAAGGCGGCAACCGCGAGATAGGGATTGCTGTCGGCGCCTGCCACGCGGTGCTCAATGCGGGTGGCATGGCTCGGACTGGCCGGAATCCGTACTGCAGTGGTTCGATTGTCGTAGCCCCAATTAGGCTGGGTGGGCGCGTGATTGCCCGCTTGAAATCGTCGATAGGCGTTGTAACTGGGCGCGAAAATCAGGTGGCTATCACGCATGAGCGCCAGGCACCCGGCGACGGCTTGCTTGAGCACTGGCATGCCCTCTGTGTCACCACTATCGAAGGCATTGTCGTTGTCTTCAGTCATGAGGCAGCAATGCACATGCATACCGTTTCCCGCCTGGTTTTCCATCGGTTTCGGCATGAAGCTGGCGGTAACGCCGAAGCGTTCCGCCACCGCGCGGATACTGCGTTGCATACGAATGATCTGATCACAGTAAGCGAGCGGATCATCCGAGTACGCGACGTTGATCTCATATTGTGCCGGTGCCGCTTCTTTCAATACGCCCTCAAAAGGCAGGCCTTGCAGGGTAAAGCTGTCTTTGAGTGCATTGAGTAACGCCTCGTGCTCATCCAGCGCGCTCAAACCGTATAAATTGCCGCCTGTCTCACTCTCGGCGGGGAGTGCCTCGCGAAGTGATTCCCCCTCAGCGGGTTTTTTGAATAAGTTGAACTCGAGTTCGATAGCGACGCGCGGGCGTAATTGACGATCGGCCAGCCGCTGGACCACGCGCGCCAGTACTTGTCTGGGGTCCGAAAGCAGCGGTCCACCATCGTCCTTGAACATGGTCAGGATCACTTGGGCTTTGTCTACACCGTCTGTTCCCGAGAGCGGGACGAGGGAGCCCGGAACGGCCCTGCACCAGCCATCGATATCCCCATTATCCAGAGCAATGCGAGGAACGTCGCGCCCCCAGATGTCCTGCGCAACGGCGGACTTGGGCAGCTTAACCCCCTCTCGAAACAGAGCAGGCAATTTTCCAATCGGTAGCCATTTCCCCCGGGCCGCACCGTTACAGTCGGTGATCAATGCCTCGACCGTCTCGACAGCGGGGTGCTGAGCTAAAAGCGAATCGGTGTCTGAGTACATTTCAGGGCTCTCTCCTAAGTGGGGAAGTTTACTCCTGCGCCCTGACACTCACCAGTCAATCGGTTGGGTGCGCCACCGTGTCTGCCATGCGTCGCGAACCTTGTTGGGGTAGCGCTCGCTGCCGCTGGAGCCGTTGTAAGCGGCCAAAGCCCGCGACAGATGCTGGTCTTCACGATCCAGATAGAACCTCAGGATATGGCACCCGTACTGCAAATTGGTGGCGGTATCAGTGAGATTATCTTCCGGTCGGCCCAACTCGTTTTTCCAAAACGGCATGACCTGCATCAGGCCTTGTGCCCCGGCTCGCGACACTGCGTAGCGATCAAAGTGGCTTTCGATCTCGATCACTGCCAGGACTAACTCGGGGTGCAGAACCACTCGGCTCGCCTGCTGATGAACTTGCGTCAGCAGATCGAGACGTTCCTGCGCATCCGGGACCAACGGTGCCAGACGCTGCTGCATGTCGACTAGCCAGACTTCCGCGTCAAAACGATCTTGAAATTCGTTGTCTTCGGTCAGTGCCTTGCTGAGGTCAGTGGTTAGCGCAGCGCGGTCGTCGTCCGAGGCGGCGAGGGAAATGCCGGGCAGTGACCCCATGCTCAGCACAAGCGTCACGATACCCAGTACGTTTTTCATCCGTCGGTGAGGAGCTGTTGTATCCGACCCAGGATCTGATCCGGTGCGATCATCTCGGTTTCACCGGTGCGCCTGACTGTGAGCTCGAGCTTGCCCTCGGTCAGTGACCGCTCACCCACCGTGACGCGCAGTGGCATGCCGAGGAGTTCCATTTCGGCGAATTTGACACCAGGGCGTTCAGCACGGTCATCCATGAAAACGGACAGCCCCGCTGTCTCGCATGCCGAGTAGAGCTGTTCGGTCGCTTCACGGACGCCCTCTGATTTGTCTAGCCCGAGCGGCACGATAGCGACATCAAAAGGCGCCATGGCAGCGGGCCAGATAATCCCGTTCTCGTCGTGGTTCTGTTCGATCGCAGCGGCAACGATGCGCGTAATCCCAATGCCATAGCACCCCATGACCATGGGTTGGCTATGGCCCTGCTCGTCGAGCACGGTGGCGTTCATCGCTTCCGAGTACTTGGTGCCGAGCTGGAAAATATGGCCCACTTCGATGCCACGGCGAATCTCCAGCGTGCCTTCCCCGCAGGGGCTAGCGTCGCCGCTGACAATCTCCCGGATGTCGGCGAGCTCGGCGTTTGGCACATCGCGCGACCAGGTTGCGCCTTTGACGTGGTAACCGTCCTCGTTGGCGCCGCAGACAAAGCTCGGCACTGCCGCAGCGGTGTGGTCGACAATCACTCTGATGGATACGCCTACAGGCCCAAGCGAGCCAAAACCGGCACCGAGGCACCGTTTCACCTCATCCGGCTCAGCGAGGACGAGTGGCGACGACATACCGGGCAACTTACTCGCCTTGATCGCATTCAGGCGATGATCGCCTCTGACGACCAGCGCGACCAGATCGCCTGCGGCATCTTGGGCCAGCAGCGTTTTAATGGATTGGTCTGCTGGAATATTCATTTGCTCCGCCAGCGCTTCGATGGTGGTCAGACCGGGCGTCGCAAATTTTTCGAGCGCCGGAGGTTCATCACTGGGTGCTGCGCTTGCCGGCGCCACGGCTGGTGCCAGTTCGACGTTGGCTGCGTAATCGCTGCTCGTTGAGAAGGCGATCGCGTCTTCGCCTGATTCAGCGAGTACGTGAAATTCGTGGGAGTGGGCGCCGCCGATCGAGCCGGTGTCCGCCTCGACAGCGCGGAAGTCGAGGCCCAGTCGGGTGAAGATGGTTGAGTAGGCTTCGTGCATCCGCCAATAGGTCGATTCTTGAGAGGCCTGATCGATATGGAACGAATAGGCGTCCTTCATGATGAACTCTCTAGATCGCATCACGCCAAACCGTGGACGGATTTCATCCCGGAACTTGGTCTGTATCTGAAACAGATTCACCGGCAGTTGTTTATAGCTCTTGATCTCACTGCGGGCGATTTGCGTGATGACCTCTTCGTGGGTGGGGCCCAGGCAAAAAGGCCGCTGGTGGCGATCCTCGAGTCGACAGAGCTCGGGGCCGTATTGCTCCCAACGCCCTGACTCCTCCCACAGCTCTCCCGGTTGGACGACTGGCATCGTGAGCTCAAGTGCCCCGGCGCGCTCCATTTCCTCGCGCACCACGTTTTCCACTTTGCGCAAGACGCGCAGTCCCAACGGCATCCAATTATAGATTCCCGCGGCAACACGGCGAATCAGGCCCGCGCGCAGCATCAATTGATGGCTGACGACCTCGGCATCTGACGGTGTCTCCTTCAGGGTAGAGAGCAAAAACTCACTGGCGCGCATAACAAACTCCAATCGGGGGTCGCCATTCTACTGGCGCAAAGCCTGACCCGTACAGTTCTGCTCACCGCGCGCCGCGCCCGCCGAATCCGCGCACAGCCGATCAGGACCTTGCACCGGTGTTCGCCAAGCATGGCGCGCTGCAACCGGCAGAGCGCATTGTGGTAACCCTCTTTTTGCACGATAGTGCCGGTGGCGTGTCATTCGTGGGGTGCGCGACCAGTTTGTGAGATCAACACACTCTTTTGGGAGCAGGATCCATGGCGAAAGCGTCACGCAATAAAGTGGCCGGTAAAGCGAAAAAGGCGAATCAACCGCTACCGCCCATCTCCGCGAAGCTGTCGAAGGCCCAGCTGCTTGAGTTGCTCGCGGCGGAAAGCGGCCTTCGCAAAGCGGAGATCAAGCGGGTTCTGGGTGCGCTGGATAGCGTGATTGAGGCCAGCTTGGGGCCTGAGGGCGGAGGACAGTTCACGATGCCGGGATTATTAAAGATGACGGCGGTGCGCCGGCCCGCGGTTAAGGCGCGCAGGGGTATTAACCCATTTACCAAAGAGGAGACCTGGTTCAAGGCGAAGCCACCCTCCATCGGGGTCAAGATACGGCCGCTCAAGAAGCTCAAGCGCCTCGCCAATGGTGACGTGTGAAGGCCAGTCAGCGTGCGGCATTTGTAGCCAGCCGAGGTGATTTTCGGCTGGCGAGCTAAATTCTGACGCTCTGCGTACCTTTCCCTGATTCTGCGTTTACGGTACCCTCCGCGCCCTTGTAAAACGTTCCAACGGCCTCATACGGTGCTCGGGTTAGGCGCAGTGCTTGGATGAGGAGAATGCCATGCCAATCTATGAGTACAGCTGCCAGGAGTGCGGGCACAGCCTTGAGGCGATTCAGAAACTGGCCGATGCGCCACTGACTGATTGTCCCGCGTGCGGCAAGCCTGCGCTGAAAAAGCAGGTGAGCGCGCCGTCATTCCGCCTGTCAGGCGGTGGTTGGTACGAGACCGACTTCAAGACCGGCGACAAGAAGAATATCGCAGGGGAGCGGAGTGACGGTGCTGGCAAATCGAGCGCTGATTCAAGCGGCTCGGCAGCGAAAGCGGACAGCACCAAGAAAGCGGACACTAAACCTTCGGGCTCATCAAAGAGCGAATCCTCTAAAGCGAGTTGAGGACGGGAAAGCACACCATGGAAACAACGATGCGAAGCCACTACTGCGGCCTGATCGACGACAGTTTGATCGATCAGACGGTCACGCTGTGTGGCTGGGTGGATCGCCGCCGAGACCACGGTGGCGTGATTTTCCTCGATATGCGTGATCGTGAGGGCGTAGTTCAAGTCGTTTTTGACCCGGATACCGAGGAGCACTTCCAGCGCGCAGACAGCGTTCGCAGCGAGTACGTACTGCAGATAACGGGACGTGTGCGTGCGCGGAGCGATGAAACCGTGAACGCCAACATGGCGTCGGGACACATTGAGGTGCTGGGTAAAACTCTGGAGATTCTCAACGCGGCACAGACCCCGCCGTTCCCCCTCGATGCCCATCACTCTGTCGGTGAGGATGTGCGCCTGCGTTATCGCTATATGGACTTGCGGCGACCGGAGATGCAGCAGAACCTCATAGCGCGGGCTCGCATTACCTCCAGCATCCGACGATATCTGGATGAACAGGGCTTTCTCGATATTGAAACGCCGATTCTGACCAGAGCAACGCCGGAAGGGGCCCGCGACTATCTGGTCCCGTCACGAACACAGCCCGGTGCGTTTTTTGCCTTGCCGCAGTCACCTCAATTGTTCAAGCAGCTGCTCATGGTGTCGGGCTTTGATCGTTACTATCAG
>MDTD01161729.1_pt1 | contig 31389 bp, 30 predicted proteins | sample 811221 | NCBI WGS metagenome assembly MDTD01 (sample SAMN05326646, study PRJNA326480) | marine metagenome | isolation source: seawater | place: Pacific Ocean: South West | collected 2011
CAGCGTGCCCGGCTCGATCACAACATCCTGCGCACCGAGCCGCATCGAGCCGCCGAGGCCCTCGATCTTCTTCTGCTCCGGCAGTTCGCTGATCACCGCGGTGCAGCTCGGCGAGAACTCGGAGCTGTGCGCATCCTCGATCCCGAGCACGTTCCGCGCGTATTCGATGACCCCGACCTGGAACCCCAGACAGATCCCCAGATAGGGCAGCCCGTGCTCGCGGCAATGCCTGACCGCGTTGATCTTGCCCTCGACACCGCGCATCCCGAACCCGCCCGGAACGACCACGCCATCGAGATTCGCAAGCGATGACGCCGCCCGCTCGGGCGTGGTCAGGTCCGAAACCTCGAGCCAGTGCTGCGTGATGTCCGCGTCCAGATGACTGCTGCAGTGCTCGAGCGCCTTGTCGATCGAGGCGTATGCGTCGCGGACCTCGGTGTACTTGCCCAGGATGCCGATCGTCACCGGCTTGCGGTTGGTCTTGGTGAGCCCCACGATGAACCGCGTCCAGTTCTTGCGTGCGTTGTCCTCGTGGGACTGGTTCACGCGGTTGTGCAGATCGAGGATCGACAGGATCTCGCGGTCGATGCCCTCTGCCCGCATCTCGTCGGGGATCGTGTAAATGCTCGACCGGTCGTGCATGCTCATCACGCGGTTGAGCGGCACGTTGCTGAACATCGCGATCTTCTGGCGCACCACGTCGGTGACGGGATTGCCCGCCCGGCAAGCGATGATGTGGGGCTGGATGCCCGTCTCCATCAGTCGCTTGATCCCGAGCTGAGCCGCCTTGGACTTCTGCTCGCCCAGCGCCTTGGGCTCGATGACGTACGTCAGCGTCACAAAGCACGTCGAGCCCGGCCCCTCCTCAAAGGCCAACTCACGGAGCGCTTCGATGTAGAAACCGTTCTCGTAGTCGCCTGCGGTGCCGCCGACTTCAACAAAGACGACATCGACCGGCTTGCCGTTGTCGCCGGTCAGCGCGAGCTCGCGGAGCCTGCGCTTCACCTCGCCCGTGACGTGCGGGATCATCTGGACGTCCCGACCCAGATAATTCCCTCGCCGCTCGCGGAGCAGGATCTCCGAGAAGAGCTTCCCGGAGGTGGTGTAGTTCTGAGCCGTCATGTTCTGATCGAGCACCCGTTCGTAGGTGCCCAGGTCCATGTCGCACTCGGTTCCGTCGTCGAGAACGAAGACCTCGCCGTGGCGGTACGGGTTGAGCGTGCCCGCGTCGACGTTCAAGTAGCCCTCGAGTTTGATCGGCGCGACCTTGAGGCCCTTGTCCTTGAGCACCTTGGCAACGCTCGAGGCGAAGATGCCCTTGCCCAGCCCGCTCATCACCGTGCCGATCACGACGACGTACTTGGTTTTGCCTTTGACGTAGCCCTCGGGTATAGGCGAGTAGAACTCGGTCGAGACGCTCTCGTCCGCCGTCGAGGCGAGCGTGCGCTTCTGACCTGCGCTGCCTGGCGATTCTGTCTTTCGGTGAGGCGGCTTTGTGGCTAGAACGTAGAGTTCGGGGATCGTATCGCCTCGCAGGGTGGGCATGTCCGAGTGTATCACGCCCCGCGTGCGCTGTCACCTTCACGCCAGCGTTTCACGAACTCCGCGTACTGCTCGGGTGTGTCAATTCCCGGGTGAGAGGCCTCCACACGAGCCACCCCCACCTCGTACCCATGTCCGAGAAACCGAAGCTGCTCCAGACTCTCGGCCTTTTCGAGGCGTGTCGGTTCCAGTGTCGTGCACACATCCAGAAACGATCGGCGGTACGCGTACAGCCCGACGTGCTTGTATCGGACCACCTCGCCCACCCTCGGAAACGGGATCGGCGAGCGTGAGAAGTACATCGCAACGCCCCGCTCATCACAAACAACCTTGACGATGTTCGGGTTGCTCGCGTCCTCATCCGCGTGCATCGGGGCCGCGACCGTTGCAACGGGCGTGCCCTTGGATGCCAAAGCAGACACAGCCGCATCGATCGTCCCCGGATCGATCTCCGGCTCGTCTCCCTGCACATTCACCACGATCAGTTCTTCGGGCACGCCCAGCTTCCGAGCCGCCTCGGCGACCCGGCTCGTGCCGTTGGGATGCGACGGGTCGGTCAGCACGACCTCCACGCCGTGCCGGGTCGCGGCCTGAGCGATCTCGTCCGAATCGCACGCCACCACAACGCGTTCGACTGTCCGGGCTTTCGCCGCTGCTTGCGCAACATGCACCACGATCGGCAGCCCCGTTTCGTCGGCCAGCGCTTTGCGCGGGAATCGCTCGGAGGCGAGCCTCGCCGGGATGATCGCGATCGCGCGGGGGCCCTGATTCGTGCCCAGTGCGTCCATCACCCGGCACGGAGCTCGGCGACGAGCTTCTTCGCCTCGTCGTACTTGTCCTGGATATCCCGGTAATCAAACCGCGCCACCGCGATGCCCGAGGCCAGCTTCTCGGCCTCCTGAGCCGCCTCGAGGCTCTGGTCGTGCCGAGCCTTCTCGGTCAACGTCATCATGAGGGCATAGCGAAGCTGGAACCCAAGTTCATCGCTCTGGTCGCTGTGGTTGGCCAGAGCCTGCTTGAGCGTGTCGATCGCGGGATCGATGAGCCCGATCTTCCCGAACGCCTCGCCCAGCATCGCCAGCGACATCGCCCGGTACTTGATCTCCTGCTGCGATTTCTGGAAGTGCGGGATGCATTCTTTGTACATGCCCGCGTTGAACAGCAGCCTGCCCAGCTCAAATCTGGGTGCGTTGTCTGTCGGGAACGCATCCACCCGCCACTTCTGGAACTCGACCTGCTTGGCGAGGTACTTCTTCTCCGCCTTGGGGAGCAGCTCGACCGCGTCCGCCTGCCCGGCCTCGGCCTTGGCGCGGATGTTGGCTACCTGACGCTTCATCACGCGCAGCTCGATCTCCATCGCCTGCTGCTTGAAGGAAATCTGCCCGCTCATTTCGTGCGCTTTGAGGGCCACGTTGTAGGCGACCTTCTCGTCGTCGCCCTTGCCCCGCTCCAGCAGACGCTTGATGTACGTCTTGTTCGCAGGCACATCCTCGGGGCGGGATTCGTAATCCTTCTTCGCCGCCTCGACGAGCTGGTCCTTGACGTCATCTGTCTTGGTGATGCGGTCGGCAGCGTCGAGGAGCTTCTGCTTTTCTGAGTCGCGGATGTTGTCGCGGAAACCACCCTGCTGGCCCGCGTTGTCGAACCCGCCTCGTCCGATCGTCGCCTGAGCCGCCATGTTCCGCACGCGCGATTCCAGGGCGTTGTCGCTCGGATCGAGCCGAACCGCAGCCTCGCCCGCCTTCACCGCCAGGTCGAACGCCTCGATCTGCTCCATCGCTTTCATGAGCTTGAGGAGGCTGTCCTTCTTCACCTTCGGGTCCGCGAGCGTGAGCTGCAGCGCCCGCTCACCGATCCAGTATGCGGGCTCCGAGAGGTTCTGCCCGGCAGCGGCGATCGCAGCCCGGACCGCAGCCCCCGCGTCCCTGGGCTTGCTGCCCCAGCCGAGCAGCGCCGAGGTGTACTTGTACACACCGCCCTTGCCGGTCGCGGCTTTCTGCGTTTCCTTGCTCGGTCCCTTCTTCGACTGACCGGCCAGCGATGCAGCCGCGCCCATGAAGCCTTCGAGAGCGTCCATATCTGTCGGATCGAACGCGAGCCCGGAGAGCCAGCAGGTCATCGCGTAGTCGTAGCTGCCCGTTTCCTGCACGGTCTTGGCCTGACTGAACCATGCCTTGGCCTTCGCGGGCTGGATTTCGGGACGATCGCCGTCGCCAGCAACACTGCCCCCGGTCTCGGAATCGTCCTGCTTGTTCTTGCCGAAAATCGCCAAACCGATACTCCACCAAACGAAAGACAACCGGCCAGGTGCGGTGATTGCGATTCTAGTCCACGCGAAGGGCCCGTGAGCCCCTAGCATCGGGCGTGACTGTCGATCCAGAACAGCTTCGCCTCGTGCTCTACCCGGATCCGATTCTACGGGAATCGGCAAGCCCCGTCGGGGAGATCACGCCCGAGATCAAACAGATCGCCCAGCGGATGATCGAGATCATGCGCGAGGCCGACGGCATCGGTCTTGCCGCCCCGCAGGCAGGGGTCGCGCTCCGCATCTTTGTCTGCGATGTGCCGCCCCCGCCCGACGCGGAGGCGCCCGACGATGGCACCCAATCCTGGACCGAAGGCCCCCTCGTCTGCATCAACCCCGAGTTCGCGGATTCGGGCCACGAGCGATCCCCATTCGAGGAAGGCTGCCTCAGCCTGCCCGGCATCCGGGGCGATGTGGTTCGCCCGGAAGTCGTCCAGATGCGGGCGACCAACCTCGAGGGCAAACCCTTCGAGATCCACGCCTCGGGCCTCTTGGCCCGGTGCCTCCAGCACGAGGCCGACCACCTCGACGGCGTCCTCATCGTGGACAAATTCACCCAGATGAGCCGGATGAAGAACCGCACCCGGCTCCGCAAGCTCAAAGGCGGGTAATTCGCGCATGCGTGTGGTCTTCTTCGGCTCGGGCGCGTTCGGGATCCCCTCGCTTCGGCGACTCATCGAGACGCACGACGTTTCGCTCATCGTCACGCAGCCCGACCGCCGGGCGGGGCGAGGCTCGAAGATGACACCCACCCCCATCGCCGAGCTTGCGTCCGAGATCGCCCCCGAGATCCCCGTGCTCAAGCCGGAGCGTGTCAACACGCCCGAGGTCAGAGACCAGATCCGAGCCGCAGAGGCCGACATCTGGGTCGTCATCGCCTACGGCCAGAAGCTCGGGCAGAAACTCCTTACCGACCGACTCGCTGTGAACCTCCACGCCTCCCTCCTCCCACGCTGGCGTGGGGCCGCCCCGATCAATGCCGCGATCGTGGCCGGGGATACGCGAACGGGAACGAGCGTCATCACCCTCGTCGACGAGATGGACGCGGGCGATGTGCTCGGGACGTCCGAGCGCCCTATCGAGCCCCACCAGACCGCGGGCGAACTGCACGACCTGCTCGCCGAGGACGGTGTGGCGCCCCTCATGCAGGTCCTCGACGACGCCAACCGGGGTCAGCTCGACCGGGTCGTACAGGACACATCGCTCGTTACGCTGGCGCCGAAGATCACGCGCGAGGACGCCCGGCTCGATTTCAATTGGGACGCCGAGCGATGCCGATGCTTGATCCACGGGTACAACCCGTGGCCCGGGGTGACGGTCCGGCTCGAGGGCGAGCCGCTCAAGCTCCTTAGGGCCGAGAGTCAGGGCGGATCCGTCGCCGGTCAGCTCGGGACGGTCGCGGAACCGGAGCGTGGTCTCGTCGTATGTGCCAGCGGCGTGCTCCGATTGCTGGAGGTCCAGCCGGCGGGCAAGAAGCCCATGCCGTGGGACGCCTATATTCGCGGTCGCCCGATCGCGAAGGGGCAACACCTGGAACCGTGAGTGACACACATGCGCACTTTATTTGATGCGTATCTGAACGAACCGGCTCAGCCAGAGAAGCCACGCGTGCGCCAGCCGGTGGAGGTTGTCTCGCCGCCTCCGCGCCGCCTGACCGCCAAGCAGTACGAGCTGATGACCCGCTGGATGATTAAGGAGCAGTGCATCCGCGTTCGTAAGTGGCGCAGCTCGACCTCCGGGGCAGCCTGGCAGCTCATCGCGCCCAACGGCGAGGTGACCCGCATGATCGAGGCACCCCGACCGAGGGGGCCCATGTCCGCGGCCGTCTTCCTTCACGAGGTGGGGCATCACGCGATCGGCTTCGATCGGTACAAGCCCAGATGCCTCGAGGAGTACCACGCGTGGATGTACTCACTCCAGCAGATGGCAAGATGGGGTATCCCGATCACCGAGCAGGTTCAATTCAGGGTGTACGACTGCCTGCATTACGCCGTGGACAAGGCCAAGCGTCGTGGTTTGCGGATGCTCCCTCCAGAACTGGTGCCCTACCTGCGATATCGCCGGGACCGCTCGTAACCCGATAACAATTCAGGCTTTTCATTGAGCCGGATCCTTGCTACCCTTGGCGCACAGACAGGCGAGGGGATTCTCATCATGCGCACGCTGCTACTGCTCGGCACGGGGTTCTGGCTCTTCGTTGCCGTCACCATCTCATCCATCGCCTATGCACTCGCGGCGGCGTGCTTGCTGCTGCTCGGCGCTGACTTTCTGATGCGACTGAGCAACCGACGCGTCAAGCGTCTGGATCGTCGTCTGGAGCGGTGGTGCAACCCGGTCCCGCTGCCTGAAACGCGCGGCACGGCGATCAAACCAAGGCTGGTGCACGCCGAGACCAAGCCCGCCGGCCGGAGCGCCGGTGCAAGCGAGCGGAACTCGGTGAAAGAGATCAAGCCGATCCGCACGGAAGTGCGTCGCGGATCGCGATCGGCAAGCGTTGCCAAGCACCCCGGGCAGGACTCGAACCTGCAACCTGCGGATTAGAAGTCCGCTGCTCTATCCAGTTGAGCTACCAGGGCAGTCGCGACGATTGTAGGGCCCCTGATCCGCTCGATGTCCGCAGGCAATCACTGCTTTCTACGATCCGGGCATGAGAATTCTCGCCATTCTGATCCCACTCATACTCGCCGGGCGCACTCTGACTCAGCAAGCCGACATCCGTGTCGCAACGTTCAACATCGCGGATGTGCGATCAAGCGACCTCGCACGGGACGATCAGCCGAGGCTGCTTGAGATCGCCGAGATCATCCAGCGGCTGCGACCGAACGTGATCCTTCTGAACGAGATCGCATACGACCACCCGGGCGTGGACGGCATCCCCGATGATGCCGAGCCGGGACAGAACGCAACACGCTTTGTCGAGAAATACCTGAGCCAGAGCCTGCTCGAAGGCACCTCGCCAATCCGGTACAGGGCCTACATGTGGGAGACAAACACGGGGCTCCACTCGGGTTTCGATCTCAACAACGACGGCGAGATTACAAACACATACGAGCAGCCCGGGCCGTCTGACGCGTTCGGCAAGCCATCGCCCCAGACGCCGATGGGCCGGGCCTACGGCAACGACGCGTGGGGGTTTGGCACGTTCCCCGGTCAGTACGGGATGGCCCTGCTCGTGGACGAACGCCTCGAAGTGCTCACTGACGACGTGAGAACCTTCAGGCTCCTGCCCTGGAACTACATGTCCGCGCCCTTCACGCCGACCGACCCGGAGACGAAGGAGCCCTGGTACAACGAAGAGGAGTGGAAGTCGTTCCGCCTGAGTTCGAAGAGCCACTGGGACGTCCCGGTCCGCCTGCCGAGCGGCGCGGTCGTGCATTTCCTGTGCAGCCACCCCACCCCTCCCGCGTTCGACGGCCCCGAGCAACGCAACAAGCGACGCAACTACGACGAGATCCGATTCTGGGGCGACTACCTCAGCCAGCGGGGATACATCGTCGACGACCTCGCCAATGAGGGCGGTCTGGAGCGGGGCGAACACTTTGTCATCATGGGCGATCTCAACGCCGACCCGGTCGATCCCGGCTGGGAAGAGAACCCGATGCGGGATGAACTCCTGAGCCACCCGCGTCTCGGGCCTGATCCGAAGCCGACATCGGACATCGCGATCGAGGGCCTCGATCCGAGGGACACCGCGACTTGGGGCAAGCGGGTGGATTACGTACTGCCGAGCAGGACGCTGAGAGTGGTCCGGACCGGGATTTGGAGACCTGAGGCTCAGGATGTGGGCTCATGCCCGAGCGACCACTTTCCTGTCTGGGCGGAAATTGATGTGCCTTCACCGTAACGCTGAGGGCCGTGATGTGTCTACAGTTCACTGCTGACTGATCAGCGCCAGGGACGCCGCGTGACGAGATCCATGACCAGCACCAAAGCCGTCGGCACACGGGCGAACGAGAGTGCCCTCGGGGGGGCCCGGGCTTCCAAGAGCACCGTTTCGCTGCTCATCGAATCCACGAAGCCCGGCATCACGCGGATGGTCACGCTCTCGGCGGCGGTCGGGTTCATCGTCAGTGCCGCTTACCACGGCCTGACTCTTGGGACACTGATCCTTCCCGCGATTGTCTGCCTGATCGGGACGGCCTTGGCGGCGTCGGGCGCCAACGCCATGAACCAGTGGCTCGAGCGATCGCGCGATGCGGTCATGGCCCGCACCCGCAGGCGACCGATCCCTTCGGGTGGGCTCAAACCAGCCACGGTCCTGCTGTTTTCAGCAACCCTGTCCCTGCTCGGACCGGGCGTGCTGCTCGCGTTCGGTCACGGCGTGGCTGCGGCGATCGCGCTCTCGACAGTGGTCCTCTACGTCGCGCTCTACACCCCGATGAAGGCGGTGACGCCGAAGTCGACGGTCATCGGTGCGGTGCCCGGTGCGCTGCCGATCCTGATCGGGTGGGCCTGCGCCTCGCCGACGAGTCTGGCCGATCTCGGCGCGTGGCCCGCGTGGTCGCTGTTCCTCCTGCTCTTTGCGTGGCAGATGCCGCATTTCCTGGCGATCGCGGTGATGTACCGTGACCAGTACGCGGCTGCGGGGTATCGCACGCTGCTCCAGACCGCCAAGCGGAACGACGTCGTGCTCGTCACCATCGCGGCGTGGTCGATCGTGATGGTCGCCGCCTCGATCGCCCCGCTTCTCGCGATGCCGGAACTCTTCGGGCTCGGGTATGGTCTCGTGGCGCTGGTGATGGGCGTGTGGATGGTGCTCCTCGTCTCCAAGCTCGGGCGCACGCTCGCGGCGGGCGGGGCACGGACGCTGTTCTTCGCGTCGATCGTGTACCTGCCTGTGCTCTTCATCGCGCTGGTTGCGGACGCGTGCATCGGAGCCGGCTGGCCAGGGACATGATCCGCCTCGATCGCGTCAGCAAGACCTATCCGAATCAGCACCACGACCGTCCTGCGCTGCGGGATCTCTCGCTCGAGATCACCCGAGGTGAAATGCTCGCGGTCATCGGCCCAAATGGCGCGGGCAAATCGACACTCCTAGGCATGCTGGCTGGCGTGCTCTCCCCCACCGCCGGCCAGATCGAGGGCCAGCCCACCTGCGCCGTTGTGCTCCAGCGCACGGCTCTGGACCCACTGCTGACCGTGCGCGAAAACGCGGTGCTCTTTGCCAGGGTCTACGGCGTCCCGCAAACTGAACGCGCGACGAGGCTGAACGAAGCCGCGACGATCACGGGGCTTGCAGAGCGACTCGATGCCCGTGTGGGCACGCTCTCCGGAGGCTTGGCCAGGCGTGCTGATCTGCTGAGAGCACTCATGGTCGGGCCGGAGCTTCTGATCCTCGATGAACCGGCAGCGGGGCTCGATCGTGAGGCGCACAAGGCCATCGGCGAGGTGCTGGATACGTTGCGCCGCAAGCTGGATATCGCGATTGTCTACGCGACGCACGACATGGCAGACGCGGCAAGAGCGGACCGGGTGATCCTGCTGCGTGAGGGCGAAGTGCTTGCCGACGAGTCGCCGCGGACGCTAATCGACACACTCGGCTTCGAGGTCGTGATCGAGCGTGAATCGAATCAAGACCCGATCCGCTGCGCAAGGGAAGAGGCGGCGCGTGAAGCCGGAAGACTGATCGAGCGTGGAGAGCGTTGCGCTGTGCGCGAGGCCTCGCTGGAGGATGTGTACGACCATCTGATCGGAGCGAGGCCATGAGTGCGATGGACGCGACCATGGCGCTCGTCGGGCGGGAGTGGACCAGGCTCCTGCGCCAGCCGGCACGGATCGTCGCGACGATCGGCACGCCCGTCGTGCTGCTTGTTGCGCTCGGGGCGGGCTTTGCCGGGTCGATCTCCGGGCTGATGGGCGTTGGGGATGAGCGGGCGTACGCGGCTTTCCTGTTGCCCGGGATGATGGCGATGGCCTCGCTCTTTGCCTCGATCTTCGGCGCGATCTCGCTCATCGAAGACCGCGACAGCGGCATCCTGCTTGTTCTGCTGGCCGGGCCTTCGCCCAGCGGCTCGATCGTGCTCGCCAAGATCATCGGTATCGGCATGCCGGCTTTCCTCCAGGCCCTGATCCTGCTCCCAGCCGCGTGGATCCTGGGGATCGATCCCGCTGCGGGTCAGGTGGTGCTCGGGGTGCTGGCTGCGCTTCTGCTCACGATCGCCGTGGTCAGTATCTCACTCACACTCGCGTGGCGCGTGCGCAGCACGCAGGAGTTCCACGCGATCATGAACACCGTCCTCATGCCGATGTGGCTGCTGAGCGGGTCGTTCTATCCCGCGAGTGAAGCGGCCCCCGTCATGCGCTGGCTGACCGCGGTGAATCCGCTGACCTGGTCCGTCGAGGCGTTGCGCTCATCACTGGATGGGCAGGCTTCTCCACTGCTCGGCGCGTGGGCGTGGCCTCTGACACTGGTGTTTGCCCTGGGCGCGGTGCTCATGGCGATGGGTACGATTGGACTGGGCAGACGGGGGACTCGATCGTGAGCCGACCGATCCGGATACTTCTGTTTGTGGCTGTGCTCGGGCTGGCGTGCAGCGCGGGTGCGATGCTGATGGTGCTGATCAACAGACCCTCAGCGCGTCCGGCGGATGAGCTTTCCCAAGCTGCGCCGATCGAGGTCTCTGAAATGGGTCTACGGATCCTGCCTTTCCAGCTGACGGATCAGGACGGTCAGGCGCGTGACGAATCCGTTCTGGAAGGGAGATGGACCCTCGCCGAGTTCATATTTACGAACTGCCCGGGCGCATGCCCGGTGATGACAGCCCGGATGGCAGCTGCGGCCGAGCAGCTTGAGGATGTACCGCTCCAGTTCGCCAGCTTCAGTCTGGACGAGGAACGCGACACACCCGAGCAACTCCGCAACTTTGCGCAGCACTACAACATCGAGCCGGACAAGTGGATTCTATTGACGGGCGATGATGCGCAGGTTCGCCAGATGGTCGAAGAAGGGCTGATGCTCGTCATCGACAAGGAGAACACGAGCGAGATCACACTTGCCGACGGCTCGTCTATGAAGAACATCACCCACCCCACGAGGCTCTTTTTGATCGGGCCGGACTTGCGCGTGATGGAGATGTACGACTCGGGCAATCCGAGTGAGGTGGACCGGATCGTCCTAGACGCGAGACGTTACATCGCGGGAGAATGACTCCACGCGGACGAAGCGGTTCGTGACCGTGACGCGGAGTCCTTTCAGGTCATACGTCTTGGCGTGCATGTCGCCCGATGTGACCCGAGCGACGATGGGTTCCAGGTGCTTCCAGCCCAGACTGTCCCGGCCGGCATCGCCCTGCAACTGGCCAGCGGCGAGACGAAGCCACTCCCCGATGACAAGCCCCAGTTCCGGAGCGAGCAGATCGATGGGGCATTCGACACCCGACGCGTCTTGTTGCGAGTGACGCATCAACTCCTCAGCCCTTTCGATGCCAAGCGTGTGCGCATCAGCCAGGAGCGACTGGGCAGACATCAGCCTTGCGGGCAATTCTTCGTCGGCGTGCGCTAGCAATTCGGGGATGACTCTGGCCCGCAGCCACGCCCGGCGTCTTGTGAGGTCGTCGTTGGTTTCGTCGTGTGCCGGCTGATGCCCGGCGTCGTGGCAGATCTCAAGCAGTTCGGCTCTGGAGCAGACCAGAGCCGGACGCACAAGCGCGACGCTTTCTGACAGCGGGCGGCTCGGCCTGATCCCCGAGAGCCCCCCCGGCCCAGAGCCACGGGTCAGGGTCATGAGCATGGTTTCCAGTTGATCATCCGCGTGGTGCCCGGTCGCGACGAACCGGCACCCGCTTTCGTCCGCGATGTCGGTGAGCACTGCGTATCGGAGCCGACGGGCCTCGGCTTCGGGGTTGGAATGGTCTTCGATCTGGATATCCCGGCTGACGAAGGGCACGCCCAGTCGCTCGGAAAGCGAACGGGCTGATTCGAGGTCGGCGTTCTGGCTTGCATCGGGCCGGAGGTTGTGGCGAATGTGGGCGGCGACGATCCTGGCCGGCTTGCAGGAGGCGAGGGCCAGGAGCAGAGCCGAGGAATCCGGCCCGCCCGAGAGTGCAAGAAGCGTCGGACGGCCCGGGTCACGGACAGCCGACCCCCCGGTCAATTGACGCCACTGGGCGACGATTCGCCTGATCGATCTCTGAACGGCCGGGTCCACAGAGGTGATGGTACGCGCCGATGCTGCTACCCTGATGGCGCATGGACGCATACGGACTGATCAACGTTCTGGCGCAGGGTGAAGAGCAGGCGAGGCCTTCGCTCGATTCGCTGCCCATGATGCTGATGGGGGCTGGCGTTCTGCTGCTCATCGTGGTCCTGATGGGGCACCTGCGCAAGACCGTCCGGAAGAACCAGCAAGCCCCGAATCTGGAGCCCAAGGAACGCATTCAATCGATCCGCGAAGAGGCACACTCATCGACGTCGATTCTCGAGAAGCGAACGGCCCAGGCGGAGGAGATTGTCCGCGAGCTGACCGCATTGCTCGACAACCGGAGCGAGAAGCTGGAGATCATGATCCAGCACGCCGACGAGCGGATCGAACGCCTTGAGAGGCTGACGGCCGAGGCCGAGGGTCGGATGACCCCGAGGCATACCGCGCCCAGTCAGCCCGCGAGCGAGACCTCGTTTGCCAACGACGCGCTGAAGCAACAGATCTACGACCTGGCTGACCAGGGCCAGAAACCCATCGAGATCGCCCAGCGCCTCGGCCAACATACCGGCAAGGTTGAATTGATCCTGGCGCTCCGCCGGGCTTAGCGGGTCGCGGCATCAAGCGCGAGAATCTCGAACGCGATGTGAGCGGCGAGCAGGGCCGTGTTGCCCGCGACGTCTCTGTCTGGCAGAACTTCAACGACATCCGCGCCGACAAGGTTGATTCCCTTGAGCTTGCGGATCAGTCCGAGCGCTTCGGCGGAGGTGAAGCCCCCCACGCAAGGCGTGCCCGTGCCCGGCGCGAAGACCGGATCGACGCAGTCGATGTCGTACGAGAGATAGACCGGGTCGCTCCCGATCTTGTCGAGCACGAACTGGATGGGCGTGAAGCCCTCTTCCTTCCAGCGGTCGTAGGTGACAAGTTCGATGCCCTGCTGCCTGGCGTAGTCGAGGTCGTCGGCGGTGTTCAGCGGGCCCTTGATGCCGACCGAGACCATCCGTTTCGGATCGAGAATGCCCTCATCGATGAGTCTGCGGAAAGGGGTGGCGTGGTTCCACTTCTCGCCCCAGACGGTGTCGAGCGTGTCCATGTGGCTGTCGAAATGCACGCATGCAAGTCCGCCGGCGGGCTTGCCCTGGCGGATCCACGCGGCCTTCATGCCCGCGTAGACGAGCGAATGATCGCCCCCGAGCATCAGGAGTTTGCTTGCCGGATCGGCAAGGCTGGACAAGTGCTCCCAGATGATGTCGAGCGTTTCCTTGACGCTGTAGGGCTTGACGGGCGTGTCGCCGGCGTCGGCGAGGCTGAGGACTTCCGGCACATCGACTTCGTGCTCAAGCGAGTAGTGCTTGAGGTACTGCGACTGCTCACGGATCGCGCGCGGCCCGAAGCGAGAACCCGGACGAAATGTCACACCCCCATCGAAGGGGGCGCCGACGATTGCCCAGTCGACGTCCTTGCCCTGGGCTTTGACGTCTTCGAGCCTTGGGTAACGCCCGAAGGTCGCGATGCCGCCAAAGCGGGGCTGGATGCGGGCGTTGGGCAGTTCGGTCTTGCGCGTGCTCATGCGTTGCCACCGAGCCACGCGGGGTCGAAGGTGACACCCTGCGGGAGAGCCGCTTCGGAGCTAGTTTCGATCATCGAAGCAACGGGATAGGCGCAGTAGTCGAGGCTGACCGAGCCCGCGGGGCGATGGTTGCCCGACTGTCCGAGTCCGCCGAAGGGGAGCTTGCTGCTGGCGCCAGCGGTGCCCGCGTTCACGTTGACACAGCCGGCCCTGGACTCGGCGATGAATCGCTGCTGGGCCTCCGGGTCGGTGGTGAAGATCGCAGAGGCGAGGCCGTAGCGCGTGGCGTTGGCCTGCTGGATGGCTTCGTCGAGGTCCTTGACGGTGGTCACACGGAGCAGCGGGCCGAAGACCTCCTTGTCGCAGCCGCAATCGTCAGAATCGTCGGCAACAAAGCGGCTCACGCGTATGACGCCCGGCGTGATGTAGTGCCCATCGGTCGAGCCGTCGGTCGCGAAGGCCTCGCAGCGGAGCAGTGCCTCGCCGCCACTGGCGATCAGTTTCTCCTGGAATGCGAGCACCGAGTCGCGGGCATCCGCCGAGATCAGCGGGCCGATGAACACGGGGCTTTCCGACCGGGGGTCGCCTACCGCGATGCGCTTGGCCGCCTCGACCACGGCATGAATGAACTTGTCCGCGATGGCCTCGTGCACGATCAGTCGACGCGTGCACGTGCAGCGCTGACCCGTCGTGATAAACGACGCACGCACAACTTCGATCGCGGCCTGCTCGAGATGCGCGTCGGGCATGACGACCGTCGGGTTGTTGCCGCCCAGTTCGAGCGCGACAATGCGGCCCGGATGGTCGAGATTGGCCTCGAGGATCTTGCGCCCGACGGGCCATGAGCCCGTGAAGAGGATGCCGTCGATGTCGCTGTGCGTGGTGAGCTTGACCGCGGTGTCGGCTGCGCCCTGCACGAGATTAATTACACCGGGCGGGGCGCCCTCGGCTTCGAGGGCTTCATTGAACATCTCGACGAGCGCCTGGCCCGTTGCGGGTGTTTTCTCGCTCGGCTTGAGGACGATCGTGTTGCCCATGAGAAGGGCGGGCACGATGTGCCCGTTGGGCAGGTGCATCGGGAAGTTGTACGGCCCGATGACCGCCATGACGCCGTGCGGACGGTAGTTGCACTGTCCCGTGCGTGAGGCGGTGATGTCGAAGCCGTAGGACTTGACGCGGTGGAAGCCGCCGAACTCCGAATCGTCGAGCGTGATATCGACCTTGCCCGCGAGAATGCCGGCCTCGGCCTGCGAATCCCACATGGCCTTGCCGGTCTCGTCACAGATCAGCTCGCCCATCTCCTGCTTTCGCTCAGCAGCGATCGCTTGATAGCGCCTGAGCACCGCGATGCGCTTCTCGATGGGCCATTGCGACCAGACGGGAAGAGCCTTCCGTGCCGCGGCGACGGCTTCATCGACGTGCAGCAGGACGGGCGAGCCCTGCCAGATCGATTGCGCCGGATGGGCAGGGTTCGTGGAACGGATCGATTCGCCCGGGATCGCGCGGAACTCGCCCGCGATGAGATCACTCGGTGCGTTCTTCAGAGACGGGTGGATGCTCAACGCTTGCTCCCGGCTTTGCTTGTCTTTTTCTTTGCTGACTTCTTCGTGGACTTGGCGTCTTTTCCTGCGGACTTGCCGAAGAAATCCATGGGTGTCACGCCGACTTCGTCACCCTTTTCGACTTCAAGCGCGTCCATGCATTCCTTGGTCAGGCTGATCGCGTTGCCGTTGACGAGGCTGACTTTCTCATGGATTGCGCGGAACTCGCCGTCGGTGTCGAGTTTGCTGACGATGCACATCTCGGTGCACTTGGATGCCGCCACGGCGTTGCCCACTGTGCGCGTGTTGGTGTGCGCGACGGGCAGGATCTCGTCGGTCTTGGCGTCGAGGTGCGGCCCGCCGTCGAAGGGATCAACGAAGTTGCGGTACTCAAAGCCGAGGCGTTCGAGCATCTTTCGGGCCGACTTGGTTTCGTTGTGCACCTGCGCGACCGCGGCTCGGGCGTTCGGCGGAAGGAGCGAGAGATAGATCGGGTCCTTGGGCAGCAGCGACGTGATGAACTCGCGGCTGTACTGGCAGAAACGGTCCGCTTCGTCGTAGCTCAGGGGTACGAAGCGCCGGCCGAGGTAATCCCACAGCAGGCTGTCGCCCTCTGGTGTGATCGGAGCCATCATCTCGGCGAGCACACGGTCGGCAAAGAGCGTGCGGTGCAGACCGATCATGTGGAACCGGATCATGCTGAGGAAGAGCCCGAGTTTTTTCTTGTGGCCGCGATACGAGGGCTGGAGGATGAGCCCGCCGATCTCGGTCGGCCCCGACTCATCGAGGTAGAGCTCGGCGACCATGTGCGAGGTGCCGGTCTGGAGACTCTGGCTGAAGAAATGCTTCTGCGAGAGTTTGAACGAGACGTTCGGACTGCCCGGGCCGCCCATCTTGGCGAGCACCTGGCTTGAGCCGAGCGGCTGGCCCGACTCGGTGTCCTCGAGCACGAACATGAACAGGTCGGCCTCGTGCGTCGTTGCACCGAGGCCGCCGAGCGACTTGTCGGACTTGACCGACTTGATCACCGAATCCGGGACGTCTTCCTGTTCATAGCCCTCGACGCCGCCCGCGGCTTTGAGGAAGGTGTTTCGGCTGTGGACGATCTTTGCCTGGATGATGTCCTTGTCGGGCGGCAAGTTGATGAAGTGCACCATCTTCGCCAGCTTGTGCAGCGTGGGTGTGTCGGTCAGCTTGGCCCGTCTGATGAGATACATACCGGCCTCCCGTGGCCTGCGCGTCGTTCACTCGAGAGCGGGGACACGCTTACCCGCGGGTGGAACAGATTACCCGGCGACTTTGGCGAAGCCGCGTTCGATGCATTCGAAGATTCTGGGCCAGTGCTCGTCCTTGAGAACGGGCACGGGCGGGAGCATGCGAACGTGGAAGGGGCCGTGGCCGCACCAGAAAACGATCGCACCCTCGTCGTAGCAGGCCTTGCATGCGGCCATGATCTTGTTCTTGTCGCCGCCGAAGGGCGTCATACGCATCATGCCGCCCATGCCGCCGACAAAGTCGCTCTGCTCGGGCACCGCCGGGAACCAGTCCGGGTGTTTCTCGGCGAGCGCTTTGACGTGCTTGCGGAACTGGTTGTGGTGATGCTCGAGCTTGCCCGAGGGGCCGTAGAGATCCCCGTCGCGGAGCATCTCAAGGATGCGCGTACCTGTGGCAAAGTCCTGGCTGGCGCCGGTGAATGTGCCCGAGAGCAGGCCCGCGCGGGGGCTGTACTCCTTGGTGTAGAGCGTGGCGCAGGCCTGTGTCATCTTGCCGACGCAGAAGACGTCGACGTATTCACCGAGGTCGAGCGTCTCGTATGCGAACATCTCGCGGGTGCGTCCGAATGACTGGATCTCGTCGTCCCAGATCGCGATGTTGTGTTCGCGGCAGATGTCCATGAGCGCGACGAAGAACTCACGCGGCGCGACGTTGAAGCCGCCTTCGCCCTGCAGCAGCTCGAAAATGAAGCAGGCGTGCTGGCGGGGGTAGCGGGTGATGTACTCGCGGAGCTGATCGCACGCGAGCTCGATGAACTTGGCCTCGCCGCCCGCGCGGGCGACGTTGGCCTCGGTCCAGAAAGGCATGTAATCGATCTGGGTCGAGAGCGGGATGCCGTCACGGCCGCCGGCGGAGTCGCCGATCTGCGCCATCGTGATGGTGCGTCCCATGAAGCAGTCCTTGAACGCGATGACCCGGCTGGCCGGGGCGTGCTTCTGGTAGCAGATCTTGAGAGCGCTCTCATTGGCGACCGCGCCCGAGGTGGTCAGGAAGCACTCTGAGAGGCGGCTGTTGCGACCGGCCAGCTCGAGGAGGAGTTCACCGAAGCGGTAGGCGTCGAAGTTGGACTGGAGGTTGCCGTGCTTGGCGGTGTCCTGAATGCTCGACTCAAGCGAAGCGCGAACGAGCTCGGGGTGGCTGTGCCCGAAGAAGTGGACACCGATGCCGGTGACCAGATCCCACTTCACGGAACCGTCGGCCATCTCAACGAGAGGGCCGTTGCCAGCGCCGCTGCCCAGGAGCGGATAGAGCAGGGCGCGTCCCTTGACGGCCGCGGCTCGATCGAGAAGCTGCTTGTAATCGTCCTTGAGGTTGTCCGCCGGGGGCCTCGCATCGGTGATCGACGCAGAGTGCTGCTGCACTTGGGCGACGATCGCATCGATCGCGGACTTGATCGCCGCGTCGGCGGCCAGCTTGGATCCAACACTCTCACTCATGGTCGTCTCGGGCATCGCGCTCTCCGGCTGTTTCGGCGGATTCAGCCCGGTTCATCGACCACTTCAGGGGTGATCTGAGGGGGTAACCGCCGACGGACGCTCGGGGCGAGCGCCCACGTCTCATTGTTGGCAGAGACGCATCACAAGAACAGCCATGAGCTGACAACGCTCAACCAGGCTTGAAAGGTCGATCCACTCGTCCGGGGTGTGAAGCCCACCCCCACGGACCCCGAGCGTGTCGATGGTCGGGAGCCCCGCGTCCTGCATGATGTTGCCATCACAGACGCCGCCCGTCCTCGCAAATGGGAGCTGCTGCCCGAGCGTCTCGGCTACCTCCCTCGCCCGCTCGGCGAGCGCCCGGGTGGGCGGGATCTCGGGCTTTGCGGGGCGGTTGAAGCTTCTGTAAACGCTGACCTTGGGCAGCGTCTCCCCGCTCGTCGCCAGCGCGTCGAGCTTGGCACCCAATTCGTCGGCGACGGCTTGATCCGGGAAACGCACATTGCCGAACGCGGTCGCGTGATCCGGAACGGCATTGGCGGCGTTGCCACCCGTGATGGGGCCGACATTGGCAACCATGCCGCGCTCCGGCTCGGGCAGCTTGCCGATCTCAACGAGGATCTCGCCGAGCTTGGTGACCGCGGAGATTCCCTCGGTGAACGCTCGGCCGACGTGCGCTGCCTTCCCGCGGACGTCGACCAGGAACTGCCCCGAGCCGACCCGTTCGATCGCGAGCTCACCACCGGCCAGAGCCGGCTCGATCGCCAGTCCGAAATCGTGCTTCGCCGAGGCTTCGCGCAAGGCCCGCTGCGAGTGGTACGTCCCCGTCTCCTCGTCCGCGTTCAGGAAGAACGACCATGAGCACGCAGCGCCGACCTCTGCAAGGGCTTCGAGCGCAGCCACGGTGATGACGAGTCCGCCCTTCATATCGACGCAGCCCGGCCCCGTGGCCGTTTTGCCGTCGGGTGCGATCGTGAGTTCGCGGAAAGGTCCATCCGGATCGTGCACGGTGTCGAGGTGGCCGGCGATCAGGACCGCGGGCAGGCCCGGCTTCAGGTTCGAGCTGAGCGATGACGGCGGGATCTGCAGCTGCGAGCCGAGCCACTCGGGCTTTGGGTCACCCGGGGTGAGTTCTGTCGATGCGCCGATCGCGTGCAGCCGGTCGGTCAGGAGTTTCCGCGACCGCTCGATGGCCTTGAGGTTGCCGCCGCCCGTGGGCGTGCCGACGTGCAGTTTCAGATCTTCCAGCAGCGCCTCGTGCCTTTGTGCGATGAGATCACAGACTTCCTGTTCCTGCGGGCTGAGCAAAGCATGTCCAATCATCAGGAGTTGCCGGCGGGGCGCTTGATCTCTCCGAGATCCAGCACAACACCATCGGGTTGATACAGATCGACGCCGAGCGTCTCCTCATCGAGTGCCGTGAACACGAGGCAGGCCCTGCCGTAGCGGGCCGCGTACATCATGTCGCCGTCGCTGGGCCCGGCGTAGCGCCCGTTCCGCAGGGACTGCACGTGGTAGTGGTAGTGCGCCAGAGCCGTGGTGCTGTCCATCAGCATCTCGGGCGAGGCGACGAAGCTGTTGTCGTTCTCGCGCATGACGGGCTTGGGGGCGTACAAGGCCGCGACGTAGATGTCGGGTTCATTCGGCAAAATGGAGATGCGGACGATCCCGCCGTACTCGGTCGTTTTGTCGTTGCGGTCTTCCTCGGCCTGATCGAACAGCGCCGACCTCACCCGCGCGGTCTGGATGGCGTCATCGATCACGAGAGCCGTCACGAGATCGGGCCAGGCCATTTTGTCTTTGTGCGAATCCAGATCCTCGGAGCGGAAGCGGATGATGTCGGTCGCACGGCGGCGATGCTCGCGGGTAGCCAGGCGTGAATCGAGCTCGGCCATCAGGTCCGACCGGCTGGCCGCGAACCAGTCGGGGCGGTTTTTCTTCGCCCATCGGAGCGCCTCAAGATGACGCAGGCGAATACCACGGCGCTGCTGCGTGTCGAGCGAGGCCACGGCTTCTGTGGCTCTGTCCCACCACCCCTTGGCGCCGACACCCTTGCCCTCATGCAGGTCCGTCAGCCACTCGAGTTCTTCGCCGGTCAGCGGGATGGTTCGGAGCTCAAGCAGGCCCCGGCGGAGTGCCGAGAGCATCGGGTCGTTCTCAGGCGGGGGCTGGTCGAGCAGGCCGCTGAGCAGGCCGACACGCATCTCGCCGTCCACGTCGAGGCGGGAGAGCAGGTTCCATGCGTCGCGCCGGACCCTTGAGCCGAGCTGCGAGTCCGACTCGGGACTGTGTTCGACGAAGGTGTCGAAGACGATCTGTTCGATGTCCTTCTCGCGGTGGAGTTCAAGCAGGGCCATGTGTTCGGGGCGGGCCTCGTCGGGGATGGAGCGGTCGATCTTCGAGAACGACCGGACCAGGGCGGGCGTGGCCTCGACCCAGTTGTGACGAACGACGTGCTGCGAGAGCACGTGGCGGATGCCCTGATCGTTCTCGGTCGGGAGAAGCCCAAGGACCAGCACCAGCCCCTCATGACGGCTCAGGAGGCCTTCCTCACCGATGAGCTGATCAAGAGCCGCCGACCGGAGAGGCGTCGGGAGCCGACGCATCCAGACGATGTCCTTGAGGGCCTCGACCGCGTCGGCGTGCGTGACGGCCCCCGCCTCGATTGCCCCAGAGACCTCCTCGGTGAGCGAGACCCGGGTCGAGTATGCGAGTTCCGGATTGCGGATGTCCTCGAGCAGGTCGCCCGTGATTTTGGGTTTTCGGGATGAACACGCCGCCAGGAGCACGCACCCGAGCACGAGCAAGCCGCGCCGGCCTATCATCAGACGAACCGACTCCCCACTCACAGAGCGTGCGGGACGTGCGGGTAAAGGTCGATCAGTCATGCAAGCAACCCTTCCACTCCAGGATCGTGTCGTTCGGATCCTCAACCTGATCCGGCCCGCTGTCCAGTCTGACGGCGGCGATGTCGAACTCATCGACATCAGCGACGATGGTGTCGTGAAAATCAGGCTCCACGGGGCCTGCGTGGGTTGCCCTTCCAGCAGTGTCACGCTCAAGCTCGGGATCGAGCGGAACCTCAAGGAACATATCCCTGAGATAACCTCCGTCGTTGCCGTCGATTAGGGAAATCGCCAAATTCATATTTGGAAACTGGACGGGTCTCGCATCCGACAGGCTTTTCCGCTATGCTTGCTCTTCAGTGGAACGGCGGGGCTCGTAGCCGTCGGGCCGGGGGAAGCAAGGATGTTGGTCATTACGCGCCGGGAAGGCGAAGAAGTAGTCATCGGGAACCCCGAGAATCCCATCGGTGTGGTTCGTATCGCGTCGATCAAGGGTGACCGCGTTCGCGTCGCCTTTGAGTTTCCGCGCGATGTCTCGGTCCACCGTCGCGAAGTTGCCGATCAGATCATCGCCGACGCCAACGGCGTGACGCTGGAGGTCGTGACCGCGACTCCCTCGCGTCCGGGTGATGAGCATGTCGACCACGGCCATTCCAACGGATCGGCACGCCCCGCGCGCTCGACCGCCGGGCGTCACGCAGACGCCGCCAGCCGAGGTTCCTGAATCTGCTTCAAATACCGGGTCAACGCTCCGGCTGCCCGATTACTCGGGCTTGCCGCCGGACATGTCGTAGACCCAGCTCTCGATGGCGCGGTCGTAATCGAGCACCTCGCCGTCGTTGAAGAACAGCTTGAGCTCGCGCTCGGCTGCCTCGGGGCTGTCCGAGCCGTGGATCAGGTTGAAGCTGTTGGAAACGCCAAAGTCGCCACGGATCGTCCCGGCCTCGGCGTTGGAGCCGAAGGTCGCCCCCATCATCTTCCGGCAGACCGCGATGGCGTTGTTGCCACGGATCGCGAGGACCAGCACGGGCGAGCTGGTCATGAAGCCGACAAGACCCGGGTAGAACGGACGCTCCTTGTGGGCCTCGTAGTGGGTCGCGGCGAGTTCCTGGCTGATTTGCATCAGCTTACAACCGACGACCTGAAGACCCTTGTCCTCAAAGCGGCTCATGATCCGGCCCATCAGGCCCCGCTGGACGGCGTCAGGTTTGAAGATAATGAGAGTGGTTTCCATGCTGATTCTCCGGTATTTCGGGGTTGGGTCTGAGCGTAGGCCCGTGACGCATCCCCGGGGAAGGGGCCCTATGCCCAACCGGGCCAGAATGTGTCCAGCGTCCACATCATCACCGGCACCGAGCCGACCAGTACGCCCAGCGCATATGGAAGCAGTGCCACTCTTGTGCCGGGAGACCTCCAGCGGAGGAGCGGATCGTCACCGGGCAGTGTGGCCTTGCTCGCCAGTCGGCGTAAAGAACGTCGCCACGCCCAGAGACAGACGGCAAACACCAACACGCAACCCACAAAGAGAAACCCTGCGGGATAGTCGACAAGGTCTCGGGGCACCATCGATCTGGACAGAAAACGCCAATACATCCAGTCGTACACCCACGATGCCAGACCGGTGACGATCCACGGGACATGCAACCAGAACGAACTCATCAGCCACACCCGTCGCCGCAGTCTGCTGGTCACGCCCTTCCCGCGGCCGGCAGACAAGAAGAACACCGACAGCATGGGCGGCAGCGCAATCAGAAGCCCTACATACGGCACAGCTGTGATCACGAAGAACGTGCACAGAATGTGCCTGGTATATGGCTCTGAGCGGGTGAGCCTGAGAAAGTAGCGGCGAAGCTCCGCGTGCTGGATGTCATCATGCGTCATTGAGTAGCCGCACTCGGGACAACGCGGGCTCGGGTTATGGCTCAGGTCGTACCCGCATGCAGCACAAGAGCACCTGGGCAGATCGCCTAGACGCCACTGCGGGACAGCCGGAGCATCTGATTCGGGAGACTTCAATCCCTCCATCGCTCTAGCGTACTGATTTTTTCGGCGTCCTGAAGTGTTTGCAGTCGATCAGCCCTTTGGTGCCCTCAGGCGCATCGGCTGAAAACCGAAGGCTCGCTGCTGAAGGAGACTGGGGATCCGGCCTCAGCATCCGTATGGGCCGTACTGACTGAGATCAGGCCGCCATCGCCCGGCACGCTTCCGCGCAAGCTCGGCAGGATTCGGCACACTTCTGACAGTGGTCATGGTCATGCTCGCCGCACTGCTCGGCGCACCAATCGCACACATCGGCGCAGATGCCGCAGTACTGATCAGCGAACCGGCTCTGGCGCGCCATCGCCTGGGCACACAGGATGCAAGTCTCGATGCACTCGCGGCAGCAGGCCGGGCAGTCGTTGTCCGACGATTTGCCCATCATCTCGCTCAGGCAGTTCTCGCAGTCGAGGGCACACTGCTGGCAGGCTTCGATGCAGGTCATTGTCTGGGTCGTCATGGCTTATCCTCCGTAGATGGTTTCCGTATGGCCGGTACGGCACCGGCTTCATGAGTGGATCATGGGTACCCGAGTTGAGCCTCCTATGAGACTCGGGTGAATCCCCGTTCACTTTGAAGGGTGCCCGCCGGGATATCAGGCCTCCAGAGCCGCTATCCTTCCCCTCATCCCGTGTTTCCCGTATTGCATACCCACCACGGAGGGTGGCATGGCCAAGAAAGTTTCCACATCTCGCGCGACCGCCGAATCGATGGCGACCAGACAGCGCGAGATCTCCGTCTCCGAGTTCTTCGCCAAGAACAGGCACCTTCTGGGATTCGACAACCCCCGAAAGGCCCTGCTCACGACGATCAAGGAGGCTGTCGATAACGCCCTCGACGCGTGCGAGGAAGCTGGCATCCTGCCCGATATCGAGGTCAAGATCGAGGAACTCGAGGCCCCGCCCTCGCCCACCAAGCCGGGCCGCTACAAGGTCACCATCACCGACAACGGCCCGGGCATCGTCCGGCGCCAGGTTGAGAACATCTTCGGCAAACTCCTCTACGGCTCCAAGTTCCACCGCCTCAAGATGTCCCGAGGCCAGCAGGGCATCGGCATCTCCGCCGCTGGCATGTACGGGCTCATGACCACCGGCAAGCCCATGGTCATCCACACCAAGCCCAACAAAAAGAAGCCGGCGCACCACATCGAGCTGGCGATGGACACCTCCAAGAACCAGCCCGAGGTGACCATCGACGTCGAGACCGACGACTTCCCCGAAACCAGCTCCGGCACGGGCACGATGGTCGCCATCATCCTCGAAGCTCGCTACCAGCGCGGCAAGACAAGCGTCGAGGCGTATCTCGAGCAAACCGGCATCGCCAACCCTCACGCCAAGATCACCTTCATCCCGCCCGACAAAGCCGCCGAGGGCCCCGAACTCGAAGCCGAGGATGGCGAGTCGAAACCATCGCGTAAGCAGGCAGGCGGAAACCCCGACGAGAAGAAGTCGGCCGATGCTGACGCGTCGCAGGCTGAACAGATCGTCCGCACGATCGAGAAGGCCGACCGGATCGTCTACCCTCGCACGATCGACGAGCTCCCGCCCGAGACCGAAGAGATCAAGCCGCACCCCTACGGGGTTGAACTCGGCAGCTTCCTCCGCATGGTCAAGGTCACGCCGGAGAAGCAGCTCGCGGGCTTCTTCAAGAACGAGTTCTGCCGCGTGCCGCCTTCCACGGTGAAGGAAATCACCAAGGCCGCCAGCTCATCGAAGAAGACGATCACAGGCCAGACCTACGTCTCGACGATCGATAACGCCGCAGCAGAAAAGATCTACAAGGCCCTGCAGAACGCCAAGCTCCGCAGCCCCCCCACCGACTGTCTCGCTCCGATCGGCGTGCGTCAGATGCTGGCGGGCATGCTCAAGGGTGTCCAGGCCGAGTTCTACACGGCCAGCACGCGCAGCCCGGCCGTCTATCGGGGCAACCCGTTCCAGATCGAAGCCGCGGTCGCCTATGGCGGGGATCTGCCGGGTGATCAGCCCGCGCGTGTGATCCGCTTTGCCAACCGCGTGCCGCTGCTGTATCAGCAGTCCGCGTGCTGCTCCTTCAAGAGCGTGGTGGACACGTCCTGGCGGAACTACAACATGAGCCAGCCGCGCGGAGCCGCGCCGGTTGGGCCGCTGGTCGTCATGATCCACATGGCCAGTGTCTGGGTGCCCTTCACGAGCGAGAGCAAGGAAGCCATCGCCGATTACGACGAGATCCGCAAGGAGATGAAGCTCGCGCTGCAGGAGTGCGGCCGCAAGCTCGGGCAGTACATCCGCCGACGCCAGAAAATGAAGCGCGAGGGCGAACGGCGCGACATCTTCGAACGCTACATCGGCGAGATCGCCAAGGCCTGCAACGCGCTCACCGGTACGGACACGCAGGCGCTCTACGACGCGCTGCTCAACCAAGCGAAACGGCGGACCGAGATCGCCGACGCCCAACTCGACGAGGAAGGCAAGTTCATCAAGGACGAGCACGGCCGACTCGCCAAGGACGAGGACGTCATCATCGTCCAGAATGGCAAGATCGCAAGCGACACCGACGAAGCCGGGCAGGAAGCCGAGGCCAAACCCGCCAAACGCTCCGGCAAGAAGGTCGCCAAGAAGAAAGTCGTAAAGAAGAAGATCCGCAAGAAGGCCGCCGGCGAGAAAGCGTCGCTGTTCGAGGGATAAGCCATGGCCAAGAAAACCACCAAGAAACCCAGCGGCAAGAAAGTCACTAAGAAAGCCCCGGCGAAAGTGAAAACCGCCTACCGCGCCGAGCGCGACGCTGTGACATCGGATCGCCTGCAGAATCTCGCCGAGGGGATTGTCAAGTCCGCGCTCTCGGGTCGCGAGCCCAAGCTCGATGTCCCCACGCGCGCCGCTTCCAATACAAAGTGGAACAAGAGCAAGGGCATCCTCCAGATGGGCAGTGCCGCCCAGGAACGCCAGCTCTTTAACATGGGCCAGGCCCGTAAGTTCATGCAGACCCTCCTGCACGGCCAGGGCATCAACGAGCTCATCGAGGCCGACAAGACGCTCAGCCTGCGTGGTATGTTCTACAAAGGCCTGCACACGATCGCCGGCACCAAAGAGAAGACCTTCAACGACCAGACCGAGTCCGACGGCATCCTCGAGGATCTCGAGGTCACGGTCGGCTCGCTCCGCGAAGAGCTGCACATCTTCGCCAAGAAGCGCGGCACGATGGTCGGCAACATCACCGTCATCGATTCGGGCGACACGATCGACTGCCGGAAGATGGGCTCAGGCGGCTACGCGATCCCCTCGATCTGCGAGCCGGATGTCATCCAGTTCGAGAACGTCGAAGCCGACTTCGTCCTGCATGTCGAAAAGGACACCGTCTGGCAGCGGTTCAACGAGGACAAGTTCTGGAAGACGCACAACTGCATCCTGACCGAGGGCTCGGGCCAGCCGCCGCGGGGTGTGCGCCGCCTGCTCCACCGTCTCAACAAAGAGCACGGGCTGCCCATCATCTGCCTGCTCGATTGCGACCCTTGGGGGCACTACATCTACAGCGTCATCAAGCAGGGCTCGATCAGCCTCGCCTTCGAGTCGGAACGCCTGGCGATCCCCGACGCGAAGTTCCTCGGCATCCGCAGCAAGGACTACGAGGCGTGCGACCTCTCCGACGACGTCAAGATCGAACTCAACGACCGAGACAAAACGCGCGCCAAGCAGATCGCCGAGTACCCGTGGTTCCAGGATAAGAAGGCCTGGCAGAAAGAGATCCAGGGCATGCTCCGCAACGGCTTCAAGATGGAAGTTGAATCGCTGATCACCAAGGACATCAGCTACGTCACAGAGACGTACGTGCCCGAGCGACTGGCGGCCGAGGACTGGATCAGCTAGGCGATCATTCGTCACCCGTCCTCATTTACGCCGGCTGCGTGACTCTGGCCTCGTAGCCGCAATCGTGCATCAGGGCCTCGACCTGGGCGCAGCACCGGTTGGCCAGATCGACGGGGATGTGGTTCATCCAGTCGCCCGCGACGCCCTTGCGGTAGAGGTTCCCATCGCCGTCGTCGTTGCCGCGCGTCCGTCCGCCCGAATGCTTCTTGAAATCCCCATTGGCCAGGCAGGCTTCGATGGCGTCTGACGCGTCGTCCACACCCAAGAACCGACTCAAGCGCGTCATCTCGTGGGCCGGGTTCTCGATGAGGTCTTCGTATCGCACTTCGGTGTAAAGCGGTCCTAGCGGTCGTCCCGCCGTCCTGGCCGCTTCCACATTCAGCGGCCAGACCTTGGTGATCGAGTACTCCACGAATTCCTCGAACGAGCGGGGGTCATTGTCTTTCGCCCAGAAGATCCACTGGCTGATCGTGGCGTCGCGCGGATCGCGGATGATGTGGATGAATCGCGCCTCGGGGAAGAGCTGGTGCAGCGACCCCACCGCGAGTGTGTGCATCGGGGTTTTGTCGCCGATGTATTTCAGACCGGGCTCGGAGCCGCCGTTGGCATACGTCCGGGACAGGGCCACTTCGATCGTATGACGCATGAGACAGGCGAATTCGGTGTCGGACCACCACGCGGAGACGTCGCCCCCCTGTTTCGGCAGTGATTCGTTAAACGAGGTGAAGGCCTTGTTCAGATACTGGGCCAGAGGCCAGAAGTACCGGCCCTCGCCATCGATGCAGATCTCGGGATGCCCGTTGAGCAGGTGCTGCAGCCACGTCGTGCCGGATTTGGCGCACCCGACGACAAAGAGTTTCCGCAATGACCCGATCGCAGCCGTGCGCTCGCACCATGCCCGGTATTCTGATTCCGATACGCTGACAGCACCCTGATCCATACCCGGGGCATCGTCCTATGGACGGGGATCTCTTGACTATCCGGCCACGCGAAGCTCGCGTGTAATGGCGACCGTCTCAGGTGTTCTTCCCGATCAGGAAATACAGTATCATTCCGATCACCGGCAGCAGCAGGACGATCAGCGTCCAGAGCAGCTTCCAGCCGACGGATTTGCCCGCACCGAGGATGCTGACGATGGCGATGATGTCGAGAATCAGAACGATGAGGCCGATGATGCCATATTCCACGGAAGGCTCCTTTTCATGAGTGTTTCCCATCATGGCATGCCGAGATGGACACCCCGTGAAGCCCACCTGTGAAAGCCTTCATTCTGGCCCATCCCCCACACACCGACCCGCCCAAACCATACGAAAAGACACCCGCCCAACGGACGGGTGCCTCATGACCAATTGCCAAAATGCCTCGTGCCTACTCCTCAATCAACCCAAGCTGCCGCATCATGAAGATCCGGCGATCGGCGATGTCGCGCACCTGCTGGTCGAGGCTCTTCCCGCCGCCATGGCCAGCTTCGCGGTCCACCCAGAGCAGCACCGGCTTCTCCGATGGGCTCGCGGCCGTGCTCGCCTGCATGATCGCCGCCATCTTCCGCGCGTGCATCGGGTGCACGCGCGTGTCGTTCTCGCCCGCTGTCAGGAACGTCGCCGGGTACTCCACGCCCTTCTCGATGTTGTGATAGGGCGAGTACGCAACCAGCGTCTCGAACTGCTCCGGGTCCTCAGCTGAGCCGTACTCCGGCACCCAGTAGCGCGCCATCAGGAAGTCCTGGTAGCGCAGCATGTCGAGCAGCGGGACGTGGCATTCGACGGCCGCGAAGAGATCGGGCCGCTGCGCGAGCACCGCGCCGGTGAGCAGCCCGCCGTTGGAGCCGCCCGCGATGCCGAGGCGATCGGGGTTCGTGTACTTGTTGTCGATCAGATACTCGGCGGCGGCGATGAAGTCATCGAAGACGTTCTGCTTCTTGTCCAGCATGCCGTCCTCATGCCAGGCCGAGCCGTACTCGCCCCCGCCGCGCAGGTTCGCCACGGCGTAAACGCCCCCCGCCTCGTACCACGGGAACATCGTCGAGCTGAACCTCGGCGTCATGCTGACATTGAACCCGCCGTAGCCGTAGAGGATCGTCGGGTTGTCGCCGGTGAGTTCGAGCCCCTTCGGGTGGATGATGAACATGCTGACAGGCGTGCCGTCCCTGGACTCGTACCAGACCTGCTTCACCTCGACGATCTCGGGATTCACTTTCACATCCGCGCGGGCCCAGAGGTCGGGCTCGGCGTCGGCGTGGGCCAGGTCGATGTGGTAAATGCTCGTTGGCATGTTGTAGCTGGTGAAGGTCAGGAACGCCTCGGTCCGATCGTCCTGCGTCGAGAGCCCCGCCGAGCCTATGCCGGGCAGCGTCAGCTCACCCAGCGCGTGGCCCTTGGTGTCATACAGACTGATCCGCGTCTTGGCCGCGTCGAGGTAATCCGCCGCGATGATCCCGTCGGCGAACGAGACGCCGTCCAGCACGAGCTTGGGATCCTCGGGGATGATGTCCGTCCAGTTCTCGTAGTCGGGCTGGTGAAGGTCGATCGCCACGACCCGGCCGTTGGGCGCGCCGAGCGTCGTCTCCATGTACAGCGTGTCGCCCACGAAGTTCGACGCGCCGGGCCGACCCGACATCCCGATCGCCGCGGGGGCAAGCTGCAATTCGCCCGTCTCGAACCAGTGGGCCAGATCCGTCACCCACATGTCGAAGCTGCTCGTGCCGGTCCAGTAGCCGACGGTCGCCCAGCGCCCGTCCTTGGAAGGCGTGATCCACGGCCCCCACGTGGTCGAGAGCTGCTTGAGCTGCTCATCGGTGTAATCCATCTCGCCATAGAACGTGGCAAGATCGCGCTGCCGGAAGATGGTGCGGTCCTGGCGGTGGTGCGTGCCGAGCTTGTGGAAGCGCGAGACGCCCGAGTAGGCGTCATCCAGATCTTCGAGCGCCGAGTAGTAGAAGCCCGACGAATCGGGCAGCCACTCATCGAGACGGACCTTGCCCGGGATCTCCTCGGCGAGCCACTCGCCCGAGTGCACATCCATGACATAGAGCGTCGAGTTCTCGTCGCCGGCGCGGTACATGCCGAAAGCCATGAGCGAGCCGTCGGGGTTCGGCGCGGTCCACGAGATCGTGGTCAGCCCGGACTCGTCGATCTCCTGCGGATCGAGCAGGACGATCTCCTCGCCGTCGAGGCCCTGCCGAACGCAGACGATCGACTGGGGCATCGAGCCCTCGCGCCGGTTGTAGAAGTACATCTCGCCGTACATGCGCGGCGCGGAAACAAGCGGGATCTCCATCAGCTCGCGCAGCCGCGACTCGAGCTCGGCCCGGCCCGGGATCGCATCGAGCGCCATGCGGGTGTACTCGTTCTGAGCATCCGTCCAGACGCCGAGTTCCTCGGTCATGTTGCCCTTGTCGTCGCCCTCGAGCCACCGGTAGTCATCGCGGATCTCGACGCCGTGCAGCGTGTCCGTGACGGTTCTGATCTCGGTGGCCGGCGGCTCGCCGACCTGTGCTGTTGCGAACGTTGCGGAGCAGAGAGTCGTCAATACGAGCGACGTGGATCGAATTCGGGCCATCTGGGATCTCCTGGCTGCCGGCCGTCTGCCGGGTCCAGAATGGTACCACCGGATCCGCGTTTGGATTCGATCCTCGCCCCCTACTGCACGATGCCCTGTGTCAGACGCATGAACGCGGTCTCGAGGTTCACGGCTTCCTCGCCGTACCCGTTGATGCGGTATCCCGCGTTCACAAGCATGCTCGGGATATCGCTCGGCGCCGTCGCGGACTCGTCATCGAACACGACCTCGATCACGTTCCCGTCACCCGTGGCGTCGCGCTCGTCGTCCTCGGCCTTGCGGAGCGTGACCTTCTTGACGCCCGGCACCTTCGTGAGCATCTCGGCGGCCTGGCGCGTGCGGTCCGTCAGCATGACATGGAACGTCCGCCCCACTTTCGCCCTGCGGATCGCCTCGTTCACGTTGCCCGAAAAGAGCAGCTTGCCCCGTTCGATGATCCCGACCTGATTGCACAGCTCCGCCAACTCGTGCAGGATGTGCGAGCTGATCAGAATCGTCTTGCCCATCCGGCGGAGCTCCTTGAGCAGCTCGCGGATCTCAATGCGGGCCCGCGGATCGAGGCCGCTGGCCGGCTCGTCCATCAGGAGCACCTTCGGATCGTGCAGCAGCACGCGCGCGATCGACAGACGCTGCTGCATACCCCGGCTCAGGCTGTTCACCTCGGCCGTCGCTTTGTACGTCAGGTCCGTCAGTTCGAGCACATCGAGAACCACCTTCTTGCGCTGATCGCCGTTGATGTTGTACGCGGCCGCGAAGAATTCGAGATACTCCTGAACCACCATGTCCTCGTACGCGCCCATGAAGTCGGGCACATAGCCGATCCGTGGGCGGATCTCGCGGTTCTGGTACCCGATCGTCAGCCCGTTGACGTTCGCCTGCCCGCTCGTGGGCTTGAGCAGCGTCGCCAGGATCTTGATCGTCGTCGTCTTGCCCGCGCCGTTGGGGCCGATGAAGCCGTAGCAGGCACCCTCCTCGATCGTGAGATTGAGGTTATCCAGCGCAACGAGATCGCCGTAGCGTTTGGTCAGGTTGATGGTTTCGATCATCGCCATGCGTGCGTCGCCTCAGTTGCCCTGCGCGGGTGAGAGATTCAGATTCCATCGCGGCGGGTTCGGGTCGAGCGGATACACCCACCGCACCACCGTCTTGCCCGACCAGTTGAGTTCGTTCCAGTTGCCACCCCGCTGCATGTAGATCGGCAGCGGGCTCGTCGCGTTACTTCCCGTTGGCGTCTCGACAACACCGAGCACGATGATGCAGGGCTGAGTCAGCCACCGCCCAAGATCCAGCCCGTGCGTGTAAC
>MDTD01004209.1_pt1 | contig 31387 bp, 28 predicted proteins | sample 811221 | NCBI WGS metagenome assembly MDTD01 (sample SAMN05326646, study PRJNA326480) | marine metagenome | isolation source: seawater | place: Pacific Ocean: South West | collected 2011
AAGTGTAAAGGAGAAGAAAAGATTTTAAAATTAGATTTAAAAAACTCTTTAATTATTAGAACATCATGGTTATATTCAAAAAGTGAGAATAATTTTGTTTCTAAAATTATCAAAAAAATTCTCCTAAATGAAAGTTTTGGGGTAACCAACCGAGAGTTTGGTTCTCCAACGTGGTCAACTGATCTTGCAAAAGCAATTCTTTCGACTATTCCTAAAATAAAAAATAATAAAGTTAAAATATATCATTTTTCTAATCTTGGAAATTGCTCTAGATTTGAATTTGCTAGTGAGATTAATAAATTATTAAATAAAAAGAATTTTATTAAACCAAAATTTATGATTAATAATAATATTGCAAGACCAAAAAACTCATCATTAGACTCACAAAATTTCAGTTCTGATTTCGATATTAAAATAAATCCTTGGAAGGATAGTCTAAAGAATCATATTACAAACTTGAAAATGCATATTGATGAAAAGCTTTAGATATAATAATTTGTTAGTAACCGGAGGATGCGGTTTTATAGGCTCCAATTTTATTGATTTTATAATAAATAATTACAGCAATGTAAAAATTTATAATCTGGACAAGCTAACATATGCTGGCTCAATCGATAACACAAAAAAATTTAATCAAAATAATAATTATAAGTTGATTATCGGGGATATATGTGATAATGATCTTGTAAATACTGTATTTGAAAAATATAATATTGATGGAGTTGTGAACTTTGCAGCTGAAACACATGTTGATAATTCAATAATTAAACCTGAAGAATTTATTAAGACAAATATTAATGGTGTCTTTGTTTTATTAAATTGTTGTTATAAAAATTGGATGAAATCTCCGTTCATTCCAAAAAATAATTTTAATCACTCAAGATTCCATCAGATTTCAACAGATGAAATTTATGGCAGTAGAATCAAGGGGAGTTTTCTAGAATCTGACAAATTTTCACCTAATTCCCCATACTCAGCATCAAAAGCTAGTGCTGACTTATTGGTGCGCAGTTTCACAAAAACTTATGGGATAAATACAACAATTTCAGTATCATCTAATAATTTTGGAATAAATCAACATTCCGAAAAATTTATTCCCAAAATAATAGAAAAAATTATGGCTGGTGAAAGTATTCCGGTATACGGACATGGTAATAATATTAGAGATTGGATTTACGTTTTGGACAATTGTATTGCAATCGATAATATTTTTCAAAATGCTCAAGCAGGGGAATCCTACAATGTTGGAGCAGATAATGAACTAAGCAATTTAGAACTTATTGAGATTATATATGCTGAGCTAAGACCCATAGTTAACTGTGAGAAGAAAATTAAATTTGTAGAAGACAGATGTGGGCATGACTTTAGATATTCGATAAACTCAAATAAAATAAAAATAGATTTGGGATGGTCAATCAAATACGACTTTAAAATATCGATTCAAGATTATATTAAAAAATATATAAGCCATCATTATATCTAATATTTTTTCTTTATTACAAAAAACAATGGATTATCTTTGAAAATAAGTTTGATTTTTAATGAACAAGAAAGGTAAAATAGCTATTATTGGACTTGGTTATGTTGGTTTACCGTTAGCGGTTGCTTTTTCCAAGAAATTTAGGGTAATAGGATATGACATAAACGATATTAGGGTCAAAGAATTGTTAGATGGACATGATAACACATTAGAGGTTTCAAATGAAATTCTGACTAAAATGATTCAAAACTTTAAAGGTGGTAAATCAGGATTTTTTCCCACAACTAATGAAAATAAATTATCGGATTGTGATATTTATATTGTCACAGTTCCAACCCCCACTGATAAAAATAAAAGGCCTGTACTAACACCCCTAAGGGAAGCATCAAAATTAGTTGGAAAATACCTTTCTAAAGATAATGTAGTAATATATGAAAGTACTGTTTATCCTGGAGTTACCGAGGAATTTTGTGTTCCGATAATTGAAAAGATTTCTAATTTAAGCTTAAATGAAGATTTTTATGTAGGATATTCTCCTGAAAGGATAAATCCAGGTGACAAAGAAAGAACCATAGAGAAAATATTAAAAATCACATCTGGTTCTGACGAAAAAAGTTCCGATTTTATAAATTGGCTTTATTCTGAAATAATTATTGCCGGTACATATCTTGCACCAAGCATAAAGGTTGCGGAAGCAGCTAAAGTAATAGAAAATTCTCAAAGGGATATTAATATTGCTTTCATTAATGAGTTATCCAAGATATTTAATCTTCTAGATATTGATACCAATGAAGTTTTAGATGCAGCTGCAACAAAATGGAATTTTTTAAGATTTAAGCCCGGTCTTGTTGGGGGGCATTGTATAGGGGTTGACCCCTATTATATTGCTCAAAAAGCTCAAGAAGTTGGTTATCATCCCGAAATTATTCTTGCTGGAAGGAAATTAAATGATTCAATGGGCTCATATATTTCAAGAGAATTTGCAAAAATCCTCATTGATAACAACCTAAAACTTTCTGGATTCAAGGTTGTTGTTCTTGGTATCACTTTTAAGGAAAATTGCCCAGATACAAGAAATACAAAGGTTATTGATTTAATTAATGGTCTTAATGATTTTGGTATTGATGTTTCGGTTTACGATCCATGGATTGATGATACAAATGATTTGAAAAATAAAATAAAATTCTTGAATCATCTTGATTTAAATGATTATGATGGAATTATTCATGCAGTTGAACACGATGAGTTTAAAAAAATTGATTTTAAAAAAGCTAAAGCAATGAATAAGATTATTTATGATATTAAGGGAACGATTTCAAAAAATATTGCGTACAGATTATAAATTCTTTATCTTTTTATAAAAAATAAATAATGCCAGATTTTTTTGCCCATGAAACCTCTGTTATTGATGAACCTTGTTTAATTGGTTCAGAAACAAAAATTTGGCATTTTACACATATTATGCAAGACTGCGTAATAGGAAAAGGGTGTAATTTGGGACAAAATGTAGTTGTATCTCCTCGAGTTATTTTAGGAAATAATGTAAAAGTTCAGAATAATGTTTCTATATATTCTGGTGTTATTTGTGAAGACAATGTTTTTTTAGGTCCTTCAATGGTATTTACAAACATAATTAATCCAAGAAGTTCAATTATTAGACGTGATGAGTATATTAATACATTGGTAAAAGAAGGTGCATCCATAGGAGCAAATGCAACAATTATTTGCGGAAACACTATTGGTGAATTTTCATTAATTGGCGCTGGGTCTGTTGTTACTAAAGATGTAAGGCCTTATTCTTTGGTTGTCGGTAACCCTGCAAAGCAAATAGGATGGGTAAGTGAATATGGTCACAGATTAAATTTTGATTCAAATGGATTAGCAATCTGTAAGGAATCTAATGAAAAATACAGGTTAATTTCAAACAAGGTTGAAAAGATTTAAGTTTTATGAAAAACTTTGCACTAATTGGGGCATCAGGCTATATAGCTCCGAGACATTTAAAAGCTATAAAGGATACTAATAATAATTTACTATGTATTTTGGATATTTCAGACTGTGTGGGTATAATAGATAGTTATTTTCCAAATGCTGATTTTTTCACAGAGTTTGAAATTTTTGACAGGCATGTTGAAAAATTAAAATATGATAAAAAAATAGAAATTGATTACTTTTCCATATGTACACCTAATTATCTTCACGACTCTCACATACGTATGTCATTGAGAAGAGGTGCTGATGCTATTTGCGAAAAACCACTGGTTTTGAATCCATGGAACTTAGACTCTTTAAAAAAAATCGAAGAGCAGACAGGTCAAAGGGTATGGAATGTTTTACAATTAAGACTGCATAAATCGATAATTGATTTAAGAAAAAAAATTAAAAATGATACATCAAAAATACACGATGTAGATTTAACATACATCACTTCAAGGGGTAATTGGTATTATACTTCATGGAAAGGAAATGAGGCTAAATCTGGTGGAATTGCAACCAACATTGGAGTACATTTTTTTGATATGTTACACTACATATTTGGTGCTTGCACAAAAAATATTGTTCACGTAAAATCACATGATAGAGCTTCAGGCTATCTAGAATTTAAAAACGCCAGGGTAAGATGGTTTTTATCGATTAATCAAAACCTTTTACCAAAGGAGGTAAGAGATAAAGGGGGCAGAACATATAGGTCCATAAAAATATCAAATGAAGAATTTGAATTTAGCTCAGGCTTCGAGAATTTACACACCGAAATATATAAAAATATTCTTAATGAAAAAGGTTTTGGACTAGATGATGCAAGGGCTTCAATTGAAATAGTGAGTAATATTAGAAATTCAAAACCTATTGGATTAAGAGGTGATTATCATGAATTAGCCTCAAAAGAACTGGTAAATCATCCATTCAAAAAAAATAAAAAAGTTTAAATTATGAATTTTAGTAAAGAAATAAAGATTAATGATATTAAAATTGGCTTTGAGAACTCGACATTTATAATTGCTGAAGCAGGAGTTAATCATAATGGAGACATGGAACTGGCAAAAAAACTCATAGATTTAGCGTCAGACGCAGGTGCAAATGCGGTTAAATTTCAGACTTTTAAGGCGGAGCATCTAATCCTTCCAAAAGTTGATAAAGCCCCTTACCAAAAACTTACAACTGAAAAGACAGAAACACAAATGGAAATGCTTAAGAAACTAGAGGTTTCAAAGTCGCAAAATATTGAGTTATCAAATTATTGTAAGAAAAAAAATATAATTTTTTTAACAACTCCGTTTGATGAATTTAGTTTATCCAAATTGGATGATTTAAATCTTCCTGCATATAAAATTGCCTCTACTGATATAACTAATCTTCCATTTTTAAAAAAAGTAGCTAGAAAAGGAAAACCAATTTTCTTGTCCACCGGGATGAGCTATTTGTCAGAAATAGAATTGGCACTAAAAACAATATACGAATTTAATAAAGATGTTATTTTACTACAATGTACTGCAAACTACCCTATTTCTGATTCGGAGGCTAATCTAAATGTGATAAATACCTTTAAAGAAAACTTTGATATACTAATTGGATTTTCTGATCATACCGTAGGTGTGGGTGCAGCCCCATTTTCGATCCCAATGGGTACATGTTTAATTGAAAAGCATTTTACATTAGACAAAACCCAGGAAGGTCCAGATCAAATGGCATCCCTATCTCCGGATGAATTGATAGAATTTGTAAAAGTTGTAAGAAAAGTTGATCAATATATGGGCACTAGTCTAAAAACTCCCAATCTTTCAGAGACAAAAACAAGGGTGTCATTACAAAAGTGTTTGGTTGCATCAAAAAAAATTAAAAAGGGAGAATTATTTTCAGAAGATAATGTTGTAGCAAAAAGAACCGGAGGATCCGGAATTTCGCCAATATATTATGAAGAAGTTTTTGGTAAAGAATCCGATAAAGATTATTTAGAAAATGACATCATATTATTATGAAAATTATATATTGTGCATATGGAAGAGCAGGGTTGGAGTGTCTCTATATACTACTAAATAAGTTCCCTATTTCTACTGATGATATTTTTGTTTTTACTCATGAAACAAAAGACAACAAAATTTTTATTGACCACCTAACAAATCTAAATATAGAATATACTTTTGAGCCTGTAAACAATGAAATAAAAAAAATTATAAAATTTAATCCTGATTATTTGATTTCTATTTATTATAGATTTATAATAAGTCAAACCATTCTTAAGACTGTTAATTACAAAGCTATTAATGCCCATCCTTCAATTTTGCCAAAATATAGAGGTACTAAATCCTCAGTTTGGGCAATTATAAATAAAGAATCTGAAACGGGTATTACATATCATTACATTAATGATAAAATTGATGACGGTAAAATTATTATTCAAAAAAAAATAAATATAGATAGCAATGATACTGCCTTTAGTCTTTATCATAAACTGATAGGTTTATTTGTGGAAAACTTTGAGGAGGCATTTAGTTTAGTAATAAATAATTTTGACGGATTCAATCAGATAGGTGAGGTTACTTATTACAAAAGAGAGTTACCATTTGGTGGTAAAAGAAAAATTTCTGAAATTTCTTACAAAGATGCGATTTTCTTTACTAGGGCCATGTTCTTTCCACCCTTCAAAGGGGCTATATTTATTGACTTAAATGGAAAGGAAATTGAAATTAATTGTGTAAGTGACTTAAAAAAAATCAGAAAGTTATTCAAAAGTTAAATATGATTTTTATATCAACTTCTTGCTTAAAAAATATTAAAATAAAAGACACTATATTACAGCTGGTTGATGCAGGTTTTTATAATATTGAACTTTCAGGCGGGTCTGAATATTATGAGGGGATGATTGAGGATTTAGTTGAATTAAAATATAAGTACAATTTAAACTATATATGTCATAATTATTTCCCCCCCCCAAAAAAACATTTTATCTTAAACCTTGCATCTCTAAATGATGATATTTCTCAAGCCAGTATTAACCACATAACAAACTCCATAAAAATCTCAAAAAAATTAGGTTGTGATTTTTTTGGCTTTCACGCTGGGTTCTTTACTGATTTCCCTATCAGTCAAATCGGAAAGGAAATTTTCAAAAAGGAACTAAGTGATAGGCAAAAATGTATTGATAAATTTTGTAACGTATATAATGAAGTTAACAAAAGTGATATCACTTTGTACATTGAAAATAATGTTATTTCAGATATAAATTTTAAAAATTTTGGTGATAATTTTTTTATGCTTACAAATAAAGAAGAATACTCAGACCTAAAGAAAAAAATTGATTTTAAATTATTACTTGATGTAGCACATTTGAAGGTAAGTTGTAAAACATTAAATTTGGATTTTGAAAGCGAATTAGATTTTCTAATCAAAAATTCGAACTATATACATATTAGTGATAACAATTCATTTTCAGACGATAATCAATGTTTAGAAAAAGATAGTAGTCTATATAGCATTCTATCAAATTATAGTTATGATAAAAAGATTATGACTATTGAAGTGTATGATGGAATTAAAATGATCGAAAAAACCTACAATAATTTAATTAAATTATAAGATGATACCTATATATAAACCATATATAAACGGAAATGAAAAAAAATATATATTAGAATGTATTGAGTCTTCATGGATTTCTTCCAAGGGCAAGTTTATCAAAAAATTTGAGGATTCAATTATCAAATTTACTAATGCCAAATATGCAAGCTCATGTAGCAATGGAACTACTGCCTTAGATCTAGCATTTAAGGCATTAGAAATAGGTGAAGGTGATGAGGTTATAACAAGTAATTTTACTTATGTTGCCTCTACAAATGCAATACTAAATAATAAAGCAACACCCGTTTTTACTGATATAGAAACAGATTCATGGAATATTAATTGTGAATTAATTGAAAATAAAATAAATAAAAATACAAAAGCGATACTAATCTCTAATATTTATGGTTTCTTGCCAAACATCAAAAAATTGAAAAAAATATGTGATAAATACAAATTGTACCTAATTGAAGACGCTGCTGAGTCTTTGGGGTCTTCATTTGACGGAATTATGTCTGGAAATATTGGTTATGTGTCTACACTATCTTTTTTTGGAAACAAGACAATAACAACTGGTGAGGGGGGGATGGTTTTGACCTCAGATAAAAAAATATATGAAAAAATTGAAATATTAAAAAATCAGGGAAATTCATTAAAGAGAAAATATTTTCATGAGGTTCTTGGGTTTAATTATAGAATGACTAATATTCAAGCGGCTATAGGCTTAGCACAAATGGAACAAATTTACAAGATATTAAAGCTTAAAACAAAAATCTATAATTATTACAGATGTGAACTTGGCGAAGATATAATTGCTCAAAAATCTTTTCATAAGAGTTCGAGTTCTTATTGGATTGTTACAGCTTTGTTTGATCATTTAGATAAAAAAAACGAAATAGTTAAAGTCCTTGAAAAAAATAAAATTGAAACTAGGCCGTTATTCTATCCAATAGATAAATTACCTTTCTATAATGAATCAAAGGAATGTATTAAAACTTACGATTTATTTGATAGAGGAATATGTTTACCAAGCTATCCTGGATTAAAGAGATCTGAAATGGATAAAATTATTGAATTAATAAAAAAAATTAAATGAGTAAAAAAATTGCTTTGATATCAGGTGTTACCGGTCAAGATGGAAGTTATTTGTCTGAACAACTTATTGAAAAAAATTATGAGGTTCATGGAATAGTTAGAAGAAATAGTTCTGATTCTGTAGGGTGTTTAGAGTTAGACACAGGATATCATAACCCACACAAAAAAATTAATTTACATTATGGAGATGTCACAGACTCTAGCAATGTGGAAAGATTGATAAATAAATTAAAACCTGACGAAATTTATAATTTAGCTGCACAAAGTCATGTACGTGTATCTTTTGATACACCTGAGTATACGGCAAATGTAGACGCGATTGGTACTCTTAGATTTTTGGAATCAATCCGTTCTTTACATGATTATAAAAAAATAAAATTTTATCAAGCATCAACTAGTGAACTATATGGGAAAGTTCAGAATGTTCCTCAGGACGAATTAACCCCATTTTATCCAAGAAGTCCTTATGCAGTCGCTAAACTTTATTCTTATTGGATTGTCAGAAATTATCGTGAGGCGTATGGTATATTTTGTTCAAACGGAATATTATTTAATCATGAAAGTCACCGTAGAGGAAAAAGTTTTATTACAAAAAAAGTAATCTCACAGGCTGTTAAAATCATCAATAATCAGACTGAAAAAATGTATCTAGGCAATTTATATGCTAAAAGAGACTGGGGTTATGCTCCAGAGTATACTGATGCAATGTGGAGAATTTTGCAATATAAGGCACCAGATGATTTTGTGATTGCAACTGGCGAAACTCATACAGTTAAGGAATTAGTAGAGGAGACATTTAGGAATCTTAATGATAAGATTGTTTGGGTTGGGGAGGGAATTGATGAAAAAGGAATTTTGGAATCAAACAACAGAGTTGTTATTGAAATAGATCCTTATTATTTTAGGCCAACTGAAGTCAATTTATTAATTGGTAACCCCAAAAAATCTAAAGATTTGTTAAACTGGGAAGCCAATACTAAATTTAAGGAATTAGTAAAAATCATGGTGGAAGATGAATTAAAGGCTTTTAAAAAATGAAAAATGATATTCTTGTTTTGATTCCAGCTAGATCTGGATCAAAGGGTATTAAAGATAAAAATATAGAAAAAATCAAAGGTAAAACTTTACTTAATATTACTGTAGAATTTGCCATGACTTTATTTAAACCAGAGAATATATGTGTTTCGACTGATTCAAAAAAGTATAAAAAATTAGTAGAAAGTGGGACATGCTTAAGTATTCCCTTTCTTAGACCAAATCGCATTTCAACCGACACTTCAACAAATAGAGATTATATTTTACATGCTTTGAACTATTATAAATCTAAAAATAGACATTTTAATTGGGTATTAATATTACAATGCACTTCACCTATTAGGAATAAATCTGACATTCGAAAAGCAATTAAACTTACTAACTATGATTATGATATGATAGCAAGCGTTCATATTACTGATAGTAACCCTTTTTATGTTCAAAGAAGAATTAATAGTGAAGGTTTACTTGAGCCATTATTCAATGAAAGATTTACTAGAAGACAAGATTGCCCCGAAATTTATGAGCTTAACGGAAATTTTTTCTTGGTAAATGTAAATTCTATTAAGAAAAAAAATATGAATCAGTTTGATAAAGTTTTCCCTTTAGTGATAGATAAATTGAACTCTTTTGATATTGATGATAAAATAGATTTAGAAATTGTAAAATCCCTTTATAAAAATTGAAAATTTTAAAAAAATTATTTGACAGGGATTTTAATGAGCTGTTAGGTCATGCAAAAAATTATCTGACAGCTGATATATTTGGCAAAGGGCTTGTCTTTTTGAGTATACCAATTTTCACGAATATTCTATCGATTTCTGAATATGGTGTTTTAGGAGTTTACAATTCTGTAACTTATTTAATTGTTGTAATTTTTGGACTAGGATTTAGGGGGGCAATTACAAGATACTTTTATGAAAAGAAACATGATTTTAATCAATTTATTGCTTCCAATATTTTATTTATAAATCTTTGGATGTTAATTGCAATATTTGTTGTTTATCCAAATATAAATTTTTTAGAAACCTATTTTAATTTACCAAAGGATGTTTTTATTTTTTGTATTTCGGTAAGCTTTTTCACTGTTATTTTTGAATTTTATCAATCATATTTACAAGCTTCAATGAAAAGTTATTCACATTCGTTGCTTTCAGTCATAAAGTCTTTTTTTAATTTATCTTTTTCTTTAGTATTTATTTTTTTTTTAGTCGATCAGAATAAATATTTTGGCCCTATCTATGCAGAAATTATAGTAATTTTTATGTTGTATATATATTGTTGCATAAAATTATATAAATTAACAAAGTTTGATTTTAAATTTTCTCATATAAGGTATTCGCTGATTTTTGGAATTCCTGTTGTTTTCCATCTCTTATCTCAATCTATTTTAGCTACTTTCGATCAAATAATCATAAACCAGCTACTAGGTGCGGAAAAAGCGGGCTTATACACTTTTGCTTATCAAGTTGGATTAATACAAAGTGTGATAATTCTGGGAATTCTGAAAGCTTGGAACCCAATTTTTTATAAAAAAATGAATAAAAATAACTTCAATCAAATTTCTTCACTTGCAAAAAAATATTCTAAAATAGTTTTCCTCATAGCAATTTTCCTTATGCTTTTTTCAAACGAAATTGGTTTTCTGCTGTCCCCGGCTGACTATCACTCTTCATTGTCCATAATTCCAGTAATAATTATTTCATACTTATTTTACTTTCTCTATACTATGTATGTTGGATATTTTTTTTATAGAAAAAAAACATACGTTATAGCAATTATCAGTGTTATATGCGGTCTGATTAATATATTACTTAATTATTATTTGATTCCAATTTATGGATTCGAATCAGCAGCCTGGACAACATTAATATCATTTTTTTGTTTATTTTACTTTCATTTTATAGTTGCCAATTTTTTATTTGAAAAAAGAACCCTAATTGAATTAAAAATTTTTGCAAAAGACTTTTTCATTGTAATCTTAATTTTCATTGCTACTATTCTGTTGAGGTTTGATTTAATGCTAATATTTCAGCAACTATTTTTAAAGTTTTTAATTCTTGTCTTCTCCATATTAATAATTTTAAAGTCTAATTATATTTATGAAAGATAAAGACATATTAATCGAAAAATTTATTGAATTTGAAAAAAGATATGATTTATTTTCTCTTGAAATTAATAATATAAAAATTTGGGATTTTGTTAGATTCGAAATTTATTCAGAAATAAAAAAACAAAAAAATAATTTTATTGAAACAAAAAAATCTATAAGGTCAAATATAATTCAAAATATATTTCCTATTCTTGGTCAAATTCTTAAAATATTTTTTTCAATTTTTAAATATAAAATAAAATTTGATAAAGAAATTTTATTTATTGGTCACTCGAGAAGAAAATATAATTCAGGATCATTTATTGATATATATTCTGACCCTATTATTGAACTAATAAATGAAAAATATGAAGTTGATTTTTACGAATATCCCGATAATTTTAGTCACCACACTCCCACTAAATATAAAGTTGGATATTTAGATGTTTTAGAGTTAATGACTAGTTTTTACACTCTTGGAGCCAATTATTTTATTAACAATCAAGATTTTGATAAAATAAACAAACTCACTGAATTAATAAACCAAAATTTTGTGGAGTCTGTGAATATTAAATCCATTATTCTAAGAAATTTAAAAAAATATAAATTCTCTTGTAATCGCTTGAATAGTTTATTAGATGGCTCAAAAATTAAATTGATAATTCTTGTTGAATCTTATAACTTTATTAATAAAGTTTTAATTTCAGTAGCTCATAAAAAAAATATTTACGTTTGTGAATTGCAGCATGGATCAATTGGTACTAGTCATATAGCGTATAATTATGCTTACGGACAAACTATCAACTCCTTACCAGATGAAATTTTCCTATGGGGAAAATATTGGGCGAATAGAATTAGAATACCAAGTAAACTTTCTGTAACTGGTTTCCCGTATATTGAAAACCATGCATTTAATCTTCATCATTCAAAAATTAACAAAAACATATTGGTAGTTTCACAATGGACAATTGGGTATAAGTTAATTTTGGAGATTAACAGAATTGCCTCTAAACTTCCAAAATATAATTTTTATTTTAAACTGCATCCACTAGAATATAAAAATTATAATAATTATTCATCTCTTTCGTTGCAAAAAAATATTATTGTAATTAAAGATGAATATGATTCATATGATTTATTTAAAAAATGCTCAACACAGATTGGGGTTTATTCAACACTTTTAGTAGAGGGAATTGCCTTTGGCTTAAAGACTTTTGTCATACCTATTCAAGGGTATGAATTTTATTTGGATTTAATAAATAAGAAATACATTGAAATCCTTGATGATTATAAAAAGATAAATCTTAAAAACAATAAAATAAATCATGCTGAAAATATTAACTATTTTTGGCAAAATAATAGTTCAAAAAACATTTTAGCTAGAATACAAAAACTAATGAAATAATGAATTTGTCAAAACTATTAACAAATTTTATTTTCTTAAAAATTATATTTTTATTTACAGGTGTTCTTTCACTTTTCATAATAGATTCTGATTTTTATTATTTTCCAATTCTAATAAATTTTCTTTTTGTTATATTTTTTTTCTATTATACCAAATATTCGATCAATTCCAACATATCTTTCAATAAATTATCCTTGATTTTTCTTCTAAATTCAATTTTATTTTTAGGTTTATTTAAGGTTCTATTTCTTTCGTACAATGATAATTTTTTTGAGTTTTTTGCAAAAGATTCTATTCAATATTTTAATTACTCAATTCGATTTTTAAATAATGGAATAATCTATTCGATAGAAGAATATATTAGATTAGGTGGGGACATTGAGGACCTTGGCGCTATATTTTTTACAACAATCTCGAGCCTTATTTTCAATAGCCCAATTTCGTTTAATATTATAAATATTTTCGCTGGTTATATATGTGTATTATCACTTTACAGACTGTCCTCACAATTTATGCCTAGAAAATTTGTTATAATTATGTGTTTCACCTACATTTTTTCATCCTTCAATTTTTACTATTTTTCTACGGGAATGAAAGAAACATTGTTTATAATGTTTATAATACTATTTTTTGAGAACTTCTACTATTTGATAAAATTTAAGCAAATTAAGTTTTTGATATTATCATTTTTATTTCTAACCGCTTTATATTTTTTTAGACCAGCTGTTCTGTACTTTATTATTTTAGCAATATTAATATCAGCAATTATTACCCAAAGAAATAAGTTTAAGTTAATATTTCTACTTCCATTAGCTTTGCTTTCACTCTTCCTATTATTTCAATTCCTAGTTCAGATTACAGAAAGATATTTTACCGATTTTGAATCACTATCTTACAGAGTTGAATATGCAGGTATTGATTCTGGCGTTTTCTCTTATATATCTTCATTTGCGTCAGGATTTTTAGGCCCATTTCCAACTCTTTTTCCTTTGGCTGAGAGGATTCAACAGTTTTTTTATTCACCAGGTTTAATTTTTAAACTTTTTTTATCAATTTATTTTTATATAGGTCTTATTAATGTCTGGTTTAGCAGAAATATTTTTTTGACATCAATATATGTTTTTATAATAATACATACATTTGCTATATCTTTTATCTTACAAGCTTTTGAGCTTAGATTTTTATACCCTCATTTTATATTATTTTACATGCTGTCCTTTTACACAATGCATAACATGTATGTTGGGAAAATTGACTACAGGAAGTATAAACCAATAATTAAGTTCTATAATATTATAGTTGTTATTTTGATTTTATACTGGAATTCAAGATTAATATGATAAAGAAAAATAAATATGCTATAATATCATGTGTAAAAGACGAGGAATCTGTTTTTGAAGAAACTATACTCTCAGTAATTTCTCAAACTCATAGGCCAGTCAATTGGCTTATTATTGATGACAACTCTAATGATAAAACCCTTGAAATTATCAGAAAATATTCGTTAGAATATTCTTGGATTAATTACATGGTTAACGACGAAATTAAATTAAAAGAAAAAGGTCCAAGAATTTCTTCAATTATAAATTTTTATTTTGATAAGATTGATTTTTCTGAAATTAATTTTTTTTCAAAATTGGATGGTGATATTAAATTACCTTGTAAATTTTACGAACAAATAATTACTGAATTTAATAAAGACAATAAGCTAGGAATAGCTTCTGGTTCTTTAATTTATAATGGTATTAAAGAGAAAAATTTTTTCCCAGATTTAACTAGAGGTGCTACAAAGATATATAGAGTAAAATGTTTTCAAGAAATAGGTAAACTTCAACAAACAACTGGATGGGATACATTAGATAACATAATTGCCCAAAAAATGGGTTGGAAGACGAAGTCATTTGATATCTGGTTTGAACATTTAAAGGAAGAGGGTAAGTCACAGGGCTATTTTAATAAATTTTATAATGTTGGAAAATATTGTGGGAAAATACCTTACGATCCTTTTTATTTTACTCTAAAGATAATTTATCGGATATTTGAATGGCCTATTTTTTTATCTTCAATTATTACATTGTTTGGTTATATTCATACTAGATTTATTACTAAGGAGAGACCATTTCCTGAGGAAGTAACAAAATATTATAGAAATAAACAGAGAAATAAATTATTAATGTCCATTAAAAAAATATTTAAATTATAATTTATGTGTGGAATTTCTGGAATTGTAAAATTTGACGGTAGTAATGTGAATGTAGACGACATAAAATTAATGATGTCGACTATGAACCATAGAGGGCCTGATGACGAGGGTGTTTTTTTTGAGAATAATATCGGCTTAGGTTTTGTAAGATTAAGTATTTTGGATTTGACGACAAATGGGAATCAGCCAATGTATTCTAATGATAATCGTTTTGTTATTGTTTATAATGGTGAGGTCTATAACTATTTAGAATTAAAGCAAGAATTAAAAAAAGATTTTGTTTTCAAGACTAAAACCGACACAGAGGTAGTGCTAAATGCTTTTCAAAAATGGGGTGTTGACTGTGTCAAAAGATTTAACGGAATGTTTTCTTTTGTCATATTCGATAAATTAACCAAGGAAATCTATGGTTTCAGAGATAGATTTGGGGTTAAGCCCTTTTATTATTTCCAAAATGATAAGACATTTATTTTTGCTTCAGAGATAAAGTCTATATTGCCTCTAGTCAAAAATAAATCTCCTAATGAAAAAATAATTTTTGATTACATAGCATATAACCGAACTGATCATACTAACGAAACTTTTTTTGAAAATATATATAAATTAGAACATGGTTGTTATTTCAAATTGACAAATGATAATTTTTTTATAAAAAAGTGGTATAACTTAAAAGATAATATACATAGTGAACGTAAAATTATTGAACCTGAGGAATATTTAAATTTATTAACGGATTCAATAAAACTAAGACTCAGAAGTGATGTTCCTGTTGGGGTAAGTTTAAGCGGCGGCTTGGACTCCTCAACGATTACAAGTATTTTATTTGACAAATTAAAAGTAAAAAATCTTACCAGTTTTTCTTCCGTTTATAACTCGCAAAAAGATTACGACGAAAAGAAATTCATTGATCTGTACAAGAGCAATTTAGAAAATATGTTATTTACATATCCATCAAAAGATACATTTTTAAATGATTTTTCTGATTTTATTTACACACAAACTGAGCCTGTAAATGATGTTGGCTCATACATTCAGTATAAAGTTATGTCATTGGTAGGAGAACATCTAAAAGTTGTTTTGGATGGTCAAGGAGCTGATGAGCAGTTAGGAGGTTATCATAATTTTTTTGGCAGCTATTATAAAGAGCTATTTAAAAAAGGAAAATTCTCTAAGCTGTTTTCTGAATTATCATTTTATGCTAAAATTCACAAAAGTAATGAATCATTAAAATATTTTATATACTACCTAATCCCTAAAATTTTTAAGTCCAGATTTAATTTTCAAAATTATGGTTCGATTGCACCGAAATTTTATAGTAAATATTATTCCGAGTCAAATATAGTAAGTAATTTATATCATCCTAAGGATTTACAAAGTTCAATGGTTGAGCATTTCGAATTTAAATTGGAACACTTGCTTAAGTGGGATGACTTAAACTCTATGCGGTTTTCTGTCGAGTCAAGAGTCCCATTTCTAGACTACAGATTAGTTGAAACATCACTTAACCTAAATTCAAACCTAATTATAGACAAGGGAATGACAAAGAAAATATTAAGAGAATCTGTCAAAACAATTGTACCTTTAGCTATTGTTAATCGAATAGATAAGAAAGGATTTTCGAATCCTAGGGCAGAGTGGTACAGAACATATGATTTTAAAAATTTGATTTTACAAACCTTAAACTCAGATGATTTTAAAAATTTAAAAATCTTTAACGTTGACGATGCAATGAAAAAATATAAACTTCATCTAGAATGCAAACACGATTATTCTATTGATATTTGGAAATGGATTAATATTCATGAATGGTATAAAAAATTTATATTTTAATGAATATTGCTCTTGTAACAAATAAAGATCTTCACCATAAATATTGGATAAGACAGCTATACAAAAAAAATAAATCAAAAATTAAACTAATCATTATTCCCAAGGGTAAAAAGAAAACAATATTCGAAAAAATTTCAGACAAGAAAATATTTTACTACGGATTATTTTATTTATTTCTTAAACTTTTGAGCCTTTTTTATAACATGTTTTCCTTCAGCGTTTTTAGTGGTTCAATAAGAAAGGCTGAAAAAAAATATTTCATTAATGAATCAAAAAAATTTAAGGAAATTCCAGAAAATTTAATCCGGTATGTAGAAACGGTAAATTGTGATGAATCAATTAAATTAATAAAAAAACATAAAATCCACTCAATTTTTTTTCTTGGTGGAGACATTGCAAAAAACGATTTTATTAAATCTGCATCTGTTTGTTTAAATTATCACAGCGGACTATCACCTTTTTATAATGGAAACAAAACAATTTTTCATTCAGTTTCTGATTTTAGGCCTAATTTTGCTGGCGGAACACTAATGAAAATGAATGAAAGAATTGATGGAGGTGAAATATTAATGCATTTTTTACCAGAAATTAATAATGAAGATAATGCAGCAGACTTATTTATGAAGGGAATAATCGGATCTGTAAAATTATTTCAACATTATATTGATAATTATGATCATGAGATTAAAGGAATAAAACAGAAAAAGAGTTTTAGATATTTAAGGAATATTGACTGGAATATCACAAATGATTTACGATTGTTAAGTTTTTACAAAAAAGATAGGATGAAGATTTATTCTAGAGACTCTGAAATTATTAGTTATATCAATAAGGGTTATGACCTGTCTAAAATGTATTCTATAGTGTTAACAAAAATTTTAAAATAAACGGTGATTTTAAGGAATTCTTTACTTATGTACGGATCTTATAGTATCAGAATAGTATATTATCACTTAATTTCTAATAATAATATAGATTACTATTTTAAAAATAAATCCATAACCACAAGCGAATTCGAAAGACAAATTTTATTTTACAAAAGAAACTTTGATATTATATCTTTAAGTAAAGCTGTTAATTTAGCTTCAAAAAGATTATCATTGAAGGGTAAGTTAGTAATAACATTTGACGATGGTTTTCATGAAAATTTTAAAAATGTGCTACCAATTCTAACTAAGCATAAAATTTCAGCGACATTTTTTTTAATCACTAAATGTATTGATAATAAACACATAATGTGGAGAAATAAAATTCTTTTAATTGAAAAGTATGCAATTAAGAAAAATATGAAAGATATTTTAATGAACATTTCATCACAATATTTATTAAAATATAAAAGACAAAATCTCCTAGATTGGAGTTATACTGATTGGCCTATGTCAATCAAAGATGAAATAGCTGACAAAATCTGGGAATCAGTTATGCCGTTTGACCAACAGCAATATTTAAGCAAAAATAAACCATATATTAAATCTAATCAAGTATTAGAATTAATTAATAATGGATTTGAAGTTGGTTCGCATTCTCATTCCCATCCAATATTTAGCAAATTGAATTATGAGGAATTTTGCTCAGAAATAGAAATATCTTCATCTATTTTAAGTAATATTACTGGAAATAAAATTAATTTTTTTTCATATCCTTTTGGAGATAGAGCAAAAAAAAGTTTTGAAAAAAAATTCTTGACAAAATCATATAATAATTGGATTTTTTTAGGAACAAAAAATAGTTTAAATAATAATTATAATAATTATAATTTTTGGGAAAGAGATAATGTTGAATTTGAAAGATTAAGAATGGGTTTTAGATTTTTTATTTTGCCAATTTTTAGAAGTCTATTAAAAAAATAATTTTTTAAAAATGACAAATTGAACTGCTAAAACCAAACACAAATAATTATGAAAAATATTTGTTCAAAATGTATTTTAGATAATACAGTACCAGAAATTTATTACGATACTAATGGTGTTTGCAACTATTGTAAAATGAATGATGAGATAATGAAGGAGTATCCATCAAAAGATAAAGGAAAAAAACTCCTAAAAAGTCTAGTAAATGATATAAAAATAAATGGTAAGGGAAAAAAATATGATTGTATAATTGGTGTAAGCGGAGGTACTGACAGTACATACACATTATACTTAGCCAAAAAACTGGGTTTGAACCCTCTTGCTGTCCATTTTGATAATGGCTGGAATTCTGAAATAGCTGTAAAAAATATAAAAAATGCAACTAATAAATTAAATATAGATTTATTCACTGTAGTAGCTAATTGGGAAGAGTTTAAGGATTTACAAATTGCTTTTTTAAAATCTTCAACCACAGATGCTGAGGTGCCAACTGATTATGTTATTATTTCTGTTTTGTTACAAGTTGCGGCAAGAGAGAATATAAAATACGTTATTGAGGGGCAGGCATCTAGGGCAGAAGGTACTACACCTATCGGTTGGACATATCACGATGGGAAATATCTTAGATATATTCAAAAAAGATTCGGAAAATTAAAATCAAAAAGCTACCCAATTTTATCTTTACCTATGTTGATTTATTATACCTTTTTCAAAAGAATTAAAATGGTAAGACCTCTGGAATATACTGATTATTCTAAAGAAATGGCAAGAAAAATTAATATTGAAAAACTTGGTTGGAAAGATCCGGGTGGTCATCACCATGAGTCAATATTTACAAAGTTTTTTCAATCTTATTATCTTCCAAAAAAATTTAATATTGACAAGAGAAAAAGAGAATTATCAGCTCAGATAAGATCTGGATATATATCTCGCAAGGAAGCATTAAAAATCATTGCAAAGCCCTACCCTGTAGAAGACGGAATAGTCGAATATGTCATTAATAAACTTGGACTTTCTCAAGATGAATTTAAAAAAATAATGAATGCAGAAGTTAAATCCTTTTTGGATTACAATACTTATTATCCACTAATTCAAATTCTAAGATTTCCTATAAAAATAGCATGTAAATTAAAGTTTTTTCCTCATATTTTTTACCTTAAATATGGAATTGATCATAGTAAAAGAATAGTTGCATATTGGAATGAATTCAATAAAAAAAATAAAAAATGATAGTTATTGTAGATTATGGAATGGGTAATTTGGGTTCAGTCTCAAAATCTCTAAAAAAAGCTCATTCTCAAATTAAAATTTCTAATAAACACAATGATATTGAAATGTCTGATAAGATTATTCTGCCAGGTGTTGGAAATTTTAAAAAGGCAATGAAAAATTTAGAAAGTTTAAACTTAATAGAATTACTAAATCACAAAGTTCTTGAAATGAAAACACCTATACTTGGAATATGCCTAGGAATGCAGCTATTCTCTGAGTTTTCAGAAGAGGGTAATGTTAGGGGTTTATCTTGGATTAATTCAAGTGTTGTAAAATTTAAAGTAAGTGATAAAATCAGATTTAAAGTTCCTCACATGGGATGGAATTCGGTCAAAATAAAAAAAAACAGCCCACTGTTAATGGACCTTGCAGGCGATAATCTATTTTATTTTGTACACAGCTATCATTTAGTTTGTGATAATGAAAAAGACATTTTAGCAACTACAAATTACTCATATGAGTTTGTTTCAGCTGTTCAAAAAGACAATATATTCGGAACTCAATTCCATCCCGAGAAAAGCCATTTAGATGGCCAAATGATTATCAATAACTTTGTAAACCAAATCTGATGTTTAGACCTCGAGTAATTCCTGTTTTATTATTAAAAGATTTAGGTCTTGTGAAGGGTAAAAAATTTAAAAATTACACCTATATCGGTGATCCAATTAACGCCGTTAAAATTTTCAATGATTTAGGAGCTGACGAGCTTATTTTTTTAGATATTGAAGCTACAAATGAAAAAAGATTAATTTCAATGGATTTTGTAAAAAAGGTTGGTGCAGAAGCAAATATGCCTTTTGGTGTTGGAGGTGGAATTTGTAAGATTAATCAAATCAAGGAAATAATTGCCTTAGGTGCAGAAAAGGTTGTTCTAAACACAAGTGCCGTAAATGACTTTGGTTTTATTGAAAGTGCTGTTCAGGAGTTTGGTAGTTCAACCGTAGTAGTGTCAGTTGATGTAAAAAAAACTTTTTTTAAAGGATTGAAAGTTTTTACTAATAGCGGAAGAAACTCAACTAATTTGGACCCCCTAGAACATTGTATGAAAATGGAAGAATTAGGAGTTGGAGAAATAATTTTAAATTCAATTGATTGTGATGGCATGATGAATGGCTATGATTTAAAATTAATTGAAAATATTTCAAAAAGTATTTCAATTCCTGTAGTCGCATCATGTGGTGCAGGAAAATTTGATGATTTTAATGAAGCAATATTTAGAGGTAAAGCATCAGCTGTCGCTGCAGGTTCAATGTTTGTATTTCATGGACCGAGAAATGCTGTTTTAATTAATTACCCAGAAAAAATAGAGTTAAATAAATTAAAATTATATAGTTAGTGAGAATAATTGTTGATACTGCACATCCTGCCAACGTTCATTATTTCAAAAATTTCATTTTTGAAATGAAAAAAAAGGGCCATTCAATATTTATTACCGCAAGAAATAAAGATATATCTTTTAAACTTTTAAAGGATTATGGCTTAGATTATTATGATATGGGAACAGGGATTATTGGCAAAGGGATTATCGGTAAAATTCTTTATGTAATATACGCTGTTTTTTTAATGTTAAAACAGTTTATAAAATTTAAACCTGAAATTGTAATCAGTTTTTCCTCAAGTTATGCTGCACATGCATGTTTTTTATATGGTATACCTCATATAACATTTGAAGATACTGAGCATGCAAAGGCAAATATTTTACTGTATAAATTTTTTTCAGATATGATAATTACACCTAATTCCTTTTACGAAAACTTAGGTAAAAATCATTTTAGGATGAACTCTTTTATGGAACTCTTTTATTTACACAAGAATAGATTTATTGCAGACAATTCGAATTTAAAAAAACTAGGTTTTGATTTATCCAAACCTTTTGTTCTCTTTCGCTTTGTTTCATGGCAAGCCTTTCATGACATTGGCCAGAAAGGATTAAGTCTTTCTGATAAAGTGGAGTTAATAAAATATTGCAGTAAATTTTATAATGTATATATTTCAAGTGAGTCTGATGATTTGCCCGATGAAATAAAAAAATATAATCTAGCAATTCCTGCCACCGAAATTCACAATGTTTTATATTTTGCTTCAATATATATTGGTGAGGGGGGAACAATGGCCTCTGAATCAGCTGTACTAGGAACACCCGCTATTTATATTAATAGCCTACCACTTATGGGGTATTTGCAAAACGCTAAGTCAAATAATTTACTATTTCACCTTTCAGATTATGATGAAATTGTAAATTGTATTAATAAAATTAGAAACACTGATTTAAAAGAAATCGATAGAAATTTGAGTAAGTTTTTAGAAAACAAGATAGATTCTACTGCCTTTTTAATATGGTTAACTGAAAAATATCCTAATTCAAAAAAGCTTTTGATTAATGATATTGAATATATGAATAAATTTAGATAAAATGTGTGGAATTTACGGAGTACTAGCAAATAAAAATTCTAATTATAATAGTAATTTTCTTCAGACTTTAACTAAATCCCTTGCACTTTATTCAGAGAGTAGAGGAAAGGACTCATCAGGTATTTGTGTATTAAATAATGAAAATTTTGAAATCTACAAAGGCTCAATAAGATCTAAGGATTTAATTGATAATATAAAGGTTAAAAAATCATTAAAAGAAAATTTCTCAAAATCTAATAAACAAATAAAATGTGCTTTCGGACACGCAAGACTTGTGACCAATGGAACTCAACTTAAAAATGAAAATAATCAACCAGTTATTAAAGATAAAATTATTACAATTCATAATGGAATAATTGTAAACTCTGAAAAAATTTGGAAAGAAAATAAGTCGATTCAAAGATTATATGATATTGATACTGAAATTATACCGTCTCTTATTAGAAGTAACTTAAATAAAGGTCTTTCTTCAGTAGAATCATTAATAGAGGTTTTTAAATATATTGAAGGGACTGCATCGCTTGCAATTGCATTTCAAGATTTATCAAAATTTATTTTAGCCACCAATAATGGGTCACTTTATTACATTACTAATAAAAAAAGAGACATTTTAATTTTCGCATCAGAAAATTCATTTTTAGCTAAGTTAATTTCTAAACATAATCTAAAAAATAAAATTAGTGATATTAGTGTTAATAAATTGATGCCAAGGCAAATTATTGAGATTAGTTTTAAAAACTTCCAAATTTCCAAATTTCATTTTGACAAAAGTGTTAATTGTTTTGATAATAAGTTTGATTTAAAAAAGAATATAAAACTTAAGATTTTTAATTCAAATAAGTATAAGAAGTCAATAGTACAGGATCTTAATAAATTACACCTAAGCAAAAGAGCAAAAAAGGACAAAAAATTATTAATTTATCCAATCGAAAAAATCAAATTATTGAAAAGGTGTAAACGGTGTGTCTTACCTGAAACTTTTCCCTACATTAAATTTGATTCAAAAGGGGTTTGTAATTATTGTAATAACTACTCAAAAAAAAATAGACCTAAATCACTGAATGAGCTAAAAAAATTAGTAGAGCCTTACAGAAGCAATTCTGGAAAACCTGATTGTATTGTCCCATTTAGTGGAGGGAGAGATAGTATGTATACCTTACATATTATAAAAAAAGAACTAAATTTAAATCCGATTGCTCTAACATATGATTGGGGTATGGTTACTGATCTTGCAAGGAGAAATATAGCAAGAATCTGTGGTAAGTTAGAAATTGAAAACATAATCGTAGCGGCAGATATAAAATGGAAAAGAGATAACATTAATAAAAATATATCAGCTTGGTTAAAAAACCCCGATTTGGGTATGATACCATTATTTATGGCAGGAGATAAATATTTTTTTTATTATACAAGTCAATTACAAAAACAGACAGGAATAAAGTTGAATATTTGGGGAATCAATGATTTAGAAAACACAAACTTTAAAACGGGTTTTGCAGGGCTTAAACCAGAATTTGAAAAGGAAAAGATATACTCTATTTCTATGAAAAATAAACTTAAACTTTACTCTCATATAGCAAAAAATGTTATAATGACTCCTTCTTATATTAATCAATCGGTATTTGATTCAATAGGTTCTTTTATTTCAAGATACTTTATTAGTAAAAGTGATTATTTTCATTTATTCGATTATCTGAGATGGGATGAAAATTTAATAGAGAAAACAATTATCGACCAATATGATTGGGAAACTTGTATTGATACCGAATCTACATGGCGAATTGGTGATGGAACTGCTAGTTTTTACAATTATATATACTTATTAGTTGCGGGCTTTAGCGAGAATGATACATTTAGAAGTAATCAGATAAGAGAAGGCTATATTTCCAGAGAAAAAGCCTTAGAAAAAATATACTCAGAAAATAAACCGAGATATAATTCGATTAAATGGTACTTGGATATAATAGGTTTAGATTTTGAAGAAACAATCAGGACTATCAATAACATAAAGAGGTTATATTAAAATGCAAACAATAGAAACTATTTTTTCTAATTCTTTAATCTCAAATTTTTACAATAAGCATTTAGAAATCAGAAATAGAAAAAACAAAAATTATTTTTTTAATAATAATTCGTCTTTTGCTGAAAATGAATATGATAATATCATATGCGTAAATAATATAAACTCACACCTTTACCTAAATAAACTAATTTTAAAATTTAATAAAAATTTAAAGGAACAAGGCAAGCTGTTTTTAAGTTTACAAACGTTGAAAGACAGAAAATCAATAATTAGAAGAAAACTTCCAGTTTTTATTTCATCTTTAGTTTTATGTTTAGACTTTATATTTAATAGATTACTAATAAAGATACCTATTGTAAAATATTTTTGCTTATGGAGGCATCTATACTCTAATATCATTATTTCTCAAGCTGAGATATTGGGTAGGCTCGTAGCTCACAATTTTAAAATTTTAGAAACAAGAAGCATAAACGATAATCTGTTTGTAGTTTGTAAAAAAATTAAGGATTGTAATAAGGAAGTTAAAATTGATCATGGTCCCTTGATTAAACTCAAAAGAATTGGGAAAAATGGAAATACTTTTAAAGTTTACAAATTACGAACAATGCACTCATATTCACAATTTCTTCAAAGTTATGTTTATAAGCTTAATAGTTTAGAGGAAGGCGGAAAATTAAAAAATGATTTTAGAGTTTCTGATGTTGGGAGAATTTTTAGGAAATATTGGATTGATGAGTTGCCTATGCTAATTAATATAATAATCGGTCAAATGAAACTTGTAGGAGTGAGGCCATTAAGCCAACATTACTTTAATTTATATAGTGAAGAATTAAAAAATAAAAGGATTAAATTTAAACCTGGTTTTATTCCACCCTTTTATGTAGATTTACCAAAAACATTTGATGAAATAATGAGGTCTGAAAAAAAATATTTAGAGTTATACGAAAAGAATCCGTTATCTACAGATTTGAAATATTTCTTCATTGCCTTTTATAATGTTATTTTCAAAGGGGCTAGAAGTAATTAGATAGTTTTTCGAGAACATAAGTTCTATAATTTTTGTTGAACAAAAATTCTTTTATTTGATTAATCCTCTTACGCGTTACAATTATAATATCACAAATAAGATTATCAAAATAGTAGTATAGTTTAATTTCTCTTTTCAGAATAAATCTCCGTAAATAAATTTCATCCCAAAAATTTTTTTGTAATGATTTATCATATAAACCAATAGAATTTAATTTTTGCAAGAAACGTTTAGTATATAAATTTTTATTACTGTAATTAGACTTTGTTAATTTTATTAAATTTTTGAAATCATATGCAGATTTATAGTAAACAACAGCTTTTAAATATCCAAAGTCATTTAACTCTGAGTTAAGAATACAAACATCGATAAGAAAATTGATTTTACAATTAATATTAGATTTTTTTAAAATTATTGTTTCTGCTTTTAAAACATCGTCAGTAATAGATTTGTGCAGCTCAATTGCGAAAACTTTGTTAGGTCTTAGAAGTTTTGGGTAATGCCTTTTGTACCAAATTTTTGTCATTTCTTTTTTTGAATTATAACCTAATTTCAAAAAAAGATTTATAGCTTCTGTTAATTGATTGTTTTTTATTAATATGTCGATATCACCAACCATTCTTTCAGCTAAATTTTCAAAAACTTCTTCCTTAATTAATGCAGCACCTTTGATAAAATTATATTCAATTTTATTTTCAATTAATATATTTTCGATTTCCTCCGTTTCTGATACTAATTTTCTGTTTCTATATTGATTAGTTTTGTAAATGTATCTTACATAATCAATAAATTCTTTAGGGGCAATATTAGCTTCAGCGGTTCGTTTTATCTTTGAATAAAATGCGGGAATTAATAAATTCCTGCTTAAAAATTTTATAATTTTTTCATAATTAATTTTGGAGTGATTCACTGAAAAATTTTTATCAAAAAGTATGTTCTGTATATATTTTTCTTCTGAAATCACTTTTAATACTGCAATTATTAATTATATCTTAGATATCTAAATTAGTAATATATTTTTGTAGTTTAGCAAAAAAAAAATGATTAAGTCAAGATTTCTACTTTTGTTGTCATTTATGTTTATTGCATTCGGATGTGCCAATAAAAAGAATGTTCTTTACATGCAAAATGATGAAAAAGCAATAAACTATAGTTTAACTTATAACACTTATAAAATTAAAACTGATGATATTTTAAAGATTTCGGTTTCTATTGATGATAAAGAAATTATGACTTCATTAATTAATTCACAAAATAACTTAAGTGAAACAAGAGAATCATTAACTTTTAAAGGCTTTCAAGTTAATACCCAGGGTTTTATAAATTATGAGCTGTTAGGAGATATATATGTTGCTGAAAAAACAATTGATCAGGTTCGAGAAATTATTAAAAGCCAAATTATTTCAAAAGGTTTTTATAATAACCCGATTGTTGAAGTCAGACTAATTAATGCTAATTTTACAATACTAGGTGAGGTTAAAAATCCTGGTAATTATAATTTTCAAAAAAATAATTTAAATATTCTTGAAGCTATAGGTATTGCGGGAGATCTAACCATTAATGGAGTTAGAGAAAATGTTAAGTTGATTAGATACAGCGATGGTAAACAGAAAATTTTTAATATAGATTTAACAAACGCGAATATATTGGCAGATAAAAATTTTCAAATTTTTTCTGGTGATATAATTATTGTTAATCCAAACACCAACAGAATCAAAAATGCTGGTATTATTGGTAATTCAGGAACCTTGCTAACATTATTGTCATTTATATTGTCTTCAATAATTGTAATTAATAATTAAATTAATATGAATTTAGAAAGTTATAATTATTCGCAGAAAGTTGAATTTAAGGACGAATTTTTCCGTTATTTATCTTTTTGGCCATATTTCTTAATCTCAATAGTTTTATGTCTATTTTCTGCTTTTTTATTTCTTAGATATACCCAATTTCAATATTATTCTGAGGCAAAAATTGAAATATTAGATAAAGCTCAGGAGTCAGAAATGGCATTGCCAACATCAATGACGATTTTTAATAGATCGATGATAAATCTAGAAAATGAAATTGGTGTATTAAATTCTGTTTCACTTCACAGAAAAACCGTATCAAACTTAAATTCAAATGTTAAATACTATTCAATTGGAAGACTTAAGAATAATGAAGAGCATTATTCTCAGTTTTTTGAGGATTTCCAGCTAAAATTCAAAATTGATACTGATTCAATTAAAAATAAACACATATTTGATTTCTTCATTAACAATGATAAGTTGGAAATAAATTATACGACCAAAGATGAAAGCAAATCTTACAAATTTAAATCATTAACAACTCTAAACGACAAACATGATTTACCTTTTGAATTAACAATTACAGAGTATAATCCAGAAGATTTGAGAAAGCAAATAATAATTTATCCATTTTTAACCATACTTAATTCTTTCAACAAGCTAACTAAAGTTTCACCCTCATCTCAGGATAGTGATCAACTCATATTGTCTATGACACACCCAAATAGAAAGATAGCTGATGAGTATTTAAATAATTTAATTTTTGAGTTTGATAAAGACGGAATTTTTGACAGACAACTTGAACATAAAAGAACTATTGAATTTGTTGATACTAGATCTGTTTTCCTGCAAAAAGAATTAGCTGAGATTGAGAATCGAAAACAAGTTTTTAAGGAGGAAAATAATTTATCTGATTTACAATCCGATGCTCAAATCAATCAATCTCAACAATTTTCGTATGATGCTGAAATTTTCAAGGTTGAATCACAAAAAGATCTAATCAAGTTAATAAGTCAGTCGCTTAATGCAAATAAGTACAAATTAATGCCAGTTAATATCGGATTAGAAAGTCAAGATTTAAATAATCTAATTAATCAGCATAATAGTTTAATTCAGGAAAGGGAAAGATACCTTCTCACAGTTGGCCCAAATAATTGGTTGATTAAAAACGTTGAAAAGATTATAAATGAATCAACGAGTAATATTTTATTTTCAATCAAAAATTATGAAGAAAATCTTGATTTGACTATTAAGAATCTCTATGAAAAAGAAGATGAATTCTCATCAACCTTTAACAAAATTCCTGTTAATGAAAAGATTTTAAGATCAATTGAGCGTGAGTTACAAATCAAAGAGTCTTTATTTTTATTACTACTGCAAAAAAAAGAGGAAGCTGCGATTAACTTTGCGGTTGTAAAACCGTCAATAAAAATAATTGATCCTGCAAGCAGCAGTTCAGAATATGTCTACCCAAAAAAATCATTAATAATAATAATGGCTCTAGTTCTATCCTTCTTAATACCTTTAGCTATAATTTATACATGGTTTTCTTTAGATACAAAACTTCACACCAGAAAGCAATTCATTTCAATTGTTAATGATATTCCTGTTATAGGTGAAATTCCGTTTATAAAAGATAAATTAGAGCTTGAAACCATTACATCACCTTCTTCAAGGTCTGCATTAGGGGAAAGTATTAGGATGATTACATCAAATTTTAATTTCTTAATCAATGACTTGAATATCAAGAGTAAGCCCAACCCTAATGTGGTATTAATCACTTCTTCTGTAAAGGGTGAAGGTAAAACTTTAATATCTATTAACCTAGCATCGATATTATCAGCAAAACATAAAAATATTTTACTTGTTGGTGCTGATCTTAGAAATCCTCAATTGCACAAATATTTTAACATAAATAAAAACTCAAAAGGAATTTCAGATTATATTTATAATAATGATGTTGTTTTAGATGATATTGTAAACAAAACAGAGTATTTTGATTACATAATTTCAGGACCAATACCTCCAAATCCTATTGAAGTTCTGTCATCTAGTAAATTTCAAAGTATGATTTCGAATTTTTCTAAAAAATACGACTTTGTCTTAATAGATTCCGCTCCTACACTTTTGGTTTCAGACACCTTTGAAATTTCTAATTTGATTTCATTGTCAATTTATGTAACAAGATCCAATTTTACAGATATTAAATTATGTGACTATATAAATTCTCTAAAATTAGAAAATAAGCTACCTAATATTAATGTTGTTTTAAATGGTATAGGAAATAGTTCATCCTATGGTTATAAATATGGATATCAGTACGGATATCAGTATGGTTATAAGTACGGTTACAATTACGGTTATGGCTATGGTTACAAAGAAGACAAAGATTTAGATAAAGATTAGATTATTTTCAAAATATTCTCTGACTTTTTCAACGTTTTTTGTTTTAATTTTTTCATCAAACTGTTTAATATGTCCAATGTTGTGAATATCTGATCCGACAAAATCAATAAGATTATTATCAATAAGTTTATTGGCTAATTTTAAAACATTTTTACCATAATAGCCGGTAAATGAAATTAAGTTTATCTGAAATTTACAACCTATATCTCTTAATTTATAAAATAGTTTAAAATTATTTTCTAGATATAAATACCTTTCTGGATGCGCTACAATGGGAACGTAACCATTTTTTAACATACTAAATAATATTTCATGAAAGTTATTGGGAGTATTATAAAAACCAAATTCCAATAAAACATGTTTATTGTCTAATGTTAATAGAGATTTTTCATCTGATTTCTTAACCAAATCGAATTCAATCATATATTCTGTGGCAAAACTTATTTCAATATGTGATTTGAGAACATTCATTAAAGAATTATAACTTTTGGTAATTGAAGACTTTGAATTATTATACAATCCAGGATACGTATGTGGAGTGGAAATAATTTTAGAAAATCCTAAATCTTCCATTTTTGAAATTAGCACCAATGATTCTTTAATATTTTTTGGACCGTCGTCAATACCTGGAAGAATGTGTGAATGAATATCAATAAAATCCTTAGGAATAAGTTCTTTTAAGGTTGGTTTAGATTTGAATAAATTAAAAATCACTTAAAAAAATTACAATAAAATTATCTTTTTCTTTTAAAAATTATTTGACATTATAATATACACAATATAATTAGTTAAATTTACATATGAGTCCAGAGTTTCCTTTTTTTATCTATTATTTGGGATTGTTTATTGCGACTGTCTTTTTATCCAGATTCATTTTTAGAAAATATATTCAATTTGCAAAAATTTATAATCTAATTAATTTGGAAGATTTAAGTATGGCTTACAAAGGTAATATACTAACTGGTGGAGGAGTAGTATATGCCTCTGTAGTTATGGTGTCTTCACTGGTTCTTGAAAATCTAGATTTTGTTGAATTTTCTAATTTTAGTCCTGTTTTAGCAACTTCTATTCTTATAGCAGTTCTTGGTTTCTATAATGATCTTATTAAAATTTCAAAATTTAATAAATATACAATCCTTTTCTTTTTAATTCTAATGTTACTTTATTCAGATTCAACTCTTCCTATTATTCAAAATTTCAATGGATTTTTAGGAATAAATAATATTGGTTTTGCACAGGGATTGGTATTCACATCACTAGTCTATATATCAATAATTAATGCTATGAGCTCATACAATGGAATTGAAGGATATATAGCAATATTTTCAATTTTCTTTTTTATATCTCTATTATATAATTTTGATGTAAATCAATTCTACACGCTTAATACAGTTTCAGTAATTATAATTGCTTCAAACCTTATTTATCTCAGATACAACTTTTCAAAAGTTAAGAAACTTTTCTTGGGTGATGCAGGTTCATTATTTATTGGGTTTTGGGTTGCTACATATTTAATTACTTATATTACAAGTGCTCCCAATTCGACTCTTGTGAATTTTTATTCAATTCAGCTGCAAAATATTCCTCTGATAGCAATTTCAATGATATCTATACCAGTTTTAGATATGTTTAGGGTAATGTTATTAAGAATTATAAGTAAAAAATCACCATTTGCACCTGATAGAAATCACTTACATCACATATTACTTGACAGTGGAATGAGTCATTTTAAAACTTCATTATTTTTAACAGTAATTAATTGGTTTAACTGTATTGCAATCTTTTTAATTGAGCAGAATTTTAACTCTAAACAACTTACAATTGTCTATATTTTTATAAGTTTATTTTGGTATATTTTCTTTGAATTTATAAAAAGAAAAAATTTTAGTTCTTCAGAAGACTAAGTATCTG
>MDTD01091139.1_pt1 | contig 31377 bp, 23 predicted proteins | sample 811221 | NCBI WGS metagenome assembly MDTD01 (sample SAMN05326646, study PRJNA326480) | marine metagenome | isolation source: seawater | place: Pacific Ocean: South West | collected 2011
CGGCCTGCGTCGCTTGTGCAAATACCTGTGATGTTGGCACAACTGAAACACAAAGCTGCTCCCCTGTCACCGATCGCGTCTGTGAGCTGTGTACGGAAGGCTCGTACGACAATGACAATGACGCCAGTACGGCGTGTGTGTCCTGTGACACCCCCTGCGAACCCGGTGACACTGAGACCCAAGCTTGCTCGCCGACCACCAATCGCGTCTGTGAAACATGTCCAGATGGCTTTCATGATGCGGACAATGACCCCAGTACGGCCTGCGTCGCTTGTGCCAATACCTGTGATGTTGGCACAACTGAAACACAAAGCTGCTCCCCTGTCACCGATCGCGTCTGTGAGCTGTGTGCGGAAGGCTCATACGATAATGATAGTGACGCCAGTACCGCGTGTGTGGCCTGCACCGTGTGTGACACTGGAGAAACTCAGATTCAAGCTTGTGAGCCAACATCAAACAGACAATGCGAGGTTTGCCCTATTGGCACCACCGATAATGACTCCGATCCTTTAACTGCCTGCGTACCCTGTAACGATTGCGCTCGAAATGAAATCACGCACGGGATTTGTTCGCCCACTTCCAATATTCAATGCGTGAGCTGTGGCACCAATCCAGCGGGCGAAGCACCACCCACCGGCATCACCGAAAATGTCGACTTTGATGCTTGTCCCGACCACGACCCTTATTGCGAAAACAATATCGACATTATCGTATTTTATACGCCTGCTCATTACGAAGCAGTGCAAGGCGATTTAGAGGGTATTAAAGACGTGGTTAACTACACGTTGTATCTGGCCAACCTTTCTTTGGAAAACAGTTTCGTCAAACCTGATCGTCGCTACCGTTTGATGGGTATCGAACCCTTTCCCTACCTCGAACGCGGGCACCAGAAAAGTGATTTGCAGTGGCTACAAACCAACGCCTACTATCAATCGCGTCGTAAAGCTCTGGGCGCGGATGTTGCTATCTTTTTCACCGGCAGTGCCAGCGCTAACGCGATTACTTACTCCAACCAATACGATTATTCGAGCTATGCAGACCGCGGTATTATCGTTCTGGGCGGTCGGGCCTATTATCCCGAAACCAATACGTGTGGTGCCCTAGCACAGCTGACACCCGCCCATGAACTTGGTCATATTCTCGGTGGGGGGCACAAGAGTTCTGAGCTTGCCGGTAATGTTGCAGCGACCAATCGCGGCTATCACAACCAAGAAGAGCATATGCGCCGTAACTCAGCCTACGGCCTGCCTGTCTCCCAACATGGTCTCAAAGTGCATACCTTGATGGCTTATGATTCTTACGACCGGCCTAATGGTACCCTCATGGGTTGTCTCGATTGTACCCAACTTCCCGTCTTTTCTTCGCCTGATCTGTGGTGGTTTTTTGATCCGACGGACCCCAACTATGGTTACTGCATCGTGATGGACGATACCGACAGCCAAGATATAACGTTACTCTGTCAAAATCCCATTGCACCATGGGAACCAATACCAACGGGGTATCAACCTAACCCAGCTGCAATGATCAATCTATCAGCACAGGCGCTTTTAGAACGGGCGATTCCTCTAGGTGTCTCACAGCCTGTGTACAGCGATGACAACGGCAACGTCACCTCCTACGCGTTCACTACGGACAACCGAAATAAAGTGATTGAGTTTTTCCCAGCCAAATCAAACAACAGCCCGGTCCGCGCAGCCGCTGATACCTGCGCGCAAGATTGTGCGAGCACTGGCCACATCCATTGCGCCATCGACGACATCGAAAACTGTAGCGACGCTTGTCTCCCTGGGTTTCACGAGCTGGCAGACTATTGTTTGCCGAGGGTTGAAATCAACAACACGGACGCTCTTCACGATGAAAACTATGAGCCCCTTGAGCTTTGGGCACACCCTGGACAAACGGAATCTTTTCACATTTATCTCAAGCCCCATGCCTCCGTGAATCATTTGGAGGTCTATTTAGCAACAGTCAATCAGGATGGAGCGCCAGACAATTCGTGGTACACCAACATTTCGGGAACCATCTGGACCCTGGTCGCCCCACCAGCACACACCGTAGAAATATTTGCAAATTACAGCGACGGCACCTCTAGCCTCATCGCCAAATACCCCCACGACACAGAAACGGAGTCTTCCTTAGCTATGGTTACAGTCAATGATGGAGACAACCAGAAAAACCATGCGCTCACCTACACGAAGACTTTTTTAAACGGTCTTGAAGACGTCGAAGAGCTAGAAGTGCATATCACCAGCGGTGACGCCAATGAACCCGGGGATTACGGATTCACGCTTTTAGAATCTCGAACATTTGGTTTCCCGGGATGCGACGATGGTCACTGGGACCATGATGAGAACCCTTCAACGCCTTGCACACCATGTACCGAGTGTGCGACGGACCCCACCGACCAGTTCACGGGGGGGCGCTGTACGCCCAGCAGTGACCGTTTCTGTTACGAATGTGATGATGACACACCTAACACCCAATTTTTTAACGATGTTGCCCTCACCGATTTATCAGATTGCCCAATCGGCGATCCGGATTGCAGCAACAGTCTCAACCTCATATTCTATTACAATGAAGCCACGCTTAACGATGTTTTTGGTGGCGATTTTGAGGCGCTTGATGCGTGGACCAACAACATGGTGGCCAGTCTGAATCAAACGGCTTACAACTCGCTACTTCCCCCCGACCACATCGTACGAAAAGTTGCGCTCAAACCTGTTTTCATGAGCCCTAGATATGACAGTGTCTCCGCACTCGCCTGGGCACGGTTTAATGAGTCCTTTCAAGAAGAGAGGCGAGCCGTCGGAGCCGATTTAGGCGTGTTCTTGGTCACCGAAACGACTTCTTGGATGGGCTACTCTTATCACCTCTACGAACAAATCCAATGGACAGAACGGGGTCTCGTCATGGTCAATGCGAACTTCAGTGGTGGCCAACAATGCGGTCGCAGTGGCAATAGTCTCACCGTCGCCCATGAAATCGGTCATTTGCTCGGTGGCAAACACAACCGTGCCAATCTAGGCACGGCGGGGAGTGGTACGAGCTATGGTTACCATAATTTGGAGCCAGATTATCGACGCAATGAAGCTTATGGGCTACAAGTTTCCCAATACGACCAAAAATTCTACACGCTCATGGCCTACTCTCAGTATCGTCCTGGCCCGGGAAGCGATACACTTTGGTGTAGTGATTGTGAGCGACTGCCCGTATTTTCCTCTCCAGACCTGTGGCGTTTTTTCCGTGAAGCGGATCCTCGGTATGGCTATTGTCGTGTGCTAGAAGAAAATGAAGATCTCACGCTCCAGATGGTGTGCGCTGGCGATGACACTTGGATCGTTGAAGATGGCGAATATGTCCATAATCCGAGCGCCATTATCACCATTACCCCAGCCGAACTTATCGCCCGTGCGGTGCCTCTTGGTGTGGACGCGACTGAAGATGGGGGTGAGGCCACCCGCAACCGTGACAAGGTTCAAGGTCTGTGGCCTTTCCGCGCCTCTTTTGCGGACGTTATTGATCACCAATGTATTACGGATTGCGTTTTGGAAAATCGGGTTGCATGTGCGGTTGGCAGTCAACAATGCGGCACGTGCCTGCCGGGTTTTCAAGAATTTAACGGGACCTGTTATGGCCGCGTTGAGCACAACAGCACCGACACGCGTCACGATAACAAATATCTAGCAAACGGCCTTATTGCCGCTCCCAACGGCGACGCCGAGACAACCGTGATTGAACTTGCACCGGGTAACGATATATTTCGTGTTGAAGTCTATCTCACCACTACAGATACCGTGGGAGCCGAGAATCACGATTGGCTTGAGTACGAGGGTGTCATCACCAAACTGAATGAAGCCCCGACACATTCGCTGACCGTCACCTTGAACCACAGCGACAACACACAAACAGTATTAGGAAACCAAGCGACCACCGGCGCCATTCAACAAGATTTCCCGAATCAGAATGACCATTCCTTAACTTACTTTTTTGAGTCTGAAAGCTGGCTTGCGGATGTTATCAGCGTTGAGGTATCCTATCAGTCGCTCAATGAGACCTATGGGTTCGACCTTTACGAGGTTCGTATTTTTGGCGGTTCCCTCTAGTTCCTCATGGTCGCTTAGCGAATAACATGAAAAATGCTTTATTCACGGTGCCGCTTTTGGATGACTTTGCAGAATAATGAAACGAAGAAGAAGCACAACCCACCCGAGCCCCTCTCAACCAACCTCCGTAACTTCTGATACCGGCACTTCAGCATAATCAGCGGTTAAAGAAAATGGCATATCGGAAGCTTTGAAGGCTGGTTTGGCACCAGACATGGCCGTGCCTGATGGCGGTCACGAGCTCCATGCGGCCCGTCAATTGAAACACTCTTCGATAGAGGGGCTGGCTTTCTACCCTTCTTCACGTAAATTTTCTTCTGCGGCGCCATTGCTATCACTGGTTTGAGTCGGTACACTGAAAGGCTCTGAACCGCCGCCAAGCGAGTAAGAACCATCCCACCGCTGAATCATTTGACATTTGCCCACAACACTTTGATAAATGATGAATCCATTAACCGTTTCGATTAAGGCCTCAACGTCATGTCTTCTCGACTTCAGTCCACGATCAACATCGTTATTTTTCTCGGCCTCATGGCCTTCAATAACATTGCGAACAAACTGCCCCTGGGTGGGGTGACGCAAAGAGAGCTTTCAGCGGAGTATCAAATCTTGCTCACCCCGGCGGGTTATGTCTTTGCCATCTGGGGACTGATCTATCTCGGACTCACCGCTTATGTCATTTTACAAGCCCGACCCACGCGCCGTGATGAGCCCTGGCTCCGAGCACTTGACCTGCCCTTTCGGCTCAGTTGTTTCTGCAACGTGCTTTGGTTGACCGCATGGCACTACCGTTACGTCGCCCTCTCGTTGTTCATCATGCTTGGATTGCTGAGCAGTCTTATCCTCGCCTACGTCCGCTTAGATCAATATCGACACCAGCAAAGTGCCTCATCGCAATGGTTCATCTTTCAAACCTTCAGCATTTATCTGGGCTGGGTAAGCCTCGCCACCCTGCTCAATGTGGCCGTACTGCTTTATGTAACAGGCTGGAACGGCGGGCCGCTGACGCCGCAGGTATGGACGGCCATACTTGTTTGCGTGGCCTTTGGCCTGTTTTTATTTCTTGCCATCCCTCGGCAAGATGCAGCAGTGATGGGCGTGTTGGTTTGGGCAAGCGTGGGCATCGGAGTTAAAAACCAGGATGAATCCCTCATTTTCATAACATGTATCGCCATCTGTATCGCAGGCGCCATCACTGCAGGCCGCTTGTCTCGGAAGGCCGCTGTCTCATCCCACCGCACCTTCGAAAAGATTTGAGTGTTCGTTAATGGGTAATGCTGTGTGATTTTTTTAACTTAGGGCTTCACCAACGCGTGTCGAAACATTTTGAAAATCACCCAGGCTTAGTCTGCTGCCCCCAACGGTCGTTTTGAACCAACCGTACCCTACAGCGGAAGCCATTAATTGCGGTGAATCCATCGGGTCCTTCACCTTATCGGCAATGCCAATAAGGCACTGGGAACCCACCGCTCACCTCCTTTTGGGGTGGGCGCACAACTGAACGCAGGAACCAGCTTTGAGCGCGGTATCGGACACATGCGCGCCTTGAAGACCTCCTAAGGCACTGTTTTAAAACAAGAAAATGGTCGCCACGGATTTCTGTATCTTTGGGTTAATGGGCCCTCAATTTGTGTCGAAATCTTCTGTGCCCACTAAAAACCAAGGAGCAGAAGCATGCCCCCATTTCCATTTGTTTATCCTCCAGACAAACCCAAAATCCGAACAAGATCATTACGACCCGTCATGCCGGTTTTCACGCGAACCTAAACCTCGCGTTGACATGAACAACCGCTTGATGAACGGCCATGACTTGGTCGTTTCTTCACCAGCTTACCAGGGTATACCCTTTCGTGGTTGACACCCTCATACTTTAACGAAGCGCAGACCCACTGCTCTGGTTAAAGAAAAATCACATCACCTTTTTTCAAGAAAAAACGTTTCCACGTTTGATGGAGAAGTATGCCCAAATTTTTGTTTCCGTAGACGATTTGTTTTTTCACGAGCAGGCGCTGGCTTGCTTAGCCCTTCATTATTTTAATCACTTCAATCGAAAGGAGTCCCCTCTCAACGAAACTCAATCTTTTTAACGAAAAGGAGTAAAGCCATGTGGGTTTCACATGGTCTTGGGCCACCTCAGGTAAAGGTGTATATTCTCGAGGCCATCCCTACAATTTGGTTCTTTTTTTGGTTTCGTTTTTTTCACGAAGCACAGGAGAGGTGTGCCCGCATTTGGCGCAGCATACCCCCGAGGGTTTTCTACGGTCATCCACCACCAAAGATGTCATGGGCAACAGCATGCGTTCGTATTCCCGTTAGGCCACCGCCCTGGTGCGAAACGTACAGCAAAATCTTTCACCAGAAATTTTGGAAAGATGCTTCCACACCACGTTCATCATCTTTGGCATCACAGTTGTGCCATTCATGCTGTGAAAATCCGGACAGGTTCGAGGAACAAGGGCAATATCATTTTTGCCATACACAACAGTTTTATCCATCTTGTTCTCGCTTTTATAACCTTACCGAGACCAACAGGCATCGATGGGTTTTGGCGCCCCCACCAATACCCGTTTGGCCGCCGATTTGGTTCACAATACGGACCTTCGGCGTTTCCTCATCACAGATTGATTTGTTTGACCCAGACCCAGGGAGGCCATCATGCGCATAGCCTCTAAAGCATTACCGCTTGGGACCCTCAGATATTTAGACAAGGCCAATGCCAAAGTCCGCAAAAATGCCACCAAGATGGGCCAAGGTCAACGGATCACGAAGGCGGCCGATGATGCCAGCGGGCTGGCCATGAGCGAGAAATTACGTTCACGAATTCGTGGATACCAACAAACACAGAAGAACATCCAAGACGGCATGAATTTGTTAGCCACAGCAGAGCAAGGTTTGGGGAGCCTGATCGACAATCAACTGATGCGATTAAAAACGCTGTCGGTGCAAGCAGCCAACGGGGCACTGGAGGACAGCGATCGGCAAGCCATTCAAGCGGAGGTGGAAGAAATTTTGGCGTCTATTACGAAAACATCCGAAACACTTTCTTTTAATGGCAAGCCTCTTTTAGATGACCACCCATCAGATAAAACTATGATACCCGAGTCATTTATTGATATTGTCTTTACTTTTGACACCAGTGGCAGCATGAACGCCGACCTCACTGCTTTGGCCAATAACATTTCCACTTTTACCGACAATTTAAACTCAAACAATGTTAACTGGCGGCTCGCTGCTGGGGGTGCAGCAGGTAATGGACTGCGCTATTCGGATTTCACCTCTGACGTGGCTCAGTTTCAAGCAGACGTTCTAACCTTGGCAGGAGGTGGGACCATTGCGGGACAACGCTACGGGCCACCGCCAAATGATGCGCACCAAGCTTTTGAGTCGGTCACCACCGCTGCCGCCAGCTACCCCTGGCGTGCCAATGCTGCTCGTCGCATCATTCATCTCACGGACGATGATCAAGCGATCAATGGGTTTGTCCCAGCTGAGGTCGCTCAAGGCACCGCGCTAGCGGCAGCCCTGGCGGCCACAGACACCGTGGTGGACATCATGGGCTGTGCACCTAGTGGGGTGCCGGACGCCTATGAAGAATTGGTCACCTTACCAAATGGTACCGGTGGTACTTACCATGCATATGCCACCAACACCGGCGTCTTTTCAGAACCAGCGCTTGTGGCCGCCCTGGGCAATGCTGCGTCTGAAGCCACATTACAAGCGGCTCCCGTTCCTGTGGCCGACATATTTGATTACACGCTCCAAACTGGTGTGGCTGAAGGGGATACATCCATCATCACTGTATTCGATGGGCGCTTATCCAATCTCGGGCTTGAATCTCTGGATGTGTCCACGTTACAGACGGCACAACAAGCCATCTCTTCTGTAGATGGTGCCATCGTGACCGCTGCCGGAGGTCGGGCCAACATGGGCGCGCAATATAACCGACTTGAACACACGCTCCAACACGCCATGAATGAAATGATTCAAGCCACGGCCAGTGAAAGCCGAATTCGCGATCTGGATATCGCTCAAGGGGCTGCCGAACTGGCCAAAGGAAGTATTTTACAAGAAATCGCGCTGAGCCTCATGGCCCAAATCAACCAAAACCGCCAAATAGCACTCAAACTATTGACCTAACCCTGCCCGGCAACTTCTCCTCGGCATCAGCCAAAAACACCAAATGAACCGACATTTTGTTTTAAACTTGCTATACCTTTTGGTGAGGAGCACAAAATGACCTTTCCAAAAATGAATTTATTATGTGCATTGTTAACCCTTTGCATTGCCAGTTGCACCCCCACTTCAGACTCTGGAAGTTCCGAAACTTGCCCCGAAGGGACCACCCGAGTGGGCGATCAATGTAAAGATTTGGATGGCCCAGATGACCCGGCCCCCAATCCCGGCACATCCCCCGACGCATCCGTGCCTTCGCCAAACCCAACTGATACCGATGGCGGAACAACACCCCCGACAGGTAACGTGACATCTCTGCCCTTTTACGCGGACGTTTATTTCGCAGTGTCCGGCTACATGGGTGACGCGGAGGTGCCAGGAAATCTCATTGACACCCCCTGCGAAACGGATAATGGGCATCAGTATTGCCACCGTTTTGACGTCGAACCTGGTCTCGAAGGCTGGACTGGGGTTTGGTGGCAAAATCCCGCCAACAACTGGGGAGACGTCGCGGGTCAAGGATTGCGCATCGAGCCCGGTGCACAACGAGTCACTTTCAAGGCTTGGAGCATCACTGGTGGTGAAGCAGTTGAGTTTTTCTCGGGCTATGCCTCAGACGGTTTTTCCGCAGCCCCCCCTCCCATCACCCTCTCCACCGAACCCGCGACGTATGAAGTCGACATTCATTGCTATGAGTACGATCGCGTCGCTGGCGGTTTTGGATGGTCCTTATCCACAGAGGAGATGTCCTCTGGTACACAAATCTTCATTTCTGATGTAAAATGGACAGACGTTCCCAGTGACAACCCCATCGACTGCGTTGCACTCAATGAAGACCGGCTTTCCCTCGGCGTTTTTTATGACGGCCCCTTCACAGAGGCCTACGCCGTCGATGATGAAACACGTCACCTCTATGTTTACGATGAAACAGTCACCATTGCCAACAGTACGGACGCCTTTGAAGGCGCCACCGCCAACACCATCACCTACAACAATCTCGATTGGTGGGGCTTGGGCGTTCACTGGGATGAAGGCACCGACCTCTCCGACTGGCGTGCACTGCATCTTTCCGTGAACGTGAACCAGCTCAATAACTTTCAAAACATGAAAGCCAGCGTGAGTGATGGGTCGACCACCCACGAATACCGTTTGACTGATTATGGTTTTGTGAATGCCACCGGATGGCAATCCATAGCCTTACCTTTATCTGCCGCGGAGGCCGCCGGTGTTGACCTTTCCGCTGTAACGATTCCTTTTGGTTTGGGAGGTGGTGCCAACGGTGATGATGCTTTTTTCGGTTTGGATGGGGTGTACCTGACCAAAACCTACACCCCCACTGAGCCGCCCCACACGCCTGATGCCGGCGTTTCCGACCCACCCCCAGGCGAATACAATACCGCGACCGATGCAGGGGTCATTGCGGCATCAAGTGATGCAGGCACGTCTGCCACTCGCGTTTTGCTCTTTGAAGACAACTTTGACGGGGATCTGAATGAGACCCCAGACCCCACCAAATGGACCTACGACATTGGTAACGGTGAATGGGGCTGGGGAAATCAACAACTCGAATACAACACCAACCATGCAGACAATGTGTCCATGGACGGTCAAGGTCACTTGCGCATCACTGCGCGTGAAGAAAACCTCGGAACGTGCTGGGATGGCAACGCATGCCAGTACACCTCTGCACGCATCAACACCAAAGGTCTTTTCAGTACCCAATATGGCCGCATCGAGGGGCGCTTTCAAATGCCCTCTGGCAAAGGTTTGTGGCCCGCCTTTTGGATGCTGGGAACTGATATCGACACCGCTGGCTGGCCTGGCTGTGGCGAAATAGATATTTTTGAATATCGTGGCCAAGAGCCCAACAAAACCCAGGGGGCAATTCACGGGCCCGGATACTCCGGCGGAAACGCTTACCATGGTGTCCATGACAATGACACGCCCCTCGATCAAGGCTTTCATGTGTATGCGGTGGACTGGGAGCCCAACCTTATTCAATGGAGCATTGATGATCACGTCTACTTTGCGATTCATTCCAATCAGCTCAACGGCGGGCAGACCTGGGCTTTCGAGCACCCCTTTTTCATAATTCTTAACCTCGCAGTGGGCGGTACCTTCCTGGATAACCCTGACGAAACCACCAGCTTTCCACAAACGCTGCTCGTGGACTATGTTCGGGTTTATGGTTGGGGCGATGACGAACCCACCACCGATTTAAATCCATTTTGCCTAGACGTTTTTCATGAGCCACCTTGTGAGCAAATGTTCTTAGTGGACGATGTCACCCGGCACTATTACATCTACAGCAATACTTACGCGCACAGCAGCAGTCCCGATGCTTACGAAGGCGTTGCAAGCGCAAAGATCACCATCAATGGTGGCAATGGATGGTGGGGTGGTGGCATCCATGCCTCTTCCGCTGTCGATATGTCTGAGTACACCACCATGAAGGTGGCGCTCAAAGCCAGTTCAGGTAATTTTAATAATGTTGAGATTCGAATGGAAGCGGACGGCCAAAGTGCCATCACCGTTAATGCCACCAGCTACGGCTACACCAATGATGGCCAATGGCATCTTTTATCGATACCGTTAGCGGATTTTTCGGGTCTCAACCTAAACCAAATCACCGGCTTGTTTATGATCGGGGGCGGCTCCGAAAGTGCCGGGGCAAACCTTTTGGTGGACGCTGTATCTTTTGAATGATGTCATTTCTCACGAAAGATAAGTTCTTGGAACAACTGTATCGTGCATTTCTGATTGGTCCCCTGTTGCTCTTACAATTGAGTTGCGTGCCAGCCCAGCAAGAAGCCCATCCAGGATACATGACCGTGTCTGTGGAACAGAAGGCCTCCTGGACCAAGAACTTTAACCCTTTGTCAGCGGCCAGTGGCGCACGATGGCCCACCCAAGGCGGCATCTATGAGCCCCTGATGATTTTCAATTCCATGCAAGATACTTGGGTGCCTTGGTTGGGCACCTCATTCCAATGGTCCGAAGACAACATGCAACTGCGTTACACCATCAGGCAAAATGTACGTTGGTCAGACGGTCAAACTTTCTCGGCCGAAGACGTGGTCTTTACGTTTCAACTCTTGAAACAATTCCCTGCACTTGATGCGGGCGGCGTCTGGAAATTCCTCGACACCGTAGTTTCAGAGCACCCACAACAGGTTTCTTTTCGATTTAAAAAGCGATTCGTTCCTGGCCTACGTTTGTTGGCCCATCAGCCTATCGTGCCCAAACATGTTTGGGGTTCCATTGAGAACCCTGTGGCTTTCGCCAACCCCAACCCCGTTGCCACCGGGCCCTTCACACAGGTGGAGCGGTTTGAAAATCAAATTTACACCTTAGGTAAAAACCCGCATTATTGGAATGCAGATAAAATTAACATCGAAGGATTACGTTTCCCTGCTTATCCAGGCAACGAACAGGCCAACCTCGCATTACTCAACGATGAAATCGATTGGGCCGGCAATTTCGTGCCCGCCATTGATCGAATTTTCGTTCAAAAAGACCCCAAACACCATCACTACTGGTTTCCTTTGGTGGGCACCATGGTCTTTCTCTACCTCGACACGGCCCAGCCTCCCTTCAACAACCTTGAAATACGGAAAGCACTGAGCCACGCCATCGATCGCGACCTAATGGTCAAAGTTGCCATGTACAACTACACCAAACCGGCCTACCCCACCGGCTTAACCGAAGCATTGAAATCATGGCGGAATGTCAAAGCGGCTGCATCCATGGACTGGATGAGCCACGACCCACAAAAGGCACGCTCCATGCTGGCCAAGCAAGGCTACGAAAAGGGCCGTGATGGAACACTCCGACACCCTCAACATGGCCCTTTACAGTTAGAGGTGATGGTGGTCTCCGGCTGGTCTGACTGGGTACGTGCCTGCCAGGTCATCGTACAAAACCTTAAAGCCATCGGCATCGATGCGCGGGTGAAAACGTACGAGTTTGGGACATGGTTTGAAAAGATGCAAAAGGGACATTTCCAAGGCGGCGTGGCGTGGTCCACGGAAGGCGATTCCCCCTACAGTTTCTACAAATGGCTCATGTCACCCGAAACAGTGAAACCCAAAGAGGAGCTGGCCACGGCAAACTGGCATCGTTTTGGCACCTCCGAAGTTCTGGCCCCCTTAAAGGTATTAGAAACAGACACAGACCCACAGCGACGCCATGAAGCAGGTTTTCTTCTCCAAGAGCTGTTTGCCAAGAATTTTCCCGCAATTCCCTTGTTCGCCAATCCTGCTTGGGGCGCATTCAACTCCAAACGATTTGAAGGTTTCCCCACAAAAGAACATCCCTACGCCCGTCTGTCTCCCAACGCCCTGCCCGAAGCGTTGTTGGTGCTCACCCAGGTCAAAACAAAAACGAAAAGTGAGCCGTCACCATGAGATATTTACTGAGCCGTTTGGGACTGTACGTGGTGGCAGGGTTCCTTTCGATAACATTTAATTTCTTTTTGCCCCGATTCATGCCGGGCGACCCTGCTGCTGCCTTGTTTGGGCGGTTTCAAGGCCGGCTCAAACCCGAAGCGCTCGATGCCCTGCGCCATGCTTTTGGTTTCAGTGATGCCCCGTTTCTTTCCCAGTACTTCTCCTACTTAAAAGAACTGTTCCAGGGCAATCTCGGCGTGTCGGTGGCTTATTTTCCGGCGCCAGTGAGCGAAGTCATCATGTCGGGTTTGGGCTGGACGATGCTGTTGGCCGGTGTAAGTGTGCTCATCGCTTTTGTCCTGGGGACGTCTTTGGGGGTTTTGCTGGCTTGGCGAAGAGGCAGTGTTTGGGACACCACACTCCCGCCCTTGTTGGCATTACTAGGTGCTTTCCCTTATTTTTGGACCGCCATGGCGTTGCTCTTTTTTCTGGGCTTTCAAATGGGTTGGTTTCCCTTGAGACATGCCCACAGCGCGCACCTGTCGCCCGAATTCTCAGCGAGCTTTGCATGGGATGTTTGGGTGCACTTGGCCCTTCCCGCCTTTACACTGGTGCTCACCGCTCTGGGCGGATGGATGCTCAGCATGCGCAACAATATGATTTCCGTACTCGGGACCGATTATATCACCTTGGCCAGAGCGAAAGGTTTGTCAGAGAAACGGGTCATGTGGGCCTATGCCGCACGAAATGCGTTACTGCCCAATGTAACGGGACTTGGCATGGCGCTGGGCTTCGTGGTGAGTGGTGCCTTGCTCACAGAAATCATTTTCTCTTACCCTGGGGTCGGCTATCTCATGCTCCAGGCCATTCGCGCTCAGGACTATCCGCTGATGCAAGGCTTATTTCTCAACATCACTTTTGCCGTTTTATTGGCTAACTTTTTGGTGGACATCGCTTACCAATTCCTAGATCCCCGAACGAGGTCCGACGGATGAATTGGCTCAAACAACTCACCATCAACCGCAAGTCGCGTTTCGGCCTTTTTTGCTTAGCAGCAATGGTCTTGATTGCACTGTTTGGACCGCTTTTGGTCCACGACCCGCTGGCTTATATCGCAAAACCACATGAACCGCCCTCCACAGACCATTGGTTCGGTACCACAGGTCAAGGCCAAGACGTCTTGGCGCAAACTGTGGTGGGTGCGGGGCCCACGCTGTGGGTGGCCTTTATCGTGAGCTTGATTTCAACCCTTATCGGGGCTGGGCTCGGACTTCTCTCTGGATTCGCCAGAGGACGTACGGATGACCTCATCAATTTACTCATCAATATTTTCTTGGTGGTCCCCGGACTCCCGTTGGCGGTGGTCATCGCCGCTTACCTACCGGCCGGCCCGATCACCATTGCCGCTGTCTTGATCCTCACGGGCTGGGCCTGGACCGCCCGGGTCATTCGTGCCCAAACCTACACCATTAGCGAAAAGGATTTTGTTCTGGCCGCCAAAGTGGTGGGCGAACCTTCCTGGCGTATTTTGTGGATTGAAATTTTACCCAATATGGGTTCCCTGCTCACCTCGTGTTTTATCGGTAACACCGTCTATGCCATTGGAGCCCAAGTGGGGCTCGAGTTTTTGGGTTTAGGCGATATCAGTACCGTCACCTGGGGGACCAATCTTTACTGGGCCACCAATGACTCCGCGCTGCTCATTGGTTCGTGGTGGACATTTGTTCCCACGGGGCTCAGTGTAGCGCTGACCGGCTTCGCCCTAACCCTTCTCACTTTTGGCGTAGACGAAATCACCAACCCTGGCCTCGCAGCCGAAAGTCGTTGGCGACGCTATCTCCAAACCAAAGGCATCACACCATCCACCCATACCCCGGTGGTCCGATCATGAATCCATTGTTAAAAGTCGAAAACTTAAGCGTCTGCTATGTGAACGAAGACGAAATCAAAACAGCCGTAGACCAAGTCTCATTCGAAATCCGGCCCGGCGAAATCGTGGGGTTCGTGGGCGAATCGGGGTGTGGTAAATCCTCTCTCATGAAGGCCATCATGCGGATCCTCCCCGCACCTGGTTTCATTGCTGGCGGTCACGTTTATTTTAATGGCGAAGACATACTCGCTTACTCTGCCGCACAAATGAGCGCTTTGCGATGGCGTGAAGCATCTATGGTATTTCAAAGTGCGATGAATTCCTTGAATCCGGTCATGCGAATCAGTGATCAGTTCCATGACACCATGATCGCCCATGGAGAAACCAACGGTCTTGAACGCAAACAAAAGATTGAACGGTTATTATCCATGGTCGGCCTTCAAGAGCGCTGGCGCCACGCCTACCCTCACGAACTTTCCGGGGGAATGCGGCAACGGGTTGGCATTGCACTGGCCTTGGTCTTCGAGCCCCAACTGGTGGTCATGGACGAACCCACCACCGCCTTGGACGTCATTGTTCAATCCGAAATATTAACCCAAATCAAGCAACTCCAACGAGATTTGGGGTTTGCTATTTGCTTTGTTTCACATGACTTACCGGTGGTATCCCAACTGTGCGACCGCGTGAATGTGTTCTATGAAGGGCACCTGGTAGAAGAAGCGACGGTTGAAGATTTAATTCGCTCCCCCCAACATGCACACACGCAAGACTTGCTGCGTTCTTCCACAATGCAACCGGCCAGAGGCCGATGAACATTTAAGGCCCAGCGTCGGGTTCGGGCAAGTCCGTCTCTGCCGTTTCACCTACGAAAAAGTAGGCATCATCTACCAAAAGTTCCTCCCCAGCAGCAATCGCTAGGGTTCCACTGCTCAAGATCAGCGGTGAGCGCACCAATGTTGGATTCAGCCCCAAATTTTCAAAATGCGCCATGGGCAAAACCACACGGTGCCATTGACCATCGTTCACAAACCCATAGTCAGATGCCGGGAGGAAAAAGGCGGTTTCTTGCTCATCAATGATGTTGTTCATGCCGATTTGGATATCCGAGACACTGGCGCTGGACGTTTTAAAACTGATGGCCAGATGGGACCACGATGACAAATCTCTTTCATCATCCCAATGCACCCCGCAGCCAAACCAACCCAGGTCCCCCATCATGAAATGGTCGGCATAGGTTCCTTCAATACGGTCTTCGTCAGTGGTCTGGGTAAAAGTCGAAATGCGACTCTCGTCCGGCATGACTTGGTCATAGATATAGTAGAAGATGTCGGCTTCGTTAATGGCAATGACGTCTGAAGAATCTCCCTCGTAAAAGACCCCAACATTAAGTCTTGGCGTGCCAACTTGGTACGGCACTTCTCCAGCTAAAAAGTTTCCTCCAGGAACGCTGCTTTGGGAAAAGTCTTCCTGACTTTCGTAATAGTGTGGACCAGGGTCTGGTCTGCAGGCCCAAAGTAATGCCAATGAAAGATAGAGGCCTATTCGCATCATGGCACTTCCTCCGCGTTGGGTTCGAGTTCGTAGCCTGCAGGCAACTCCCCACCCAATTCCGAGAGATTTTGCGCAGCCAAAGGCGCAAGGAAAAATGATGTTTCACCGTCAGCCAAATAAGAAACACTGCCAGGAAAATCGGTCAATACCGCCTGAAATCCACGGATGGCCATCTGTTTGATTCGGTCCAAATCATCTGGTTCACATTCTTCCTTTTGATAAATGGATTTAAGATTGAGGGCGGCATAGAATTGGTGCTCCCCGGTGGGTTCAAATACGAGCAAAGAGGCCCACCCAAAAAAAGCCACCGTTCGGGAAGACGCTTCGAGGTCCCACTTGTTGGTGTTGTTGGGCTGGATTTGGGAAAACGGGTTTTGTGGATTATCTAACACCGAATCGGAGGGATGAACGCCTTCTGAATCGTCCACAGGGGTGTACAATTGCAACTCCGAAAGGTCGTGCCCGTAGAAGTACTCAGCGGGCCCTGGTGCTTCACAAGCACCACCCCACAACAGCATTGCAAACAGCGCCATCATGACTCTCATAAACCCAGCTCCCAGAAAGTTTGGATTTCATATTCTTCGTTCACCGAGCGAAGCGCATTAAACTTAGGAGAATATGCATCAAAGGTTCGCCCGTAGGCAGAAATACCAATTCTCGATGTGGTGTCACCAAATTCTTCCACCGGCAACTCGTACGAGCCAGAAAGGAACCCCTGAAAAGGAAATGTAAGATTGTAATCACGGTAATAATCGAAGGGCCCCCAGTCGTTGAATTTCACCCAGGCTTGGGCTCGAAACTTCCCATAAATGGCTTCGATATCTGCACCATACCGGAAGATTAAACGGTCATCGAAACCACTGGTCTGATTTTCCCCAACGTAGATATTACAAATGGTCTTCAGCGCCCCGTTGTTACTGATCGCCCCGACACCGAGGTCCCACACGTCTTGCGCAGGGGGCGATGCATGAAAACGGTTCAGACTTCCATCGGCCGCAAACCCGATGGTGGCATCACGTGTCGTGGGCTGATGACGGTATATGGCCCTGACGTGATAGGCCAAATGGGCGTCTTCTTTGAGGGGATTGTCCCACATCCACATCCAACTCCCTGGCGTAGGGTCAAAAGAAAATAAAAGTTCTGCAGCTAACATTTCTCGGTTATCTAGGACTAAAAAGGGGCTGTTCAGCCGGTCCCTCGGCGTAATGTCAGGATAAAAAACATTGGTGGCCGCACTGTACAAGCCCTCGATTGTGGGCAGCGGTGCCTCTAGGGGTTTTTGATACAAGACTTGCGGCGCCAACTCAAAAAAACCAAATCGCCATGCAGCGCCCGCCAGAGCATGATAGTTGTTTCCTGAAGCGGGTTCTTTGAGTTGCCATCCCGTGATGTTAATTCTTTGATCAATACCGGCATCAGCCACGAGCCCTTTGTAGCCGCCCTGTGCATGCATGCTGACGGGGCCTTCCTTATATTCCAATCGCAGCTTCGTCCCCAAAGTGTCCAGCCAATAAATTTTGTCTTCCAAGATGAGGTAGCCGGAATCCAAATACCCCCGCCCACCGGTGGGTCGCGCCGAAATATAGTCCCAACCGAGTTTGTCCGAGCCCGACCAAAGGCCGCCCCATTCAATGTTCAACGGGCCCATGTGCGAGTAGACATTGAGCGCCGTTCGTCGGGTACGCGGCTCGGCAACGGCACGGGTCTGCGCCCCGGATGCCATCTGCGCCACGTCTTCACGATGCAGCACGGCAACGTCGACAGCCCCCAGGCTTCGAAAATATTTGGCCATAACCATCGGATTGGCGCCCCAGAAAACTTGAGGCCCTGCTGCAATGGACAAGCCTTCAAGTGCTTGCTTGCCCTCAATTTCAATACCGATGGGAACATCCACGTTGTAAATATCGATATTGGGCCCATAAAATGCTTCAGGGTAAAAACCAAAAAGGTCACCCTCGTAACCCCAATGAAAATGTCCCGTTCGAAAATAACCGGTGGTTTGTCCCCAGGGCGTTTCCCATTCGAACTCAGCATTATAAAGTTTGATTTGCTCTCCACCTTGAATACTTCTGGTGGTGCCGTCAGCCAACTGCAATTCGAGGGCCTGCGCCCGGTTTTCATAGAACAGTTCGTCAATACGGTTCTGAGCCACATTGCCGATCACATTCAAGGTGGCATTGGCACGAAGTTTTTTCGACGGCTGCACGGTGAAGGTGCTGTAGAGCGATTGCATGTGGTCTAAGCTGGTAATATTGGAGGTATCAGAAGGCGCATCGGTTCGGTTCGAGCCATGGACCGACATGAGAAAACGCACATCGGAGAGATAAGCCTTGGAAAGCTCCTTAGCTTTAGCGTCAGCACGGTACGCCATACTCAGAGGTGTCAACAGAGTGGGATTGATGGCCGCGAAATGTGTCTCGATTTTATCTGGGGTCGCATCCATATCGTACGGATTGAGCGCAAAGGCTTTTTGGAGTGCAAAATAGGCTTCGCGTGGTTGAACGTCAAAAGTACCATCGTCATTATTGGCGGTTTTCCCGTTGATGCCAAACCACTCCTCGTTCATGTTGTTGCCATCTGGCATCCAATCTTCGGGATACCCGCCATTAGACCAGGATGCCGTGGTATCGTGGACCGATAGGTTCTCTTCTTGTTTGTATTTCCACCATCCATCGGACCACTGAAAAATAAATCCACCAACCGCCACACCACTTTTGCCGTGGGGGTAAGTGTGTTCATAAATTTCTTGCCACTGTCCCAACAGATATTTTGCCTGGGTTGCCCCATCTTCACGCATGGCTTTCGCGTCATATGCGTCCGCGCCGAACTCAGTATAAACGAACGGCACACCCAGCTCATCGCGAACCCTGTCGAAGAGGTCTCGGGACGAAATCCCCCGGTACACATTGGAGCCAAAGACGTCCATGTGAACACAATGTTTTTTGACGAGGTCAAGGTACTGTAGATCGCCATTGGCAATAGCCAGCAAAGTATCACCATCAATGGATTTAATCGCGCTTAAGATTTCACCCATCATGCTGTAGAGATGAACCGCCCTGGCCCGATGCTGCTCGTCTTTGGGTAAATTTTCGATCTCGAAAGATTGCCATTCCAATCCGTAATTGTTTTCATTCCCCAAAAGCCACATCATCACCCCGGGCACGTCCTTATACATTTCGGCATACTTGAGAACGTCCGCCTTGATGGTGGCTCTTGTTTTCTCGTCCGCGTAGTTTATCCGTGGTACCCATGCACCATCGATCAAAAAGCCGTAGCGACCCACCGTGTGGTTCACCATGGTATAAATGCCAAACTTTTCGTAAATATAAGTTACCCATTCAGGGGGGATGCCCACATATTGCCGGATGGCGTTCACCCCCATGGCACGCAACAGCGCCATCTCCTTATCGAGCACTTTTTGGATAAAAGGTTTCGGCTTGGCCCAAAAATCGTATGAATAATTCTGACCGATGGGGACATATCCCCAGTTCATGCCACGAATGAGGGTGGGCTCTTCATCGATGCTCACGTAAAAGCCTTGCTCGTCTTGGTGAACCGCAATACGTGGACCCGCTTGTGCTGAAGCGTCCATTGGCCCCGCAAACAAACCAAACATGAAAACGAAATGCATATAAGAACGCACAAAAGAACGCATAATCCAAGCTACCATTCCCTGAAAACCTTGTCAGTTGGTTTCAGTTAAAATCCGTTATTGGAATACACGTCGCGCAGCCATTTTCCGCTGTTCTTGATGGTACGTTTTTGGGTGTCGTAATCTACCCGAACCACACCAAACCGTTTTGTATAGCCAAAAGCCCATTCAAAATTATCCATCAAGGACCAGGCAAAATAACCATCAAGAGGTACTCCAGAGGCGATGGCCCGGTGCAGCTGCGCCAAATGGGATTCGAAATATTGCTGCCGGTGCGCGTCGCGAATGGTGCCATCAGGTTCGATCTGATCGGGAAAGGCTGCCCCATTTTCTGTAATATAAACAGAAGCGGGTGCGTAGTCTTGATGAACCCGCATCATTAAATCGTACAGGCCTTCGGGGTACACCTCCCAACCCATATCCGTGAGTTCGGCCTTTGGCGGGTCATGAAGTGTCCGTTTTTCGTTTTCAGATTCAGGAATGGAATGATCTCGAATAATCGCGCGGCTGTAGTAATTAATGCCCAAAAAATCGGTTGGGGTGGCGATGGTTTTGAGGTCACCGTCTAGAACATAATCTAAAGTGGGTTCACTGATTTGTCCCAAACGATGACGCTCCTCGATAACATCTTGAGGGTAACTGCCTTTATAAAGGGGATCCATGAACCACCGATTAAAGGTGCCATCAAAAAATCGAGTGGCTTTTTCGTCGGCAGTACTGGGTGATGCACTGTAAGCGGGACACAGATTCAGTGTAATGCCCACTTTGGCATCTGGGACGTGGCCGCGAATAATTTCGGTGGCGGTACCATGAGACAACAACAAGTGATGCGCTGCTTTCATGGCCTGGTACACATCCTGTACGCCAGGCGCATGTTCTCCGTTTTCGTATCCCAAGACACTGGCACACCAGGGTTCGTTGTGTGTGATCCACATGTTCACACGGTCCCCTAACCCTTTGACCACGTGTTCGGTGTAGTCATTAAACGCATCGACGATGAATCGCTCCGGCCAACCGCCACGCTCTTGGAGTATTTGGGGAAGGTCCCAGTGATACAGGGTCACACAGGGCTCAATGCCGCGTTCGAGCAAACCATCGACCAAGCGGTCATAAAAAGCCAATCCTTCGGCGTTCAATGGACCTGTCCCAGTGGGCACAACACGAGGCCATGCCACTGAGAATCGGTAAGCTTGCGCATTCAGATTTTTGATGACGTCAAGATCTGACGCCCAACGGTGGTAGTGGTCACAGGCGATTCGGCCATCGCTCTTGTCCTCTATTTTACCATCCGTCTCACAAAATCGGTCCCAAATCGAGGGTTGACGACCATCTAGGTCATGGGCACCCTCGATTTGATAAGAAGAGGTGGCATGGCCCCAAAGAAAATCTGCCGGAAATTCATGTTTCATTACGCTGTCCTTTTATTCATGAGTGGGTAGCTGAGGCAACGCGCTTAACAGCTTTTGGGTATAGGGATGTTCAGGTGCATTCAAGATTTTATCTGTTTCGCCCCTTTCTACAATGCGACCTTCGTTAATCACGCAAATGGTATCGCAGAGGTACCGTGCACTCGCCAAGTCGTGCGTGATCAACAACATGCTCAACTGTTGTGCCTCTTTCAGCTCGTTCAACAAACGAAGGACACCCGCACGAATCGATACATCGAGCATGGAAGTGGGCTCATCGGCCACCACCACCCGAGGCGCCACAGCAAGGGCTCTGGCAATGGCCACCCTTTGTCGTTGTCCCCCCGACAACGCAAACGGTTTTTTGGACAAGTAGGCTTCGGCAGGCGCCAAGCCAACCCGCTCCAACAGCGCTTTGAGTGCTGGTTGGAGTTCGTTTTTCTTGACCAAATCATGGCGCAACAATGCTCTCCTCAGGTGGTACGCCACGGTATGTACTTGGTTCAGAGAAGCAAAAGGATCTTGGAAAATCATTTGCACGTGCTTTCGGTAGTCGAGCTCTTGCACTGATGAGAGTTTCTTCGGCAATGGTTCGCCATTGAAGCGAATGGTCCCTTCATCAGGGGTCAGCAATTGCATCATGACCCGCGCCAATGTTGATTTGCCGCTGCCTGATGCGCCCACCAAGCCCACACATTTTCCCGCAAACAGCGCCAAAGAAACATTCCTGAGCGCTGTCACCTCACCATTGCGACGATCTTTAAACGTCTTGGTGATTCCATCGAGTTCAAGTACCGGGGATTGAACAGCTGCCATGGTCTCGCTTTCGGGCCTCTGTGCGCATCAAACCTTCACGAAAAGAGTACTTTGGGCCCTGAGATAAAGTTGGCAAAAATTGCTGCTGCGCGCAACCGAAAGCCTCATTCCTCATGGATTGGATAACGCGCATTCCTTGATAAGCCCACATTCAACCGGCTCAGCGCCTAAAATACAGCGTATGGCCACTGAAGCTGGTCAACGCCTGTTGGGTCATTTATACTTTAGAGCGGCTGAAAATGGGCCTGATGGCGCCAACCGGAGAGACGATCATGGAAGATATTTTTGATGGACTACAAACCCCTGAACGTGTGGCCATGCTCGAAAGTGCCGAACAAAAGAGTTTTAGTGATGGGCAAACCATCGTGGCTGAAAACACCCGCAACTCCGATATTTTCGCTATTCTTGAGGGTGAAGTGCGCGTGATGGTGGGTTCAGGTGACGCGGCCACCGAAGTAGCGCGGCTCAGTGAGGGCGCCATATTCGGTGAAATGTCTTTTTTGACCCACGCCATGGCCAGTGCCAGCATTATCGCCGATGGCAAAGTAGAACTTCTCTGCGTGAGTCATCACAACATTAAAGCGATGGTCGACAACGACCCCGGATTTTCCGGCCGGTTTTACCGTTCGTTGGCGTGTACGTTGGCTGAGCGACTTCACCGAGCCAATCAACGTCGATAAGTCCATGCGAGACTTCTATAAGTAAAACTGCAGCACCTGGTGGCTTGTCGCTCTGACGAGCCTAAACCCCTGGGTTAGGTGTAGCAATCGCCATCGAACCAACGAGGCACCCCTTGCTGCAGCACGCACTCCTGCAAGGTGTTGGGGTAAGGGGTGTCTTCACCGCACAGTTTTGTCTCTCCCGGCTCACAGGCCACACACTCTTCAGGGATGCAAGTGCCCCACACGTAAGTGCCCGTCTCGTAGTCATAGTGATCGTCGCAGTATTCGTGCCCCACCACATTGTCATAAAGACAAGGACGAGCGGTTTGGTTTAACGCTCCCGCACACGCTTCTTCGCAGGGGGTCCAGATTTCAAGAGTCACATCTTCGGCCACTTCCGCGTAAGTGCAACGCCGAAAACCCGGAAGCCCCCCGAGGGTGGTACAAGCTTCCGCGGTAGCAATGTCACGATCGCACTCTGTATAAGTACTCACGTCAAAATAGGGATAGGCCAACGCTTCCTCACAAATGGCGGCAACAACCGTGACACCGGCATCATTCCCACCCCCAAACGCATGGTTTCCAGCGTCAGCAGGGGCCGAACTATTTGACACTCCAGCATCCACAGAAGAAGCGTTTCCGTCGTGACCTGCATCATTGGGGGCCGAAACCTCAGGCATTCCCGCGTCGTTCATGGGTGTGCCACTCTCGGCGGACCAACCGCTGTCTTGGATCGCAGGTTCTGTGCCACTGTCGAGGAAAGACATTCCGGCATCCATGGCCACGCCGGCATCGGTACTCGCCACTGGAGGGGTGCCATTTTCCCATTGGCAAAAATTCACCAACAAACCCGCCTCACAATAACCGGTTCCCGATACGGGGCAACAGTTGGTGCATGGCCCGGGCGTATCACAAAGTTCTTCACACACCCCAGACAGGAAACCACACATCAAACCTTCTTCGCATGCGGGTCCTGGCGTCAGCAAGCTGCCACACATTTCTCCCCAGCCCACCGTTTCGGTTGGGCCCGCGTCAGCATCACCGCCACCTAGAAAATCCGCCCAACCATCGCTGTTGCCATCACCCGTCCCATCGCCCGTGCCTTCGCCCGTGCCGTCACCCGTACCATCACTGCTGCCAGGGCCGGCATCATAGGGCGGCGGCACCACACAAATGTTAGAGGCGTTGCACAATAAACCGGGCAAGCAATTGCCATTGTCAAAACACGCTTCCCCTTCTCCCCCTTGGGGTTCGGCCTGGGTTTCTTCTTCAGACTCTTCGGTGACTTCGGGCTCTACGTCCTGGGGCTCAGGGCAACCCAACCAACACAACATCATCAACAAACTTAAGATACGCATTTCTAACCCTCTGTTTACAAAAAATTGAACAACTGCCCTTCTGTCACGCCTCAATAATAGGGGCAAGGGGGCATCTAGATGGATCTGCCAGTGGAGGCCCTAAATTTCGTCGAGAAAGACCACCTCATCAAAATCACTTTTCTGAAATGGGACTTGGAACACTTCTTTGCGCTCAAAATGTTCAGCATAAGGACTCTGATGCAAATCGAACCTCGTGGGGTAATAGTTTTTTGCAATCAATGTCTGGGCCGCCCGCTGGGCCAAATGGGTGATTCCAGCCAAATCAGCGCGCACGGAGGGCGTTTTGCAAGAGGCGATGATGGCATCTACTTTTGCTTCGTCGTATGCTGATGGTTGAATCTGTAATCTTTCATCCTGTGCGCCCGGTGTGGGGCGCCCTCCCCGCCACAGTGACACCTCGCCGACTCGCGCGAAAGGATCAACCGGCTCACCGTTGAGCCAAGTGTTGAAGTGCACATGGGGGACACCAAAGGGAAACGTCACCAAAGCGTCAACGCCGCTGTAGCCTGAGATGGCTATAGGCTCCCCGCGCTGCACTTCTTGTCCTTCGTGAACAAGTGCACGCGCCAAATGAGCGCAATTGGTCATTAATCCCGCTCCGTGGTCCATAAAAATTTTAAGCCCCCCACGATTGAACTCACTGTTCACACGCACCACCACGCCAGCAGCTGGAGCCACCACCACCGTTCCAATGGGAATCGCAAAATCAGTGCCGTTATGGCTGTCATAGGTGAGGTCCCTGCCCCTAAAGTCATCCAGCTGGGTCTTTCGGGTAGACCACCCATCGTGAATGGGGGTCTGGGTCCGATTAAACAAATTCGTGATGATGATTTTTCGCGGTAAATGGGGCTTGCCCAACCAAAGTTTGGGGCTCATTCGCGGATATAGCTGCTTTAATGCGGAGCTGTCCCACTTTGTGGGTGGGACATCTTCGGCGCCGCGCAGCGCAATCAGGGTTTGTTCCCATCGCTTCCGCCAGGGGCGAAGGCCCATGGCCTCAACGATTCCTGGTTTCGCATGCGTCATCTTTGCCATTGAGATACCTTAGGTTGAGCTGGTGGCGTCTTCACCTTCGTGCATCCATCGTGACAGCAACGGGGACAAGGCCAAACATATCAATGCCGAAACGATGGCTGTGACGCCGATGGTCCCAAACACCCCGCCGTACACATTCACCGTTTCGATGGGAGCTGGAATGACTTGGCCGCCATCGCCTCCGTGAGATACCCCGGTGAGCGCCGCGATCATGCTGGCCAGATAGTTCGAAAACGCCGTGGCCAAGAACCAAGCCCCCATGACCGTGCTCACAATGCGAACCGGCGAAAGCTTGGTCACCATGGAAAGCCCCACCGGTGAAATACAAAGCTCGCCCGTGGTGTGAAGCAAATAACCCAATAGAAGCCAACTCAGCCCCACCATACCTCGCGCATCAGCGTTTTGAGCGCCAATCCAAAGCGCGCCAAAGCCCAAGCCCAACTGCAACAAGCCCAAAGAGAATTTCACCGGTGTACTGGGCTCTATCCCTCGAACGCCCAAAAACCCCCACAACGCGGTGAACAGCAAACCAAAAATCAAAATGAAGATGGGGTTGGCTGCCTGAAACTCAGAAGCGGGAACCACAGCCCCACTGATGCCCATGCCCACATCGTCTTCACTCACCACCCAATCCACGGGGGCTTTACCGGCCTTCTCCACCACTGTCATGGTAACCAGTTGGTCACCGTTGGTTCGGCCGAATTGCTCTTGCCCCAGTTGGATGGGAATTGTTTTGCCTACATCTTCGGCAGTAATGACTTTGTCTTCAAAAACCCGGTCCACATTGCGGTCGGTAAAGTTATTCACAGAGCTGCCCGCTTGCTCAAAAAAGGCCCAGAACAACATGGAAAAGAACATGAGGATCAACACCACAAACATTCGTTCTCGCTCAATTTTTTCGGATTTCAATGCTTCGACAATCAAAAATAAGAAGGCCACGCCACCAAAGATGGTCAGAATCCAACCCGCCAACTCATTGCGGCCCACCAAGAGCGCCAAAAAAGGAACGGCAATGGCCGTGCCTACGTACACGGCCCAGTCTTTGCGTAAGACGCCCCCCAATTTATCGGTGAGTGCCTTGGCATCAGGAGGTGCTCCTGCCTCTTCAGGTAAGCCGCCGCGGCCCAGAGCAATGTACGCAATCACCCCTGCCACCGCCAAAGCCAGACCCAGGAAGATGCGAACGCCCAGCTGCAACAAGCTGTCTTGAAAGAACGGCATGGCAATGGCCGTTGCCAGGGCCCCACCTAAAATGAGCATTTGGGTCAACCACACGGGTGCAATAAAAACAGCCAAGCCCACCAGCATGCCCGCGGTGGCTAAGCCGAAGCCGTAATGCCAACCATAGGTCTCGCCCACATAACCGCAAATCACGGGTGACATGGCTGCGCCGAGGTTAATGCCCATATAGAAAATGGTAAATCCAGCATCTCTTTTGGGGCTGCCATCGGGGTAAAGTGAGCCAACGATGGTGGAAATATTCGGTTTGAAAAAACCATTCCCCACAATGAGTAACGCCAGGGCCACAAAGAAGGTGGTCTCGTTTTCGAGGGTCATGAGCAAGTGACCTCCGGCCATTAACAGACCGCCTAACACCACCGCCCGGCGCGCGCCCAAAAGACGATCCGCCAACATGCCGCCAATATAAGGCGTGGCGTACACCAAAGCCGTATAGGCGCCGTAAACCGCATAAGCCTCTTTATCGCCGTAGCCCAAAAAGCCCTTGATCATGTAGAACACCAACAGTGCCCGCATGCCGTAGTACGAAAAGCGCTCCCACATTTCCGCGAAAAAGAGGGTAAACAATCCAGTGGGATGGCCAAAAAGCGTGTTGGGGGATTGGGCTTGTGCTTGGGCTTGCATGGGAAACTCCTGCCGATGATTTGTACACAACTGCCTATCGGACGGGTCCATTAATTCAAGCTGGTCAGAATGCATTAAAGCGCTGGGTAGAGGTGTTTGCTGCCCCGCATCTAAATCTCTGTGAAAGTGGCTGGATTTATTGATATGTAGTCACTCAACCTTCTAAACAGCTCCGAAAGGCGCCTTGGTGATCAACTCTCTCCCTCTGAATATCGAATCCAATCCCAAGGATATTCTCGATTGGTATCGGTCTTTGAACCTGAAGGCGGTAGGAACCTTTCAAAGCTTAGGCACAGCTTGGCCCCAAAGCCACATCGAACAAGTCCTGACCTCACAGCAACGCGGCACCGTTGTAGATGTGCGCAGTGAGGCAGAGTTCGCCCTGGACCATCTGCCAGGTGCCCACAATTTGCCCATTCTCAACAACTTGGAACGGCATGTGGTGGGCACACTTTATAAACATGCCTCCCACCAAGACGCGCGCGATTGCGCCTGGGCATTCTACGAGCACAAACAAAAGGATTTCATTCAAAAAGCCAAAAACCTCAAAGGCCCGTTGCACATCATGTGCTGGCGCGGTGGCGGCCGATCGCGGGTGGCCACCCAAGTGCTTCGCCGCCTGGGCTGTGAAGCCATTCAAATCCAGGGCGGACATAAACGCTACCGTAAACACGTCCGCACCCAACTGGAAACCGTGACGGGTCACCTCCCCTTGCTGGTCTTGGCCGGATTAACCGGCAGCGGCAAAACTGACATTCTACGACGATTAACCGCACTACCACACATCGATTTAGAGCAGGCCGCGCAGCATTGTGGTTCTGTGTTTGGCGCCATCCCCTATTTGAACACCCAAAGCAAAGGTAAAACGTCACAAGCGGCTTTTGAGAACCGTCTGTTTCATCAAATGGTCTCCATACCTCAAAACGCGTCACCCATTCTCATTGAAGACGAGGCCGTACGCATCGGTTTTACACGCCTTCCCAATCCACTGTATCGCAACATGAGGAATGCCAATCGGATATGGATTGAAATGCCACTTCAATCTCGCATTCAAAATATTCGCCATGACTATTTCTCATCGCCAAAGATCGATCCCGTTATAAAACAAATGCGTTTTGCGGTGATGAAGCTTGAAAAATATATTTCAGTCAGCAATCGCCGACAGCTCATCAGCTGGCTGGAGGCCGGTCGTTTTAACGATTTTATTGAATACCTGTTGGTCAAGTATTACGACCCCCGTTACCGCAAAAATCCACCCCACGTGATCAAACGTGTTCAAGCGAAAAATGTCGCGGAGGCAGCGGAGCAAATCGAGACAGCGGTTAAACATTACGTTTGTCAGCTGCGACCCGCTCAGTGAAAAGTGGCCTCAATCTCCTCTTCGGTGACTTCGCCATCGACGATGATCAGTTCTGGCCCAGGCCCCAGCAACGTGTGCGATGGCAATCCTATCGCCAAAGGTCCAGTTCCGCCCTCAGCAATGGTTCCAGCCTTACCCAGCCGTTTTACTGAACGATGTAGCGGTAGATCTGGCTTCGGTGCATGTCATCAAGCTCCAAAACCTTTTCGGGCTCCCAACCGGGCAACCGAAAGGTATTAGAAATGATCACAGAGCCGGGCTGGAGTTCTTGTTTAAGCTGCTGAGCCAAATGGGTCATGGCGCCAGGAAATAAATAACAAACGATCATCTGTGCATCGCCCAATTCCCGGTGACGAAAATCCGCCCGTCGAAAAGTTACATTTGAGTTTCGGCTCACGAACAACCAAAGACGTGAAATACACCAAGGGACCACCGCCATCTCATACCCGATCACCGGAACCGAATTGAACTTATGAGATACAGCCAGGGCCAACTGTCCCCAGCCCGAACCTAACTCATACACCGGCCCGTTAATCGACTCAGGCATGAGGCTCAACATCGCTTTTTGGGCTTTCCGAGAGGACGGCATGGGGGAAATCCCACTTCGGAGGGTATCCACCAAAATCAACCCCACAATCAGCAATCCTGCAAAAAAAACACTAATTTCCCAAATCGCCATCGTTTTAATTCTACCTGTTGACCTGCAACATAAGTGACATTCTCCTCTTCCTATGCTCCCATGACCTGTCAGCGCAAGTAATTGGCAAACAACCGGCCCTTAAAGGACGCCATGTGAACGAACGTAGCATTTCATCTCTGACCCAAATCTGGCACGTGGCGGTACACGAAATTCTGACACTGTTGCGATCACGGCGTGTACTGGCGGTTTTAATTCTGTACCTCATCTTCGCCGTCCTGGGCAGTTTGGGTTATGTGGCGGCCCTGGAACAAATCGAACAACAAATGCGAGAGGTCTTGCTCGCAGGTGGCACGCCGCCCGACCAAGTTTCTACGACAACTTCTATTTTAGGCAGTGATGCTTACAAAAAGATTCTGGCCTTTTTTGTGGGCGCAAAGCCCGATCAATTGGCGTCTGTTTTCCTCGAATCGCCTTTTGTGCCTGTCATTTTGGGGGCATCATTAATGCTGTTGCCCTATTTGGTGTTGTTGTTGGGCTATGACTTGGTGATCACCGAAGTGGAGAGCCGAAGCATCTGTTACGTGGCGTTGCGCATTTCTCGAAGCACCTTAATACTGGGCAAGTACTTGGCGCATGCCCTCATCTTCTGTGGTCTCACTGCTGTTTGCTCAATCATGCTTTTGCTCTTGGCCATGCGCCTGTCTGGCGTCACCGACCAAATCACCACTGCCACTGGCCTCCTCCGCGTCTGGGTTTCCCTCATCCCCTACGGCTTGTGCTACCTGGGCATGATCGTTCTGTCCTCCACCTTGGTAGAAAAACGTCGTTCCGCCCTGACCTTTGCCGTTGTGGTACTCTTTGTTTTTCAGCTCATGGCCTGGGCCCATCACCTCCCCAATGAAGGGGTCTGGCAATGGCTGCAGTATCTCCGATGGCTTAGTCCATCCACCTATACCGATGGTCTGTGGTTGGCTGGCGTGGTGGAACCCCTCATTCACGTGGGCGCGCTCACTGCCTTCGCCTTGTTATTTACAGTGGCAGCCATATTTCGACTGAATCGACGTGACCTATGAGCAATGCCGTTGAAATCAAATCCCTGCGCAAGACGTACGGCAAAGTGGTGGCCTTGGACAATCTGTCCTTGGACATTCCGCAAAAGGCGGTATTCGGTCTTCTAGGGCCCAATGGCGCAGGAAAAAGCACCACCTTCGGTCTCATGGCCGGGTGGCTCAAACCCACCAAAGGCGAAGTCCAAGTGCTGGGGTTGCCCAGTCATCAACTGGCCAAGCTTCGGGGGGCCGTTTCAGCCCTTCCCCAAGATTCAGACTTCCCTCCAGCGCTCGCGGTGGAAAGCCAACTACGCTTCTTTAGCCGCCTCATGGGCATGAGTCCCAAAGAGTCCCGCCTCGAAGCCAGTCGTGTGCTGGAACAAGTGGGTCTGGCCAACTCAGGTAAAGCCAAGAGTGCACATCTTTCCCATGGCATGCTTAAACGTATTGGCATTGCCCAGGCGCTTTTGGGCAATCCACAATTGGTTTTACTGGATGAACCAACGGCCGGACTCGACCCTGCCAGTGCCCGTCAAGTGAAAGACATCATCGTTCAGCTGGGTCAAAACGCAACGGTCGTGGTGTCCAGTCACAACTTGGTGGACATCCAAGAAGTGTGTACCCACGGTGCCATTTTAGACCACGGCAAACTCACCGCATCGGGCACCATTGACGAGCTCACCGATACGGGTGCACAAATCCAAATTTTGGTCGAGTCCCAAAACGAGTTGCCTCTACGGGTTCTGGGCGAAACTTTTGGCGACGCTCACGTGGACACCAAGCATCAAGCTGGCCATGGCGCTATCATCACCATCACTTTTGATCGTCACCAAAAAAGCAGCGACATTACGGCACAAGCCCTGCGTATTTTGTTGGAACACAAAGTGGCCATTATTGAGGTGCATCGCGGCAAGAGTTTAGAAACGGCTTATATGGAACTCACCACCTAGCCTTTTTCTATGAATTCCAAAGATGCAGAATTCATACAATAGCGCAAACCTGTGGGAGGCGGACCATCAGGAAAAACATGCCCCAAATGGGCGTCACATTTGCCGCACACGATTTCGGTTCGAACCATGCCAAAGCTGACATCGCGATGTTCTTCCACGGCATCTTCGGAAATGGTCTTAAAAAAACTGGGCCAACCACAACCGGCATCAAACTTTGTGTCAGAGATAAACAAGTCGGCACCACAACACCGGCAACGGTATAGCCCCATGCGCGTTTCATCCCAATATTCCCCTGTAAACGGTCGTTCGGTGCCTTTCTCACGGGTCACATGATATTGCTCTGCGGTCAGTTGTTCTCGCCATTGCGCTTCGGTTTTGGTGATTTTCTTTGTCATACGCCCTACTCACTGAAACAAGGGTTGAAAAAACATGGTATTTGGCAAAACCAACTGGGCGATTTCGACCTCTTTGCTTACATAG
>MDTD01172317.1_pt1 | contig 31352 bp, 29 predicted proteins | sample 811221 | NCBI WGS metagenome assembly MDTD01 (sample SAMN05326646, study PRJNA326480) | marine metagenome | isolation source: seawater | place: Pacific Ocean: South West | collected 2011
CCCATAAACGAGGCGGGTCCGGTTTGTTCGCCAGGGTCGGATACGAGGCGCAAGCCTGCAGGAAACCGTCCGGTTTTCAAAGGCTGGCAACGCTGTTGCCCGGCCCTGGCCGAGCAAATCGCGAAGGGACGTAAAAACGGCTTCGATCTACGGCGTCGAAGCCCTTGGCCGGGCGGAAGGCCCGCCCGGCGCGCTTCTCCTTGCATCTCCTTGCCGTTTTCACGCCGGACATACTTCGTCTATGGGGCCACACCCTAGGGCGTGGCGCCCGCCCTGTCCTGGGCGAGCCGCTCGCGGGCCGCCGCGATGCCATCCGCGACATTGTCGGAAAAGCTCACGCGCGGCGGTGCGACGCCGTGGGCCGCAAGGTCGCGGCGCACGGTTGCCCCGGCCCCGCACAGCACGACGACCACACCGCGACGCACGGCCTTGTCGGCAAGCCCCCGGATGGTGTTCGCGCCCGTCGCGTCGAGAAAGGGAACGGCGGACAGGTCCAGGACCAGAACACGGTGGGTGTCGGCGATACGCTCGAGCACCGCGCCGATGGACGCCGCCGCCCCGAAGAAGAAGGCTCCGGTGATGCGGTAGACCACGATGTCCGGATCCGCTGTTTCCGCCTCGTCGTAGGGCGCACGGGCGTCGCCCGCGTCATCCGCCCTGTCCTCTGCCACGAAGGGCGCGTGGCGTTCCACCGCGACCGCCTGCGACATGCGGTGGATGAAGAGCACGGAGCCCAGCGCGAAGCCGACCACGATGGCCTCGGTCAGATCACGGAAAACCGTCAGGCCGAAGGTGACGAGAAGCACCAGCGTCTCGCCACGCGAACTCGCGACAAGCGTGCGGATGGCATGGCGCTCGATCATGTTCCAGGCGACCACCGCAAGCACGCCGGCGAGACAGGCGAGCGGCACGTAGCTGGCCAGTGGCGCGGCCACCGCGACAAAGGCCAGCAGGAACAGGGAATGCAGGATGCCCGCGACCGGCCCATGCGCCCCGGAGCGCACGTTTGTCGCGGTGCGCGCGATGGTGCCGGTGACGCAAAAGCCGCCGAACAATGCCGACGCCGCATTGGCCACGCCCTGCCCGACGAGTTCGCAGTTGGAGCGGTGGCGGCGCCCCGTCATGCCGTCGGCCACGACGGCCGAGAGAAGCGACTCGATCGAACCGAGGAGCGCAAAGCTCGCGGCACTGGGCAAAACGTCCACCACCTTCGACCAGGAGAAGTCCGGAAGTGCCGGCAGAGGGATGCCGGACGGGATACCGCCGAACCGCGTGCCGATCGTCGCCACGGGAAGGTCGAGGCCATAGGCGACGACACCCGCGCCGACCACGGCCAGGAGAAGTCCGGGCCAGTGCGGCCGCCAGCGCTTGAGCACCAGGATGACCAGGACCGTCGCCGCCGCGAGCCCCATGCTGGCCGGGCTTGCGCCCGGCAGGGCGTCCAGCAGGACAGGGAGCTTCTCCAGAAGCGGGCCGGGCTCGGGTCCCTCGAGCGTCAGGCCGAGGAGTTCCTTCAGCTGGCTTGCGAAAATGATCACGGCAATGCCCGCGGTGAAGCCGACCGTGACCGGATAGGGAATGAACTTCACATAGGTTCCAAGCCTCAGGAACCCGACCGCGACGAGCATGAGGCCCGAGAGGAAGGTCGCGAGGATCAGGCCATCCATGCCGTGCTGCTGGACGGTTGCCGCGACCAGAACGATGAAGGCTCCGGCCGGGCCGCCGATCTGGAACCGGCTGCCACCGAGCAGCGAGACGAAGAAGCCTCCAACGATCGCCGTATAAAGGCCCTGCGCGGGAGTCGCGCCGGACGCGATGGCAATCGCCATGGAGAGCGGCAGTGCGACGATCGCGACCGTCAGTCCGGCGAGCGCGTCGGCCCGCAGATGCGCTCCGCTGTAGCCCTCGCGAAGGACGGTGATGAACTTGGGGGTAAACAGCGCGGCGAAGCTTGCATCATCGCCAGAGGCTGTCCGGGCGGAGGAGGAAGGAAGGCTCATGGGGTCCCTTTTTCCGGAAGCCTCTCGGCTTCCCCGGGTCGCGATATGTCCAGGACCGTGCCGAACGTCATTCCGATCCGCACGCAAGGGCGCCGGTCCCGGATGAAGACCCGCGTGCGGAGGCTGGCCACAGGCGCCCGAACAGGGACACGAAACCCGTCCGCATGTCAGTCGTCGGCGGCTCCGGGTTCCGGATCGCCACCAACCATGCGCGGCGCGAAGGGGTTCGGAGGCGAGGGCCTTGCGGGCGCCGCCTCGATCAGGCGCACCCCGCGGCCACCCGACAGGCTCGCGGCATTGTCGCCGATCAGTTCCACGCCCGACCGGTTCAACGCCTCGACGACGCGGGCGAGCGTATCGACCACGCCGCGCACCTGGCCCTGGCTCGATTCCATGCGCTGGATCGTCGGCACCGAAACGCCCGCCCGCTCGGCAAGCGTCTTTTGATCAATGCCGAGCAGAGCCCTGGCAGCCCTCATCTGGGCAGCGGTAATCATGTGTCCTGTTCCTCGAACCGGGCCTGCGCGAACTCCCGGCCAACTCTCAATCGGCTAGCGGACGAGCTTGCTCAAGTCAACTTTCAAACATTAATAAAGATATGAAAATCGTACATGATGATATCTGAAATATCAATACTTAAATATAGAATATCAACTCGCATGAAGCCGTTCCGCTCAGGCCTTCGTGAGACAAGCTCCCTTGCGCGTCGTCTCCCTTGCACCCCAGGCTGGATCGGCGAAACTCGACGAGATCGCGTCAACACCCCACGGAGGACAATCTTGCCGCAGGGAAATGAAAATGGGAATGCGGAAGAGCACGCCGGCGGCGCAATCGAGTTCTGGTTCGACTTCGGTTCGTCCTATGCCTATTTCGCGGCGATGGAGATCGACGCGCTCGCGGAGCGGTGCGATCGGCCGGTTCTTTGGCGTCCCTTCCTGCTTGGCACCGCGTTTCGCCAGACCGGCGCACAAGGCCTTTCCTCCACGCCCTTGAAAAAGGACTACGCCGCCCGCGACTGGGCCCGGCTCGCCCGCGCCCGTGGCATCGCCTTCTCGCCACCTCCCGGACACCCCGCCATCGCGCTTGCCGCGACCCGCGCCTACTACACGCTGGAGGACGCGGATCCCGACCAGGCGCGCGCCTTTGCGCGCGAGGTGTTTCGGCGCGTCTACCAGAGCGGCGACCTCGACACGTCCGACGCCGACCAGGTGGCGAGGCTCGGCGCGGGCTTCGGGATCGACCAGAAGCGGCTGCGCGCCGCCCTCGATGAGCCCGCCCTGAAGGCGCGGGTGAAGGCAATCTCCGAGGACGCCGTCGCCCGGGGCATCTTCGGCTCGCCCTTCTTCATCGTCGACGGCGAGCCGTTCTGGGGCGCCGACCGCATGGCGATGATGGAAGCCTGGATCGAAACGGGCGGCTGGTAGCCGGCACATTCCGCGCGTTGTGCGAGGACACCGCGCGGATCGATGCAAGCACCCTCGCCATTTTCACCAAGAGCGGCTAGACAGGATGCACATTCGGCGATCCTGGCTTGGTGACGCCCCGGCGGCTGCATGGCCGCCAACGCAAAGTCCTCTCCACACCCGGAGCTACTGTAACAACGTATCCACAGGCAGCGTATGACGCTGCCCGGACCGGAGCAACTTTCCGCTGCGCAAGATGCAACTCGAGCCGGCAACCCCACTCGAAAGCCGGGTTTGCACCAACCGCGCCCGACCATCACCAGCCGGCCTCCTTGCCTTTTTTCCGTGCAACAGGCGTTTTCAGACCGAATTCTTTTGTATACATTGATGCTCAGCGACGGATGGACCCCATCCGCAGCCGAACTGGCGGAGATCCCATGAGCACCAAGCCGAGCAAGCCGGGCCTGCGTTCACGCGCATGGTTCGACAATCCCGACAATCCCGACATGACCGCGCTCTATCTGGAGCGCTACCTGAACTACGGTCTCAGCCAGGAAGAGCTGCAATCGGGCAAGCCGATCATCGGCATCGCCCAGACCGGTTCCGACCTGTCACCCTGCAACCGTCATCATCTGGAGCTCGCCAAGCGCTTGCGCGACGGCATCCGGGAGGCGGGCGGCATCGCGATCGAGTTTCCGGTCCATCCGATCCAGGAGACGGGCAAGCGCCCGACGGCCGCCCTCGACCGCAACCTGGCCTATCTGAGCCTTGTCGAGGTGCTGTACGGCTATCCGCTGGACGGTGTCGTGCTGACGGTGGGCTGCGACAAGACCGCGCCGGCCTGTCTCATGGCGGCCGCGACGGTCAACATGCCGGCCATCGCACTGTCCGTCGGCCCGATGCTGAACGGATGGTTCCGCGGCCAGCGCACCGGTTCGGGCACCATCGTGTGGAAGGCCCGCGAGATGATGGCCGCCGGCGAGATCGACTACGAGGGCTTCGTCGCGCTCGTCGCGTCCTCCGCGCCTTCGACCGGCTTCTGCAACACCATGGGCACGGCCTCGACCATGAACTCCCTGACCGAGGTTCTCGGCATGGAGTTGCCCGGCGGAGCAGCCATCCCCGCCCCGTACCGCGACCGCCAGGAAATGGCGTGGCGCACCGGGCGGCGGATCGTCGAGATGGTGCACGAGGATCTCAAGCCCTCCGACATCATGACGCGGGACTCGTTCATCAACGCGATCCGGGTCAATTCCGCCATCGGCGGCTCGACCAATGCCCCGATCCACCTCAACGGTCTTGCCCGCCATCTCGGCGTGGACCTCTCGATCGACGACTGGCAGACCTATGGCGAGGAAATCCCGCTTCTGCTCAACATGCAGCCGGCGGGCGAGTATCTCGGCGAGGACTTCTACCGCGCCGGCGGCGTTCCCGCCGTGGTGCGCCAGCTCATGGAGCAGGGGCTCATCAACGAGAACGCCATGACGGCGAACGGGCAAACCATCGGAGACAACTGCCGCGACGCGGAGATTCTCGACGCCAACGTCATCCGGACCTACGACAAGCCGCTGAAGAAGGCCGCCGGTTTCCGCGTGCTGAAAGGCAACCTGTTCTCCTCCGCGATCATGAAGCTCTCGGTCGTCACCGACGAGTTCCGCAATCGCTACCTGGAAAACCCGGACGACCCGATGGCCTTCGAGGGCAAGGCGGTCGTCTTCGACGGGCCGGAGGACTATCACGCGCGCATCGACGATCCCGCGCTGGAGATCGACGAGACCACCATGCTGTTCATGCGCGGCGCCGGCCCGATCGGCTATCCGGGCGCCGCCGAGGTGGTGAACATGCGCGCGCCCGACTACCTCATCAAGCGCGGCATCACGGCGCTGCCCTGCATCGGCGACGGTCGCCAGTCAGGCACGTCCGGTTCGCCCTCGATCCTCAACGCATCGCCGGAAGCCGCGGCCGGCGGCGGGCTCGCCCTGCTGCGAACCGGCGACCGGGTCAGGATCGACCTCAACAAGGGCACCGCGAACATCCTGATCCCGGACGAGGAACTCGCCACACGGCGCGAGGCGCTCGAGGCAGCAGGCGGCTATACCTATCCGCCGCACCAGACCCCGTGGCAGGAGATCCAGCGCGCCGTCGTCGGGCAGATGGAAACCGGCATGGTCCTCGAGCCCGCGGTGAAGTACCAGAGACTTGCACAAGGCAGCGCGGACGGGTCGATTCCCCCCGTCCCGCGTGACAACCACTGATATCTGCATGAACCCCGGCGGACCCTGGTCCGCCGGACACGCGGCCCGCCCCGGCGGGCTTTCAACGGGAGGACCGGAGCGCCCATGCGCATCCTGATTATCGGAGCGGCCGGAATGGTCGGCCGCAAGCTTGCGGAACATCTCATCACCGAGGGCTCGCTCGGCGGCAAGACCATCTCGACCCTGCACGCCGTCGACGTCGTCAGTCCGGCGCTCACGGTCCGCGACGGCGGCCCGTCACTCGAACTCGGCACGGCAAACGTGGCCAGCGAGGCCGACGTCAAGGCGCTGGTGGCGAGCAAGCCGGACGTGATCTTCCATCTCGCGGCGATCGTCTCGGGCGAAGCGGAAGTCGAGTTCGAGAAGGGCTACGCCATCAACCTGGATGGCACGCGCTACCTTCTCGAAGCGATCCGCGCCCACGGGACGGACTACGCGCCGCGCGTCGTCTTCACCTCGTCGATCGCCGTGTTCGGGGCCCCCTTCCCGGAGAAGATCGGCGACGAGTTCCTCTCCGCGCCGCTCACCAGCTACGGCGCCCAGAAGGCCATGGGCGAGCTGATGGTCTCCGACTACAGCCGCAAGGGCTTCATCGACGGCATCTCGATCCGTCTGCCCACCATCGTGGTGCGGCCGGGCAAGCCGAACAAGGCCGCGTCGGGCTTCTTCTCCGGCATCATCCGCGAGCCGCTGGCCGGCATCGAGGCGGTGCTGCCGGTCGAGGACGACGTCCAGCACTGGGTGGCAAGTCCCGCCGCCGCGGTCGGCTTCCTGCTGCACGCAGGCTCGATGGACACGTCGGTTCTCGGCGCGCGGCGCGCGCTCACCATGCCGGGGCTCTCCGTCACCGTCGCCGGAATGATCGAGGCGCTCGAGCGGGTGGCCGGACCCGAGGTCGTCAAGCTGATCCGCCGCGAGCGCGATCCGCAGATCGAGAAGATCGTCGAGGGCTGGCCGCGCGACTTCAACGCGGAGCGCGCGGTGTCGGTGGGCTTCAAGGCCGACGCGGACTTCGACAGCATCATCCGCGCCCATATCGCCGGCGAGAAGGCGGGCGGCTGAGCTGCGAGGAAAACCAGAAAAAAGGCGCGCCGCACCGGGCGGCGCGCCTTTCGCGGACAAGACGGCTTGGGAGGGCCTTCGACAGATGAGCGAACAGGGGAACAAGGCGGCGGTCGGCTTCATCGGCGTCGGGCTGATGGGACACGGGATGGCGAAGAACCTGGTGGAGAAGGGGCATCCCCTCACCATCATCGGCAATCGCAACCGGGCCCCGGTGGAGGATCTCGTCGGGCGCGGCGCGGTCGAGGCGGACAGCGTCGCCGACCTGACCCGACGCAGCGAGGTCATCTTTCTCTGCCTGCCGGGCAGTCCCGAAGTCGAGCATATCGTCGGCGAGATTCTTCAGGCGGGCGTTTCCGGCAAGATCATCGTCGATTGCAGCACCTCCAATCCGGTCTCGACCCGCGCGCTGGCCGCCCGGGTCGCCGAGGCCGGCGGCGAGATGGCGGACGCACCCTTGTCGCGCACGCCGAAGGAGGCCTGGGAAGGGGCTCTCGACGTGATGGCCGGCGCGGACGAGGCGCTGTTTTCACGTATCGAGCCGCTGCTCTCCTGCTTCGCGACGAAGGTCCTTCGGGTCGGAGAGCTCGGCGCCGGGCACACCATGAAGCTTCTCAACAACTTCCTGTCGCTCGGATACGGCGCGCTCTACGCGGAGACGCTGGCGATCGGCGCCCGCAACGGCATCGATGCGGCCACCGTTCGCGACGTCATCAGCGGAGGCCGCATGGACTGCGGTTTCTTCCAGACCTTCATGCGGTATGTGGCCGACGGCGACAAGAACGCTCATCGCTTCGCCTTGCGCAACGCGCACAAGGACATGCGTTATGTCGCAAGCCTTGCCAACGAAAGCGGTATCGCCTCCCACCTTTCCTCGGCGGTCAAGAACGGGTACGCCACCGCCGAGGCGCTGGGACATGGCGACGACTACCTGCCGGAGATCGCGGCGATCATCGGCAGGCTCAACGGAGTGGAGTGACGGACGCGGCAGGCGCGCACGTCACGCGGCAGATCGGGGGCTCGGGTGACGAAGGGCAAGAGCGGCACGGACAAGGACGAGACAGGGGGCACCTCAGCCTCCCCGCGCAGGAGGGCTCCGCGCCGGGACCTCGTGCGCACGCTCGATCTCACCGGCGGCGTGCGTGCCCGTCCGACGCTGCAGGGAATCGCGAAGATGCCGGCGCGCGAACGCGCCTATCACGAGCTCCGCTTCCGTATTCTCGAGGGCCGGCTGCCGCCCGGCACCACGCTTCTCGAGACCGAGGTCGCCAGCCTGCTGTCGCTCAGCCGGACGCCGGTGCGCGAGGCGTTGATCCGTCTCGAGGAGGAGGGGCTGGTCGAGGTCCGGCCGCGCCACGGCATCACCGTCAAGGCACTGTCGCTGGAAGAGATCGAGCAGATCTATCAGGTTTTCTCGACCCTTGAGGTCAAGGCCGCCCAGCTCACCGCACGCCGGGGCATCTCCGACGAGGACCACGAGCGCCTCGACGCGATCCTAACCCAGATGGAACGGGCGACGAAGCGCGTCGACATCGCCCAGTGGTCGGAACTGGACGACCTGTTCCACTCCGAACTGGTCGCGCTCTGCGGAAATCCGCGCCTGACGGGAATGCTCCGCCAACTCTGGGACATGCAGTACAGGGCACGCAAGGCGATCGAGAAACTCCGCCCGCTTCCCGTCCAGTCGGATGCCGAGCACCGGGAGATCCTGGCCGCGATCCGCGCCGGCGACGAGGCGGAGGCAACCCGGCTGCACCAGCGTCACCGCGATCGGGCCGACACGCTGCTGGTATCGCTGCTCAGCGGCCCTGGCGGACTGCCGTCCGGCGTCTGAGGGACGGGTCGGACGACCCGTGTGAGTGCAAAAACGCCAATTGCCCCCTTTCACAATGTATACCTTGGGCGTAGTGTCGGAGCAGTCAAATCTCACGCCGAGGGAGGAAGGCGTTTCAATGAACAGGATCGATCTCGAGGGCCGCAGGGCCGTCGTCACCGGAGCGGCCCAGGGCATCGGGCTCGCGGTTGCGCGCCGCTTTCTCGAAAGCGGGGCCGAGGTGGTTGTCTGGGACGTGAACCAGGCCGCCATGGACAAGGCGGTGGCCGAGCTGGAGGGAATCGCGCCCGGCAAGGCAAGCGGCCGGATCGTGGAACTGACCGACGAGACGGCCGTGGCCGAGGCAACCGAGGCGGCCGGCACCCTCGACATTCTGGTCAATAACGCCGGCATCACCGGCGGCAATGCCGTGACCTGGGAACTCGAGCCCGACGTCTGGCGCCGGACGATCGACGTCAATCTGGTCGCCCCCTACATCACCTGCCGTGCGGTCGTTCCGGGCATGATGAAGCGCGGCTACGGGCGGATCGTCAATGTCGCCTCGATCGCCGGCAAGGAGGGCAATCCCAATGCCTCCCACTATTCGGCGAGCAAGGCCGGGCTGATCGCGCTGACGAAGTCTCTCGGCAAGGAGCTTGCCAAGGCGGGCATTCTGGTCAACTGCGTGACCCCGGCGGCCGCGCGCACGCCGATCTTCGACCAGATGACACAGGCGCACATCGACTACATGCTGTCGAAGATCCCCATGGAGCGGTTCCTGGAACCGGACGAGGCGGCCGCGATGATCGCCTGGCTCTCGTCGCAGGACTGCTCCTTCTCGACCGGCGCCGTGTTCGACCTTTCCGGCGGACGCGCCGTCTACTGACCTTCTCTCACCACACAGGACAAGAGACATGAAATTGTTGCGTTACGGCCCGGCAGGGCAGGAAAAGCCGGGCTTGCTCGCCGCCGACGGGTCGATCCGCGATCTCTCGGGCACCGTTGCCGACCTTTCCGGCGACGTGCTTTCGGCCGAGGGGCTGGCGCGGATCGCCGCGCTCGATCCCGCGAGCCTGCCGGCGGTCGAGGGCAACCCGCGCCTCGGCCCGTGCGTCGGCGGAACGCAGAAGATCATCTGCATCGGCCTCAACTATTCCGACCACGCGGCCGAGACCGGCGCCGAGCCGCCGGAGGAGCCGATCATCTTCGCCAAGGCGATCAACGCCCTGTGCGGCCCGAACGACGATGTGGAGATGCCGCGCGGGTCCAAGGCGCTCGACTGGGAGGTCGAACTGGCGATCGTGATCGGAAAGCGCGCCAAATACGTGAGCGAGGCGGACGCTCTCGATCACGTGGCCGGCTTCTCGATCATGAACGATGTGTCGGAGCGCGATTTCCAGACCAAGCGGTCCGGCCAGTGGACCAAGGGCAAGAGCCACGACACGTTCGGCCCGCTCGGTCCCTGGCTCGTGACCCGTGACGAGCTGTCCGACCCGCACAACCTCGACATGACGCTCGACGTCAACGGCGAGCGGCGCCAGACCGGCAATACCAACACGCTGATCTTCAACGTGCCGCACGTGATCTCCTATCTGTCGCAGTTCATGACGCTGATGCCGGGGGACGTCATCTCCACCGGCACGCCTCCGGGCGTCGGCATGGGCATGAAGCCGCCGCAGTACCTGAAGGAGGGCGACGTGATGGAGCTCGCCATCGAAGGGCTCGGCAGCCAGCGCCAGACGGTCGTCGCGGCGAAGCCCTGACAACACGCCTCGCGGCCCGGTCGGCACCCCGGCCGGGCCGTCGTGTTTCCGGCGCCTAGGTATACATTGGCGCAAAGGGCTCAGAGGCACGAAAGGCTCGGGCGCGGCGATTGCGGCGCCTGCAGGAACACCACCCCGGACAGCCCGACGGCGGCCCGGGGAGCATGTCTGGAAACGACATGCGAGAGGAACGCGCCCGTCCTGCCTGGGAGGACAGGACGGATGCGCGGGGACGGCGAGGCCGGGGATCTGCATCCGGGCGCCCCGCCCTTCCCGACATGGCGATCCGCGAGGACCGCGACACAATCCATTGGGAGGAAACCATGAACAAACGCAAATTCCTGGGCGCCGTGGCGGCACTTGCCGTCGGCGCGACATTCGCCGCCTCCGTTCCGGCCATGGCGCAGTCCGACTACCCGGCCCGCCCGATCCAGATGATCGTGCCGTGGGGCGCGGGCGGCGGCACCGACGCGGTCGGCCGCGTCTTCGCCTCGATCCTGCAGGAGGAGCTCGGCGTTCCGGTCAACGTGGTCAACCGCACCGGCGGGTCGGGCGTTGTCGGCCACAGCGCCATCGCGACCGCCAAGCCGGACGGCTACACGCTCGGCGTCATGACGATCGAGATCGACATGATGCACTGGCAGGGCCTGACCGACCTCACCTACAAGGACTTCGACATCCTCGCCATGGTGAACGCCGACCCGGCGGGCCTCATGGTCTCCGCCGATTCCGAGTACAAGGACGCGGCCAGCCTGCTCGCCGCGATCAAGGAAGCTCCCAAGGGCCAGTTCAAGGCATCGGGAACCGGCCAGGGCGGCATCTGGCACCTTGGCCTTGCCGGCTGGATGCTGTCGGAAGACCTCGCCGCCGACCAGGTGACCTTCGTGCCGAGCCAGGGTGCGGCCGCGGGCATCACCGACATGGTCGCCGGCGGTGTCGACATGGTTCCCTCCTCCCTTGCCGAGGGACGTTCGATGATCGAGGCGGGCAAGGTGCGTCCGCTCGCGTCCATGTCGGCCGAGCGCCAGGCCATGTTCCCCGACGTCCCCACGCTGAAGGAGGCAACCGGCTCCGACTGGACGCTGGCCGTGTGGCGCGCCATCGTCGCGCCCAAGGGCCTGCCGGAGGACGTCCACTCCAAGCTCGAGGCGGCGGTCGAGAAGGCCTACAACAGCGAGGAATATCGCGACTTCATGACCGGCCGCGGCTTCGGCATGCGGTGGGCCGGGTCCGAGGAGGCCACCAAGGTCATCGCCCAGGACGACGAGAACCTCGGCATGGTGATGAAAGAGGCGGGTCTCGCCAAGCAGTAGGCCCGCGAGGCCATCCGCAGGGCGGGGAGGTTCCGCGCCCTGCGGACACGCGGCCGGCGACCGCCGGCGCGCAAGGAGCAGGGCCGCCGGATGTCCGGCGGCTCGCCGTGCCTCGCAACCGATGGATCCGCCCCATGAAATTCAACGACCTGCTTCTTGGGCTTCTTGTCATTGCCGGGGGCGTGGGGATCTACGTCTCCGCGCTCGACTTCACCCCGATCCCCGGCCAGGCCTATGGCGCCGAGACCATGCCGAGAGCGATCGCCTTTCTGGCCATCGGCGTCGGCCTGTTTCTCTCCGCACGCGCGGTGATGCGCGCCGAGCGCGTGCCGCGCCTGTCCCTTGCCGACTGGGCGCACTCGCCCCGCTCGCTTGCAAGCCTCGCGCTGACCGTGGCCCTCGTCGTCGCCTACATCGTGTTTTCGGACAGCATAGGCTTCGTGCCCATGGCCCTCATCGTCATGGTGACGCTCATGCTGGCCCTCGGCGCCAGGCTGATCGTCGCCGTACCGGCGGCCATCATTGCGGCCGTGGTCATCCAGGAGGCCTTCGGCGGGCTTTTGCTCGTTCCGCTTCCGCCCGCAAGCATCCTCGGTTTCCAGTGGTGAGGTTCCCGCGATGATGGTCTTCGCCCAGGCTCTCGAGCTTGTCTTCCAGCCGCACGTGCTCGCCGTCATTCTCGGCTCGGCCTGTTTCGGAATGTTCGTCGGCGCGATTCCGGGGCTTTCCGCCACCATGGCGACCGCCCTTCTGGTTCCCGTCACCTTCTTCATGGATCCGGTGCCCGCCATCGCCTCCATCGTCACGGCAACGGCCATGGCGATCTTCGCCGGCGACATCCCGGGCGCCCTTCTCAGAATGCCCGGCACGCCGGCCAGTGCGGCCTATGTGGAGGAATCCTACAGGCTCACCCAAATGGGCCGCGCCCAGGACGGGCTCGGTGCCGGACTGTTCTTCTCCGCGCTTGGCGGCATCGTCGGCACCATCGTGCTCGTGACCGCGTCGCCGGCCCTTGCCGAGATCGCGCTGAAATTCTCCTCCTACGAGTATTTCTGGCTCGTCGTGCTGGGGCTTTCCTGCGCCATCTTCATCTCGCCCGGCTCCGTCCCCAAGGGGCTGATCTCGCTCGTCATCGGGCTTTTCGCGGCAACGATCGGCATCGACAACCCGGCCGGCCAGCCCCGCTACACCTTCGGCAACATCGAGCTTCTGGCCGGCATCCAGTTCATCCCGGCCATGATCGGGCTTTTCGCCGTGTCCGAGATCTTCCGCGCGGTGGTGAACCGCACCGACCGTCCGCGTCTGGAAAACCGCATGAGCGACGGCATTCTCGTCAGCCAGTTCCGCAATCTCGTGCGCTATCCGGTGCAGGCCCTGCGCGGCAGCCTGACGGGCACGGCCATCGGCGCGCTGCCGGGGGCCGGGGCCGACATTGCCGCGTGGATCTCCTATGCCGTCTCGAAGAAGTTCTCCAGGACGCCCGAAAAATACGGCAAGGGCCATGTCGAGGGGCTGGTGGAGGCCGGCGCCTCCAACAACGGCGCGGTGAGCGGCGCCTGGATCCCGGCGCTCGTCTTCGGCATTCCCGGCGACAGCATCACCGCCATCGTGATCGGCGTGCTCTACATCAAGGGCATCAACCCGGGGCCGATGGTCTTCATCAACGACCCGCAGATGATCTACGCCGTGTTCGTCGTGTTCTTCCTGGCGAACCTGATCATGATCCCGCTCGGCTGCATCGCCATCAAGGGCGCCAGCACCCTGCTCTCCATCCCCAACCGGGTATTGATGCCGATCATCCTGATCTTCTGCATCGTCGGCTCCTTCGCGATCAACAATTCCATCTTCGGCGTGCTGCTGATGCTCATCTTCGGCGTGCTCGGCTTCATCATGGAAGAGAACGACATTCCCATCGCCCCGGCGATCCTGGGCCTCGTTCTCGGCCCGATGCTGGAGCAGAACTTCATCACCTCGATGATCAAGTCCGACGGCAACCTGCTGGCCTTCTTCGAACGCCCCATCGCCTGCGGCCTCGGGCTCTTCACCATCGCCGTGTGGTGCCTGCCCCTCGTCATGGGACTGATCGCAAGACGCAAGGCACGCGCCGGAACACAGGGCGCATGACCTGATCTGGTTCATTCGGGGCTTTCCGGTTCGACCTGCCCCTGACTTGCGGCCCGCCGGCGTGTCCCGCGGGCCGTTTTTTTGCACGCCGTTGCGTGCCGGTAGAACCTAAGCACGATGATCCCGGGCCGGAGCCGCCCGCACCGGTGGCGCACTGGTGTCGTGCCCGGATGTGCACGCCCATGCCTCTCCACTCTGTTTGCCGGCAGCCTCACGCCAGGCTCGCCCCTCGCTTCGTCTTCGTGAGAGGCCGGCACCCGCGCTTGCGGGGCACGCGCACGAAAAGGGCGGCGGGTCACCCCGCCGCCCTTCCCAAAAGGCGTTCGTTCCGGTCCTCGCCGCCCTTTCGGGAAAAGGGACGACCGGCCGGGTTACTCCTTCACCGCGCCAGTCATGGACGAGACGTAATAGTCGACGAAGAAGGAGTAGAGGATCACCACCGGCAGCGACCCGAGCAGGGCGCCCGACATGAGTGCGCCCCACTCATAGATGTCGCCACGCACCAGTTCCGTCAGGACGCCCACGGGCACCGTCTTGTTCTCCGAGGAGGAGATGAACGTGAGCGCATAGATGAACTCGTTCCACGACAGGGTGAAGGCAAAGATGCCGGCCGAGATCAGGCCCGGCACCGCGAGCGGCAGCACCACCTTCGTCAGGATCTGCCAGCGGTTCGCCCCGTCGACCAGCGCGCTTTCCTCCAACTCGAAGGGGATGGTGCGGAAGTAGCCCATCAGCAGCCAGGTGCAGAAGGGAATGAGGAACGTCGGATAGGTCAGGATCAGCGCCAGCTTGCTGTCGAAGATGCCGACGTTGAAGACGATGAACGCCAGCGGAATGAACAGGATCGACGGCGGCACGAGATAGGCCAGGAAGATCATCAGGCCGGTGACGCGCGCGCCCGTGAAGCGCACCCGTTCGATGGCATAGGCCGCCAGGACCGATGCGAAGAGCGAGATGACGGTCGAGGCAACCGAAACCAGCATCGTGTTCCACAGCCAACCGGGATAGGACGTCTCGAAGAGCAGGTACTTGATGTGCCTCAGCGTCGGTTCCACCACCCAGAAGGGGCTGTAGTTCTCGTAGTCGGTGAGCTGGAAGTTCGGCTTCACCGCCGTGATCGCCATCCAGTAGAACGGGAAAAGCATCACGAAAACAAAGCACGCCAGCGGCAGATAGATGACGATGATGCGGCGCGGCAGCGTGTTGAACTGGTCCATGCCCTCGACATTGTCGGCGGCAACGCTTCGCTGCGGGGCGGCGGTCTGATCGGTCATGATTGAAGGCTCCTCCTGTCGCGCGTCAGTCGCCGCTGCCCTGCTGCCACTTGCGCCGCTGCAGTCCGAGATAGCTGAACATGATGGCCGCCAGCAGGAAGGGGATCATGGCAACCGCGATGGCCGCACCCTCGCCGAGCTGACCACCGGGAATCGCGCGCTGGAACGAGAGCGTCGCCATGAGATGGGTCGCGTTGACCGGCCCGCCGCGCGTCAGCACGTAGATGAGCTGGAAGTCGGTGAAGGTGAACAGCACCGAGAAGGTCATCACCACCGCGATGATCGGGGAGAGCAGCGGCAGCGTGATCTTTCTGAACCGCTGCCAGGACGTCGCCCCGTCCAGGGCCGCGGCCTCGTTCAGCGACTGCGGGATCGTCTGCAGTCCGGCCAGCAGCGAGATCGCCACGAAGGGGATGCCTCGCCAGACGTTGGCCGCGATCACCGAGGCACGCGCGTTGGTCGGATCGCCGAGGAAGTTGATCGGCTGCGAGATCCAGCCAAGTTCCATCAGCACATAGGAAATGATCGAGAACTGGCTGTCGTAGATCCACCAGAACGCCATCGCCGAGAGCACCGTCGGCACCACCCAGGGCAACAGCAGAACGGCGCGGAAGAAGGTCTTGAACGGCAGGTGGTTGTTGAGGATCAGCGCCAGCCAGAGGCCGAGCGCGAACTTCAGGATCGAGGCCACGACCGTGTAGAGCATGGTGTTGAACACCGACAGCCAGAAGATCGGGTCGTCGAACAGCCACTCGTAGTTCTCGAGACCGATGAAGACGCCCTCGCGCCCGATGCGCGTGTCGGTGAAGCCGAGCCAAACACCAAGGCCCAGCGGGTAGGTCAGGAAGCACAGCAGGACGATCGCTGCCGGCAGCATGAACAACAGGCCGAGGCCGTTGCGGCTTTCGAAGAACCGCCTGATCGGCGAACGGGGGCCGGACGGCGACGTGTCTGCAAGCGGCGTGGTGGCCATGAGGGGAACGCCCTTTCCTCACGCGAAACGATGGAGAGCCTGCCCGCGCGAAACCGCCGGCACGTGGCCGCGCGGCATGGCGTCCGGGCGATACGCCGTGCCGGGCTGCGTGCCCGGCACGGCGTTGTCTGGATCCGGCCTTAGCGGTAGTAGCGGGCGATGCGCCGCTCCGCGTTGGCGATGGCCTCTTCCGGCGTGCGCTGCCCGGTGACGGCCTCTGCGAACATGTCGACCACCACGTAGTCGGCCATGACGCCGGCCGATGCCGGGCCGAGCGGGCCGGCATAGCCGTTCGGCCGCAGGGTCGCGGACGCGTTGGCATAGGCGGCATGAGCCGGATTCGAGGTCCACACGGGATTGTCCGCGAAGGCCTTGAGCGGCTGGCAGCAATAGGCGCTGGCGCCTTCCAGCCACTTGTTCATCTGCTCCGCCTGATACATGAAGTTCAGGTAGGCCTTGGCGGCATTCGGATACTGCGAATGCTTGAAGATCGACAGCGTCGTCGTCTGGTGCAGCTCCACGGACTTGCCGACCGGACCGATCGGAAGGTTCGTGGTGCGGATGTCCTCGGCGATCTCCTTGAGCGCCGGGTCATTGGCCGCCGCGTAGTAGAGCGAGACGCCGTTCGCCGTCAGCGAGACCTGACCTGCCAGGAACGCGCGGTTGTTGTTGATGTCGAGCCAGCTCTCCGTTCCCGGAATGAAGGTCTTGTAGAGCTCGATGGCGTATTCGATCGCCGCCTTCGTCTCGGGCGAGTTGATCGCCACCTTGCCGTTCTCGTCGACGGTCATGCCGCCATGGCTCCACAGCAGCCAGTGGGCGTAGTTGTTGCCGTCGCCGACCGCCTTGCCATGCGGGAAGCCCGCGGGCGTTCCCTTCGCCTTGAGCGCCTTGCAGAGCTCCAGGAAACCGGCCGTGTCCTTGGGGAATTCGTCGAAGCCGGCCGCCTTCATGTGGCTGTCGCGGTAGCAGATCGCGTTGGCGATGGCGCAAAGCGGCAGCGCGATGAAGGTGTCGCCCTGGCGGGCGTAGCCTTCCAGGCCCTCGTACCAGCCGCCATACTGGTTGCCCAGGGCGTTGGCGAGATCGGTCACGTCGACAAGCTTGTCGGGATACTGGAACGGATCGTCGAACCAGGTCATGACGATGTCGGGGCCCGAGCCCACGTTCGCCGCCACGGCCGCCTTGGGACGCACGTCCTCCCAGCTCTCCTGGTCGATGCGCACATCGACGCCGGTCGCCTCGGTGAAGGCGGCGGTGTTGGCGTTCCAGGCGTCCTCCTCACCCTTCACGAACGGCACCCAGCGCAGCAGGCGCAGCGATGCGCCCTCCTCGGGCTGGAAGGTGGCGGCCGCCGCCTGCGCCATGGCCTTGCGGCTGGCGAACGAACCGGCAAGGGCACCGCCCAGCGCCACGGCCGCCGATCCGGACAGGAACGTGCGGCGGTCGAGCGAGAAGCCCCGCCTCGGGTCGAAGATCTTGGGATCATTGGTCATTGCAATTGTCTCCTCCTGAACTGGGGCGCGGTCGGCATGGCCGCGCCGGCGGTCTTTCGCCGCCTGGGTGACGGGTCCCCGCAAATTCGGGGCCCGCCTTGCCCGCGCGTCCTCCCAAACGCGCGGGAAACCCTTAGGCCGACAAGCGCTTGCCGCCCTCGGCATCAAACAGATGCACGGCCTGCGGGTCGATCGAGACGTGGATCTCCTCTCCGGGCGTGGCGGAGATGCGCTCGCGAAAGACGCAGGTCATCTCCTTGCCGTCGAGAAGCGAAACCACATGGGTCTCCGAGCCGGTGGGCTCGACGACCTCGACCTTCAGCGCCACGTCGCCGCCAAGATGGATCGCCTCGGGGCGAATGCCACAGACGAGCTTCCGTCCCGGCGTCGCACTGCCGGGGTTGGCGACCGAAATGCGCGTTCCCCCGCTGGTAACGAAGGTTCCCGGCGCATCCGCATCGAGTTCGCCGTGGACCATGTTCATGGCCGGCGACCCGATGAAGCCTGCGACGAACAGGTTTTCGGGCTTGTCGTATAGATCGAGCGGGGCGCCCACCTGCTCCACGATCCCGTCGTGCATCACCACGATCTTGTCGGCCATGGTCATGGCCTCGATCTGGTCGTGGGTGACATAGACGGTCGTGGTCTGAAGCCGCTGGTGCAGGTTCTTGATTTCCGTGCGCATCGACACGCGCAGCTTCGCGTCAAGATTGGACAGCGGCTCATCGAACAGGAACACCTGCGGATCGCGCACGATGGCGCGGCCCATGGCCACACGCTGGCGCTGTCCGCCCGACAGTTGTCGCGGATACCGCTCGAGCAGGTGCGTCAGCCCGAGAATCTCCGCGGCGGGACTGACCTTTGCCGCGATCTCGGATTTCGACGCCCCCTTGAGCATGAGCGAGAAGCCCATGTTCTCGGCGACCGACAAATGCGGGTAGAGCGCGTAGTTCTGGAACACCATGGCGATGTCCCGGTCCTTGGGCGGCAGGTGATTGACGGTCTTGTCACCAATCAGGATCTCGCCCGAGGTGATGTGTTCGAGTCCGGCCAACATTCGCAATAACGTCGACTTTCCGCAGCCCGAAGGCCCGACAAGAACGACGAACTGCCCCTCCTCGATATCCACCGTTACGCCATGCAGGACTTCGACCTGACCAAACGCCTTGCGGACATCGCGAAACATAACAGGGGCCATTAAGGTCCTCCCTCCTTAATGTATCCATTAAGGTATAGTGTCCGCATTTTTCCCCAAGCGCAACACAGGTTTTCGCTTTTTTTGCATCGTTTTTCATCGAGCGGCGCCGTGCGCCACAAGGTATGCAAAAGCGCAAGTTGCCCGGAATGGCTCCCACCTGCGGAATCCCGGCCTGCCGGAACGCGGTTGTCCCACAAGCGGGAGGCCGGGGCCGTATCAGGCGGGCGCGAAGGTTTCCTCCATCTCGCGGCGGAAGCGGACCGCGGTATCGGTCGTGTCGATCGCCACGTCGTCCCAGCTCAGCATCGCGCCCTCGGCGACGTCGCGCACCAGCTTCACATGCGCGGCGAGGCCGAGCGGCAGCCGGTTGCCGGCAAGCGAGCTGGCCGCCGGCTGCTGCTTGCCCCAGACCGTCGCACCGCCCTCGCCGTCGAGCATCTCTCCGGCCTTCAGGTCGCGCTTGGCGGTCGCCACCACGTCGGCGACAAAGCCGGCCGGCGACCCGGTCGGCTCGCGCCTGAGCGCCACGGAGGCAACCGAAACGCCAAGTTCCATTCCGATCATATGCGTGGGACGATACAGGGCGGCGAAGCGCCCGCTGTCATCCTCCAGCATGTGGTATTCCTGGAAGCAGCGACGGGCATAGTCCGTCTCTCCCTCGATCACCACATAGGTGCCCATGGCAAGGTGATGGGGGATATCATCGCCCGCGCGGGTCAGCGAGGAGACGACTTCCGTGGTGCCGGTCGTTTCCAGCGACCCGCCGAACGCCTTCGGACGCAACACGCTGGACAACTCGAAGCGGCTCGCGGGCGGGAAGGTGAGACCGTCCGGCTGGGACACCAGCCCGGTGGCATTGCACACGGCCGCCATCTCGATTCCCGACTTGGTGCCGTCCAGGAAGGAGTTGAACATCTTCGGATTGATGAGGCTGCGGTCGGTGATGTGCAGATACTGAACCAGCACATCCCAGACGGTGTCCGGCGTGAGCTGGTGGTAGGCCGGCAGGTAGCGGGTGCCCTTGCCGGCGCACACAACGTGGAAGCCGCAGGCGCGCGCCCAGTCGACGTGCTCGCAGATCAGCGCCGGCTGGTCGCCCCAGGCGAGCGAATAGACGAGACCGGCACTTTCGGCCCGGCGGGCCAGCAGCGGACCGGCCAGAACGTCCGCCTCCACATTGACCATCACCAGATGCTTTCCGGCCTCGATCGCGGCAAGCGCATGGCGAATGCCGACCGCCGGATCGCCGGTCGCCTCGATCACCACCTCGATGCGGGCATCGGAAAGCACGCGGGCGAGATCATCCGTCACATGGGTCGCACCCGATGCCATTGCATCGTCAAGGCTTTCCGCCGCCGACTGCTCTTCCGGCCAGCCACAGGTGGCCAGGGTGCGCCGGGCGCGGGCCGGGTCGAGATCGACGATGGCCGCCACCTGCACGCCGGTCGTGAGCCGGGCCTGGGTCAGATACATGGAACCGAACTTGCCGGCGCCGATCAGCGCGACCCGCACGGGCCGCCCCTCGGCGGCACGGGCCGCGAGCATTCGAGACAGATTCATGTTTGTCGTCCTCCCTTTCGCGTCAGAGTGGCGGCAAACCGGCTTGCGTGACAAGGGCCGACGTGCGACCCCGATTGCAGGCATTCCTCAGAAGAGGCAACGAACCGGGAGGCTTCCATGCCGGCGGCGACACCCTTCCTGATCCTGCTCGGAGGCGAGCTTTCGCCAGGGCCGCGCCTTGCTGCCCAGATCGAGGGCGCGCGCGTCATCGCCGCCGATGGGGGAATGCGCCACGCGGCCACGCTCGGTCTCGTTCCCGAACTCTGGGTCGGCGACTTCGATTCCTCCGACACGGCGCTGAAAGCGCGGTTTTCCGGGGTCGAACGGGTGGAGCATCCGGTTGCCAAGGACATGACGGACGGCGAACTGGCCATCGAGGCCGCGCTGGAACGTGGTGCCGACCGGCTCGTCTTCGCGGGCGCGCTTGGCGGCGAACGCTCGGACCACGCGCTCCAGAACCTGCTGCTCGGCGTCGCCGCCGCGCGGCGTCACCGGGTGCCCGTGCTCATGACCAGCGGACACGAGGAGGCCTGGCCGGTCCTGCCGGGCGGCCAGACGCTCGACCTTCCCGAAGGATCGCTGTTTTCCGTGCTGGCGCTGAGCGATCTCGAGGAGCTCACGCTCGAGGGCGTGCAATGGCCGCTCACCCGCCATTTCGTGCCGATGGGCCATTCGCTGACGCTCTCGAACCGGGTCGGCCCGCGCGGCGGTGGCATCGGCGTGACCCTTGGCGCGGGCACGGGCGTCCTGCTCGCCCGGCCCTTCGATCTCGCCGGCTGAGCGCGACCGCCAGCATCGCGGCCACTCACATGGTGTCGGTGCTTTCCCGCGACCAGGACGTCATGCGCCGCGTCACGGCCGAAACCGCCGCGTAGAGAACCACGGCGAAAAGCGCCAGCACGAAGAGACTGGCGAACATCAGGTCCGTCTTGGCGCGACCGTTGGCGAGAAGCATCAGGTAGCCGAGCCCCTTCGACGCGCCGACCCATTCGCCGATCACGGCACCGATGGGCGCATAGACCGCCGCCAGCCGGAGGCCCGAGCCGAAAGCCGGAAGCGCTGCCGGAAACCGTAGGTGGATCAATGTTCTGGAAGGCGTCGCCCCCATGGTGCGGGCCAGGTCCAGCAGGCCCGCATCGGTGCGGCGCAGCCCGTCGTAGAAGGTCGAGACCACGGGGAAGTAGATGATCAGGAGCGCCATGGCGATCTTGGACGCCATGCCATAGCCGAGCCACAGCGTCAGGATCGGTGCGAGGGCGAAAACCGGCACCGCCTGGCTGAAGACCATGATCGGCAGCGCGATGCGCCGGGCCGTCGGCGACACCATGAGGTGCAGCGCGGTCGCGGCTCCCAGGCCGGCCCCCACCACCAGGCCGATCAGCACTTCGGCGATGGTGACGGTCGCGTGATCGGCAATGAGACCGGCATTCGCGACAAGAGTTTCGGCCACGAGCAAGGGACCGGGCAGGATGAAGGCAGGCACCTGCGTCACCCAGACAATCCCCTGCCACAGGGCCACCACCACGATGGCGGCAATCACGGCATCGCCCACGCGAGCGCGGACGCCGCGCGGGGAAAAATCGTCGCGGGCGCTCATGCGGGCTCCCCTTTCAACGCACGGAACAGACGGACCTGCATGTCGATGGTCTCGGGCGCGTCGACCGCGCGGATGGGCGGCAGGCCGGGTGCCGCGACCTCATCAAGCCCCCGTTCCGAAAGGATGAAAATCGCATGACCGAGACGTACGGCCTCGGCCGGATCGTGGGTCACGAGCAACACCGTGCGCCCTTTCAGCGTCTCGAAGGCAAGCTCCTGCATCTCGGCGCGCGTGCGGGCATCGAGAGCCGCGAAAGGTTCATCCAGCAGCACCACCGGACGGTCCTCCATCAGCACCCGGGCCAGAGCCACGCGCTGACGCATCCCCCCCGAGAGGCTTGCCGGGCGCTTGTGGGCGTGCTCGCTCAACCCGACCCGTTCGATCAGCGCGCGGGCGCGTGCCATGTCGGCCCGCTCCCCCCTGAGCCTGGCGCCGAGCGTGACGTTTCCGGTGACGTCCAGCCAGGGGGCCAGCAGGTCCGTCTGCGCCATGAAGGCGACGCGGGTTTCGACCCGCTCGCCGTCATCCGCCACGATGGTCCCGGAGAAGCGGCCACCGGTGTCGAGCCCGGCCAGCAGGCGCAGGACGGTCGACTTGCCGACGCCGGACGGCCCCAGGAGGCAGGTCCAGCGGCCGGCGCCGAGCGTCAGGTCCAGGCCGGAAAAGAGCGGCCGGCCGGCATGGTCGAAATCGCCGGACAGCCGGATCTCTGGCGGCTGGGTCACGCGTCGGGCTCCGGCACCGGCCCACCACGCAAGCCCATGTCCCAAAAGCCGATTTCCAGCTCGGTCGCGGTCCGGAAGCGGCGCGAGAGATGTCGCCAGCGCGGCACGGACGCAGGCTCCGCGCCGAGCCGGTCGGCGGCGGCCTGTTCGAGAAGGCTCGCCACCCGGTGGCAGACATCGATGTAGTCCGGGCTCGAGTAGGTGTCGATCCAGGCCCGGTAGGGCGTGTCGGGCGACGCCTCGCGAGCCAGGCGCAGCCCGATCTCGCCATAGCCAAGCGCACATGGCGCAAGCGCCGCCACCAGGTCGAGGAAATCTCCGGTCAGCCCCGACTCGATCACATAGCGGGTGTAGGCGAGATTCTCCCGCTCCTCGGCGGCCTGTTCGAGCGCCCGCTCGCTGATGCCGGCCTCGGCGCAGACACCGACGTGAAGCTGCAGTTCGGTGTTCAGAAGCGCATCGACCGTGCCGGCGGCAAAACGCGCCTCGGCCGGAGTTTCCGATTTCACCACCGCGAGCGCCCAGGCACGGGCGTAGTGATGCAGGAAGACATAGTCCTGCACCAGATAATGCAGGAAATTCTCCCGGGGCAGGCTTCCGTCGGACAGACCCGACACGAAGGCATGGCGTGTGTATGCCTCCCAGGCCGGGCCGGCCTCCGCCTTGAGCCTGTCAAACAGGGGCGAGCCGAAACCCGTCGCGGTTTCAACGCTCTGGCGATCTGTCATCGTCATCGTTTTCCCTCCTCTCGTCGGTTCGCTCGACGGCGTCAGCGCGCGGTGATGTCGATGGCGATATCAGAGACCGGACGCTCGGTCTCGATCAGGTCGTTCTCCTTCAGGAAGGTCTCGAACCGGGCATAGCGGCCCTCGTCGAGCGCGGCGGGGCGCAGCGCGAACCGGCGGATCGTCTCGGCAAAGGAGCGCTTGTTGAGCTCGTCGTCGAGCTCCGGCGCGTAGCCCGCATAGATCTCGAAGCTCTTGTCGGGATGGTTCATGATGTACTGGGTCGCGCGCTCGGTCGCATCGAGGAACCGGCGGACCTTGTCCGCGTCCATGGTGTCCGGATTGGCCACGTAGATCAGCTCGTCATAGGGGGGGACACCCTGCTCCTCGATGAAGAAGCAGCGCCCCTTCACGCCCTCCAGCTCCATCTGGATCAGCTCGACATTGCGATAGGCGCCGATGACCGCGTCGACCTGTCCGGACATGACGGAGGGTGCGAGCGACCAGTTGACATTGACCATCTCGACCTCGTCGGCGGAGAGACCGGCACGGGCAAGAAGCGCGCGCACCTGCGCGGTCTCGACACCGGAGACCGAGTAGCCGATCTTGCGGCCCTTGAGGTCGGAGAGCTCCCTGATCGGACCATCGTCCTTTACCATCAGGCAGTTAAGCGGCGACGCGATAAGCGTTCCGACCCGTTTCAGCGGCAGTCCTTCGGCGATCTGGAGATGGATCTGCGGCTGGTAGGAGATGGCGAGATCGGCCTTTCCGGCGGCGACCAGCTTGGGCGGCGCGGACGGATCGGCGGGCGCGACGATCTCGACGTCGAGGCCGGCCTCGTCGAAATAGCCGAGTTCCTTGGCAACGATGATCGGGCCGTGATCGGGGTTGACGTACCAGTCGAGCAGCAGGCTCATCCTGTCGGCGGCGAAGGCCGGCAGGCTCGTGAGAAGTGCGAAGGCCAGGGCCGTTCCGGCCAGTCCTGCAAGGCGACGCATGGGTGTTCCCTCCCTGTGAAGCGGATTGCCGGAGCCTGTCAGTTCCAGGCAACTTCCGGCAGGAAAGTTCGAAGAATTGAGTCAGGATTGCGCGGAATTGCCTCGATCGGCCCCGCGTCCGCGGGTCACCGCGATCCAGTCCCGGGTGCGCGTCTCGGGGTCCGTGTTGAGCGTGATGTCGGTCACCACGGAGACGATGTCGGCGCCGTGATCGAAGGCGCCGGGCGCGCGCTCGACGCTCATGCCGCCGATGGCGACGAGCGGGATATCCCCGATCAGGCGTTTCCACTCGCCGATGCGCTCCAGCCCCTGCGGTGCCCACTTCATCTTCTTCAGGATGGTGGGATAAACCGGGCCGAGCGCAATGTAGTCGGGGCGCGCGGCGATGGCCGTGTCGAGTTCCTCGTGGTCGTGGCTCGACAGGCCGAGCCCGAGGCCGGCCTCGCGGATCGCCCCGACATCGGCCTCGGCAAGGTCCTCCTGACCGAGATGCACGAAGCGGCAGCCGAGATCGATGGCCTGCCGCCAGTGATCGTTGACCACCAGCAGGCAGTCATGCGCCTTCGAGAAGCGCTCGGCGCGGGCGATCTCGTCACGAAGGCCGGCCCCGTCCATCTCCTTGACGCGGAGCTGGATGAGACGGACACCGAGCGGCACCAGCCGCTCGACCCAGTCGGCGCTGTCGACGATCGGGTAGAAGGGATCAAGCGGGAACGCACTCATTCAAACACCGCCTTTCCCAGAACCGGGGTGGACGGGGCGGCCATGTCGCGCGGCTCCATCGGAACCGCGTCGAAGGCGAGCCGGCCGGCCTCGATGGCACCGGCGAAGGCCTGCGCCATGGCGACCGGATCACCGGCCTTGGCGACGGCCGTGTTGAGCAGCACGGCGTCGAAGCCGAGTTCCATGGCCGCGGCCGCGTGAGAGGGGACACCCAGGCCGGCATCCACGATGAGCGGCACATCGGGGAAATGCGCGCGAAGGGTGCGCAGGCCGTAGGTGTTGTTGAGCCCGCGCGCCGAGCCGATAGGCGCCCCCCAGGGCATAAGCACCCGGCAGCCGGCCTCGAGCAGGCGTCCGGCCAGCGAAAGATCCTCCGTGCAATAGGGGAAGACCTCGAACCCCTCGCCGGTGAGGATGCGGGCCGCCTCGATGAGCGCCACGCCGTCCGGCGACAGGGTCTCGGCATCGGTCACGACCTCGAGCTTCACCCAGGGCGTGCCGAAGATTTCGCGGGCCATGTGGGCCGTCGTCACCGCCTCCTTGACGGTGTGGCAGCCGGCGGTGTTGGGCAGCACCTTCAATCCCAGATCGCGGATGAAGGACCAGAAATCCTGGCCCGCGCGCGCCGAACCGCTTTCCCGGCGCAGCGATACGGTGACGATGTCGCAGCGCGCGGCGCGGATGGCGTCGGCCATGATCGCGGGCGAGGGATAGAGCGCGGTGCCGAGCAGAAGCCTGCTCTCGACACCGGTTCCGTACAGATCGAGCATGGTGTCAGCCTCCCTGCATGGGGGCGAGGATCTCGACGCGGTCGCCGTCGCGAACCTCGGTGGTGTCGCGCTCCTCGGCCGGCACGAACTCGCCGTTCACGGCCGTGGCGACAATCATGTCGCCATAGTCGAGCGCCTGGAGAAGCGCGGTGAGCGGACCGGGCGCGACGTCAGCCGGCGCGCCGTTGACGTGAATGGCCATGAAGAAACTCCGGGTTTGACGCAGGGTCGAGAAGCAGACCGGCCGCCTGCTCGCCCAGCGCGGGCGCCAGCAGGAAGCCGTGGCGATAGGTGCCGTTGGCGCGCAGCACGCGGCCGTCGGGAACGAGGCGGGGCAGGTTGTCGGCAAAGGCCGGGCGCACATCGACGCCGATCTCGAGGATTTCCGCCTCCGCGAAGGCCGGGTGAAGCTGATAGGCGGAGCCGAGAAGCTCCATCATCGCCCGCGCGGAGATACGGTTGCGTTCGTCGCTCTCGATCATGGTCGCCCCGACCATGAAGACCCCCTCGCCGCGCGGCACCACGTAAAGCGGAATGCGGGGATGAAGCAGGCGCACGGGGCGCGAAAGGGACACGTCCGTGCAACGGAGCATCAGCATCTCGCCCTTGACCCCGCGCAGCCCCTGAAGCGCGTCCCTGGCACCAAGCCCGCGACAGTCGACGACCGCATCGCCCGGTGCATCCTCGGGGCGCATCTCCTGGCCGAAGCGCAGATCGGCGCCAAGCGCCTTCAGGCGGGCAACGAGCGATACAAGCGCGCGGCGGGGAGACAGATGTCCTTCGCCGGCAAAATAGAGAGCTTCCCGGAAACGCCCCGCAAGATCGGGCTCCAGCTCATCGATCCGTTCGGCCGGGATCGTCTCGAAATCGCTGGTCAGGCGCGCGAAGCGCCGCAGCTCGCCGGCGTCGCGGGCCTGCGCCACGACGAGCGAGCCATTGAACTCGACACCCTCGACACGCTCCCCCCACCAGGAAAGCGCCTGCGCGCCGAGACGAACCACCGGTTCTTCCGCGCTTTCGCCTTCGCACCAGGGCGCGAGCATCCCTCCGGCCCACCAGGAACAGGAGGCCGGGCCAGGCTCCCCGGCACGCTCGAAAAGCGTCACCTTCAGTCCGCGCTCGACCGCCGCGACGGCCACGCAAAGCCCGACGACGCCGCCGCCCACCACCGAAACGGTTTCAATAGTTTGCCGGGTCATGACGTCACCTCGTCCCGGGGCTCCTGGTCCGACCAGAGCTGGTGGAAATGGTGCACGGGACCGTGACCCGAGCCGACCTTGAGCCGGTCGGACGCCCTGATCGCACCCTGCAACCAGTCATGTGCGGCGCGGACGGCGTCCTCCATCTCCAGCCCCTTCGCAAGGCCGGCGGCAATGGCGGAGGACAGCGAGCAGCCGGTGCCATGCGTGTTGGGCGTGTCGATGCGCGGGGCGGTAAAGCGTGACAGACCGCCGCCGGGCAGGACGAGGAGATCCGTGCAGAGCGCCCCCTCCGCGTGACCGCCCTTCATGAGAACTGCCGGACCGAGACGGGCGAGGCGCTCGCCCTGCGCGCGGGCTTCCTCGTCGTCGCGGGCCGCCGGTTCGCCAAGCAGCGCACCGGCCTCGGGAAGGTTCGGCGTGATCAGCGTCGCACGGGGGAGAAGCGTCGAGACGAGCGCGTCGATGGCCTCGTCCCGCAGGAGCTTGGCGCCCGACTTCGACACGATCACCGGATCGAGCACGACCGGCCCGTCGTATCCCTCAAGCGCCTTTGCGACGGTGTGCACGATGTCCGGCGAGGACAACATGCCGATCTTGATCGCGCCCACGTCCAGATCGTCGAGAACGGCTGCGGTCTGCGCCTCCACGACATCCAGCGGCACGTCGTGAATGGCGGTGACGGCGCGCGTGTTCTGCGCCGTGAGGGCCACGATCACGCTGGCGCCATAGACGCCGAGCGCGGAAAACGTCTTGAGATCGGCCTGTGTGCCGGCTCCGCCGGAGCTGTCGGAGCCGGCGATCGTCAGGGCGATCGCCGGCGCGGCGGCGCCGGAGCGGAGGGAGGTTTCGCCGTGATGCGGCTTCGCGCGCATGTCGGATCCCGGTTCTGTCGGGCGATCACGAAGATCCGCCCCTGTGGTCAGGGATCCGGGCGCATGGGGCGATGTGAGGGAAAGCGGATGGCCTGGCCCCCTCTCGCGGGGCCTGCACCGGACTTGCGCTCCGGTGCGGTCATTCGTTCCCTACGCCGGCACGACCCGGATCAGGTTCAGTGGGTTGGCGCGAACGCGCCTCTCAGCCGGTAGGGCACCCCAACGAATGGGCGGAACGATAGGAGCGAAGGGATTCCCCGTCAAGCGGTCGCGTGAAGGACGGCAAGGGACCGGGGGCGCCGGTCTCGCGACATGCGGTTCACAAAACGGGGTGAATGCAGGACCTTGCGCTTTTCTCACTCGGCCGCGTGGCGCGTGAACTCGAGCGGGCGCCCTCCTTCGACCACGGTCGCCACATAGTCGGAAAAGGTCTCCGCGCGGCGGATTTCCAGCACGCCGTCGGCGGGCATGAGCAGGAGTTCGGCCGGGCGCAGGCGACCGTTGTAGGTGAAGCCCATGGCGGCCCCGTGGGCTCCGGTATCGTGGATATAGACGATCTCGCCCTCGCGCGTGTCCGGCATCTCGCGCGCCACGGCGAAACGGTCGACATTCTCGCACAGCGAGCCCACGACGTCGGCAAGGACGCGCGGCCGCTCCTTCCCGGCAAACGGCAGCGTCACGTGATGCCAGGCGTTTTCATAAAAGCCCGGGCGCATGAGCGCCGACATGGAGGCATCCAGCCCGACGATGGCCCGCCCCTTGTCGAGCCGGTTGACGACCGTGGTCACCAGAACGCCGTGCGGGCCCGTCACGATGCGGCCGAGTTCCGTCACCAGCCGCACCTGGCGTCCCCCGAACGCCTCGCGCAGCAGGCCGACCAGTCCGGCCGCCCAGCCGGCAAGGTCGAAGGGGGCCTCGCCGGGCCTGTAGGGAATGCCAAGCCCGCCGCCGACGTTGACGTAGTCGAAGGTGATGCCCGCCTCCCGTTCCACCTCAAGCGCGGTCGCGACGAGGTCGCGGGCCGCCTGAAGCGCGCGGGCGAGGTCGAGTTCATTGGCGCAGGTCATGCCGTGGATGCCGAAAGAGCGGGCGCCGCGCGCCCGGGCCCGCGCATAGGCCTCCGCCAGACGCCCGCGCGGAACGCCGAACTTCGACGCGCCGGCCGCCCCCATCAGCGCCGAGGAAGCGCCGCCCGTGTGCGGCGCGACCCGGAAGGCCACCGTCCCGGGCAGCCTTTGCGCGCGGTCCATGTGGGCAACATCGTCGAAGGTGACGAGACAACCGCGCGCCAGCGCCATTTCGTATTCGGCCCGTGTCGTGTTGTTGGAGGTGAAGACGATGTCCCGCCCCGTAACGCCTGCCGCGTCGGCCAGCAGCAGCTCCGCGGGCGAGGAGCAGTCGAGCCCGCTGCCCGCCTCCGCAAGCAGCTTCAGCACCGCCGGATTGGGCAGCGCCTTGACCGCGAAATGCTGTCGCGCGGGCCAGTCCCCGAAGGCGGAGACGACGGCCCGGTGCGAGGCGAGGATGCCGGCGGCGTCATAGACATGGAACGGCGTACCATAGCCGCGCGCAAGGTCCGGCACGACACGTGCCAGGCGCTCCAGGAAGGCTGGCGAGGCGGGCATCAGCCCGCCGCCCGCCGCACACCGCCTCCGGGCACGCAGGCGATGCAAAGCGTGCGGTTGCGCAGGCCGCTCACCGGACGGACATAGGGAAAGTGATAGTCCTCCACCGGAAGGTAGCCGTCGGCGGCAACGCCCTCGCGCAGTTCCTCCCGCGACAGCATCCAGAAGTCCTCCACCCGCTTGTGCGGCTCGACCCGCAGTCCGCGCGCCAGCGGGGCGTCATTGGAGAAGACCAGGAAGGCACCGGGCTTCGGGGCGAGGCGGGCCAGCGTGTCGTAGAAAGCGGAAAGACCCGTCCCTTCCCGGTAGAGGTGGCCGAGCAGCCCGTCGGCGTAGATCACGTCGAAGGCGGCGAGATAGCCATCGGGAAGCGAATGGAAGTCGGAGACGAAGGCTTCCACGTCCTTGCGCGCCGCAAGGTCCACCGCTTCGGGATTGCAGTCGATCGCCTGCACGTAGCGCCCTTCGCGCACGAGATCCGCCTCAACGAAGGCATTGCCGCAACCGATGGAGAAGATCCGCGCGCCCTTCGCGGTGAGCGAAAGGATCTTGAGCACCACATGGGCCCGGTAGTCCGGGCAGTAGGTGGAGGGGGTAACGGAATCGTCGAACGCCTCGCCCGCCTCCCAGATCTCGTAGATGGTGCGGGTGTCCTTGCCGCCGGTCTGGCGCGGATCGCAGTAGTAGGCATGGACCCGGTCGAGCCCGGCGAGGCCCGACAGGCCTCCGGCGGGACCGGCGGCCGGATGCGGTTTTCCGAGAATCTGGGCCATCATCACTCTCCTTGGGTTCCAGGGATCGGCTAGCTTGCAAGCGCAACGGCGGACGACACCGCGCCGGCGGGCTCCTGCAGGTACTCGAGCGACGCGCCGGGTCGCGTGGACAGATGGGCGACGAGCGGGGCGAGATGCCGTGCCTGGCCGGCCGGACCGAAATCGCGGTACAGGGCGAGGGAGCGCTCCACGTCGCCAGCGAGCAACGTGTCGGCCAGCACACGCGCAAGCGAGCGGAAGCCGGCAAGAACCACCTCGGGATCGCCGCAAAGGCGCGGCGGCGTCCCCTCGCCACCTGGAACGAGTTCCAGCGCTCCGAGCGAGACGAGATAGGAAAGCTGCAGATACATGCCGTCGCCATCGGGGAAGAGGCCGAGGCCGCGATCCACGTAGCGCAGGCATTCGGCGAGATGGTAGGCGACGGCCTCCTCCGCCGGATGACCGGCGGCCGGCGCCAGGACATCGGCAAGCGCAACGAGGGCGAAGGTGTCAGCGGCAACCTCCTGCAGCGTGACGGAAGCCCAGCGGTCGGCGGCGTTCAGCGCCTTGAAGCCGCCCCCTTCGCGGTGGACGAAATGCCCCGCCTCATGGGCATGGACGCCGAGCACCGGCAAGACGCCGAAGCCGGCAACATCCACGGGCAGGGGGCGGCCGAGATCGAGGATCTCGCGGGCGAGCGGCAGGCCGAGCGCCCCCACGAGCCCGCGATGGGTGTTGGCGAAGTAGCAGGTCTTCTTGAAGGGCGAATGCTTGACGCCCTCGTCCTCGGGCAGGAAGTAGGCGACATGCTTGGGGTGTCGGTTGCCCTCCCCGGCCATGAAGAAGAGATCGGCGGGAACGAAGGCCGGCAGTGCGCCGAGACGCAGGTGGGCATGCAGGTCCCGCAGGCGTGCCGCGACATCGCCGAGCCGGTCGCACGCCGCCTCCACCGTGGCGAGGAGCCCCGCGTCGCGCCGGCAGGCGAAGGCCGTGGCGAGGCCGCCGGTTTCCTTGCCGTACCAGGTGGAGATGCGCCCCGCGACCAGCGTCACCTCCTCGTCGATGGCCGCGAGCTTTTCCAGCGTCTCGTCCGTGTAGCCGTCGCGAATGGCGGCGGCGCGCAGGCGGG
>MDTD01046606.1_pt1 | contig 31347 bp, 29 predicted proteins | sample 811221 | NCBI WGS metagenome assembly MDTD01 (sample SAMN05326646, study PRJNA326480) | marine metagenome | isolation source: seawater | place: Pacific Ocean: South West | collected 2011
CAGAAGGCAGAGACTAAAGCCCAAATAATTTGTATCATTTACAGTCCGGAGAGGTGGCTGAGTGGTCGAAAGCGGCACCCTGCTAAGGTGTTAGACGGGCAACTGTCTCGAGGGTTCGAATCCCTCTCTCTCCGCCATTAATTTTTTAGGGATTAATTGAAGATTTTATAAAGCCACTTCGTGGTTCAGTTACCCCTAAGTCATCAGATAGTTTTTCAAGTAAATCCCTGATACTATCGAGATTTCCTATCATCTCTGATCTTGCATTAATAAGACTCTCTTCAGAATCCCAAACACCAAAAAAGATATATTCTCTATCCCCTGTTTTTACGGTGTATGCACGCTCTTGGCCTTCAGCCATACCCCAACTGTTCACCATTTCTAGATATTTTTCTTCGCAGCCTTCTTTAACACAGCATCTTACACAATTCGCAAATTTTTCCATTAAGTCCTCCCTTTCCTTATATTCGTTAATGTTTTGTTTCTTGTAAACCAAAATTAAGAAATTAAGGTTTATTGTTAATCTCAAGAAATGTGAAATATAATGTTTACATAAGTTTTTTATCAGGGGGCTACATGAAAAATTTAACCAAAATATTTTTATCATTTACACTCTTTTACTTTTTCGTAGAACAAAATATTGTTTACGCGCAAGACGAAAGAGCCTCAGTATTAATTGAAGAAGTAATAACAACAGCACGTAAAAAAGAGGAATCCGAACAGGAAGTACCTCTGGCTGTGACTGCGCTTTCTTCTGAGCAGCTTGAAGTTCAAAAAGTAAGGAATATTACCGAACTTGTCTCTGTTCCTAACGTGTCACTTGATGATATTGGAACTCAAAGAGGTGTACCAAACTTTCAAATAAGGGGCTTAGGCCATAACTCTTCCATTGCTTCAATTGAATCACCTGTTGCAATGATAGTCGACGGAGTATACGTAGGAAATGGAACAGTAATGGATAGCTTCGATTTAGCCAGTGTGGAAATTCTTAGAGGACCACAAGGCACAATTATCGGAAAGAATGCTATTGGCGGAGCAGTTCTTCTTAACTCCAAAAATCCTGGCGATGAATGGGAATCGCAAGTTAGGTTAGCAATGGACGGATTTGGTAGCCCTGGTGCGACCAACAGCATGATGCAATTTGCTTCAGGCGGACCTGTTTCAGACATTATTAAGGTTAGAGGTGTCTTATATATCAATGATAACCAGGGCTGGTTTAATAACAGCTTTGATAATACTTCCCATGGTGCTCATGAAAATACAATGTTCAGAGGCACTGTTGTAGCTGATCCAACTGATAGTTTGAATATTAATTTTAAATATTCCACACAAGAGACATCTGGAGATGGAGCTTCTTCTCAGTGTTTCTCTCTTGTTCCAACAGACCTTCAGTGTTTTGGACTTACACAAGATAGGGATTCTTTTGATTTAAGTATCAATGAGAAGGGTTTTCTTGAACAGGATACTGAAAACCTTTCAATAAAAGCAGTTCAAGATGTTATGCTTGGCGACGGTCAAATCACGTTCTTATTTGGATCAAATACCACTGAGAGTGAAGCTATGGGTGATATTGATGGCACACGACTATTTATTTTCCACGCCCCTGCTAAAACTCAAGACGAATCTTCAACCTTCGAAATTAGGTTTAATGGAAGTTTCGGGAATATGGATCTCCTAGCTGGATATTACTCTTACACAAGGGATTTAACGTACCATGAGATGCGTATCTTACCAAATACCCTTGGAGGAACTGAGTGGAATGGTGGTGGAGACCTAAGTGTTGATTCCACAGCATTCTTTGCAACTGCAGAATTTCCAATTGCAGACAATTTAGTTCTGGATCTAGGCATAAGAAGCACCGAGGAAGATAAAAATGTATCAGTGGCCTCATTATCTGCTGGAGCAGCAGCTTTAGCAGCCGGAATTCTTGATGCCCCAAGAAACATATATTTTCTTGCTGGCAGAGATCCTTCACTTATTCAAAGAACTTCTGATGCAAGTTGCCAAATATTTTCAGGAGGTTGTGTAAGAGATTTCATAGATAATGATTCATGGAGTAGCACTTCACCAAGAATAGGCCTAACTTATTTTCCTGACGATAATACTACAATATACGGATATGTTGCTGATGGTTACAGATCTGGTGGTTACAATATGCGGAATACTGCAATTCTTCAATTAACCCCTGAAAAAGGGCCTGGACCATTTGACCAAGAAAAATTGCAGACTCTAGAAGTTGGAATGAAGAGAATCCTAAGCAATGGTAGATTAAATCTTGCCTTTTTCTCTTCTGAACTAACTGATATGCAGAGAACCCTAAATGAAGCTGGCCCTGCAGGACCAGTTCAATATATTAAAAATACTGGGGATGCTACCATTAGCGGCTTCGAGGCAGATATAGTGTATTTGCTTGAAAATGATTTTGTATTTAATGCTTCAATAGGAACTCTTGATGCTGGTTATGATGAAGTGGTTTATGACATCTCACAAGATGGTGTTGTTGATTCAGTAGATTTAAACCTTATGCTCCCAAGAGCTGCTGATTTAACTTATTCACTTGGATTATCAAGAGATTTCATGGTTGCAAATTGGTCAGCAAGCGCGAGAATTGCATATTCCTATAGAGATGAAGTTGCTTACTCAGACAATAATTTAGGAATGATTGGCGAGCAAAATATTCTAGATTTAGGTGTAGATTTTTACTCACCGTCTGAAAACCTGAGTTTTGGCTTTTATGGCAAAAATTTGAATGATTCCGTTAAACACGGAAATGTAAGCCCAGTAAGTTGGGGTTCTTTTTCGCCACTAATGCCTGGAAAAATTATTGGAGTTGAGGCGGTTTTATCCTTTTAATTTAAGGTGATATTTTAGGGCAAGCTTTCGCTTGCCCTTTTTTTATATAAAATAAAATTTAATATGTTTTAAGATATTTACGGGCCATGAAACAAAAATACATCTCCAAATTCTCTGATATATCTATAAATGACATTGATAAGGTGGGCGGAAAAAATGCATCTCTCGGTGAGATGATTAATAATCTATCAAATCTTGGCATAAACGTTCCTGATGGTTTTGCAACTACATCTGAAGCATACAAATTATTTTTAAAATCAAACGATTTAGAGAATAAAATTCAAGCAATACTCAATCAGCTTGATGTCGACACTTTAAAGGACTTAGCTAATGCAGGAAAAGCAATTAGAAAATTAATTCTTGATGCAAAGATTCCAGAAGAATTAATGGAGCAAATTTCTGAAGCACATGAAAATTTAACAAAGGGATCAGAATTATCATTTGCTGTAAGGTCATCTGCAACTGCTGAAGACCTTCCTAGTGCGTCTTTTGCAGGTCAACAAGAAACTTATCTTAATATCACTGGATTTGAAAACTTGTTGGAGGCTATGCAAAAAGTTTTTGCATCCTTGTACACTGATAGAGCGATATCCTACAGAACGCATCAAGGATTTGATCACTTGGATGTATCAATTTCTGTGGGGTTTCAACGTATGGTCAGAAGCGATCTTGGAGCATCAGGTGTAATGTTTACCTTGGATACTGAATCTGGATGTGAGGATGTAATTTTTATAAATTCATCATATGGTTTGGGCGAAACAATAGTTCAAGGTTCAGTTAATCCTGATGAATTTTATGTTTTCAAAAATGGAGTTATAAATGGAAAATTCCCAATAATTAGAAAGAACTTAGGTGAAAAATCAGAGAAAATGGTGTTCTCAAGTAGCAGACATGCTGAAGCATCAGTTAAAACTGTTCCAGTTCCAAAAAGCGATCAAGGAAAATTCTCTATCACAGATAGTGAAATTATTGATTTATCAAAATCTGCAATGATTATTGAAAAACATTATAGAAAACCAATGGACATTGAATGGGGAAGGGATGGAGTAGATGGAAAAATTTATATTCTGCAAGCAAGACCTGAGACAGTTCACAGTAAAAAGGAGACTACGCTCTCCCAATATATTTTAAAAGAAAAATCAGAAATAATAATAACTGGTAGAAGCATTGGACAGAAAATTGGATCAGGAAAAACCAAGATCATTAACGACCCCAAAAAAATGTATCAGATTAATGAGGGTGATGTTTTAGTAGCAGATATGACAGATCCTGATTGGGAGCCTGTAATGAAAAAAGCGTCGGCAATTGTAACAAATCGAGGAGGGAGAACATGCCATGCAGCAATTATTGCTAGAGAACTTGGCATTCCAGCAATTGTTGGATCAAACGATGCAACTAAGGTTTTAAAAAATAATCAGAACATCACAGTATGCTGTTCGGAGGGAGAAGTTGGGAGAGTATACGAAGGGCTTTTAAGTTTTGAAATTCTAGAAACAGAGATCTCGGACTTACCAAAAATCCCAACAAAACTGATGATGAATGTTGGAAATCCTGACAGGGCATTCACTTTTTCAAGAATCCCAAATGAAGGAGTAGGGCTGGCTCGACTTGAATTCATCATAAACAAAATGATAGGAATACATCCAAAAGCATTAACGTCATTTTCTAATTTAAATAAAAATCTTAAAACGGAAATTAATCAAAGAATCTCAGCATATGATGGACCAATTGATTTTTACGTAAAAAGACTATCTGAAGGTATTGCGACAATTGCAGCAGCTTTCCATTCAAAACCAGTTATTGTCAGAATGTCTGATTTTAAATCAAATGAATATGCAAACTTATTAGGAGGAGAAATTTTTGAACCCAAAGAGGAAAATCCAATGCTTGGCTTTAGAGGTGCTGGCAGATACATATCGGAATCTTTTAGAGAATGTTTTGAATTAGAATGTACGGCCATAAAGAGAGTTAGAAATGATATGGGTTTGAGAAATGTTCAAATTATGATTCCATTTATTAGAACTCTTAATGAAGCAAAGCAAGTTATAGAAATTTTAAAACAAAATAATCTTGAATCAGGTAAAGACGAATTAAAAATCATCATGATGTCAGAATTACCATCAAATTCGATACAGGCAGAAAAGTTTTTAGAATACTTTGATGGCATGTCTATTGGGTCCAATGATATGACACAACTGACCTTAGGTCTTGACAGAGATTCCTCCCTAGTTGCTGAAGTATTTGATGAAAGAGATGAAGCTGTAAAATCAATGATTTCAATGTCAATCAATGCCTGCCACAAGAAAAATAAATATATTGGAATTTGTGGGCAGGGCCCCTCTGATCATCGTGATTTAGCCTTGTGGTTGCTGAAGCAGAAGATTGGATCAATGTCATTAAACCCTGATACAGTAATTGAGACATGGTTAATGTTGGGTAAAATTAATGAAAATTAGACATCTTCTTGTTCTCAATTTACTTGCTCTTCTAGTGGGATGTAGCTCTTTTCATAAGAACAGTTTTGACAGTTATTCTGGTAAACTAAAAGGATATTCAGGCCATATTTTATACATTGATGACTATCCAGAAGCAGAAGGATATCTAATAAAAAAGAATGGAAAAAGATTCAGAGCAATTGGATTACCATATGTCTTAGAAGAAACAGTATATGATTTTGCAAGCCAAAAAATAAATGTCCTCCCTCTTAATTATGGAGAGTCAAGAATAACAATTGAAAATGATGATCTAGTTAATCTAAGCCCAGAAGATTTGTTAAGGACAAATCGGGAAGCAAATTTAGTACGTGAAATTGTTTCAAAAAAATCGCCTCAATTAGATTACACATTTGAATTCATTTCCCCAGTTGATAACTTCATAACAAGCAGATATGGGAAAAAAAGATATATAAATGACCAGCCGCGTTCTCCACATCTTGCACTTGATATAGATGGATCGGAAGGAGATATAATTGTATCTCCAATGGATGGAACGGTTGTACTGGTTGATGAGCACTTCTATAGTGGAAAATTTATTGTGCTTGATCATGGAGGCGGTTTATTTACATCTTATAGTCACTTGAACAAATGGCTCGTTGAAGAAGGTGACTCTATTTTAAAGTCTCAAAAAATTGGTGAAATTGGATCCACAGGTAGAGTTACAGGACCTCATTTACATTGGGTTGTATACCTAAATAAGAATAGGATAAATCCAGAATTATTAGTAAAACTTGAGCAATTTCAGGACTGAAGAAAAAATTTTCGCCACTCGCCTCTTTCCAATGAATAGCATTCACGATAATTTAGTCTGTCATTATTAGCCTCCCAAAATTCAAAGTAACTTATAGAAATTTGAAATCCGCCCCAGTCTGGAGGTCTTATTTCCTCGACCTTTCCTTCTTCTATATCACTCTTTATTTTTTCATACTTTGCCTCTAACATATCGTAGGATTCTATCTCTCTAGATTGATCAGAGACAATCGCTGCTATATTTTTTCCAATTTCTCGTCCGTAGAAATGTTCATCTGAAAATTTCTCAGAACATTTTGATACTTCTCCTTCAAGTCTTATTTGTACATTTGTATTTGGCCACCAAAAATTTATTGCTACATTTTGATTCAATTCAAAGTCATCAGCTTTGTTACTGCTGTAGCTTGAAAAGAAAATAAGGTTATCTTCAAAAAAGTATTTAAAATTTACAAATCTTGAATGTGGCTTTCCATTTTTATCTACAGATGAAATACACCCAGCCTCAGTAATAGGCTGGTTATTATTTTCTGCGTCTTGATAGTACTGCTCAAAAAGCTTGAAAGGCACTTTATTTGGAAGATTTTTGAATAACATTAATTTAGAAACCTTATTTGAATTGCATCTGCATAAACATCAGAAAATACACCCGAAATAACAACAAATTTACTTTTCTTTTTCAAGTTAAAACTTTTTTTGATTTTTGTGAAAGCAGATTTAATTGTTTTCTCATGATTTGTTTGAAATTTTAAGTGAATATTTTGTATAGATGAACATATTGAGAGTCGTGAATGTGTGTTGTTATCATTTGTAAGAGCAAAGACTGGAAGCTTTGGTTTTGCAAGAGAGATTAAGTTAGCTGTAAAACCACTTCTAGTCAAAACTAAAATCGCATCTGCATTAATCTTCTCTGCCAGTTTTACTGATGTAGATGCGAGTATATGCCAATCAGATTTTTGTTTTGTCAATGCTGAAAACTGAAGGGTTTCAGACCGCTCAGCATTTTTCGCAATATCGTTTAAATAACCTACACAAGCAAAAGGATGTTTACCAATACTTGTCTCAGCAGATAACATAAGTGCATCTGCACTTTCATACACGGCATTTGCAACATCAGAAACCTCGGCTCTTGTAGGATGAGGATTGTATATCATTGATTCGAGCAACTGAGTTGCAACAACCGATTTTTTTCCATATTTCGCTGCAACCTTTAGCATTTTTCTTTGTGTATAAGGTAGGTTTGTTATATCTGTTTCTATTCCTAAATCACCTCTAGCCACTATTATTCCATCTGAGTTATTTACTATATCCTCTAAATTTGACAATCCTTGTTGATCCTCAATCTTCACAAACAGCTCTATTTGATTTTCACATGATTTTAGAATTTTCTTTAGATCATCAATATCATTTCTAGTGCGGCAAAATGATAGTGCTACAAAGTCAATACCAAGTAAGGCAGCAAATTTTAGATCTCTTTTATCCTTATCTGTTATTGTAGGCAGGTTAATTCTTGCCCCAGGAAAATTTACATGCTTTCGACCACTTATTTGACCATTATCAAGAACATCACAATATATTTTGTCTTTGAAGACTCTTGCTATCTTCAAATCAATTGATCCATTATCTAGAGAAATTCTTCCATTTTTTTTAATCCCTTTAACATACTTCAAGTTATCAATTTGAAGGGATTTTTTTTTATCTTGTATTTTCTTGGAGCTCAAAATTATTTGTTCCCCTTTAACGAGTTCTAAAACATCTGATTTTTTTGCAGTTCTTATTTCGGGACCCTGTGTATCAATCATTATTCCAATTGCACAAGTTTGTGATTTATTTATTGATTTAACAATCTCAACAATTTCTTTAAGGTCTTGTTGTGATGCATGAGACATATTTATTCTGACAACATTCATGCCTTTTTTATAAAGTTTTAGTATTGCACTTTTTGACCTTGTCGAAGGTCCGATTGTTGCGATTATTTTTGTTCGTTTAAGCATGCGAAGTTTTTTGAGTTTTTTATTATAATCTGTTTGTGACAAAAAGTTTTTACTCCTCAATCAATAAAGAGGTGAAAAGTATAAAATCAGCTGGCCTTTTTAAAGAGGAGAGACTTATTTTATCTCCTCAAAGCACTAAAGTTACTTTAAATGACGGGTCTGAAGTACTAAATTTCTGTGCTAATGATTATTTAGGACTTGCAAGTAACCCTGATGTAATAATGGCTGCAAAGAACTCTCTTGATGAAGATGGTTACGGCATGGCTTCTGTCAGATTTATTTGTGGGACAAATAATGTGCATAAAAAACTTGAAAAAGGACTTAGTAATTTTCTTGGTTACGAAGATTGTATCCTCTATGTTGCATGTTTTGACGCCAATGGAGGAATCTTTGAGCCGTTATTTGGGCCAGAGGATGCAATTATTAGTGACTCACTCAATCATGCCTCGATAATTGATGGGATAAGGTTATGTAAAGCCAATAAGTACAGATACCAGCACAGTGATATGGAAAGCCTTGAAAAAAAATTAGATGAGGCAGAAAGCTCTAGACACAAATTAATAGTGACTGATGGTGTATTTTCTATGGATGGCACCTACGCGAAACTGCCTGAGATTGTAAAGCTGGCTGAAAAATATGGAGCATTGATTATGGTAGATGATTGTCACGCTACTGGATTTGTTGGTGATTCAGGGAAAGGAACAGCTGAATATTTTGGATTGGAAGGCAAGATCGATTTTCTTACGGGGACACTTGGAAAAGCTTTGGGTGGTGCTTCAGGAGGTTTTATTTGTGCAAAAAAAAGTGTTGTTGAACTATTAAAGCAGAAATCAAGACCATATCTTTTCTCAAATGCACTTTCTCCATCAATTGTAAAAGCAACATTGAAGGCATTAGAGCTAGTAAAAAAACAACCAGAAAGAAGAAAAAGAATCCAAAAAAATACAATTTATTTTAGAGAGCAAATGAAATCATTAGGGTTTAATATTTTAGGTGATCAGCATCCTATTACTCCAGTTATGCTTGGCGATGCCAATGTTGCACAAAAAATGTCAAAGGAACTGTTAAATAATGGTATTTACGCTGTTGGATTTTCATTCCCTGTTGTTCCTAAGGGGGAGGCTAGGATTCGTTTACAAATAAATAGTGAACATAGTATGGAAGAACTCGATAAAGCAATTAAAATATTTAAAAAGGTTGGGAGAGAATTAAAAATTGTATGAAAGCATTAGTAAAAGAAAAAGCAGAAATTGGATTGCATCTTAAAGATGTTGAAGTTCCACAGGTTGGGGGGAATGATGTTCTTATAAAAGTAAAATCAACTGCTATTTGTGGAACAGACTTACATATTTGGAACTGGGATTCTTGGGCAAGTAAGGCAATAAAGCCACCTCTTACTCTTGGGCATGAATTTATGGGGACTATCCATAAGGTGGGCGAAAATGTTGATGGGTTAAAAGTTGGTGCCCGTGTATCTGTTGAATCTCATATAGTAGGCAATAGAAGCAGAAATGCGAGAGCCGGAAGATTGCACCTTGATCCTGATACTGTAAATTTAGGTGTAGATAGAAATGGTGCATTTGCTGAATTTGTATGTGTTCCTCAATCAAATGTGGTTCCCCTGCCCGATGAAGTAAATGATTCAATTGGTTCAATTCTTGACCCATTTGGAAATGCAGTTCATGCTTCTTTATCTTTTGATCTTGCTGGCGAAGACGTATTAATTACTGGTGCTGGGCCGATTGGAATAATGTCTGCTGCAATCGCTCTTCATGTTGGAGCAAGAAATGTGTTGCTTACTGATATAAATGATGAAAGGTTAAAACTTGCGAAGAAAGTCTGTTCAACTGAAGTCTTAAATCCAACAAAATTGAGTATTAATGAGAAGATGAAAGAAATGGGCTTAAAAGAGGGCTTTGATGTGGGTCTTGAAATGTCAGGATCAGAAGTAGCTCTTAAAGATATGATTCAGAATATGATAATGGGAGGTAATATTGCGCTTCTTGGGCTTCCAAGCACCCCGATTAACTTGGATATATCAGAAATTATATTTAAAGCACTAAATATCAAAGCAATTTATGGAAGGGAGATTTTTGAAACTTGGTATAAGGGTTTAGCTCTACTTCAATCAGGACTTGATATAAAAAATGTAATAACACATGAGTTTCACTACAGCGATTTTGAAAAAGCATTTGATTTATTAAATCAAGGCAAGGCTGGAAAAGTTATTCTGAAGTGGTAACAGGCGCTCCTAGACCAAAGAACAGATTTTGTATTTTGCTAACACCAGAACATTTATCTGGAGAGGTAAATGGACAATTTAGCTCTGAAACTCCAAGAGATTTTGTGTCTGGAAAATTTATACTGGGATCATCAACCGGCTCCACTCCTGGTGACGTTTCTGAAGCAACTAGGGTAGTGATATATTTTATCCAAGAGTATGGCATCCATAATAAATATTCGAGTGCACCAAAATTTATTTGATATCCTTTGCCAGGATTGTGAAAATATTTTGTGAATCTAACCATGGCCAATCGCTCTTCTGGTATCAGAAACATTGTTTGTCCATCAGTGACCTCAAGTCCAACTAAAGTCTTGGCATCATTAAATTTTCTAACACTCCAATGAAGGCCAAACCACTCACCAGTGCCTTCAGAAAGAGGCTTAATTGATTCAGACATATAGTTTGCATCAATTATTTGAACCCCGTTAAGTTTTCCATTATTCATTACAAGGTGAGCAAATTTCATAAAATCCATTGGCTTTAAATCAACACCATAATAAGTCATATCATTCCCAGCAGAATCTTTCCAGAGACCATAATCTTTGATTTTCAACGGATTTAGAATTTCTGAAATTAAAACCTCATGTGGTGTACGACCGAAAATAGACTCTATTATTGGATTAAGAAGCATTGTATTGACATTATTGTATTCATAAACCTTACCTTGCTCATCTTTCGGATCGACATTCATTGCAAAATCTAAATTATCAATTGAGAAAAACATTTCTTCATTTAAATATTCCGTTATTTCAAGACCTGATTTCATTGCGAGGATGTTATAGAGGGTAATATCGGATTTTAAATCGGAGCTTAGTTTTGGAACAAAATAACTGATTGGTTTCTCTAGATCAGAATAGGTTATTAATTTTTGTTGAATAGCTACACCAATCAAAGCAGCATAAAAAGTTTTAGCAATGGACCAAGATGTTGCAAGATTATTCTGATCATAATTATTTCCATAATATTCATGAATAATTTTTTCATTATTAGAAATAATTAATGATTGTGTTGCATTATCATCTTCAAGTAATTGTATTAGTTGATCAAAGACTTCATCATTTATTTTTGTATCAGCATATAGCCAACTGATAGTTCCAAAAAAAAGGAGAAGTTTCTTCATTATCTAGTCTTCGAGATCAGCCATTGCTTCAACAATTTCAACGTAGTTTTCATAAAACTCATCAGATTCACCTTCTTCGAGAGTGTATGGAGTTTGAACACTTCCATCATCAAAGCTAATCAACCCTAAGTTATATAAAAATCTTGAAACATTTATCGCAGCATTCACACTTCCCAGAAATTTTAGGTAAGAAAGAGCACCAAATTTTTGAACTTCACCTCCACTAGAGTAATATTTTGTAATTCTTGTAAAAATAATATCCCTTTCTTTATCTATGAAAACAAATTGCCCAAACTTTCCACTGGTATTATATATTTTTGCCTCGTCATCATATTTAGATATCCACCACTGCAAGCTATATCCTCTTGTATCGCTATGACTCCATCCCATGCTTGGTGTTTTTCCCCAATAAAGCTGTAGAGATTCTTCAACGTAATCTTCGGAGATAATCTGATTATCATTCCATCTACCGTCACGTGAAAAAAGCAAGCCAAATTTTGAATAATCTCTAGCTGACATATCTAAGCAGCAGTAGGTCAATGTATTTCCTTTACTGTCTACCCAAGCAGTATAGTTTTGAATGCCTATTTTGCTGAAGATCCTTTCTTCAATAAGTTCTTTTGCAGTTTTCCCTGTGGCGTTTTTTAAAATTTCACCCATGAGCATGGAATTCACATTGTTGTATTGAAATTTTTCACCTGGAGTGCTTTCAACTCCCACTTTAAGGGCATATTCAAGGTGATCCTCTTCAAAAAACATCATTTCGTGTTCATGGCTTGGAAATTCAAGACCACTTGTCATATTCAAGATTTGTCTAATTGTTATCTCCCTTTTGCCATCATCGTTATATGAATCAATATAGTTTCCAACTGGTTCATCAAGACTCTTTATCTCACCTCTATCCAGAGAGATACCAATTAAAGCTGCATAGAAACTTTTTGCCGTTGACCATGATGTCCCAAATGAATTTTGATCAAATCCATCTGCATACTTTTCCTCAACAATATAACCATCTTTTATCAGTACCGCCGACATTGTTGCAGAATCCTCAAAAGTTAAATCAAAAAGTTTATCAATTTTGTTCTGATCAAGACCTAATGAATTTCCATCTCGTTTTTCCCAATCATTTCCGGGAAAATAATCATTTGCATTAATAGTAAATGCCAGTATAAAAATAATTATTAATCTCAAGTGACCCTCTCTTATAATTTGAATATAAGATAATAGCATAGGATAGGTTTGGGACTATAAAAATTTTGGAAAACATTGATTTTTAGTGGAATAGCCATACTTATAGGTTATAAAAATAATAAGCTCAACCCACTTTCCACTAGTAAAAAATTAAACTATGAAAGCTCTTGCGATAATAAATAATCTTAATTTCACAGTTGATGAAAAGAGTATTTTCAGAAATTTTAATTTAACAGTAAATTTGTATGAAGTTACTGAGATAAGAGGAAAAAATGGCTCAGGCAAAACAACGCTATTGAAAATATTATGTCGGGAGATATCAAATAATAGAAGCAACACAAATTTACATTTTCAATCAATTGCATATCTTGGGCACCAGAATGCGCTGATAGAAGAATTAACCTTTAAACAAAACTTTTCATTAAATTCATTGAGTATCGACAAAAAACTAGCAAAGCAATTAAATATTTACCATCTAAGAAATCAAAAGATAAATAATTTATCTTTTGGAGAAAAAAGGAAAATAGCGTTACTAAGAATTTTTCAAACACAATCAGAAATATGGATTATGGATGAGCCATTTGCTGGACTAGATGCAGATTCTGTAACCATAATAAAAAAATTGCTTCTTCAGCACACAAAAAATAAAGGAACAATCTTGATAAGCAACCATCAGGAGAAAATCAAAGATAGCACGAAAGTTGAGTTGGAGGACCCGGGTGAATAGTTTTCTGAAAAGAGAATTTTTATTATTTCTCAATATTCCCAAAAATATTTATCTGCCATTATCAATCTATTCAATCGTATTCGTTATATTTATTGCATTAGGCTTGCCTGACAGCTTCAAGTTTGCAAATGTATTTATCTCATCTTTTATAACAGTATTCATAATTTCAGAATCATCATTTAAGGATGACTTTGAAAGCGGAGCCATTGAACAAATGATGTTTGAAAATAAAAATCTTTTAGGTTACGTCTTATCAAAATTATTTATTCAGTTTGTTTTTGTATTTCTACCTATGCTGCTAATTGGTCTGTTATTTGGGGGATTGCCAGAAAACCTTTCGATAACACAGTTTTCATTTTCTTACCTAATATGTCTTCTTACTCTCAGCCCTTTTTTTAACTTAGGAAGTATTGTGTCAGTAAGAAAAAATAACTCTCTGAATGCATTAATTATCATTCCATTCCTTATACCTTTTATTTTTTTGGTTGAAGGATTATTTCTTAATGGTCAATGGAATCCCAATTTCTATTTTTTAATGGCATATTTTGTTTTTTCGGTAGTATTCATTAACTTATTAATAACTGAAGTTATTAAGATACAAATTAGATAATAATGTACAAATATGTTGCAAAATATTTTCTATTAGAAAGGGTATATTCTTTTTGTAATTTCTTTGCAAATAAAGCGCTCTTAATAGGTTCTTTAGGGTTTCTCATAATGAGCTATATTTGCATTTTCATTTTGCCAGCTGACAGTGTTCAGTCTGAAGTATACAGAATACTTTTTGTTCACGTTCCCAGCGCAATAATGTCGGAGCTCATATATTTATTCCTTGCTATAAATGGGTTCATTTACTTAGTTTGGAAAACTAAAATCTCTGCGATTTTCCTTAACTCAGCCATAAGCATTGGTCTTGTTTTCACTGCCCTTGTTCTTATTACTGGATCTATCTGGGGAAAGCCTACTTGGGGAACGTATTGGGTCTGGGATGCAAGAATCACATCTACATTTATTTTACTAATTCAATATATATGCCTACTTGCTCTGAAAACATCCTTTAATACTAGGCAAATTGCAGACCAAATTATTTCAATATTAAGTATTATTGGTGCAATAAACATACCAATAATTAAGTTTTCTGTTGATTGGTGGAACACACTTCATCAGGGTCCAAGCATAACTACATCTGGAAGTAGCATTGATAGTGAAATGTTATATGCCTTGCCACTAATGCTTATTGCACTAATGTTCATTTCTTTATCGATTTTTCTACGAAATATCCAATTTGAAGTTTTATTGAGAGCTCCATCAAAAAAAGAATTATGGAGGAATAATGGATAATTTAGATTTAGTACTTGTCTGCTATGCAATAACTCTAATTTTAATGTCGGTCCTTGTTATTGTTTCCAGAGAGGCACTCTTAAATAAGCTTAAAGATTTAAGAGATGAGGAATATGATTAGAAGAAATAGAGCAAATAAGATTTATTTAATATTATCGTTATTGGCATCAGTTGCCTTGATAGTATTTTTTATTATTAAAGCATTAGAAAAAAATATTGATCTTTATCTAACTCCAACTCAAATATTCTCGGGAGAATATAATACTGTTCGTAAGTTTAAGCTTGGCGGGATGGTAGAGAAAGGAAGCTTGGTAAGAGTGGAAGGTGACGAGCTTGAAGTAACTTTTACTGTTACAGATTTTGAAAATTCTATCGATGTTGTTTATGTAGGAGTGTTACCAAATTTATTTAAAGAAAATAGCGGCGTAGTTGCCAGTGGCTACTTAACCGAGGGTAATACCTTCTCAGCAGTTGAAATTTTGGCAAAGCATGATGAAAACTACATGCCAGTTAAGCTTGAAAATTATGACTAGTATATCAATAGATGTCACAGGAAATCTTTTGCTTTGGGTTGCAACAATAGGAAGTTTTTTAGGGGCCTTTTTTTCTTACCTTGGCAGACATGAACAAGCAAGACGTCTAATATTTTTTATTTCGGCTGTTTTATTGCTAGCTTCTGCTTATTTAACAATCCAGTTTTTGAATGATAATTTTTCTTTCCTATATGTAGCACAAAATTCAAATGTTTTATTGCCAATCTATTATAAGCTTTCAGCATTTTGGGGAGCTCATGAGGGATCATTTTTACTAATGATTGTTCTTTTAAGTCTATCGATAACTCTTTCAAATTATTTTATTAGAAATGAAAAATTAATAATGCAATCAAATTTTTATGCATTATCAATTCTTTTTTTATATTTATTATTCATTGTTATAGCCTCTAATCCTTATTACATTCTCTCTGACCCTCCAATTAATGGGGCAGACCTCAACCCTTTACTTCAAGATCCTCTTTTAGCTATACATCCTCCTTTAATATTCTCCGGATATGTCTTTTACGCAATAACATTCTGTTTTGTGATATCTGGAGCAACTGGAATCTTTTCTAAAGAATTATTTTCGGTTATAAAAGTTTGGTCCAGCATTTCTTGGTTCACTCTAACGCTTGGAATTTTACTTGGATCAATCTGGGCATATTATGAGCTTGGTTGGGGTGGATACTGGTTTTGGGATCCTGTAGAAAATGTGTCTTTAATGCCATGGATTGCTGGAACGGCTTTCTCCCATAGCCTGATATACAGTAAAACAAAAATTATGCTTTCTTGGATGGTATTTCTCTCAATAATAACTTTTTTACTTTCGGTATTTGGATCCTTTATTGTAAGGTCTGGAATTCTAAATAGCGTGCACTCGTTTGCTTCAGATCCAGATAGAGGGATCTTCCTTTTAGGAATACTCTCAATATTTACATTTGCATCTTTTATAATTTTTTTTAGATCTGGAGAAATATTCAAAGGAAACTGGCCAAGATTTGGATCGATTAATTACCTTTTGCTTCTAAATAACATTCTCCTAATGACGATACTTTTAGTAATATTATTGGGCACTCTGTATCCAATTTTCACTGAAGTAATTTATGAATCAAAGCTTAGTGTTGGGCCAAATTATTTTTCCGAGCTGATAACTCCATTAACTATAGCCTTAATTGGTTTGTTTACATTTGAACAATTCTTAAGATTAAAAGGTAAAACATTTACAATATCAGCCTTTTCGATATTGATCCTGTCTATGGGATTATATTTTTACTTCGAACAAATGATCTTCTTATCTTTAATCATAGTAGGAGCTATGTGTTTGAGTTTACTTGTAAATCTTTTTATAACTATTTTGAATCGTCAATATATATCAAAAATCCATAAAATCTTCGGCCATTTATCCGTAACAGCTCTGACATTTTCAATTTTATTTAACCATAACTTCTCAGAAAATATTGATATTAAGGTTTCCGAGGGCGATCAAATTAATTTATTAAATTCTAAAATACTTTTTGAGAAAGTTGAGATAGTCACAGATAGTAATTTCAATGGTGTAAAAGCCAAATTTTTAATTGATGAAAAACATTACCTCTACCCTGAGAAAAGGATTTATAAAGTCGGGGGTCAAATTACTTCTGAAACAGCAGTTAATACAACATTTATTAAAGACTATTTAATTGTGCTTGGTGATAGGTTTCAGGATGGTTCATGGTCTGTAACATTTTCAAAGAAGTATGGAATTTTAATGATTTGGATGTCATCATTTGCACTGCTGTTATCTATATTTTATGGTGGACTTAGACGACAACTATGAAAAGATTGCTATTCTTAATTTTCTCTGGGTTTTTTATTGGATTTGTTTACTTTTTTTCTTTAAGTCTCTCAAAACCTAAACTTCCAGATATAAGTTTACAAGAAGGTAAGAAAATACCTTTTTTCCAAGAATTGATTGATCTTAACGGTGAAATTATCAATACACAAAGACTCACAAGTGGCGCAGTACTTTTAAATGTTTGGGCTAGTTGGTGTATAACATGTTTAGTTGAACACCCTTTCCTAACTAAGCTTTCTGAAGACAATAATTTAGTCATAATAGGAATTAATTACAAAGATGATTTAAGCAAAGCAAAAAAATATTTGGATGAAAATGGAGATCCATATGAATTTTCTATATTTGATTTCAAAGGGGACTACGCATTAAAACTTGGCGTGACAGGGGCTCCTGAAACATTTCTAATTATAGATGGCAAAATTGTTAAACATAGAATCGGTGAAATTAATAAAAAAGTGTGGAATGATGAATTTAAATTATTTTTTTAAGATCCTTGTTTTGTTTTCATTACTAGCTAGTTCAGAGCAGCTCTATAAAAACCTTTCAGATGAGCAACTTTCTCGACTTAATTACCTCTCTGATAATATTAGATGCCCAAAATGCTCCTACGGAAATGTTTCTAGTTCAAATGCCCCAATTTCAAAAGATATTAAAAACGAAATTGCAACACTTATTGAAGAAGGGCATTCTGATGCTGAGATCTTTGAATTAATGAAGAACCGATATGGTAACTACATCTTGCTAAATAGTAGCGAGGAAAAAATGCCTATTTATATAATTCCTCTGATTGCTTTAATTATATCCATATTGGCGGTAACGACTTATACTATTAAAAAATCTAGATGAGACTTAAAAGCTTAAAATTAGCAGGATTTAAAAGTTTTGTTGATCCAATTCAGATAGAATTCCCAGGAATTATGTGTGGTATTGTTGGTCCAAACGGATGTGGTAAATCTAATATTATTGACGCCATAAAGTGGGTTAAAGGAGAGCTCTCAGCAAAGAGCCTTAGAAGTGAGAGCTTACAAGATGTAATTTTTAACGGCTCTGATAACAGAAAACCAGTGAGCCATTGCTCTGTTGAATTAGTCTTTGATAATTCAGAAAATTTTCTTGGCGGGGAATATCTTAAATTTGAAGAAGTAAGCGTTAAACGAGAAATGGGAAGGGATGGCCAATCAACGTACTTTATAAATAATGCTGTGGCTAGAAGAAGGGATGTCCAAGATTTATTTCTAGGAACAGGACTAGGCTCAAATAGTTATGCAATTATTGAACAAGGTATCATATCAAGCCTTGTTGGAGCAAAACCTGAAGAGTTAAGAAGTTATGTTGAAGAGGCAGCAGGTATAACAAAATATAAAGAGAGAAAAAGGGAAACAGAGTCAAGAATTAAAAGGACTGCAGAAAATATATCTAGACTTAAAGACCTAGAGGATGAAGTCAAGAGATCAATTCGAAGATTAAATGCTGAAGCTAACTTAACCACAAAATATAAAAAACTAAGAGAACAAGAACAGCAGTTTCAGAAATTTCTAATCAATGCAGAATTAAAAAAGCTTGAAGAAAGAAAGAAGGCTTCTGAAAAAGAAAACAAGTCAATCGACACTGATATTGAAGGGATTGATGCAAAAAGGTTATCAGTTATTTCCAAGAGAGATGTCGCTAAGACCAAGCTCATGGAGGGACTTAAAATTTTAGAGGATGAGCAAAGAAAATTTTTTGAAACTGGTGCGAAAATATCTTTAGTAGAGGAAAAAGATAAATCTACTAAAACCAAGATAGACGATTTAAATTTAGAGAAGGAAAAAATTATTAAGAATCTTTCAAACCTAAAAGACTCAGAAATTCCTGAAAATAAAAATAAAACAGTTATCCCAAAAGACCTAGAAGATGAACTTAAATTAAAAATTCAAAATGAAGTATCAAAACTTAAAATTGTGAGTACAGAGATTAGAGAGGAAACAGGACTATCTTTAAAAAAATTTTGGAAGGAGGGATATAAAGCCGGGCTTGGTCAAGCTTCTGAGAGTACCGAAACACTCTCAGTGCTCAAAAAACAATTTGAAGAGCGACTTATTTCTATAGAATCAGAAATTATTAAAATATCAGGCGAGAATGAGTCTGATAAATCAGGATTATCAGATCTAGTAAAAATTCGTAAAGACCAGGAATTAAAAGTAATTGATCATAGGTCACAACAGGATAAATCTAATGAAGAATTACGTCTTCTTGAGGGTGAAATCTCAAAACTTGAAACCCAAAAAGATGCAATTATCCAAGATAGAAATGAAAAAGAACTTAACAAAAGAAGTATTGAGATCGAAGTAAATGAAAGGATTGACCGGCTTAAGGCTTTTTCAGAGGTGAAAGATATTGAAGGAGAAGTTGATGAAATAACATTATCTCTAGAAAAATTACAAAACAAAATTATGAATTTAGGTCCAATTAATTTTGCAGCGCCTGAAACTCTTGAGGCAGAAAAGAAAAGAAAAGAAACCCTATCAGAACAAATTAACGAGTTAGAAACCTCATTATCAAAACTGGATGAAGCTATAAAAAAAATTGATAAAGAATCCAATAAAACATTTCATGAATGCTTAAATTCAGTAAATAAATTCCTTGAAGAAATGTTTCCAAAACTATTCGGAGGTGGATTTTCAAAATTGAACCTACTAGACGATTCAGAAGAAAGTGGTTTAGTTTTAATGGCTAGACTTCCAGGAAAGAAAAATACAAAACTGTCCCAACTTTCTGGAGGTGAAAAGGCATTAACTGCACTAGCTTTGGTATTCTCTTTGTTTTCAATCAATCCTGCGCCATTCTGTTTATTAGACGAGGTTGATGCGCCTCTAGACGACGATAACACTTTAAGATTTATCAACCTTGTTTCTGAAATGTCTGCCAAAGTGCAATTCATATTTGTTACTCACAATAAAATCTCTATGGAGAAAAGCTCTCACCTACTTGGAGTAACAATGAGAGATCTTGGCGTTTCAAAAGTTGTATCTGTAGATGTGGAGCAAGCAATGGAGTTAGCACAGTCTTGAACCCTTTATATGAGTATTTTATATACACTGGCATTGGAGCAATAGTATTTGTATTCATATTAATTCAGTTAACTAAATCTTTCCTTCCAAAAAATAATATTAGAATCTCCAGAGGTCTCTCTAGCGCCTCCGAAAACCAAGATAATGTCGATGATCATGGCACGGAAGAAATCAATGAAATAAGAGCACCAACCCAAAGTGAATTTAATCTTGAAGACCCCAACGAAATAAAGTTCCTTAGTCTACACTTGGCCTCAAAAAAGGATTCCTCACTAAAGCTGAGCCTTCTGCAAACTAAAGTAAGCGCGTATGGGCTTGAGTTTTCAGATGGTTCTTTTATAAAAAGAGGTTCAGAAAAATTAATAAAATATTTTGTTTTTAATGGAGAAGAGGGTGAGGAAGTTGGATCAGGCGCATTTTCAGACAAAGAGAACATCAATATGATTAGTATTGTTTTGCCTCAAAATGGCCAAAAGAATATCTTAAGGTCATTTGAAGAAATGCTAAGCTTGGCAAGAAACTTATCGTCATCATTTGACATGAGATTACTAGATGAACATTTTAACGGAATGTCAGAGCAAACAATTACTGACTACAAGGAACGTGCCACAAATTTAGATCATAAATTAAGCTCTTATGGCAGTTGATCAAGAAATAAAGCAATTAAAACAAGAGATTGAAAAACATAATAAACTTTATTATGAGGATGATTGTCCAGAAATATCGGATTCAGAATATGATGCTCTTTACCAACGTCTCAAAGAACTAGAATCTGTCACAAATAAAATGCAATCTCAATCACCAACATCACAAGTTGGAGGTAAACCTAAAAGAGGATTTGAAAAGCATTCTCACCTTAAACCCATGCTATCCCTGAGCAATGTGTTTAATGATGATGAATTCAATAAATTTGATGAGAGAGTAACAAAGTGGGTTGGGGAAAAAGGTATTGATTATTCCATTGAGCCAAAATTTGACGGGATAGGAATATCTATAACTTATGAAAAAGGCATTCTAGTTAAAGCAGTTACTAGAGGAGATGGACTGGTAGGCGAACTCGTAACAGAGAATGTGCTGCATATATCTAAAATACCAAAAAAAATTGAAATTAATCCACCAGAAATAATCGAACTAAGAGGCGAGATCTTTTTTAGGCTTTCAGATTTCGAAAATATAAACAAACAAATTGAAAAAATAAATGGAAAGAAATTTATAAGCCCAAGAAATGCTGCAGCTGGAACAATTCGAAACCTTGATCCAGAGGTAGTTAAATCAAGACCTTTAGATATATTTTTCTATGGCCTTGGGGGCCACTCAACTGATTTTAAAATGGATTCCTATCAAAGTTTTATCAAATTTTTGAAACAAAATGATTTTCCAGTAAACAACCTCATGTTCTTTAGTGATAAATTTAAAGTTTCAAAACATGTTCAAAAAATTTTGTCATCTCGTGACGAGCTTGAATATGAGATTGATGGAGCGGTTGTTAAAGTTAATGATTTCAATAAACAAAATAAACTTGGATTTGTCTCGAAAGCGCCTCGTTGGGCAGTTGCATGGAAATTCCCTGCTTCAGAGAAATATACAAAAGTTAATGATATTTTATTTTCAGTTGGAAGAACTGGTGTGGTTACACCGTTTGCTCAAATAGAGCCAGTACTTCTTTCAGGAGCAAGAATCTCTAATGTATCACTCCATAATATGGATGAACTGAAAAGACTGAAAATAAAAGTGAATGATACTGTACTGGTTAAGAGGGCAGGAGATGTAATCCCTCAAATTGTTAAAGTTAATTTTGAAGTTCGCAATTCTGCACAAGCGTTAGAAGTAAATGTGCCTTCAAAATGTCCGTCCTGTGAAACTAAACTTGTCTTAGATGGTCCATTCTTAAAATGTAGAAATGGACTAAACTGTAAAAAACAGTTGCTTGGGTTTTTTGAACACTTTGTTTCAAGAAAAGCAATGAATATCGAAGGCTTAGGCTACAAAATCAATAAACATCTCATTGCTTTAGGATATGTAAGTGAGGTCGCAGATTTATACAAGTTAAAAAGATATGAAAAAGAATTAAAATCATTAGAAGGTTTTGGCGAGAAATCAATAGATAACCTTTTTGAAAGCATAGAGTTGTCAAGAAATCCCGATCTTGAGAGGTTTATAAATGCCTTAGGAATGCCAGAGGTAGGAGAAACAACAGCAGCTGTTTTAGCTAGATTTTTTAAAAGTTTTAAGCGTTTAAGAGAAGCTTCATTAAATGACTTAATGCAAATGGATAATATTGGAGAAGTTGTTGCAAGACACATAGTTCATTTTTTTGCTAGTGAGACTATAGGTTTAGATAATTTATTAAAAGAAATAGAAATCAAAGATTTTGTTGTTGGAGAGGATAGTCACTTGGATAATTTAAAAGTTGTTATTACAGGATCCTTTAATGAATACTCCAGAGATGAGCTCAAACAAATAATTAAAGAGAAGGGTGGAATTCCCTCGGCAAGCATCAGTTCAAAAACCGACTTTTTAATTCTTGGAGATAACCCTGGCTCTAAGTTAAAAAAAGCACAAGAACTTGGCATTGAGGTTATTCCAGAGCAAAATATAAAAGATTTTTTAAAATTATGAGAAATATCAAAATCATAGTAATTTTATTTACCTTTTCGGCTTGCACAGTTAGTGTCCCAAATAATCAAGACGATATTTGCCGAATAGTTGATGAAAATCCTCGTTGGGAGAATGTTCTGTTTAACGCACAACAAAAATGGGGAACTGAGCCAAGCACTGTCATGGCAATTATACGCCAAGAGTCTTCCTTTGTTCCAAATGCTGCTCCTGAAAGAGAGAAAATTTTGGGAGTTATCCCTTGGAAAAGACCCTCGTCAGCCAAGGGTTATGCTCAAGCAGTTGACTCTACATGGGATGATTATAAAAAAGAAACAGGAAATGCTAGAGCTAGCAGATCAAGCTTTAGCAGCTCTGTAGATTTTATAGGGTGGTATCTTTCAAAAGCCCCAAGTGTAAGAATCCAACCCCAAGAGGTTGATAAACTTTATTTGGCATACCATGAAGGCTATGGGGGTTATGAGCGTGAGACATATAAAAATAAGTCATGGCTTATAGACACTGCTCGCAAGGTAAAATTCAATTCCCTTAAATACAAGCGCCAACTAAAAAGCTGCCCTCTTAAACAAAAAAGAAATTGGTGGAACATATTTAATTAACATTGAAAAGAAGAGATTTTCTTAAGCTCTTAACTCTTCTGGCATCGTCCAGCATGCTTGGAATCAGTGCTAGCAAGCCAAAAGAAAAAATAATTGTCGTTGGTGCTGGGATTGTTGGAGTTACAATTGCATATGAGCTCTCCAAGTCTGGCTTAGATGTTCATCTCATTGATAAAAAATACCCTGGCTCTCAAGCAAGTGGAAATTCGTTTTCTTGGATAAATGCAACATACCCAAAATTACCATTTAGTTATAACCTTTTATCTCAAATGGGTATAGAAGCATACAAATCGCTTTCAAATGAAGTTAATTTGAAAATTAAATGGAGTGGATCTTTGGAGTGGTTTGAAGATGACAGAATTGAAAATGATTCATTTTTAAAATTAGATGAACTTATGGGATATAAAAAATATACCCCCGTTGAGGTAATCAATGGCAAGCAAGCAAGCAAGCTAGAATCATCTATTTCCTTCCCAAGAGGCAAAAGAATAATTTTTTCAAAATCTGATGGTGCGATTGATACAGATGCTGCAATAAAAGAACTGACAAATAGAATTTTGACGAACGGCGGTAAAATTACTTACCCATGCGAATACGTTTCCTCAAATATAAGAAATGGAAGACTTTTTTCTATAAATTCCTCATTAGGGGAAATTGAGGCTTCAAAAGTTATTTTCGCAGGTGGGATTGATTCAAATGCGCTGGTAAAGAAAAGATTTCTAAAAGAGCCTACACCAGGAATTATTCTGCGTTCGAAATCTTTCAAAAAAATAATTGAGAGAATGGTAATAGGACCAGGAATACATTTGCATCAACAAGACGATGGTGTTATTTATTTTGGAGAACAAGATGGAGCACCACCTTCACATATAGAAAGATTATCTAAGAGGCCCAATGATTTTCCTGATATTCATAAGGAAAAACATATAAATGACATGCTCAGCAAAACAAAAACTTTTGTGAAAAATATCTCAAATATTGAGATTGATAAAATTTCAGTGGGTTGGAGGCCTTTGCCTCTAGACGGCCTGCCGGTTATTGGATGGTTACCAGGACAAAAAGATTTTTATGTTGCTACCATGCATAGTGGAATAAGCCTTGCAGCAATTGTGGCGAAAGTCGTAACACAAGAGATTTTAGATGGCACTAGCAATAGCCTATTAAAAGAATTTAGACCAACTAGATTCGTTTAATTAAAAATCCTTCCTCGGAAGCTCTTTTCTCAAGGTTCGGATTAATAATAGAGAAAAGACTCTTTGGTTGGTCCTTTAGAATATTTGCTGCTTCAATTACCTCTTCTTTTGAAACATCAATAATCTGCTTTCGGTATAGAGTTCGTGTTTTCTGATTTTTTCCTTCTATATTTAATCTGTAATCTTTAAAAGCTTCGCCTGCTGGAGAGGAGGGCTTATCATGATCAGATAAAACTGATAGTTTCCCTTCAAGCATTATTTCATTATCAAATTCACCTTTAGAAGCCCACTTAAATGATTCTTCAAAATCTTCAAATGTTTCTATAAATCTAGGATCTCTATACGAGAACAGCTTGAAAGATCCTGCAAATGGATCATAAATAGCCCCTCCACCATAGGCACCGCCCTGTTCTCTAACCCTTCTATGTAGAAATTCATTTCTAAGAATACTAGAAAGCACTAAAAACTTAGCTGAATCTTTTGGATCGTAAAGTGGGGCATCTAATGACATTGCCGAGAAGTTAACTTGGGTATTAATTGGCATTGCAATTTTTGAAAACTCTTTTTGAAAATCAAAAGTAACACTTGAGTCTCCATCTTTCTTGAAATTTAAATCTTTTAATTTTGATAATTGCTCCTTGGTTAGTTTAACGTTTGATACAAATGCAAGCTCGTTTGAATTATTTTTGAGGCCCTTGCTTAAGTTAATTATTCTTTCAATTTGTTTTTTCATTGCCTCGTCATTATTCGAAATAAAAGGAGCAAACTTAAAGAGTGAACTCAAGCCACCAGAAATTTCATGTATTTGTGCGAGTTGGTTGTGAGTTGATGATGCAGCTAGCATTGCAAATCTATGTCCATTCTCAACAATTGATTGTTGAAGACCCATAAAATTTTGAAACATTAACTCCTTTACTCTCTTTTCGTCTTCAAATAACGAAGTATTTAAAATATCAAACATTACAGCAGAAATTTCAGTCGAGTTTTCTGGAAGAAATTTTGATGACAGGGATAGTCTGCCTTTAATCTCGCAGTTATTATCATAATAAAAATGAGTTGAGGCAGAAATGCCACCAGAAATTTTTGAGATCTTTTCTTGAAGCTTCAAGTAGTCATGGTTTTGAATGCCTACCTTACCAAATAAATTTGATAACAACATTAAATCTCCTACCTCGTCAGCAGAGCTTATAGTCAATGATCTTGAGATGCTATTGTAAGTCAAACCATTTGTTGCTTGCTCGTAAAATATTGGGCTGTATCCAAATGTAGATAATTTTTTTGTTTTTGGATAAGTGGTGTCATTTGGAACGTCAGATAATTCAAGCTTTGGTAAAAGATTTTTGTCAGGCAATGCTTCCTGACGTTCAGCAAGTGCTTTTGAATCATTTACAAGCTGATGCTTCTCTTTACTGCTCATAGAAGATTTAATTTTTTCAAGGGTTTTAGTAAAGTTTCTCTCTCTGTTATTTATAAGTTCCATATCAGGAACCATTTCCAAATTAACCCTATGAGAATTATCAACAAAATGCTTTGTTATCAGTTTTGAGAGAAAACTTTTATCTTTAATTTTTTCTTTAAGGTTTTTCAAAGCTTCATCTACATTTGATAAAGCAAGGGGATCGGCTTTGTAGAGCGCTCCTGGGGCTAAAGAAAGTAAAACCTGAAGACCATAAGGCAAAGATCCTGAAGATATTTCTCTTCTGCTAAGCTCTAGTTGATAAAATGCTGCATCAATTTGATCCTGCGAAAAACCCTCTTTAGCAATATTTTTAAATGTGGAATCGATAAGTTTGATGAATTTATCTTGTGAGTTTTCATTAGAACCTTCAATACCACAAATAAACATTAAGTGCCTCATGCTATCTTCAAGACCTAATATCTGAGCAGGTGATTTTCCGATATCATTTGATTCCAATACTTTATATAGAGGGGATGCTGAATTTCCTAGCAAGAGCAATGATACTAAGTGAGCCTCTAATAACTCATTAATATTAAAGCTTTCTCCTAGAACCCAGGCTGCATAATTCTGATAGCCTGATTGTTCTTTTGAAACAGGTGTAAAGGGTTCAGCTGAATTAACAGGTGCATTAAAAGATTTTTGTTGTTCAACATATTCCAGTTTCTTGGGATCAACTTTTTGAAACTTTTTCTCAATTTTTGTGTTTATAAACTTTTGAATTTCTTTTGCGTCAATGTCTCCCCATGTAAAGTAAGTCGCATTAGAAGGATGATAAAATTTTTTGTGGAAATCTTTAAGGTAGTTATGTGTTAGGTCAAGAATAGTTTCTGGATCTCCACCACTATTGTGTCTGTATGTTAAATCTGGAAACAAGCTTTTTGTAAGAGCTTGCCATGTTATGCTCTGAATGTTGCTCATCGATCCCTTCATCTCATTAAAGACAACCCCCTTATATTCAAGTGGTGAATTACTTTTATCATGTTTTGAAAACTCTATTCTATGACCCTCTTGTTTAAAGTCCTCTTCGGCAAGTATTGGGAAATACACAGCATCTAAATAAACATCAAGAAGATTAAAAAAATCTTTTTTGTTTTGTGTTGCGAATGGGTATGCAGTCCAATCGCTTGCAGTAAAAGCATTCATAAAAGTACTCATTGACCTTCTCAGCATCATAAAAAAAGGATCCCTTACTTTGTAATTTTCTGAACCGCAAAGAGTGGTATGCTCCAGGATATGGGCTACACCTGAAGAACTTTCTGGTATTGTTCTAAACATGACCATAAACACAATTTCTTTAGAGTCATTCTTTAAGTGAATGTGTTCTGAGCCATATTCATCAAGCTCATATCTTTCTGCATTAAATCCGAGAGAGGGGTTTTGTTTTTTATCTAAAAGTTTAAAGCTTTGCATCTTGAATTAATTTAATGGGAACTAATATATATAATTAAAGTCATAATTGTATTATGTTTAAAAAATTTTTTCTTACATTTTCTTCACTAATTTTCATAGCTAGCTGCAGCATGAATCAAGTAAGTACACAAAAGGTACCTGCATTTAATATTTCAGACTACAGTTCATTTAACATTATACTTTCTGACGCATCTGATGAAGTGAGAGTAAGCCCTTTTACGGCAAACGGTTTGGAAGTAGAGCTAAGAAATCAATTAGAAGGCTTGGGTTTAGTTTTTAACAAAGATATTCCAGATGTAATATTTAAGATCTCACTAGCAATTGAAGAGAATGAAAGATTCAGATCAAGAGTTGTTTATAGCCGAGGATACTATTACTACAACGATCCATTTTATAGTTTCTATGATGATGACGATAGATCGTTCATAAGAGTAACTGCTGAAGATTCAGAGGGGAAACCATTATGGACTGGGCTTAGATCAATCAAATATGTTAGAACTCAGTTAGTTTTATCAGAAGAAGAAATAAATAAGTATATTCAAAGCTTCATTGACGAATTGATAGGTTCTTAAGGGACAAGCCAAGAACTTATAAGCTTACCACTACTCCAATCAAACTTACATCTTCGATGGCCTGACCTTTGAAGATATAAAAATTCAAGACTATTAAAATAGAAATGTAATATTGAAAAATTCTTGTACCCCTCTTCGAGGATCACATCATTTATATGAAAATCATGCGAAGCTGGCGTTTTTATAATCGAAGTTGAACCATCTTTAACTGAATAACATTTTTTGGAAATATCCTGCGATTTTTCCCAGGCCTCAAGTGTTTCCTTATTTTTATAGGACGATTTGAGAATCCCCTTTAATCTAATCTGTATTTTTTGTGCAGGATCGTAACCAATAACTGAAGAAATTTGACTAATATCCAAATCTTTTATCTTTTTTGATCTAGTATCTGTGTGAAATCTCAATCGTCTCTCTTTATGGTGGAACTCCCGAAGAACCATGACTCTTGAATCAATATACTCACCGTCATATGTGCTAAGAGTTAAGGTATGAAAAAGAGAATCTCTATTTTTTACGCCATCTTCGAGCACTTCAAACGCCTTCTTCTTAATTTCATTTTTACTTTCAAAGTTCATAAAATCAGTTTAAATGATATTTACTCCTTCTTGAAACTTTGGATTACAATACCCCTATGCGAATACTAAACATTTTTCTAATAACGTGGTTGTTGGTCGCTTGTTCCGATCAAGATGATCAAATTAAAAACAGCATAAAGCTTAAAGATGTTGATGCAGGCGATGATTTACAACTACTACGAAAGGATTTCCAAGAACGAGTTTTTAATCCTCATCCAGATGTCTACGTTGTTGTTGGTTATGGGCTTGCAAATTCAATTTTAATTAAAGGTGAAGACGAAGATTTGATAATTGATACCATGGGGGGTATTGAAACTGCAGAAAGGATAATTCAAGAATTTGAAAAAGTATCAAGTAACACAAAAAAGGTTATTGCATACACACATTTCCATGCAGATCATATTTTGGGAGCACAGGCATTTACAGAAAAATATGATGTTAACAAAATAATTTCTCATAGATCTACAATTGAGGAAGTTGAAAAATTTTTTGGTATTAAGCGTGATGTAATTGGACCAAGATCACTCAAAATGTTTAACTCTATTTTGAAAGAAAAGGATCAAGGAATTTCTAACGGAATTGGAATTAAACTTGAGGCTGGCAGAGATAAACCCGGATATGTAAGGCCAAATACTTTATTTGATAAAACATTATCACAAAATATTGGTGGCAAAAAAATAGACTTTTACCATGCTCCTGGAGAAACAGATGATCAGATCTTTGTATGGTATGAAAAGGGTAGGGTCCTGTTTCCAGGGGATAATATTTATAAAGCATTCCCAAATATTTACACAATTAGAGGGACTTCATACAGAAGTTTCCGATCATGGTACAAAAGCCTTGAAAAGATGATGGCTTTGGAGCCTGAGGTTTTAGTTCCTAGTCACGGTGTTCCAATTGTTGGAGCAGATAATGTTAAGACAATACTTGGCACTTATAGAGATGCCATCAAATACGTTCATGACCAAACTATGAGAAATATAAATAGCGGCTTATCGCCATTAGATTCCGCAAGAGCAGTTACACTTCCAGAGAGTTTGAAAACAGACCCTCATTTATTCGAACTGTATGGCACTGTTGAATGGAGTGCTAGAAACTTATTCAACGGATATTTTGGTTGGTTTGATGGAAACCCAACCAACCTGTTCCCAAATGATGACGCCTCAACAGCAACAAGATTATTAGAACTAATTTCACTTGAAAAGTTAAATAAAGAGCTGCTTGATTCCGTGGAAAAAAAAGATCATCAGTGGACATTGTATGTTACAGATATTCTTATTAATTCTGGCAATGAAACTGATGAGATTCTAAAACTTCGATCACAAGCACTTAATGAGTTAGGAGACCAAGCATATAATCCTAATGCTCGTAGTTACTATAAAAGCTCCTATGCTGAGCTTGCTGGTGAGTTAAATTCAGACAGTTTTATTGATGAAGATAATGAGATGGAGGACAGCGTTTTATCAGAGCTTTCGATAATAATGTTCTTCGATACTGCCGCTATTAGACTTGATCCTTCCAAAGTTGATGGAAAAGAGCTTAAAACGATTGCTCACTTAACTGATCTTAATGAATATTGGGAACTGACACTAAAAAACAATGTATTTACTTATAGGATCATAGACGAAATCACAGCACCAGATATTGTGTTGAGCTCTTTAACCCTTAAACAACTGATGACAGGCAACATAAACCCCATAACTGGCGTCCTTCTTTCTAGTCAAAATGCAACGGGAGAAAATAAAAGGGGTTTTCTTGAGTTTGTTTCAAATTTTAGAGAATAGTTTGCAATGAGTATCCCGCCAAGAAGAAAATCTAGATCTGATAACCAATCAGTATTTAGTGCAATCATCTTGGTGATTGTGATGATAAGCATTATCGGGTCATATTTTTTCCTTGAAGGGGAAAAGAGCTCAAATCAAGAGCTTATGAATAGTCTCTCAGAAAAAGTCAGAGTAATAGAAGACAAGCTTTCAATAACTAACGAAGATTCTATTCAAAACATGCAAACCTTCTCAGATCAAATGGCATTTTTAGACAAGGAAGTTCGAAAGTTATGGGACCACAGAAAGGGCTACCTAAATAATTTCCGAGAACTTGAAACTAAGTCAAAGCAGAACCAAGATGGGATTAATGCTCTCCTGGGACGATCAAATATTCTTGATGACAGATTTGATTCTGTTGCCAATAAATTAGAGCTAGCGGATGATTTTCAACTTAAGATTACAATTCTCACAGATGAAATTAATAATCTTAAGGAAGCCATTCAAGAGAATCAGGAAGGTTTAAGTGCTGTCGACCAATACAGACTTCAAAATAATCAAAAGTTAATTGATACTTTGAATAGGCTAAATGAGGTATCAAGAGAGTTAGAGATTATTAAAGAGGAGCTTGGCATAAGAGATTAGCTATGAAATTTGTAATGAATGAAGTTTTCTTTAAAATTTTTCTGGCAATTTGCTTAATACCGGCTGCATTGTTAATTGGTAAAGTTTTTTTGTTATTTCTCCCAGTAATATTTTGGGTTTTAGGATATATGGCTTTTAAGAAAGGCAACAATAATGAGGTGTTCATGTGGGTGGCATTTGCATTAGTTGCATTGATATTGGCCTTTGTTGTGTAAATACCCTTTACACAGTACCTTTGTAATATAAAATAACGATTCAGCTGGGGATGTGGTGGAACTGGCAGACACGCTGGATTTAGGTTCCAGTGCCGTAAGGCGTGGGGGTTCGACTCCCTCCATCCCTACCA
>MDTD01201479.1_pt1 | contig 31337 bp, 31 predicted proteins | sample 811221 | NCBI WGS metagenome assembly MDTD01 (sample SAMN05326646, study PRJNA326480) | marine metagenome | isolation source: seawater | place: Pacific Ocean: South West | collected 2011
GATGCAAAACTTAGATTACAATAGAGAATTTATACCAGTTAATATTTCAATTTTAACAATATCAGATACGAGGGTCTTAGAAGACGATAAGTCTGGTAAATATTTGCAAAAAAGCATTACCACTGCTGGACACATATGCAAAGAAAGAAAAATTGTAAAGGACGATGTTGATTTAATATTAAATGTCTTTAATGCTTGGATTAAAAAGGAAGACATTGATGCAATAATAACAACGGGAGGAACCGGAATTACAGGAAGAGACGTAACACCGGAGGCGATGGATAAAATACAGGATAAATATATTCCTGGATTCGGCGAAGTTTTTAGACAAATCAGTTATGGAAAAATTGGGTCTTCAACAATACAATCTAGAGCAAATGCATGTATAGCGAGAGGAAAGTTTATTTTTTCTTTACCGGGTTCACCAGGAGCTTGTAAAGATGCTTGGGAGAATATTTTATTATACCAGCTAGATAATAGAAACAGACCTTGCAATCTCGTAGAATTAATGCCAAGACTTTTGGAAAGGTAATATTTTTTTATTATTAATTAGTAACCTTAATAGCATATGAGGAACAGTCAGCGAAGCTAGCCCTATAAATGTAATACCAGTTAGCTTCTTTATTAAAGGGCCTTCCATAAAATAAAAAAATAAAACAAAACCAAAAATTATTGTTAAAAGGGTATTTATAATTAAGAATAATATTGTCTTATTCTTTTTTTCTTCCAATTCAACAAGCGTCTCTCGAAAATTCTTTATACTATGAAAAAAGCAAAAATAAGAAATAAAATAGTAAATTGGATGAAGTAGAATACTACTGAAAAATATAATAATAATTTGAATTAATAATATTTTAGATTTGAGATTGCTAATAAAAACAAAAAAAAGCAAAGCAAAAAGCAAATACATTAGATACTCTTGAAAATTTAGTAAATTTGTTACTCCTGCATCATTATTTTTTACTAACATGTTATAAATCAAATATATCTCAGAAGAATAAAAGAATGCAGGAAGATTGACTATAGTCATGCCTAAAACTAGACGTTTGAAAAGATCTAATTTTTTGTTCCAATCCTCAGAAAAATGCCAAGCTGATATAATTAAAAAAATAATTAGTGAAGAGAGGGGAAAATTATTCCAGATGAAAAATATTGTAATAGCAGTAGTTAAATAAGCCAAATTAAAAAAAATAAAACCTAAAAAACTATTAAAGATCTTGTTTCTCTTAGCAACTAAGCTATCAAGTGCTCCATGAGGAAAACCAAATAATACTACCAGAAAAACCAAAAGAGAATAAGTAAAAATTTTTTCATTTATCAAATCAAAAAAATATGAAAAAAAAACTAAAATCAATGAGATTGTTCCGTACATAAGCGATATATTTTTCTCAAAATCTTTTTTCATTTTATTTAAGCAAATATTTTATAAAAACTCTTTTAGGCATTGAGAGAATTACTCTAATACATTCTAAGTAATTAGTATTACCATTCATAAATTTAATAAACAATTTAGGAGAGATATTTTTTATAAAATTAAAAAATAATTTTGGGCTGATTGACATATCATCAATTAAAAGATTTAAAAATAATTTATCCATGTATTTTATAATTCTTTTTTCTTTCGTGTGAGATAAAAAACTTTTATTCTTTTTTAAATTAATAGCACATTTAAAAGCCCAATCTTGAATTCTAAGAAAACCATAACCAGATGATGCTCTTATAGCTCCACCAATTTGGCCACCATAAAAATAATTTTTATGCTTATTTCTTTTTTTAATAAATCCCATAGGTATAACTCCGTATTCTTCTCTAACAATTTTATTATTGTCTAAGTCATATTTTTTCAGTTTTCTCATTAATTCTTTTTTTATAAAGTCTTTAGATTTTAACCTTTTAGAAAAGAAGGTAGTTTCAAAGAGTATTAAATTTTTTGACAAAGGAAGAATATAGTCAAAAATAAAGTTTTTTTTATTTATTCTCATGTCATCCATAATACTAGCTACTTCAAAATTATTATTGTTAAGTTTTAGTTCATAACCAAGAAAAGATTGAAATAATGTACCTTTGTTTGAGAAAGCATCTTTATTAGGTCTAGTATCTAAAACTTCTTTTCCAAAATAAGAAGTCTTGTCTGTTTTAACATATACTTTATGCTTCTTTATAGTTGTTTCTAATACGGTCTCTCCCAAATTAATATTAATATTTTTAGATTTTTTTATTAACTTAAGCGCTTTTCTATAAAAATTCATACTTCTTATATAGTGATAACTGTAGTTGTGTACTTCATGATAAGATGTATTATTATTTCTACTAAATTTCCACTTTTCCCAAGATTTTTCTATCAAATGATCATAATTATTGCAATTTCTCTCCCAGAAACACCAACTTCTGTCATCTGTATAAAATTCTCTTTTCTCAATAATTAAAAAAGACAAGTCTTCTATTTTATTATTTATTAAATTAAAAACTAGGGATAGAGATGCGCAACCTCCACCTAGAATAATAAAATCATACTCAGATTTTTTCATTTATCTTAAATTTAGAAAGCATATTTATTATCTAAGTCCTTATGAAGCTTACTGTTATGTACCAAATTCTTTTTATGTATATTTTTATTAAATATAAAAATAATAATACATTTCATAAAGCATTTTAATTTTCCAATAGCACTTATGCTTTCTCTTTTGTAGGTATTAGAATAATTATGCTTAACTATTTTTATACCTATTTCTCTGTAAGTTATTAATGCTAGTAGTATAGCAAATCTAGTCCTAGCCGGAAGATATCCAAAACCCTTTAAACAACTTCTATAATACTTTTCAGATAGTTCTAAAAGTTTTTTAGTAGCGTACTTTATTTTAGCTCTACTTTCGTTGCTAGGTTTTTGAATTTTATAGCAGCTAATGTTAATCCATTCTTTCGGTATATATACTCTATCCAACCTTGAGTCCTCTAAGATATCTCTTGCAATATTTGTTAGTTGCATTGCTATTCCTAAATCTACCGCAAATTTATAAGATTTTTTGCTTTTAATCTCAAATAAATCACATAGCATGACTCCAACAGTACCTGCTACTAAATAGCAGTAATTTAGCAATTCCTTCTTTGTTTTGATTATCTTTATATTCATATCTTTTCTAATTCCTAATATTAGTTCTAACAAGTTTTCTATTCTAATACTTTTATTTTCTATCAATAAATTTATTGAAGATACATTAAAATTTAAAACTTTATTGTTTTTTTTTAAATTTTTTTCTATGGAATTTAATTTTGAGACATAATTCTCTAATTTTTTGTCAACTAAATCGTCAACATATCTGCAAAAATTGTATAGGTTAGCACATTTTTTATAGTTTTTTTTGCTTAGAAATAAACTGGCAAAGAAAAAAGACTTAGCATTTTTTTTTAATGAAAAAGTATTCTCTAAATATTTTTTATTTATAATAACCTCTCTATAACCTTAGCTGACGAAATAACACCTGGTAATCCTGCTCCAGGATGTGTTCCTGCACCAACTAAAAATAAATTTTTCAATATTTCTGATTTATTATGAAATCTAAACCAGGCTGATTGAGTGAAGTAAGGAGCTATTGAAAAACCAGTTCCCAGATAAGATAAGTAATTTCTTTTAAAATCTAAAGGTGTCATAAAAAAGTCGTCCACAATATTTTGGTTTAAATCCTTTAAGAGATTCTCTTCTAGAGTCTTTATTACAAGGTTTTTAAAGTACACTCCCTCTGCTTGCCAATTAATTCCAGAGCTTAAATTAGGTACAGGTACAAGCGCATAAAAGCTATCACAACCTTTAGGAGCAAAAGACTTGTCTGTAGCTGTTGGTCGATGTATGTAAATCGACATATCACTAGGAAGGGTTCTGCTGTAAAAGATTTTTTCTAAAAGTTTTTTATATTCTTTTCCAAACAATATAGTATGGTGTTTTACTGTTTTGTATTCTTTTTTGGTTCCAAAAAAAAGTACAAATAGACCCATAGAATGTCTGGCAAGCTTAGTTTTTAATTTTAAAGGAAGATTTTTTTTTCTATTTATTAAGTTATTGTATAAATACATAGGATCCATATTAGAAACATAATAATCTGCTTTATATGTTTTACCATATTGATCAACGATAGAAGTTATTTGATTTTTTTCTATATTTATTTTTTCAATTGTTTTATCTAAATTAACTTTGACTCCAATTTGTTCCATTAGTTTTCCTAAAGCATTGACTAAGGAGCCAGTTCCTCCCATTGAAAAAAATACTCCATGCTTTCTTTCTAAGAAATGTATAAGAGAATAAATGCTAGTAGTGGAAAAAGGATTACCTCCTACAAGAAGAGGTTGAATTGAAAAGGCTCTTCTTAGTTTCTCACTTCTTAGGTATCTGCTAACAAACTCATATACTGTAAGGTCTGCTCTAAATTTCAAAAGAGATGGCAATTGTTTAAGCATAAAATATAAACTATTAAAAGGCCTGTCAGCAAGTTTTGTAAATGCAATATCATAAATATCTTTTGACGCTTTTAATAACTTCCGATAATTTATTGCATCTAATTTATCTATTTTTTCTATATTTTTTACAGTTGTTTCTAAAGATTTTGAATAATCAAACACTGAACCATCATTAAACACAAATCTATACCAAGGATCTATGCTTCTAAGCTCAATATATTCGTTAATATCCTTATTATGAATACTAAACAATTCCTCTAATAGAAATGGTGCAGTAATAAGTGTCGGTCCAGCGTCATGTTTAAACCCATTCCTATTGTAGACCTGAGCTCGTCCTCCCAAATTATTACATCTATCTATTAAATAGACTTCATACCCTTTTTTTCTTAGACGGATAGAGGCAGCTATACCACCAAAACCTGCTCCAATTACTATAGCTTTCTTCATTTTTTTCAAAAAAAAACATGTCTTACAAAACTTTGTAAGACATGTTTTCTAATTTATTAGTAGTTAAAACTAATATTTACTTGGCTTTTGCTGAGTCTGAAGTTGCAGCAGCCCATATGACTACACCAAAAGCTATTTTGTTAACAAAATCAGCTAAGTTATAGATAATATTTAAGCCTTCTGCACTTCCACCACCAGTATAGCCTATAACATATCCCAATGGATAGATAGCCCATCCAATTGTAACAATCAGTCTCAGTGCGTTGAAAGCTCTTTGACTTGCTGCTGAACCTTTACTTGCATTAATTTGGCTAGCTTCGCCAGCAAATATTTCATAGATAATGTATAGCCATCCGAGCATTCCAACAACAAAGCCTGCCCAGACGTTCACAGCGCCTATTTCACCTAAATAACCAGCCACTAACATTATTACAGAAGCAATTAGAAGCCTCCAGAATAGAGATGACTGTACCACTGCTATCGCAGCTAAAATTAAGTAAAACTCTATAATTTGTAATGGTACTGTTAACAACCAGTCAACATATCTAAAAACTATAGGTGTTTCACCGGATGAAATCCAAACGCCTCTCATGTAAAAATAATGTATTGCAGCAATACCAGTAACCATTGCAGCAACAGTTAAAGAGGTTTTCCATTTTCCTGCAGCCCTATCTCTTTCTACCCAAAAGAAAAAGGTTGCCGCTACCATAGCAGCAGAAATGATCCAAAAGCTCATTCCTACCAAATCTGACGGATCTAGTTGTCCATTCATATATTTTCCTCCCTTAAAAGGTTAATATTAAAAAACGTCTCAAAGGTTTATTAAAACCTACATTCATAATCGCAATAATCCTTTAGGATGTCAATATCTCTTAATTTTTCCGTAAATTTGAAATTTATTCTAGATTTATTTAGATTAAACACTAAGTCCTTAAGGGCGTATTTTGTACTCCATCTAATATCATGAAATGGGTAGCAAATTTTTTTTTTATTGGCAAAACCAATTAACCAAAAACCTCCGTCAAAACTTGGCCCAATAACTATTTCATTGTCTTTTAGAATGTTTGAGGCTAACTTAATAGCTGGAAAATTAATATTAGGTATATCACTTCCAAATAAGATTACTTCATCATTAAATTTATTTTTTAGATTCCACATCTTCTCACCTAAATTTTGGCCATGCTGGGTAATGATATTCTTATAGTAAGAAAATGAAAAACTCCTGAATATTTCTTTTTTATCTAAATAGTAATATAAGGTCCAATTTTTTTTTTTTAAAAATATTTTTTTGCAGTTTTCTAAATTCTTTAATAACAGATTTTTAACTTTCACATTTCCAATATCTTTAGAAAGTCTTTTTTTATTTAGACCTACATGAGGAAGTCTAGTCATTATGAAAACCTTAATTGCCATACTTTTTATAAAATCTTAAAATTACAGTATGATTGAATTTTAAATAAAACAACAATTGACATAAAAAATGTATCATACACTGTTTAAAAACTCCATTTTTAATATATTTAGCAAAAGAAGTTCTAACACTAGTATTTAAAAAATGTCGGTTTTCGTAGGGTATTCTTCTAATAAAATTGATATCTTCCATTAGTTTAATTTTTTCATAACCTCCCAATTCAAAATAATATTCTCGTTTAATTAATAATCCCTGATCTCCATAAGGCAACCTGAAAATTCTAGTTCTAATATTAGCCCAAGAAGAAATTAATTTTGAGGATATTTTTTTCGAGTTAAATTTTAGATGAAAGTAAGCGACTTTTTTTTGATTTTCTTTTTTTTTAATAAAACTTTTAATGTCTTTAATGTTTTTTTTATTTAAAAATGTATCTGCATGTATAAATAATAACCAAGTTGCATTACATTCTGCAGCACCTAAATTTAATTGTTCTCCTCTGGAAGGAATGCTTTGAAAAACTTTAAACCCAAATTTTTTTAAATTGCTTATAGTATTATCTTTAGAACCACCATCAACTATGATTACCTCTTTAAATTTATATAACTTAGAATTATTAAAAATTATTTGTATTTTTTTTTCTACATTTAGAGTCGGAATTATTAAGGAAATTGTCAATTTATGAATAAATAAGAATTATAGTTATTAAAAAGCCAAAAAAACTATTACTAATGAAAAAATTATGACATTCTCGTATATTTCTTAAATTTATTAATAATAATTTAAAAATAATAATGAAGAATAAAATTATTATTAAAAAAACAAAGGGAATTCTGGTTCCTATTATTATTAAAGAATACAGCCATAGAATACATGTTAAAAGATAACATAACGTAATAAATCTCTTTGGACTATTCTGAAATTTAATTGAAGTGGACTTTACACCTATCTTTTTATCATCAATTATGTCTTGGAAGCCATAAACTGTATCATATGAAAGAGTCCAGAATACACATCCCAAATAGAAAAGGAGCATTTCAATTCTGAAAACATCAGCATTAATAATTGAAAAGCCTATTATTATACCCCAATTGTAACTTATGCCTAGCCACAACTGAGGCCACCAGGTAACCCTTTTCATAAAAGGATAAGCAAGTATTAACGGAATAACACATAAAGATAAAAGAACAGAGTGCTTTGGAAAAAAAAATAATGGAATACTTCCTAACAATAGATTTATAATTATAAAAAAAATTATTTGTTTTTTCTTCACTTTTCCTGAAGCAATATCTCTATTTCTTGTTCTTCTAACCTTTTTATCAAACTTTCTATCATTATAGTCATTCCATATACATCCTGCAGCACGCATTCCACAAGCTCCAACAAAAAATATTATACAAAGAAAAACTACATCTGATATATTTGTATTTGTTAATAACATACCCCAAATACAGGGATAATATAAAAGCAGTATACCATGGGGTTTATTATATCTTGAAGTAGTTATGAACTTTTTTAACATTAATTAAATTATCTCATGAAATATAAAAATATTCCAAGATTATACGTAAATAAAGGATTGAAAAGGGATTCAATTTTTGAGATATCAAATAAAGACAAACATCATTTATGTAATGTAATGAGAATGAAAGAAGGAGAATGCATAAAAGTATTCAATGGTATTGATGGAGAATGGGAGGCGATTATACATTCTACCAGAGAATCTTCTATAAAATGTACAAAACAAATAAGAAAACAAGAATTCTATTGTGGGCCATCTTTGTATTTTGCTATTATAAAAAGCAATAATTTAAAGTGGATGATAGAAAAAGTGACCGAATTAGGAGTTAGTAGATTAATACCTGTTATAACAGAAAGAACTAATGTTAAAGATATTAATAGAGATAAAATTATAGCTTACACTAAAGAAGCAAGTGAAGTATCTGAAAGATTAGAATTACCCACTCTAGAAAATAAAATAACCTTTAATGAGATGATTACTAAAATAACTGATGAGGATAATACTCTTTTATTTTGTAATGAAAATAGAGAAGATCCATATTTGCATGAAAGCTTAATTCAACAAAAAGAAAAAAATATTTCTTTTTTAATAGGACCAGAAGGGGGGTTCTCAGAAAAAGAATTAATTATGTTAAAAAGTAAGAAAAAAATAATTCCAGTCAAGCTGAATAATAGAATATTGAGAGCTGATACAGCATCTGTCTTGGCTATTTCTGCTTACAACTTATTCTTGAATATTTAAAATGGAAAATAAAAGTAAAATTATTATTGACTCAGAGTTAAAAATTTCTGAATGGTTTAGTGAGGGATGCAAGCCAAAAAAAGAATGGAAGGTTGGTACAGAGCATGAAAAATTTGCATTAAAATTTCTAAAACATGAAAATAAATTTCATCCTGTAAGTTATGAAGAAAAAAATGGTATAGGAAAAATTTTAAATAGAATATCCGATTTTGGTTGGAAGAAAGTATATGAAAAAGAAAAAGTAATTGCTTTGAAAAAAAATTATCAGTCAATAACTTTGGAGCCAGGAGGACAAATTGAATTATCAGGAGCTCCTGTATATGACATTCACAGCACCTGCAAAGAAGCTAATGAACATTTAAAATTACTAAAAAAAATAGGAGATGAATTAAATATAACCTTATTAGGTTTAGGAAGCAGGCCTTTTGAAAAAACTTCAGAGATACCATGGATGCCTAAAGAGAGATATAAGATAATGAGAGATTACATGCCAAAAAAAGGAACACGTGGGTTAGATATGATGTTAAGTACTTGCACTGTTCAAGCTAACTTAGATTTTTCCTCAGAAGATGACATGATTAAAAAAACAAAAGTGGGTGTAAAAATTCAGCCAATTGTAACGGCACTTTTTGCAAACTCATCATTGTCAGCTGGAGTGCCAAACGGTTTCTTAAGTAAAAGAAGGTATATTTGGGATGACACAGATTCTGATAGATGTGGAGTATTGAAAGTTGCCCTAGAAGAAAATTTTAGCTTTAAAAAATACATAGAATATGCTTTATCCGTTCCGATGTATTTTATAATAAGAAATAATGATTACTTAAATTGTGCAGGACAATCATTCAGAGACTTTATGAAAGGAGAACTTAAAATCCTTCCAGGAGAACTCCCAACTATAAATGATTGGGAAAACCATATATCTACTATCTTTACTGAGGTAAGACTTAAAAAATTTATTGAAGTAAGAGGAGCGGATGCGGGAAGTTGGTCAAGAACATGTGCTTTACCAGCTTTTTGGGTAGGTATTTTATATGAAGAAAATTGCTTAGAGGAGGTAGAAAAAATTTGTAAAGACTGGAGTTATGATGATGTAATTAAACTTTCTAAAGATGTTTCTGTTTTAGGATTAAAAACTTCTATTAAAGGGTACAGCTTACTAGACCTGAGTAAGGAATTATTAGCTATTTCTAAAGAAGGACTTAGAATAAGAAGAATATTAGATAATGCTGGACAGGATGAGACGGGATACCTAGAAGTGCTCGAAGAAATAGTTTCCACCGGTAAAACACCTGCTGAAGTAATGTTAGATAACTTCAATGGTAAATGGAAAAAAGATATCAATATGCTAATAAAAGATTTGTCTTATTAGTTATAAGTTAAATTTAGTTTATTAGTTAGAAGTTCCGCCAACTGTTAATCCCTTAATCTTCAGTGTCGGCTGTCCAACACCTACTGGAACACCTTGTCCATTTTTTCCACAGGTACCTATACCGGGGTCCATTTTTAAGTCATTACCAACAAATTCAACATTTTTGAGAACCTCAAATCCTGAACCAATTAATGTAGCTCCCTTAATTGGGTAGGTTATTTTACCGTCTTCAATCATGTATGCTTCACTGGCTGAAAATACAAACTTACCGTTTGTTATATCAACTTGTCCCCCACCAAATGTTTTTGCATATATTCCTTTTTTAGTAGATTTGAGAATTTCATCAGGGTTATGTTTACCATTTGCCATAAGTGTATTACTCATTCTTGGCATAGGCTGATGTGCAAAAGACTCTCTTCTTCCATTTCCTGTTGCTGCAACTTTCATTAATCTTGCATTTTGACGGTCTTGCATCAAACCTACTAGTTTACCATTTTCTATTAAAGTAGTTTTTTGTGAAGGCGTGCCTTCATCATCAAAATTAAAAGATCCTCTTCTATCTGGTATAGTGCCGTCGTCAAAAACTGTAACCTCATCACTGGCTACTGACTTACCCATAAGCTCCGTAAACACACTTATTTTTTTTCTATTAAAATCGCCTTCTAGTCCATGCCCTATAGCTTCATGAAGCAATATACCTGGCCACCCGGGCCCCAATACTACTGTTTGTTCTCCTGCTGGCGCGTCCTTGGCATTTATCATAATATTAGCCTGTCTAAGAGCCTCCTGGACTTGTTCTTGCCAAATTTGCTCTTTCAGTATTTTTTGATAAGCGAATCTCCCGCCCATACCAACAGAACCAGTCTCTTTTTTACCGTTTTTTTCAACGGTGATTGCTATATTAAGTCTTACCAAAGGCCTATGGTCTGAGAAAACTTCTCCAGAGGGTCTAAGTATGTTAACCTTTTGTAAAATACCAGATAGTCCAACACTAAGTTGTCTAACATTATTATCAAGACTTCTTCCGTAACTATTTACCTCTTCTAGAAACTTTATTTTTTTCTTAAAGCTAATGCCGTCTATTGGATCGTCATCTGAATAAAGTTTTGAGTTAGTTTTTTTCGGCTCAACAATTTGAGTTCCACCATATCCTTTTTTTACAGCTAGTAAAGTTTTAGAAGATTCTTTGATAGAATCTATGGAAATGTCATTGGAATGAGCATATCCCGAAATATCTTCTTTAACTGCTCTTATCCCATAACCTTTAGAGTGATTATATGAGACATCCTTCAAGGCATTATCATCATAACTGAAATTTTCAGTTATATTATCTTCTAAAAAAAGTTCACCGTCATCGCACCCATTTAAGGTCTCGCCTAAAATTTTACTCGTGCTATTTTTATCTAAAATGTCATTAAAACTCATTGTCCCTCATCTCTTTATACACTTAAATCATTTTATTAGATTAAAATAATCTTTAAAAGATTTTCTTTTTTCTAATTTTTTGGACCATGACAATATATGTTTTCTTTTTTTTGTCCCATCTATTTTTATCCACTTTGCAAAGGTTAATACTGTAAACGCATCAATATCAGCTATTGAGAATTTATTTCCAGCTACAAAGGGATCTTTTTTAAGTTTTTCATTTAAAAAATCAAAAAAAATAACAGTCCTTTTTTTTCCCCTATTTACTAATTCTGGAATAGCAGAAATCTTAGCAGGTCCTGCGAACACTCTATCTTTAAAAGCACCAACTGAATTTCTAAATGCCTCGCCCACGGCTTGCAATCCATCAAATTCTACTTTTCTTCTATACATTTCTATCTTAGCAATTTCTAAGGGTGTTTTTCCAAAGAGATTTGGATGTGGATATTTGTAATCAAGGTATTTGCAAATTGCCATTGTTTCACTTATTGTTTGTTTTTTTATTAATAGAAATGGTACTGTTCCCCAAGGATTAATTTTTAAAAACTTGGGTTTCAAATTTTCGTGTTTGGATAAATCAACATGTATTCTTTCAATTTTTATTTTCTTCTCATTAATAAAAAGATTAACACGCATGGGATTTGGTGCTCTAGGATAGTCATATAATTGCATTACTTTTCTCCTTTATAAATTTTTTAGAATAAAAAACTACTTTTTTATTTTCATTCTCTAAACCTACAGTTATTCTAACACAATAATTAAGCTTATAACTATCTAACTTCCTAATCAATATACCGTTGTTTTCAAGAAAATTGCAGTAATTAGAGGCTTGTTGAGGATTATTAAAAATAATAAATATAAAATTAGCTTCCCCTTTTTTTATATTAAAACCCATCTCTATGAAGCTTTTTTCAAGCCAAGTTCTCCAGAATAGGTTATGTTCTACTGATTTATTTATAAAATATTTATCTTTAACTAAAATATTTGCTACTTTTTGTGCATAAGAATTTACATTAAAAGCTGGTCTAATCTTATTTAAAATAACTGCAACGTTGTCAGGACAATAAGCCCATCCTAGCCTTAGAGAAGGCATACCAAATATTTTAGAAAATGTGTGGGTAACAACAATATCTTTTCTCTTTTTTGCAAAAGATATACTGTCTGAATAATCTTTCTTAATTACATATTCAGAGTAAGCTGAGTCTATAACTAATAAGCAATTTTTATTAATTCTATTTCTTAGTCTTTTTATTTCACTGATGCTCAAATATGTACCAGTAGGATTATTAGGATTTGCGATGAAACAAACTTTAGTTTTATGGTTGCTTTTCTCTACTAAATTGTCAACATCAGCTCTAAAATTTTTTTCTTTTGCGTAAACGCCTTTTGCTCCTGTTGCTTTTATAGCAATTGGATAAATTAAAAAACCAAACTTACTGTATAAACCCTCCAACCCTTGTCTTAAGTAAGCATAACTGATTAAAAAAAATAATTCATCGGAACCATTTCCAAATATAATATTTTCTGGTTTTATCTTATAACTTTTTGCAATATTTTCTCTCAACTCAGTTGCTTTAGGATCTGGATATTTAGCAAAATTAAGATTAATATTTTTAATAAGATTAGAAGTTTTTTTAGAGTATTCTAAAGGGGATTCATTTGAAGATAATTTAATAATTTTTCCTTTTTTTTTCTTCGTAGTCTCTGACTTTCCAGGAACGTAAGTTACGATTTTATCCAAAAATTTATTATATTTTATAATATTTTTCATGGTTTATTGCCCCAGTAATTTATTAGCTTTTCTAATAAAGGCCAGCTGTTCTTTTTAAATCCGTGCATCAATGTGTTGGAGATGGTTTTATTAGTCTCTACAAGAGATTTATTAAGACCCACTTCAATAAAATTTATTTCTTTATTTTTTTCAATATGATTTTTTATTATTTTATAGTTTTTGTCTTTTCTAGAAAGAATTGTATTAGTAATTAAAATAACAAAACATTCTTTTTTGTTAGCAATCACATTTAATTTAGCAGCTAAGCTAGAGTCGAGATTAAATTCAGTTGATTTCATTTTTTTTTTAAAATTTCTTTTAAAATAATTCAGTTCAATATTTTTTTCTGCAATTAAATATATGTTCATTTCATTTTATTAGGTAATTGTGTTGCCCTAGTTTGGGAGCTTTCGATTTCTTTTTAATTCCAGATAAGTCCTTGCTTACTGCCGTTGGAATCAGTGGGTAGTTTTTTTTTCCAATTTCTATAATATTTTCAAATATTTTTTTTTTTCTAATATGTGCATCATTAAAGAATTCTGAAATATTTCCGATAGGAGTGCAGCAAATATTATATTGTTTCTCTAATTTTTTTTTCCAATATATACTATTCTTTTTTTTAATAATATTTTGTATTTTATTAATTAATATGTTGCTATTAAATTCTTCATTTTTTACTTTTGCGGGAGCTCCTATAATTTCACAAAAGTTTTGCCAAAACTTATCTTCTAAAGCTCCTAAAGCTAAGTATTTTTTATCTTTAGTTCTATATATATTGTATCTTGCAGTACCTCCATTTAAATGCAAGGTATTTTTTTCGGGAGAATTACCTGAGTAAAGATATCTCCCTAATCCTAGCCAAGCTAAAGGTATTAAGTTTTCAAACATGGATATATCTATATAACTACCTTTCCCAGATTTACTTGCTTTTATAATTCCTAATAAGATATTCATAAAAGCAGGATAAGTACCACCAGCAATATCAGCTACTTGAGTTGATGGTATCGTAGGAGTTCCATCTTTGCTTGTAGATAAACATAACAAACCACTCTCTGCCATATAATTAAGGTCATGGCCTGCCTTAAGACGTTTTTTACCACTTTGTCCATAACCAGATATAGAACAGTAAACAACTTTTTTATTAATTTTTTTTACAGCAGACCAATTCAACCCAAGCCTTTTCATGACTCCAGGTCTAAATTGCTCAACTATAACATCACAACTTTTAATAAGTTTTTTAATGCGCCGATAACCATCTTTGTTCTTTAAGTCAATTTCAATAGATTTTTTTCCTCTGTTGAGAACAGCAAATAAAAAACTTTCTCCATTTACCTTTGGAATTGACTTTCGCATGTCTTCTCCACCTATTTTTTCTACCTTAATAACCTCCGCTCCAGCGTCAGACAACATTAGAGTAGCTAAAGGACCTGGTAGCAATGTTGAAAAATCAATAACTCTTATTCCTGCAAGTGGTTTCATATTTTACTTTAAATTTTCAATAATTATTATATTTAAGAGTATATAACATTTTAATTCTATAATATCATTATGAAATATTTTTTCACTTTAATATCTCTTTTTTTCTATAACCAAAATTTATTTACACAGGAAATTATTAATCCTTATAAAATAGAAATTGAGAAATTAAAAGCTACCGTGGTCGATAATCTCAAAAAAGGTAATGTAGAGGAAGGAAAACTAATTGTATCAGGAAGAAGAGTAAACTGCCTTTCTTGTCATCAAGTGCCAATTCCCGAGGAACAATTTCAGGGTAATTTTGGACCATCTTTAGTAGGGATAGGAAGCAAATATAGCAGAGAGGAAATAAGACTAAGAATAATAAATGCAAAAATATTAAATCCAGACAGTATAATGCCTTCATATTTTGTTAAAATAGATAATCCGAGGACTCCTTTAGAGATGATTGGAAAAACAATTCTTACGGCAAAAGAGGTTGAAGATATTGTAGAATATCTTTATTCTTTAAAATGATATGAGTATTTTTTTTATTAAAAAAAGAAAATTTTTGAAATTGGGATCAGCATTTCTTTTTTTTTCATTTTCTAAAAAAATTTTTTCTAATGGTAATCCCTACAGGGATAGATTTCAATCATATAGACAAACTTTTAGAATTGAACCAAATAGAGAAGAGGCCGAAAGAATACTAAAAAATATAATTAGAAAAAGAAAACTCTCTGAAGGTTTAATAGAGTTATCAATTCCTGATACGGTAGAAGATGGAAATGTAGTACCTATAAAATTTAGTATTAACTCGGCTATGACAGAAAAAGATTATCCACTTAAAGTACATATTCTTGGCATGGAAAATCCTTTTCCAGAAATAGCAGTATATGAATTTTTCCCTTTTACAGGAAAGGCCGAAGTATCTTTTAGATGCAGATTAAGAAAAAGCTCTTCACTTATTGTGGTCGCTGAGATGGTAGATGGTAGAGTTTCACTAATAGAAAAGTATGTAGATGTAATGCTAGGAGCTTGTTCTTAAAATGGAAAAGCTTAGAAGACTAAAATTTAAAGAAGTAGTAAATAAGGGTGAAATAGTAAAGGTAAAAACATTAGCTGAACATGAAATGGAGCCAGGTGTTAGAAGAGATGCTGATACGGGTGTAATATATCCAAGACTTATTATTCAAAAAGTATTGGCAAGATATAATGGAAAGTTAGTTTTTAAGGCTAATTGGTTTTCTGGAGTATCTGCAAATCCCTATCTAGCATTTCATTTCCAAGCAAAAGAGTCGGGATTAATAGAAATAGAGTGGATTGATGATTATGCAAAGTCGTCCTTTAGAAGAGGATATATAAAGGTTTTAGATGAAGATGGGAATGAAATTTTACCAATTGACTATAGTATATAAAAAAAAAACTAATTTATTGAGAACTATTTTAAGTATGCTGACATTATGTGTTATTTCAGCATCAGCAATAGCTGATACAATTAAGAAATCTGGATATTATTTTGCTGAACCTTCCACAAGAGAAATTCAAGACGATGATTTTATGAATCCAGGCTTCTTATGGGTTGAAATAGGAAAAAATTTGTGGAAGAAAAATGTTTTAATTCAGAATGAAAGCTTTTCATGTCAAAGCTGTCATGGTGACCCTGAAAATATGAGGGGTATTTCTTTAAAATATCCAAAAGTTTTAAATGAGAAACTTATTAATTTAGAACAAAGAATAAATCTTTGTAGGACAAAGAATATGCTTTCTGAAGAATTTGATATAGAGTCTAAAAATTTACTGGGACTTTCAACCTTAATTACTGTACAGTCAAGAGGGATGAAACAGAACATAGAAATAAATTCAGATAATAAAGACTGGTACGAACTTGGTAAAAAATTGTATTTTAAGAAAATAGGTCAAATGGGCCTTTCGTGTAATCAATGTCATGATGATAGAGTAGGTTTAAATTTGAGGGCTGAAAAAGTAAGTCAGGGACATGTCAACGGTTTTCCTTCTTATTTATTAAGGTGGTCTAAAGTTGCCTCAGTTCATAGAAGAATCCAATTTTGTAATGAGCAGGCTAGAGCTGAGCCTTACAAAATATTTTCAAAAGAGTATAATGCTCTCCAACTATATTTGTCTTGGCGAGGTAATGGATTAAGTATTGAGTCGCCTTCAGTAAGAAAATAAATAGTTAGGAAATAATATGGATAAAGTTTTTAAAGATGCTACTAATTTAATAGGGAACACACCTATGTTATTAGTTAACAATATAGATACTGGACATTGCAACCTTTATTTAAAATTAGAGTCAACTAATCTAGGAGGTTCAGTTAAAGATAGACCAGCTAGGAACATGATTAGGAGTGCAGAAAAACAAGGATTATTAAAAAAAGGAGGTACTATAGTCGAAGCAACTGCTGGGAATACAGGAATAGCATTGTCAATAATGGCTGTAAAAAAAGGGTACAAAGTAATTATTGTAGTACCCAACAAAATGACAGTAGAAAAAATTTTTCATCTAAAAGCTCTTGGAGCGCAAGTTATTATAGCTAGATCAGATGTAGTCAATGGACATCCAGAGTACTATCTTGAAATTGCTAAAAAAATTGCAGAAGAAAAAAATGCTTTTTATGTCAATCAATTTTCTAATTTGGCAAATCTTAACTCTCATTTTCAAGAACTTGGTCCAGAAATATACAAACAATTAAATGGCGAAGTAGATGCATTTGTCGCTGGAGTTGGAACAGGAGGAACGATAACTGGTGTAGGTAAGTATTTAAAAAGCAAAAAAAAGGATTGTGAACTTATCTTAGCTGATCCTAAAGGTTCAATATTAAAGAATCTTGTTAAAACAGGTAAATTAAGTAAGGACGTAGGATCCTGGATAGTTGAAGGAATAGGAGAAGATTTTTGTCCGCAATTATTAGACGAAAAAATTATTGATGATGCTTATACTATCAATGATGAACAGGCAATTAAAACTTGCTCTGAATTACTTAAAAAAGAAGGTATACTTGCAGGATCATCTTCAGGAACTTTGATAGCAGCAGCAATAAAGTACTGCAGAAAACAGACCAAAAGAAAAAACGTAGTTACTTTAGTCTGCGATGCAGGAGATAAATATTTAAGAAAGATTTATAATGAGAGTTGGAGAATAAAAGAAGGCTTAGACTTTAGAAGGAAAGAACATAATTTATGTGATTTGGTTTCTTACAGAAATGAATCAAATTTGCTTCCAGTTATCAGCAAAGATAGCAATTGTAATCTTGCCTTCAAATTAATGCATGAGAATAATACTAACTATATTTTAGTAAACAATAATAAAAAGGAAGTAATTGGGATTATTAATGATACCCGCTTATTAGATGTTGTTAGTCAAAAATCATTTCAAGAAAATATAGGGAGCTATATTATAAGATTAAAAAAAATACAGTATAATGAAAGTATTAATAAATTAACTAAACTAATAAGGAAATATGAATATATTTTAGTATATAAGGGAAATTTATGTGTAGGTGTAGTTAGTAAAATTGATTTATTGTGGTACTTAAAGAAAAGAGAGAAATGTTAAAAAATATTAAAAAGAAAGGTTTATCTACTAAAGCTATACATTCAGGTCAAGAACCAGATAAATCAACTGGAGCTATAATGGTTCCAATTTATGCTTCATCAACCTATGTTCAGAAAAGTCCAGGCATTCATAAGGGATTTGAATACTCAAGAACAAAAAACCCTACAAGAACTGCATATGAAAAATGTATTGCAGATTTGGAAGGAGGAAAATACGGATTTGCTTTTGCTTCAGGAATGGCAGCAGCAGACACAATAATATCTCTTTTAAAGGTTGGAGATGAGGTTATTGCTATAGATGATTTATATGGAGGAACAAGACGGTTGTTTGAGAGGGTAAAGAAAAAAAATAGTGGTATTTCATTTAAATTCTTAAACACGGACCAATTTGATAAACTTGAAAGCCATATTTCCTCGTCTACTAAAATAATCTGGGTAGAAACACCGACCAACCCAATGTTAAATCTAGTTGATCTTTCTAAATTGGGGAAAATCAAAGGAAAGTTTATTAAAGTTGTAGATAATACTTTTGCTAGTCCAGTAATTCAAAGGCCCCTTGAATTTGGCATTGATTTAGTAATGCACTCTGCGACCAAATACCTAAATGGTCACTCAGATATGATAGGAGGAGTTATTGCTACAAACAATCAGGGGTTAGCAGAAAGAATAGAATATTTGCAAAATTCAATAGGAGCAATTCAAGGTCCTTTTGACGCTTTTCTAGCTCTGAGAGGTTTAAAAACTTTGCCTATTAGAATGGAAAGACATAACCACAATGCTATGGAAATTGCTAAGTATTTAAAAAGAAATAGTAAAATTCTTGAAGTAATTTATCCAGGTTTAGAAGATTTTAAACAACACCATCTAGCAAAATCGCAAATGAATGGTTTTGGAGGTATAATATCTTTTTTCTTAAAAGCAGATTTAAAAAAAACAAAAAAATTTTTAGAAAATTTTGAGGTCTTTGCATTAGCTGAGTCATTAGGAGGAGTAGAGAGTTTAATTGAACATCCAGCAATAATGACTCACGCTTCTGTAGAAAAAAAAGAAAGAGAAAAACTTGGAATAAAAGATAATCTTATTAGGCTATCTGTTGGTATAGAAGATGTTGATGATTTAATTTTTGATATAGAAAATGCTTTAGAAAAAATGGAGTCTTGAATTGAAAATAGTTTTTTTAATCAGGCATGCTTCCGCAAACCATTTTGAAGAGAATATTGATGACCATGAGAAAGGTATAAATAAGCAGGGAATATTACAATCTGAAAATATCTTTAAATGGATTAAAAAAAATGATATTAAAATAGATAAGATTTTTTCATCAACTGCAAAAAGAGCAGTAGAGACCAGTAATATTGTTTTTGGCAATAAAAATATACCAATTGAATTAAAGAAAGGTCTTTATCTTTGCAGTAGTAAAGAAATCATTGATTTAATAAAGAATTTAGAAAGTAATTTAGAAAATGTTGCAATTATAGGCCATGAACCTAGTATGTCAGAAACATTAAAGTTTTTAGTCGGCGATGCCAGACCAGATCTAAAAAATATATTAAGTCAATTGGCTTACCCTACCGGAGGTGTAGCTATTCTTAATTTAAAAATAGAAAGTTGGAGTCAACTTAGCAAGCAAGAAGGTACTTTAGATGCTTTTCTGACCCCAGAGGAATTAGATGAAAACAGATGAAAACATAAAAGTAATACTTGCATCGCCTAGAGGTTTTTGTGCAGGAGTAAAAAGGGCTATTGAGATTGTGGAAATTGCTTTAGAAAGGCATGGTTCACCAATATATGTAAGGCATGAAATTGTACACAACAAAAGGGTGGTTGAAGACTTGACGAAGAAAGGTGCAATTTTTGTTAAAGAATTGGAAGAAATTCCTGAAAAATCTAGGGTAATCTTTAGCGCTCATGGTGTAGCAAATCGTATTAAAAGTAAGGCAAAAAAACTTCAGCATCTAACATTAGATGCAACATGTCCTTTAGTAAGCAAAGTTCATAAACAAACCCAAAACTTTAATAAAAAAAATTATAAAATAATATTGATTGGGCACAAAGGACATCCGGAGGTAATAGGAATTGAAGGCCAAATAGATGAAAAACTAATAATAATAGAGAATGAAGAGCAAGCAAAAAATATTAATTTTCCCAAAAACCAAAAAATTGCTTACGTAACTCAGACCACCTTATCTATGAATGATACCAAAAATATTATTAATGTTCTAAAGAAAAGATTTCCAGATATACAAGGTCCCGACCTTGATGATATTTGTTATGCTACGCAAAATAGACAAGCTGCTGTTAGTGATTTAGCAGAAATATCTGATATTGTTTTTGTAGTTGGTGGTGAAAACTCCTCAAATACAAAAAGATTGGCAGAAATAGTAGATAAAAAAAATGTACCAGTCTACAGAGTCTCCAGCAAAGAAGAAATAAATGATGATTGGCTTATAGGAAAAAAAAGAATAGGTATAACAGCAGGAGCTTCATCACCAGAAATTTTGATAGAGGAAATAATAAAATATTTACAGATAAGGTATAAAAATATCGAAGTCCATTCTTTGGATGGAATACAAGAAAATATTAGGTTTAAACCATTAAAAGAATTTTCATAATTAACCAGAAAATACTTTTATTACTTTGTTTGCAATATTATTTGAATTTAGATTAGCTAAACTATACATATTTTCTGGTGTATCTTGGTCTATAAAAAAATCAGGTAATTGAATAGTTTCTAAGTTAATTTTTTGATAAATTTTATTTTTATTCTTTGTTAAAAAATCCAATACGTGACTTCCAAAACCGCCAATAGAACCTTCTTCAATTGTAAGCAAAGACTTATGACTCCTACAAAGTTCTAAAATCAATTTTTTATCTAAAGGTTTACAGAATCTAGCATCAACAATTGTACAAGAAATTTTTTTTCTATCTAAAATTTCTTTTGCTTTTTTAATTTCATTTAATCTAGCACCATAGGATAAAAGAACTACATGATTCCCTTCTGATATAATTTTAGCTTTTCCTATTTTTAGTTCTTTAATAGGAAAATTAATATCTATTCCTACGCCAGCACCACGAGGATATCGAAATGCAGAAGGAGCATGATTTATTTTCGCACTCGTGCATATCATCCTGGCAAGTTCTAATTCGTCAGATGCTGCCATAGTAATAAAGTTTGGAAGATTAGACAAATAAGCAATATCGAATGAACCAGCGTGTGTGGCTCCATCTGCACCTACTAAGCCTGCTCTATCTATAGCAAATCTTACCGGTAGATTTTGAATGGCTACATCATGAACTATTTGATCATAGGCTCTTTGTAGGAAGGTTGAGTATATTGCTGCAAACGGTTTCATTCCTTCACATGCAAGACCAGCGGCAAAAGTAACCGCATGTTGTTCTGCTATTCCCACATCAAAAGTCCTTGTAGGATATTTCTTCATAAAGTTATCCAAACCTGTTCCTGATGGCATTGCAGCTGTAATAGCACATATTTTTTTATCTTTTTTAGCCAATTCTATTAATGTTTCTGAGAATACTGATGTATAGCTTTTATTAGAGGCAGTCTTTTTTTGTTGTCCTGTACTAATATTAAACTTCCCAACTCCATGGAATTTATCATCAGACTTTTCTGCAGGAACATAGCCCTTTCCCTTTTTGGTAACTACGTGTATCAATACAGGTCCTTTTTTGGAGTGGTCTCTTGCATTTTTTAATACTGGTATTAAATGATTTAAATTATGTCCGTCTAGAGGTCCGATATAATAGAAACCTAATTCTTCAAAGAGTGTTCCCCCAGTAATTATTCCTCTAGCATACTCTTCAGCTTTTTTTGCTGTCAAAGCTATTTTTTTTGGAAACTTTTCAGCTAACTGCCCAGCAATTTTTCTGAATCCTCTGTATTGGCCTGATGATATTAACCTAGAAAGATAAGCGCTCATAGCTCCAACTGGTGGAGCAATTGACATATCATTATCGTTAAGAATAACTATTAATGGGTATTGCATAGCGCCTGCATTGTTTAAGGCTTCATAGGCCATGCCTGCAGTCATTGACCCATCTCCTATTACAGCAACCACTTTTTTATCATGCTTTTTTAATCTAGCTCCAATTAAAATACCCAATGCTGCAGATATTGATGTGGCAGCATGTGCAGCACCAAAGGCATCAAAAATACTTTCACTTCTTTTTGTAAATCCTGAAAGTCCTTTACCTTGTCTTAAGGTATGCATCTTATTTTTTCTACCTGTTAATATTTTATGAGGATACGTTTGATGACCTACATCCCAAACTATTTTGTCCTTTGGAGTATTAAATATATAATGTAGTGCTACAGTAAGCTCAACAACACCTAGCCCTGCACCAAGATGTCCTCCTGTTTTAGAAACCTTGTCTATCATAAAATTTCTTACTTCTTCACATAAATAAGTGAGATCTTTTTCTTTTATTTTTTTTAAATCTTTTGGAGTATTTACAAGGTCCAAAAATTTTTTATTTTTTTTATTGGAAGAAATATTCATATTATAACATTTAAACTATTTCAGATATGCTGCAATCAATTTCTTTTTATTGTCTCTGATAAAGTTTACTATAACAGAGTTTTTATTTTCATTTTTAACTCTTTTAAGGATTTTTTTTACATCATTAATATTATTTATCGATACCATTTCTAATTCTAATATTAAATCACCCTCTTTGAATATATTATTTTTTCCTTTTACGATCATCATGCCTGATTTTTCTGTTCTGATTTTATATTTTTCTACTAAATTATTATCCAAGGCTTTTAAATAAATATCTAATTCAGATATAAAAAAAATATTATTTTTTTCAGAATTATAAAAATTCTTATTTTTTAGTATGGCAACATTTAAATTTTTATTGTTCAACTTATTATTATCAACCTTAAGCAAGGAATTGCAATTTTCAACTTTTGTATTTTTATCAAAATAACATTTCTTTAAAAAAACTTTAACATTCTTTATATTACTACATTTATCATTTTCTTTCAGGTTTATAGGAACTGAGGTATTATAAGTTTGATTCTTATTTAACTTAAATAGGCTTATTTCTCCATCACCTAATAGAAAATCCTCTTCATTTGTTAAATAAATTTTTATATCAAAACTATTTAGACTACTTTTGCTAATATTTTTTAATAGCATATTTAAAAAACAGGCATTGCCAACTTTCGCTAATCCAGGTATCGCAATACTAATACTTGTTGCATTTAAGCTTTTTAAGTAAATAAAAAATATGATAAAAAATCTAAACATGCATGTATTTCTTAACTTGTTCTTCAAGGAAAAAAATTCTGTCCTGTCCCCAAAAAAGTTCATTTTTAAATACAAAAGATGGAACTCCAAACACGTTTTTATTTAATGCTTCTGTTGTATTTTCTTTTAATATTTCTGTTGTCTTTTTTGTATAAAATAGATCCTTTAACTGCTCTATTTTTCCGTAACTAGTAGCAATTGAAAATAATACTTCTTCATTGCTAATGTCCTTCTCATCAACCCACAAGGCTTTACATATTTTCTCTGTAATATTCCAACTTTCATGAAAGTTATAAATTAGCTTAGCTGCAATTATCAGCTTACATGATTTAATAGGGTCAACGGGAAAATACTTTGGCTTTGTATTGAGAGGAATATTCAAATATTTACTCCATCTTGTCAATTCAATCAATCTATTTTTCTGAACAGATGAGGGTCTTTCAAATACTTTTTTTATATTATTCAGTTTAAAAATATAAAAAAGGTCAACTGGTATTAGCTCGATTCTAACTTTATATTTTCTATTCAAATTAATGATTCTCTCCATACTTAAATAAGACCAGGGAGACATTGGTATCATATAAAACTTTATGTTATAATTCATTGCTCTAAAAAAATAATAATTAAAGATACAAAAATTTGAAAAAAATATGAAGCAAGATTTATGGAAATACTCGGCGAGAGAATTATTAAAAGGGTATAAAAAGAAAATATTTGATTGTGTTGATGTGGCTAATTCAATTATTATTCAAATTAAAAAGCTAAATGAAAAAATTAATGCCTTTGTTTACTTTAATGAACAAGACGTGATTGACCAGGCTGTAAAATCAAAAAAAAGATGGGAATCTGGAAAATTACTAGGAAAATTGGAAGGTATTCCTATAAGCATTAAAGACTTAATAATTACAAAAGATTATCCAACTTTTAGAGGTTCATATAACAATTCCTTACCTACAAAATCTGAGGTTAATGCTCCAGTAGTAGAAAAGCTAATAAAAAGCGGTGCCGTTTTATTAGGTAAGACAGCTACTCCAGAATTTGGACATAAGGGAACTACTGCTAGCAAAAGATACGGTGAGACATTAAATCCATGGAATTTAAAAACTAATGCAGGGGGTAGTTCTGGGGGTTCAAGCGCTGCAGTAGCTTCTGGAATGGGACCCCTATCAATAGGTACTGATGGTGGTGGTTCTGTAAGAATTCCATGTAGCTTTTGTGGGTTATTTGGCCATAAGCCAACTTTTGGAAGAATACCAGCCTATCCTATATCTCCATTCGGAACTGTTGCGAACATAGGTCCAATTGCTAGAAATGCTATGGACGGAGCTATTTTAATGGATGTTATTTCAAAACCGGATAATAATGATTGGTATAGTTTGCCTGAGGAAAAGATTTCTTATTATCCTAAAAAATACAAAAATGAAGAAGAAATAAAAATTGGGTATACTAATTTTTGGGGTATGGACAAATTTATACCTGGTTTAGAACTTGATAAGCAGGTCGAAGAAGTTTATAGAAATGCCTTAAACGTACTTTCTTCAAAAAATTACAACTTTGTTAAATATATTGATATTGATTGGCCCAATAACCCTGAGATGGTTTTTAAAACAATTTGGCACACTGGTGCTGCTAATCTGGCTAGAAGAATTTCATCTGGAGACCTAATGAAAATTGATCCAAATTTTTTGAAATTTGTTAAAGAAGGAAAAAAATATTCTTCATTTGATATTATGGAGACTGAAGCTTTTCGTGCAGAAAATGGTGTTCATATAGAAAAAATCTTTGCAGAATTAGATTTTATTATTGGTCCTACTTTACCAATTACTGCTATTGAGGCAGGTTGTGATGTACCTAAATTATGGGACGAAAGCGATATTTTTGCATGGACGCCTTTTACCTATCCTCTAAATTTAACCAAAAATCCAGCAAGCACAATCAATTGCGGATTTTCTAAAGATGGATTACCTGTTGGCTTACAAATAGTCGCTCCTATATATAGAGATCACAGCTGTATAAGGTTTGCTAATCACTTAGAAAGGGTTCTAGATTTATCAACAAAATGGCCTGATATTGTAGTTTAATATAATACAACCTCAGGGTCTATACTTCTCCACAAATACCAGCTAGCTAAAGTACGCCAGGGTTTCCATTTTAATGAAAAAATTTCAGCTTCATTTTTGGTTGGCCTAATATTATTAAAATAATTCTTTCCAATTGCTTTAAGCAGGCCTATATCATCTGCGGAAAAAACGTCCGGACGATTTAAACAAAAAATCATAAACATTTTAATGCTCCATGGTCCAATTCCTTTTATTTTTATTAAAGCTGAATATATATCTTGATCATGTAGTTTGCTCCAATAGCTATAAGTATTAAAGTCTCGCATCATTTTTGACATATTAATCAAATAAATAGCCTTTCTCTCTGAAAGACCGATTTTTTTAAGTTGATTTAAATCACTTGATTTAAAACATATACCATCAATAATATTGTATTTATTTTCTAGACGATTCCATATTGCGCTTGCAGCAGCTACTGAAACTTGTTGACCTACTATAGATTTACACAATGAATAAAATGGATTTCTAATACTACTAAGTTTATTATCATTAAACTTATTGATTAAATTTTTCATAATGGCGTCATTATTTGAGAGCTCATTACAAGCTTTATCCCACCAAGAAGGTGTATATTTTTTTATCGTCATATTAATAGTCTATTTAATCTGTAATATTAATTTATTACTACTTTATTATTAACAAATAAACTATAATATTAAATTATTTAACCTACTTCCTCTAAATTTAATAAGTGAGTACTGTGTTTATTGACTTTCTTTTATTGAATTAATATAAGATGAATAATTTAAAGGTGTAAAATTATGAAAATAAATAATAATTGGCAATTAAAGTACAGAGAAATAATAACAGAAAAACCACTCCTAATGTTTTTTTTGGGATTAGTTTTGACAATAATTTTTGGAGTAGGTTTAAAGGGTCTATCTCAAAACCCTGATAATAGAATTTTTTTTTCAGATGATGATCCAAATTTAGTAGCTCTTGAGACATTAGAGAATACATATACAAAAAATGACAATCTATTTATTGTCATGGCTCCAAAAAATGAAAATATTTTTGATCCTGAAAATTTATTTATATTAAGAGATTTAACAAAAAAGTTATGGCAGACACCATCTTCTAGTAGAGTTGACTCAATAACTAATTTTCAATGGACTAGAGCTAAAGGAGATGACATTGTTATTAGCGATTTGGTTCCCGAAGGGGAAATAACGAGTGAAATTGCTATTAATGCTCAAAAAGTCGCATTTGATGAGCCTTTAATTTTAAATCAACTAGTTAGCCCAGATAAAAAATTTACTGGAATAAATGTTACAATTATAAAACCAGATGATCCTGTGGAAGCTGGAAATTCAGTTTTAGAAATTATGAGTTTTATTAGACCTATACAAAGTGAATTAAAAGATAAATATCCTAACGTAGATTTTTATGTAACAGGAGGTGTTCCGCTTACCATGGCTTTTACCGAAGTCTCAATTAGTGATATGGTAACCTTAACTCCATTAATGTTATTAGTTATTTTCTTAGTGGCAGGAATTTCATTAAGGTCGGTTTTGGGGTCAGTCGTTACAGCTTTTATTGTTGTTCTTTCTGTAATAGGCATGATGGGTATAGCTGGTTGGATGAAGTTTATTTTAAATGCTGCTACTTTTAATTCCTTTTTGATGTTATCAGCCTTAACCATTGCTCATTGTGTTCATATAATGAGTACACAAAGAATAAACATGAGATTGGGAAAGAATAAAAAAGAGGCAATTGATGAATCTTTAAGAGTAAACCTACAGCCAGTATTTATGACTGCTATTACCACAGCTATAGGCTTTCTTACTATGCACTTTTCAGAAGCACCACCTTTTAGGCAATTAGGGTATATGATGGCTTTTGGTAATATAATACTCTTCTTTCATGCTGTAGTAACATTACCAGCATTGTTAGTTATTTTACCTAGCAAAGTAAAAAATACAGGGTTCTCTAAAGCTGAAAACTTCATGACCAAATTAAGTAAATTTGTAATTCAAAAAAGAAAAGTCCTTCTAATTGGGAACGGAGCTTTCATAATTTTTTTATCATTAGGTATGACTAAAATTACTTTAGATGATACTTGGACTAAATATTTTGACAAAAGATTTGAAATAAGAAAACACTCTGATTTTGTTCAAGATAATTTAACAGGTTTAGATACCATAGAATACTCTATACCCTCAGGAAGTCCTGACGGAATAAATGATCCTGAGTATTGGAAAAAATTAGAAAAACTGGCGAATAGAATTAGACAAGAACCTAATGTTAATCATGTTACTACTTTATCAGATACTATAAAAAGGTTAAATAAAGCAATGAATGGAGATAATCCAAGCTTTTATTCTATACCTGAAAGTAGAGAATTAGCTGCTCAATATTTGCTATTATATGAATTATCAGTACCTTTCGGATTAGATTTGAATGACAGAATTAATGTAGATAAATCATCAACTAGGTTTACGGTAACACTTCAAAATGCGTCAAATGATGATGTAAGGGAATTAGATAAAATTATTCAAGATTATCTTGATAGAGAGTTACCTGAGTTTAAAACACAGGGAACAGGTTTATCTATGATATTTTCCCATTTTTCAAAAAGAAACATAGACTCTATGCTTGTAGGAACTAGCGCTGCTTTGATATTAATTTCCTTTTTATTAATCATAGCATTGAAGAACATAAAACTTGGTTTATTAAGTTTAATACCCAATTTATTTCCAGCGGCAATGGGTTTTGGTTTATGGGGATACTTACAGGGGGAAGTGGGGGTAGCTTTATCAGTAGTAGCTGCAATGACTCTAGGTATAGTAGTTGATGATACAGTGCATTATTTAAGTAAATATTTAAGAGGTAGAAGAGAAGAGGGTTTAAATCCTGAGCAAGCTACCACTTATGCTTTTAAAAATGTCGGATTTGCATTAAGCACCACAACTTTAGCTTTGGTTGCAGGTTTTACTGTTTTATCATTTTCTGGTTTTAAAGTTAACGCTGATATGGCAATGCTTACAGCAATAACAATAGCTATAGCATTATTTATAGATTTATTTTTTCTTCCCACATTGTTGATGGCAGTTGATAAAGTAAAGTTTAAGAAGAATAATAAATTAAAAGTTAATACTTAGGAGTTGTCTTATGATGTATTTTAAATATTTTTTTATCATTAATTTAATTTTTTTATCAGGTATAAGTTTTTTAAGTGCTGAAACAGCAGAAGAGAAAGCGCTACGCATATCAACTGATGCTTATAACTATGATAAAGGTTTTGGAGATTTTACCTCTGACTCAATAATGACTTTAAGAAATAAACAGGGAGAAGAAACTATTAGAAACTTTAGAGGAAAAACCTTAGAGGTTTATGACGATGGTGATAAAACTTTATTTATCTTTGATAGTCCTAAAGATGTTAAAGGTACGGCAACTTTAACATTCACGCATAAATTGGGCCCGGATGATCAATGGCTTTATTTGCCTGCTTTAAAAAGAGTAAAAAGAATAACTTCGGATAATAGGTCTGGTTCATTTGTAGGGTCAGAGTTTGCTTATGAAGATTTAGGAAGTCAAGAATTAGAAAAATATAAAGATCGCAAATATTTAAGACAAGAGGCTTGTCCTAATAATCAAGAATTAGAATGTCATGTTATAACTAGAGTACCAACAGAAAAAAGTTCTGGTTATAAATATCAAGTATTATGGCTAGATGACACCTCTGCACATAAAGTTTGGAAAATAGATTATTTTGATAGAAAAGGGTCACATCTAAAAACGTTATTTTTTGAAGATTATAAAATTTATTTAGATAAACATTGGAGACCAAGTATTTATAAAATGATTAATCATCAAACAGGAAAGTCTACAGATTTATTAGTACAAAATATTAGATTTAAAGTTGGATTATCTAAAAGAGATTTTAACCCTAAAAGCTTATCGAGAGTTAGATAGTTTTTATTTAAAATGAAATGCTTTTTGCCGTTGTGCTTTTTAATTATTTTTTTTCTACAATCAGGGTATTCAGAAGATTTTGATTGGGAAATTAATAGCGAAACTGGAATAATAATTAAAGAATTTCATAAAAATGAAGCATATTCAAATCAACAGAATACATATTCTAGTTTCATAAAATCTGAAATATTTTTTGATTTTAAAAATGATTTTGAATTTTTAATGGAACCATATTTTAGATATGATCATCACGATAAATATAGAAGTCTTTTTAATTTTAAGGAGAATAATATTACCTATTATTATAATGATATTCAGTTAAAAGCAGGTATTAGTGAGGTTTTTTGGGGTATAACAGAATCTAAGAATTTAGTTGACATTATAAATCTAAAAGATGTAACTGATGGTGAGCAAAAAGCAAAACTCGGACAGTCTCTTTTAGCTTTTTCTAATTACTCTGAAAAATTTGGAAGTTTAGACTTTTTTTATTTACCTTTTTTTAAAAACTCTTCTCAAATAGGTAAGGAGGGAAGGCTTAGGTTAAGTAAGCCGATAGAAAACTATAATATTGTTTATGAAGGTGGTGCGGGTTCTAAAGTACCAAGTTGGGCTTTAAAGTGGGAGCATAGTTTTGGAGTCATAGATTTATCTTTGCAAGGTTTTAGAGGAAATAGTAGAGAAAGTTCTACCATAGCTAAATTAGAAAATTCACAATTAAAATATTTTCAAGGGTATGAGAGAATTTCTCAAATAGGGACCTATTTTCAGGTTATTTCTGGGCCAATTATTTATAAGTTAGAAGCAATTAAAAGAAATGGTCAGAAGAATGCTAAAAATATTAGAGAAAATTTCTTCTCTTATACTTTAGGATTGGAATATTTAACTAATAATTTATTTGAAAATAAATGGGACCTTACTTCATTTATAGAATACCATAATGATGACAGGAACAATGATTCTACAGATATTTTTCAGAATGATTTATTTTTAGCAACCAGGCTAAATTTTAACAATATAGAGGGTACTGAATTTTTCACCTCAATAACATTAGATACAGATGGTGGAGGGAATACTTCAACCTTAGAGCTAAGTTCTAGAATTACTGATAATATTAGGGTTACAGGTAGTTATAACTCATATTGGTCAGTAAATGATGTAGATATTTTATATAATTTTAGGCGAGATAATTACTTTTCAATAAATATTATAAGTTATCTCTGATTAGTTAGTTGCACCCCTTTAAAACTTCTTTATAATTAGAATTATTTAAAGTTTGCAAAATAAATATAGTTGTATTAGAACAATATAAGAACATATAAAGAAATAAAATAGAACGGATATTATTATGAGTTTAGAAGATAAGAGTAAAGCTTTAGAAAGTGCTTTAGGGTTAATTGAAAGAAATTATGGTAGTGGTTCTATTATGAGGTTAGGTGATAACAAGACAGTAGATATTGAGGCTGTTTCAACCGGTTCTTTGGGTTTGGATATGGCACTTGGTATAGGAGGCCTTCCCAAAGGAAGAATAGTAGAAATTTATGGTCCCGAAAGTTCTGGTAAAACCACGCTAGCACTCCAGGTAATTGCTAGTGCACAAAAAAATGATGGAATTTGTGCTTTTATTGACGCAGAGCACGCATTAGATCCAGTATATGCAAAAAATTTGGGAGTTGACGTTGATAAATTGTTAGTGTCACAACCTGATGCTGGAGAACAAGCATTAGAAATATCTGATACTTTGGTTCGTTCTGGTGCAGTAGATGTTTTAGTTATAGATAGTGTAGCTGCTTTAGTTCCGAAGGCTGAATTAGAAGGAGATATGGGTGATCATCATGTTGGATTACATGCCAGATTAATGAGTCA
>MDTD01185004.1_pt1 | contig 31336 bp, 24 predicted proteins | sample 811221 | NCBI WGS metagenome assembly MDTD01 (sample SAMN05326646, study PRJNA326480) | marine metagenome | isolation source: seawater | place: Pacific Ocean: South West | collected 2011
AACCGCTCACCGCAAGTGCGAAGTCCCGTAGTGTAGTGGTCCATCATATGGCACTCTGGATGCCATGACCCTGGTTCGAATCCGGGCGGGACTACCAATGTGGTTGCCCACCGAGCCATTTGCAGACTATTCTCCGGGGAGCCTTATGAAGGGGAGTTCTGTTGTTGTAGCAGCCTCCATGGTGTCGACAGTGATCAAAGGAGTTAACTTACCGTTGAAGACGCCGGAGGCGCCGACGTACAGGGAGAACTTGATCGCCATCTCCTCGGATGGCACGTTGATGATCATCATGAAGTCCATGTCTCCGTAGCACCAGTAGTATGCCTCCAGGGAGCCCCCCATGGATGCAGCGGCTTTCTCAGCCTCCTCTTCCCTTGCTTTGCCCCCGTCATTCAATAGACCAGCGGCACCTTTCGCAGTGTAATTTCCTGAATACATGTATTTCGGCATGCTACATCGGAAGGGGTTCCTTGATTTGTTTGTTCCCATCTCGGCTCACAGAGCCCGGTAGAGGAACTGAGAGACCCAAGAGAGCATGATGATGATCATGAACCAGCCAAGAGATAGACGTAGTATCCTCCCGCGCACTCGCCTCGGAGGAAACGGGTCGATACCCAACCTCACAGCCTCCGCGAAGAGCTCCAGCTCCTCTTCGATGGTCTCTGGATCTCTGATCTGACTCATGGTTCCACCGTCGGGTCCCATCCTGAGACATGATTGGAGTCCAGCATATCTATCTCATTTCTGATTGGGTCGATATCGATGCCCGTGGAATCTAGATTCTCTCGCTGCCTAGACGGGTTGCTGGACTTCGGTATGACTATCGCGCCTTGGTCCAAGCACCAGCGAATGGCTGCCTGTGCACCGGTGCAGCCTATCTTGTTGGCTATCTCTGAGATTTCCTGGTCATTGGCCTTCTGACCCCTTGCGAGAGGGGAGTAAGCCATGGTTAATGCGCCCATCTCGCGAGTCGCGGAGTGGAGCTCTGGCCTCTGAATCCACGGATTCAACTCGACCTGGTTCACGCAAGGTAGTACCCTCGCGTACGACTTGAGGTCATGCAGATGGTGTATACCATAGTTGCTGACTCCGATCGTTTTCACGAGGCCTTCTTCGAGGAGGTCTTCCATGGCCCTCCAAACCGGCTCTCTAGCACCCGGATCTTCTGGAGGGGCGTGTACGAGATAGAGGTCGATCTGATCCATCGCGAGTTTTTCCAAACTTATCTTACAGTGTTCAATCGTAGATTCATAGCTGATTGCATGCATTCTTCGAAGTTTGGTAACCACCGTGATTTCTGATCTTTTGATTCCGGATTCCACGATTGCCTCTCCGACCTCCCTCTCATTTCCATATGATCGTGCAGTATCTATCATACGATAGCCGATTGATATTGCATTGATTACAGCGTTCTTGCACTCGTTCGGGCCATTCATCATCCAGACCCCTAGGCCGATTCTCGGAATCTGTATCGAGGCTATCTCTCGACCCGAACCGACCTCTCGATTCACCGCGCTTACGTGTTGCATGGACGCAAGGATAGGCATTCTAACTTCAGGGCTGCGGCCTTTTGCGGGGCTAGGACATCAGCAAAGACATGACTCGCCATCCCAGTAATGCTAGCAATGGGCAGCCCAGCGCTGTCACCACAATATAGGCTGCTAAAGCACCAAAAGCGCCAGATTCACCCATCTCAACTGCTTCAAATGAATATGCCGACATTGTTGTAAATGCCCCCATGAATCCAACGCCCACAAGGAGCATCACGTCTTTTGATATCGAGCCGCTCGAAAGTGCGACAGCGAGTACTCCCAGCATTAACGAGCCGGTCAAGTTGACTGCCAGAGTGGCCCACGGGAAAGCCGTACCCATACTGAGTGAGCCGACTGCCCATCTCCCAAGTGCTCCCAATGCGCCTCCCGTGGCAACAAGAAAGGCGGGATGCATACTGGTTCCTCCGAGACCCGGTGGATAGCACTTTTCAGAAGTCTTAGAGTCGCACATGTGATTAGAAACCGGTATTCATTGGCTACTCCATGGGGCCCTACGAGCGCCGTGCTGTTCGACCGCCCAGGAGGGCATCAAGTGCTATCCTCACCCGAGGAAAACCTGGTTCCATTAGGATGCTTATGGGGCTGAGACACCCGGATGTTCCGGTCTTTCCCGAGTTCTGGGCTTTTCCTGGAGGTGGTGTTTCGAAGGATGATGTCGAATATGCGAAGAGGTCTCTTGGTCCAAATGGGGATACCCAATCCACAGAATCCCTGGTAACTCTCTTCAGGGAGATTGTGGAAGAGACTGGTTTTTCGAAGAGTGAGTCCGGGGAATGGGTGGTCGTTCCCCTCTCTCTGCGCAAGAAGCTGATGGAGGGGGCTGGGGCTTGGATCGAGGCATTGGACAATGGGATAGCCAGCATGGATGCATCCGAGGCCTCAATGGTTACTGAAAGGACGACGCCTCCCTTGGCTCCTGTGAGATATACGAATAGATTCTACCACATCCACCTTGGTGAAAATAGCCCAGAACCTGAGCAGCCCCCTGGAAGGAGTGAGTTCACTGAATTCAAATGGTGGAGGCCTGAAGAAATCCTTGAACAATGGGAGCAGGGAGCAGCGAGGATGGCTCCCCCCCAAGTCACTTTCATGCGAGATATCGTTGATCGTTACGAGGCGGGCCGAGGTATACTGGACGTTCTCTCCGAGCTTGCAGATAAGCCGTCGATTGGACCTCACAAGATCGAGTTCGCACCAGGGGTTGAGTGCCTGCCGATACCAACAGCGACTCTTCCTCCGTCCACCCATACTAACTGCTTCATAATCGGACAGGGGGATGAGCTGCTGCTTGTCGACCCAGCGATTCGGGATGAGGAAGGCCATGCCATAATCGCTCAACGCCTGAATGAGCTGGAGAGTTCCGGCAAGCGAATCAAGGCGATCTTGTACACTCACCGCCATACCGACCACATTGGGGATCGGCGGCGGATTCGGGAGATTGTCGATGCCGAGGTTCTCGGCACACCCGAAACGCTTGCTGCAATAGGCGGAGGGACCGTGATTGGGGAAGGGGACGTCATAGATCTCGGAGATAATCTGCCCTGGACGGTTATCGAAACGCCCGGACACTGTCCTGGCATGGTGTCGTTAGTCTCCAAATCTGGTCTGCTATCCGCAGATAACGTCACGATGATCGGGACCATACTCGTTCCTTCCTCAGACGGGGACATGCACCAATACATGAATGGGCTGAAGCGTCTTTCCGATCTGAATCCAAACCTTCTGTTCCCCAGCCATGGCCCGGTATGCGCTGCTCCGAGAAGACTCCTGCTGCGTACGTTGGAGCACAGGATGGAACGTCATTCAAAGGTCCTGAATGCGGTCAAAGGGGGTTTGAATCGCCTGGGAGATATTGCCGTCAGTGCTTACAAAGACGCTCCTGGCGCGCCCGAGTCTCTTGCTCGGGATCAGACTCTTTCGCATTTGAGGGGTCTCGTCAAAGAGGGGCTTGTCCACGAAGAGGGCGGCGTCTTCACCGCTATACCAACATCAGGGGGCTGAAAGGCCAAGGTTCATGTCCGAATAGCGGCTGGCGAATATCATGTCTAACGCCGCCCTGATCTCGCTACCGTTGCTCGGATGCTCTGGACTTTTGATAGTGGTTCTCCTATTCTGGGGAATAGGGCTGTACAACAGGATAGTCCGCGCTGAGAACGAGTGCGACAGGATGTGGAGCAACGTGGACGTTGTCCTACAGCAGCGCTACGACCAGTTTACCAGCCTAGTGGAAACTATCCGAGGCTATGCGAAACACGAGAAGGAGATGTTCGACCAGTTTGCGGAGGTAAGGATGGCTGCAGCGGGCGCATCGAAGGGAGGCGACATCGGGGGCGTCATGAAGAATGAGGCGCTACTTGGACAGATGCTCCCCAAGATCTACGCTGTTGCAGAGCAGTATCCAGACCTGAAGGCGAATGAGAATTTCCTGCAGTTGCAAAATGAGATCAGCGATATGGAGAACATCATCAGCGACAGGCGCGAGGCCTACAACGCGGCTGCGACCAACTTCAACAACTTAATCGAGGTCTTCCCCAACGTCATGGTTGCGAACTGGATGGGTAAGGTCGAGCTCGAGCTTTATGTGGCCGACGTGGCATCAAGAGAGCGCCCTTCACTTGAATTCCAATGAATAGACCGCAATTCATCTCGAGGGTTATGCGATGGAAAACCCATGGACTCGGATACCGGAAGTGGCTGGAACCACGGTTGAGTCGAAGATGGTCGAGATGGATGATGGATGGTTCATACGAGTGATACGGTGGGTGCCCGAGAATGATTCGGACTCCGTCCCTCTAGTCATGGTTCCAGGGTGGAACAGCGTCTACGAAGGATGGCAGGAGATCGTTGAAGAATGGGCTCCGAAGCGAAAGCTGACATACATCGAAACAAGGGAAAAGGGGAGTGCTGTCTCGGAAGGCAGACTGACAAAATCGAGCCTCTCTATCCATAGAAACGTGGAGGATTTGAAGCGGGTAATCGAAGAATTTCCAGAGATTTCTTCCGGCTGCGACTGGTTTGCCTCCTCGCTAGGAGCCACGGTAATCCTCGAGACATTGGCAGAACATGCCTTCAAACCAAGGAGCGTCGCACTACTGGCCCCGAATACGAATTTCGACTTCCCCCTCTGGAGTCGTCTCCTCATAAGGATGCCCAGCTTTGTCTACCCCCCGCTGGTAAGACTCGCGATACTGATACTCGATTTCAAACTGAAGGAAGAGGGTCAAAGAATTAGATATCGTAGGACATTGCTAGCCTCAGATGTGAAGAGGCTACGACTGAGCGCGATTTCACAGTTCGCGTACATGATGAAAGATGAGACTATATCATCAATAGAGGATAGGATCGCGCTTTTGACCGCGAAATCAGACTCCCTGCACTCGGACGACGACGTCATGCTACTTTCCGAGGGGCTCCAAAATTCCCAGCTCATCGAGGTTCCAAGCAACCAATTTGCACATGACGCAGAGGTCATTCCTGTTTTGGAAGCCTTCCAAGATGGCAACTAACCCCTGTGATTGGCTTCTTTGAGCACATGGGGAAGTTGGGATTATACGGCGTATGCGGAAGTGACGATGCACGTATGCAACGTAAGGGGGCCAGACGAGCACTGCTTCTGTCAGTGCTCATCATAATTATGGACGCATCAGCAGGGGCTACGTCATACGAAAATGTGTCTGATCTCAATCCAGGAGAAGATTTGGACAAATCCTGTGACGAGGGTTGGTGCAGGTCTGACATGGTAAAACGCTCAGATGCGCCCAGCGATGCTGGTCCGGCGGTAGAGGAATACGGCTGGTGGCAATCGTATGGAAGGGATAGTGACTCAGACGGCATGGATGATCGTCTTGAAAGCGTTCTACGAGGCGAGTCGGAATCTGTATCGCCCTCGGCAATCATCGGCGACGATGGCAGAAAAACAGTCGCAATAGTCGTAGATTACGCATGGCACCCGGGGGCGACGGATGCGGAATCGCTCAAAGGCGTTCTAGCAGAACATGGGTGGCTTGAAGATGGTTCGTGGTTCTTTCAGATGGATGTACTTGATTCGATAGTATTGGACAGAGTGCCAGTATCCTCTCTTCCCGATATCCTCTCACTACCTGGCGTCATCCTGATCGAGCAGCAGAATGTGCTGGAACCGTATCTCGGAACTGCCGCAAAGGCATCCAAGGTAAGGCCTAGCGAGATATATCCCGATTCATTCTGGAGCAATGGATACATGGGCGACGGGGTCGTTATTGCAATTCTAGACACTGGAGTGGACAATGAACATTTTGCGTTGGATGACTTCTCGGATTCGAACACCGACAATACGAACGAGCCTAGTGATCTCGCTGACCCTAAATGGGTTGCTGGTTGCGATGCTACGTCCAGTCAGCAAACAGATTGCTCAGACGGGAACTATGATCCTGATGACGCAGATGGCCACGGAACCCACGTGGCTGGCATCGCCCTGGGAACAGGAGATAGTGATCGCGAACATATCGGATATGCGCCGGGAGCCTACCTAGTCGATGTGAAGGTTTTCAACGATATCGGAACTACAAACTCAGCAGCCATACTGAAGGGGATAAACTGGGTCGCCAACAATGCAGATACTGATTGGGGGAATAATGAATCCAGTAGAGGAATAGATGTTATGTCGATGTCATTCGGCACTAGAGACACATCAACTCCCGGGGAAGAAGATCAAGGTGATGATGGGCAAAACGCAGAGGCACGCGCTGTGGATGCGGCTGTAGGTGCAGGGATTGTCGCAGTTGCAGCAATCGGGAATGATGGGAAAAATAGGATCACGTCCGTGGGTGCTTCAGACTTAGCGATTACAGTAGGTGCTATTGACGAAGATGATTCGGTTGAAAGAGAGGATGATGAAATCGCTTCATACTCCAACTATGGCCCAAGAGTGAGTGACGGCGATAATAACTTCGATGACGAGCACAAGCCGGATGTTGTAGCGCCCGGAACTGACATAATTTCTGCAGAGTATGCCCCCCCCAACCCATTGCCTGTCGGCGATGAGCAACTGGCCGATGATGGATATACAGAAAAAACAGGCACAAGCATGGCCTGCCCGGCTGTTGCTGGCCTGGCCGCGTTGATTTTGTCATACGATGATACGCTTTCTCCGTGGGATGTGAAGAGTATCATCAGAGCGACATCCGAACAAAGGGGCGAGCCTAGCGATAGGCCCAATTCAGATAGGTGGAACAACCAATATGGGTACGGTATTGTCGACGGTGAACAGGTGTACAACTGCCTAATAGGGGGCGATTGCGCAACAATACAAACCGGAGAAGAATGGATTTACATCAAGTCCCCTGCAGAAAACGACTGGGTTGTTCAGGGTAAAAACTACTCATTCAGCGGCACTCTGAACGAAGACGCTGAAGGAACTTCGAGCGTAGAGAAGGTACAAGTTAGGTCGGTCTTTTCTTACAAAAAAGATAAGCCGGGCGGACAAGTTGAATTAATCAAGGAAGAGTCCGTCTGGACAAATTTATCTCTCGATGAAGAAGGGCGTTGGTCCACCATCGTGTCCGTGCCTGAAATCGATGCAAATGGATACTTTGATGCTAAAATCTCTCTAGAGGCTAAAGCCAAGAATGAATCGGGAAGATGGAGCGCAGTTAACAAGAGCTCCCATGCGATTGGGAATATCGATCTTGGGATATCTGAACCCGAACCGGGAAGCACAGTGTCGGGGCTGATGGAGGTAAGTGGATCATATTCTACGGTAGATGGAGGAGTAATTAGATGGAGAATTGATGACGGTGATTGGATTGATGGGCCGACACTTTCTGAAGATAATAAGAATCGGGACGAGTATACTGGGGAGTTCCAGATATCCATTGACACATTGACTCTCGAAGAGGGGGATCGTGATGTACAAGTTAGACTACAGACTGGAGACGGCTTGTTCAGCGATATAGATATTCGATCTGTCGAAGTTGACAACATGCCCCCCAGGCCGAATTTGATCGTCATGGACGGTTCGGTTGTGACTGACTACGGAATCCCATTAGATGAAGCAAGAGTAGGCTCATTCCTCGAAGTGAGGGGTGAAGTACGTAATGAGGGAGATGTCGATGCTACAGGAGTAGTGGTCGGCCTGTACGAGAATGGTCAGCGGAGATATGAAACAACAATACCGAAGATATCAGTGAGTCAAAATGCTCCATTCGCCCTCTATTGGAACCCCTCAGTTTCGGGTACGAAGGATCTTTCCATAGTTGTAGATCCGACGGATACGATTGAAGAGTTGGATGAATCGGACAATTTAGCCAGTCTACCTTTCGATGTACTGCCGCTCAAGCAGGGTGTCGACATAGTCTTGGTAGAGGGAGGTATTGCAACTTCGCCGGCGATTCCCAATCCGGGCGACCAATTCACGCTGATAGCCATGCTTCGTAATGATGGCAATCTAGACTCCTCGAGCGTAGAAGCTACCCTCCACATCAAGGAGTCTGGGGGCTGGCTACCGATTTTATCGAGGTCGCTTTTCACGCTACCTGCAGGTCAGACTTCTATGATTGAATTCCCCTTATCTGTGTCGGCATCGGGACCGTTGGAATATCGCATAACCGTAAGTGGGCCGGAGTTAGTTGATGAAGATTGGAGTTCGAATGAAATCGAGGGTACAATTGTGATTGACGATTCAAGAGTCTCTAGCCGGCTTGTTTCATTATCGGAGGGTGAAGAGCCCCTGGCAGTTCTAGCATTTAGGAAAACAGGCCTTATTTTGACCTCTGAAGGAACCCAGATAATAATGCACAGAATCGAGGAAGACGGGGCAATAGTTCGCTGCAGCACCCCCTTGGAGAGGTTCTGGAGTGGTTCAATAACTACGACTGTGGATGATAGCAGTATTGCACATATTGTCTGGACGAGGAGGCTTGTAACGGGCACAGGCGTACTTAGCGAGACTATCTCCTACTCCATGGTGGACGACCAATGCACATCAACAGTGCCACAAGACCTGATGGAGCCACTGCCGATGAATGTTGGTGATTACTTCGGAGTCGACATAGATCTGCATGACGATCTTATCGTAATCGCAGGTTGTCTTAGGGATCTATCATCAGGATCAGCCTTTGAGCCGTCAGAATCAATTTTCACCCTCCATGGTGATGAGCCCCAATCTGCTAGCGATTGGGAATTGGTCATGGACGTGATAGAGGATATCGACACCATGTCTGAGCCTGATGTTGAGATTGAAGTTGAAATTGGAAAAGACCTGCTTCACATCCTGTATACGTCATCAAGGAATGATACCAGTTCAGAAGATGTGCTCGGGTTGTGGTACGCTCATGGCATACTTGGAGAAGATTCCTGGACATACAAACGGGCCATCGCAATAGAGGGTTCTTCCCCGACAATGGCCGTTGACGAGGTCGATGATGAGGACAGGATTGCTATAGGTTGGATTGAAGGGGAGGAGGATTCCTCAATACTGAGGGTAGTTATCGTGGACGAGAGTTTCTCGACCATCAACGGAGCATCGTATTCAGTGCTTGCAAGAGGGGCAAATTTAGCAACCATATCGGAACGAGCGGGGGCCTTCTACATCATTCACGACTCGGTCAGCCCCATTGGCCCTGTGGCGAGCATCGGAGTGATTGATCCAGAGGAAGGTTGGATTGGTCTAGAGAACAGGCTCTCAACTGGTTGGGTGTATGGGGTGTCAGACAGGTCTGATGGGCTTTCTCTACCATTCATGCAGCGAACCATGTCAGGGAGTTGGTCAATGGTTGAAGTCATCAGTAACGGAAATCTCGACGATGGGCCTTCGAATATCTTTGAACGTGCTAAGGCATCACTTGGACTCGATGATACTGAATTCAACATTCTCTTGGCAGGTCTTGCGACTGTCATGCTTGTGATTCTCTTGTCCCTGCTCGTAGGCACCATAAGACAGGGCCTGTCGAACATATCAGATCGACGTAGATCAGCTTCGGTGGTCATCGAGGCAGATCCAGAAGATGCTTTGGAGATAGACGAGGATGCTGTTGAGGAGGTCTCGCCAGTGAGCATCCCTCCTCCAAAAGAAATTGAATTACAAGAAGTTCCGGTGCCCCCTGTACCTGTTGATCCATCGAATCCTTTCAGAACGGTTACATGTGAATCCTGCAAAACACGGTTCGATCTCTCGAAGAAGATCCGTCGTACTTCGTGCCCATCCTGCGGAAGTAGAATAGAGGATATCTGATGAGGATTTTCCTCGCCTCGGCGTCGCCTCGAAGGCATGTATGGCTGAAAGCACGGCCTTGGGTGGAATCCCACGATATCACGGTAGTGCCCCTGAACGTCGATGAGTCGAAAGTAATGGACACATCTGACGTTTCTCGTACGGTTGAGATGGTGATTGGACTTAAGATTGAGTCGGCCAGAATGCTTCTCAATGAAAATGGAGGCGACTGGGTCGGAATTGTGTCTGATACCATGGTTGAGGATCCTATCCGCAAAATACCAATGGGGAAACCCAATGATTCGAATCAGGCAAGAGAGATGCTCACAACACTCTCAGGAAAAAGCCACAAAGTTTGGACCTGTACTGGGATATTACTTCCGCGTGATGAGGAGAATATGATTTACACTGAGTCTGCAGATGTTCATTTCAGGGATCTTGATGCTGATACGCTGGACAGCCTGGTAGAATCTGGTTCTTGGATTGGAAAGGCAGGGGGTTACGATATCCATGGAAGGGCTTCGAAACTTGTCAAAGTTGTCAAAGGCAGCGAGATAACTGTCCTCGGACTCTCGAAAAATGGTATGATGGCCCTACAGGAAATTCTGGAAAATAACGCCACAAGCTGATCACAGGAATGTGACTTCTCCGTGCTCGAGGACGAATTCTCTCTGTATCTCGGTGAACCATTCCAGCATTCCGCTATGAAAGCGTACACGACTTATGCCAGAATCTGCGAGAAGATCGTCCTGTATGCCCTTGAGAGTTCCCGGGGCAGCCCCGCACGCTACACAGGCTCCATCTAGATCAATCACGAGTGACAGGGTTTCATCCCCCTTTTCGTGCTCCTCGAGACTAAAGTCGTGTATTACCAAGGCACCGCCATGTCCCTCCAAGGCTGCTCTGACGGCCCCTAAACGCGCCATTAACGCAGGGACTGCATCCTGGGATGAGGATCTCAACGTCTCTACGATATCCAGTGAAAGAAGCCTTTGATCCTCTTCAGGGTCGGAATACATCTCGATTCTCTTCTTGGCCTCCTCATCCACAATTGGAGCGATTTGCGCCCTGTATAGATCTTCAAGGCCATCTTCGCCCTTGGTGTCAACCATGGACGGCCCAAAGGGCACAACAATTTGTGCTATTCGCAATGATGAGCAGATGGCATGGATTGAAAAGGTAGTCCTTCTATGCCATATCACAGGGAGTTTTCTGATGTCAGAATATGCACCAGTTTTGTCCTTAGAGGGATTACATGTAGGGATCGGTGGCACCTCGATACTTCACGGGATTGATCTTGAGATAAAACGCGGAGAAATCCACGCAATAATGGGCAGGAATGGGAGTGGAAAGACTACAGCTGCCAGCACTATAATGGGACATCCGGACTATGAAATCGAGTCAGGCAGTATAGAGCTAGATGGAGCGGATCTCCTTGAGCTTGAACCATGGGAGAGGGCTCGAAAGGGCGTGTTCCTATCATTTCAATACCCTCAATCAGTACCAGGCCTCCAAGTTGGTCATTTCTTGAGGAAGTCAGTCGCAGCAATACGCGGCGATGAGGCTGCTAAGGGTGCCCCATTCAGAAACGCCTTGAAATCTGCAATGGAAGAGGTGAGCATACCTCGTTCTTTCCTTTCCAGGTATGTGAACGATGGTTTCAGTGGCGGTGAGAAGAAGAGATTCGAAATTCTTCAATTAATGCTACTGAAGCCCAAACTTGCAATACTTGATGAAACTGACTCAGGGCTTGATATAGATGGCATCAGAGTGGTTTCGAGGGGGATAAACGCTGCAATACGGGGTTCTGAATCAGGTGCGCTGATAATAACACACTACAGCAGAATATTGGAACATGTCAAGCCTGATTATGTTCATGTCTTAATCAAGGGCAAGATCGTTAAGAGCGGCGGCCCCGAGTTAGCATTAGAGCTCGAAGAGAAGGGATATGAGTGGCTGGAATCAGACGCAAAGGAGGATGATTGAATATGGCAATGGAAGAAGCCAGGGAAGCGGTAGGCGACTACAAAGAGGGGTGGCATGACCCTGAACACTCGACAATACGTTTCGATTCGGGCTTGAGCGAGGAGGTTGTAAGAAAAATCTCCCAGATCAAAAATGAGCCTGAATGGATGACTGAAATTCGTGTGAAGGCATATCGCCACTTCATCGATCGTCCGATGCCCGGGTTCGGGGATCGTGAGGCTCTAGAGGGAATCGATTTCGATAAGGTGTGCTACTATTTGCGCTCCTCAGATTCCACGGAGAAAGATTGGGAAGATGTCCCGGAGGACATTAGGAATACCTTCGATCGTCTCGGGATACCCGAAGCAGAGCAGAAGTGGCTTTCTGGAGTAACAGCACAGTATGAATCAGAGGCGGTTTATCACAGCATAAGAGAAGACCTCGAGTCACAAGGAGTCATATTTCTCGATATGGACAGTGGGCTCAGAGAGCATCCTGAGTTAGTCAAGAAGTACTTCTGTAGTGTCATTCCATACCAAGACAACAAATTCTCAGCGCTAAACACCGCAGTTTGGTCTGGTGGTTCTTTCATATACGTCCCGAAAGGGGTCTCAGTAGAAATGCCCGTTCAGGCATATTTCAGAATCAATGCCAAGAATATGGGCCAATTCGAGAGAACTCTGATAGTGGCGGACGAAGGATCGAGCATACATTACGTAGAAGGGTGTACTGCGCCAACCTATTCTACGGACTCACTTCATTCTGCAGTTGTAGAGTTGATTGCTCATGAAGGAGCCCATATTCGATACTCGACCATACAGAACTGGTCGGCTAATGTCTACAATCTTGTTACAAAGAGAGGTATTGCCCACAAGGATGCAACGATAGAATGGATTGATGGCAACATTGGCTCCAAATTAACGATGAAGTACCCCGCAGTGATTCTGAAGGGAGAGGGGTCGCATGCTGAGGTCATATCAGTTGCATACGCAGGAAAAGGACAACACCAAGACGCGGGGGCTAAGATTCATCATCTCGCGTCCAACACTACAAGCAAGATACTGTCAAAGTCGATCTCCAAAGATGGAGGTAGAGGGTCATACAGGGGAATGGTTACCGTTTCTCCAAAGGCTGAGAACTGTAAATTGAATGTCGTCTGCGATGCGCTCATCCTGGACGATGGTAGCCAGACTGACACGTATCCCACCATGGAAGTGGCGAATCCATCTGCTCGTTGTGAGCATGAGGCAAGTGTCTCAAAGGTAAGTGATGACCAGGTGTTCTACCTAATGAGCAGGGGCCATTCTGAAGAAGAGGCTCTTGCGATGATAGTCAATGGTTTCTTTGAGCCTTTTACAAGAGAGCTTCCAATGGAGTATGCCGTGGAATTAAACAAATTAATGGCGCTCGAAATGGAAGGTAGCATAGGCTGAACTATTCTTTCGGTGGAGGATATGGGCGTCTCAGAAGAATTGTACTTGTCACTCGACGAGCCCCCTACCTCAGACCATCTTTGGCGCTACACCCCTTGGAAAAAAATCCATCCAACTGGTGATTTCAAAGAAATTCCCAGGGATGTTAAATCTCCGAGAGTAAATTTGACCTACGTAGATGGAGAGCCCGTAGAAGGCGTGACTCTGGAGACTGGAAAAGAGGCTGGAATTCCCTTTGAGGGGTCACCGACCACGGATTCATTCCTAATGGCTATCACAAAAGGTAATTCATTGGTACTATCCATACCAGGGAAATGGTCGAATGAGAAACCCCTTCTCATTGACATCGAGACTGAGGGCGGGGTTGAGGCCCTACATCTGCATATTCTAGCGGGGGATCTATCTGAAGCAACAATTCTCACACGCATATCAGGGCCATGCGAATGGCTCGGACTGCTGAGAACCGCTGAAACAGGAAAGGGGTCCATCGTCACAGACGTCGTCGTGAGCAAAATTCAGGGTGGTTCTCTGGTTCGCGTGGATGCGTTGCGCGCTGGACGTGATTCGACGATCACATCTGGAACCGTCAGCGCGGGGAGTCAGAAGACTAAAGCCGATATCAGATATTTGTTGGATTCCCCGGGTTCCAGCCTCAATGTGCTCGGCTCCCTCCTATCTGCTGAAAAGATGCATCTTGATCATCACATAGAGATTAACCACACGGCGCCCCACACATACAGCCGTCTAGAATGGCACACAGCATGCGGAGGAGCAAGCACTTCTGTTGGTACAGGAATGCTCCGTATCGAAAAAGGGGCCAAGCAGGCAGATGCCGGTCAACTATTCCATAATCTCCTGCTCTCAAAGAAGGCAAGTGCAAATAGCATCCCAGAACTCGAAGTCGAGGAGAGTGATGTCGTTGGGTGCGGACATGGTACAGCGAATGGTCCTGTTGATGAAAGTCAGAGATTCTATCTTATGGCCAGAGGTTTCTCGGAGCAAGAATCGGAAGATGCCCTCATCGCAGCATTCCTCAATTCCACCCTCACTGAAATGGGGGGACAAGATGTTCACTCATGGTTGATATCAGCCGTTGAAGATGCCCTCGTGAATCTGAATAACTGAGTAATATTATTCCACCTTCCATGAAGCACTCAGCCCATGGACTCGGATCACTGCCAAGGGATTGTTTGTGAATGTGGATTCAGGGGCGATGCGGTGCCGATGAAGCAACACATGGAGTGTCCTCGCTGTAGAAGGGTCGTTGAGGCGTGTTGCGAAGGTGTTCCAATCTACTGACTAACCGGTTCTGTCTCTGTGGCTTGCCATCAATACAGTGAGCAGAAACCCGACGCAGATACCGAAAATCCCTCCGACGGAGCTGCCACCTGAGCCTGCTAAATCACGGAATGAAAAGTGCATTACAGCAATCATGGGTGGTCCGTAGATCGTCATTCGTAATGCGATTCTTTTGGGCGACGGGGGCAGCCCCATTGGCCTCAGAACTACAGAACTTCTAGACTGGAGAATCTGCCATTGAGCCTCTTGGGCATCTATCTTGAGTCTCTGCAGTACTGCTGGACGTATGTTTGGAAACGAACGCTCCCCTTCCCATCGTTCTTCGGCGCCGGTTACTATCCTGAGCCTCCCTAGTCTCGAGCGGTTTCGAATGACGCATTCAATTGCGGCGGTGGCGGCTTTAGCGTCAAGTCCTATCAGCTCAACTGTTAGGATGCCTCTCTCGACCCTTATCTTAGTCCTGGGGTCCCATGGAAACCTATCCATTGTACCGATAGACATCAGGACGCCTCCAATAGCGCCACGAAGGAATTTGGCCGTCTCTTGTTTATCCTCCACGTAAACTGGGTTTTTCGCTCTCTGCCTTAGGCGAATGAGTACCAAAATCAATACAGCTGCGGAAGTTGTTGCCCCTGCGCTTAGACCGGTTCGTAGTGCACCTGGTATTGATTCAGGATTGGCGTCGCCGCCTATCAAGGAGAATATGGTGACTATCACTGCAGCCATAGCGCCAATGACCAGCGATGCAGTCAAAGCATCCCGCGAAGATGCGCCGGCCATGTACGTCGAGCATGGCAATCCAACATGAATTAGCCTGAGGATTATTGATAGACGTCACCCGTAAACGGGGCCCATGGAGCGAAACGGGGCCTCTAACAGAATCAGGGAGGGGAAGATAGGTGTTCGTCTTGCTCTAATTGCGGGTTCTTACCTATTACTAGTATTCGTCACACCTCTAACGATGGAACATGGCACGATTCCTGATCTCTCCGGGAGGGCGAATTTGATTGACTATGCAACAGTAGATGGATGGGGGTCTTGGGGCAATGGGGACAATGGAGAAGACTCTTCTGTCGGGCATAATCAATTCATACATGGCGGGGTGTTTGCTTGGAGCGAACATGGTCCACTGGTAGCTTTCGTATACATGATAGGGGATCTTAATTGCCATCAGAAGTACACCCGATCTTTCGAGGTGAATGGCAATCAAACAGCTATATGCGCTCGTGATATTGGGATTTTACTTGGTTTTGTGGCCGGAGCGATGGTCTGGAGCAGGTTTGGACTTAATCGCTATAGTATTCGTGATTCGTTTCTGTCCATATTGCCGGATAGATGGATAGCGCCCCTCTATAGATCAGATAGGCGGCTAATCGCTATGTGGGCAATTATCATCGCAGGATTGGCTCCTACTGGAATAGATGGATTCACTCAGCTTCTTACGGACTATGAATCGACCAATGTAGTTAGATTGCTAACAGGTTCTACCGCGGGTGCTGCTCTAGCATGGCTAATTGCAGCCACCATCTGTGCCCGGGGGTCTGACTTTGACGATGTAGGGGAAGTTGTGCTACCTGCGGAATCTAGGCTCAAGATACGATAGATACCTGAGAATTCCACCAATTAAGGAGGAATTCCTCGTAATTCGGCCCTTGGGGCGTGTTAGATGCCGGCAATATCGACCTGATCCTTTCTATGAGAGCGTGGAACTCACCTTCGCTGAGTCCCATCTTTATTATTCCCGACAAGGCATGCTTGTAACTTGTTCTTGGGTTGCGTGAACGCCAGAGCCTGATGTGGGATCTAATTGGCCAAAGCACAAGCATGAGTTTGCCAAGGGCCATGCCTTCTCTAGTGACTCTGTAGTGGCTCCCCTCTCCGCGCGCTCCAGAGGATTCTCGCACCCAGAATCTGGAGTCGGAGAGATGGGTTATGACTCGATTCGCATGTCTTCTTGAAATCAACCTTGTTGGGCCCATGGCGGATAAGATTTCGTTCAAATCGGATGCTGAGAGAAGTGATATCGCGCCCATCACCGAGTAGATCGATCTTGAATGGATACTTCTAGGCAGGCTCTCATCTGCATCTTCATGTATGGAGCCAGAGTGTTTCCGCTCAGCATCACGAATCGCATGCCAAGGAATTATCTGATTCGTAGATTTGGAGCTCATCTCAAATCCGGGAAGTTTTGCTTGGCCTGAATTCCATCCGATTATTCGCTCTATAGATGTCAAATCTACATCATTGATATCCACGTTCTTTGGCTTTGGTCTTGATCGGAGGAACCGTCTGAGCTCATTTGTGACTCTGGATGAGAATTCATCTGCAGACGTGTCATTGAGAATCGGGCCAATGATTTCAACTTCGTCGAATGGTGTGTCCGTAGGTGAGTTTCCCGATAATACCTCGGAGTAACCCGATCTTATCATTCGTTGGATTTCTAGCGTTTCGAAATACTCAGCTTTGTCTGGCGAAGCCTCTCTAAGACTCCCACTCTTGATTCTGCGTATGGCAATCTCGGGGTCACAGTCGACCCATATGCATAGATCGGGTACGAGTGCTCCTGCATTGAGTGAGGCGACATTGCGTATCCCTAAGCCCCCTACCACGCCTTGGTAGACCATCGAAGAGTGGATGTTTCTGTCACATATCACAACAGAGCCATCTTGCAATCTGGGGAGTATCCAATTCAAACCGTGATCTAAGCGGTCTAAAGCGAAGAGCTTGGCTTCATGTTGAGGAGGGTGTTTTTTTTCACGGACTGCGTTAATGGCTGCCCTGCCGAGGGGATGCCGTCTTCTTGGCTCTGCAGTGAGCTCGACCGAGTTGAATCCGCGCTCTTTGGCTAGAACCTCGCTAATGACCGTGGCAGCTAACCCTTTCCCACTTCCGTCGCCGCCTTCGATAGTGATTAGATACATGTCACCCCACCTGCGATGCGTCTACAGCTATCTTGGCTACCTGGTCGGGCTTTTTCTCAAATTGGACGCGCGTACTGGATATAATCGCCATCCCTAACAGAATCATGAATGGTCCGATGAATACTCCTCCCCTACTCCACAGCCCGATGAAAGCAAATACCTGAGTTCTTCGATATGCCTTTCCTTGATATCCGCTTACAGCTGCAGAAATTCCAGCAAGGCCAGCAAAAATCGTTCCGAAGGCGATTAAAGTTCCTAACAGTGCTGAATCTTCCAAGTGACTCTCTCCTCGGAGATCGATTACATCGGAGGAGCCGTTTCCCTGCGACATCGATATCACAATCTGTGATGAGTCGCCTGGAACCAGTAAGCGATATTCGGAAATCTTGCCTTCCATATCCACCTCCAGACGCATATCATCCCGTTCCACCTCCTTGAATGAAAACCTTCCAGATGAGTCTGAAAAAATGGGGCCTCTGTGCACTGAACCATCCATATCAAAGAGTGTCAGAGTAGCATTTCCTATTGGTTCGCCTCCTTCCTTATCGCTTTCCAATGCCTCGATCACCATCCCGTTCAAAGTAGCAGTTCTGTCAGATGCGGAGTCATCCAATAGGTCCGAGGGATTTACCGAAATCAATAACAAACCAAGAACTACGCCCATGGTTGAGCCTATTCCAATCAAGAAAGATCCGGCCTTTCTTGCTGCGGGATCCGCGCGGATTTGGTCCCGCCACTCGATGACCCCCTCGGCGACACGCTCCCGGACCATGTTCATTCGTCCTCATTATACGCCGATAAGGATGGTGGGGGCTGGTTCAGGTATACAGCCACAGCGAAAGTTACCAATATAGCCAGAGATGCCAGCAAGAGGCTCTTTTTGGAGGCTATTGAATCGAATGGGGAGTCTTCAACATCTCGCTGGTCCTCATTTTGATCGGCCTCATGCAATTCAATGAGATACATATTTGTCCAATTTTTACCCGTTACCCAGAATCCTTGTCTTTCTTCATCCCATGCGATTCCATTGAGAACTTCATTTGTATCTCCAGAAGTACCGGATGGCAGATTGGAGAGGTCCAGGGTGGTGATTAATTCGCCATCAATGGCTGAAATAACATGTATGAAAGGCGACATCCACTGATTTGCATATATTTTGTCTCCGACGCACTCAAGCTCATTCAAATTCCAAACATCTGAATTGTTCGATGTTACTTGAATCGATTCGGTTGGCTCTAATGTGATGACATCTAGTATCGAAAGTTGATTGGTCCCGTCTGAAACTATTATCCTGTCCTCAAAAGAGCACATTCCCCACCCTTCTCCTTCGATATCGTAATGCGTGCTCTGGTTGAAGGTATCTCGCTCAAACTCTAGAATCAGACCAGCCTTCCAAGTCAAAACGAGTATTCTGTCGTCAATCAATGTCATACCTTCGCCGAAGAATGAGTCATTCAAGTCATGGGATCTAATTAGAGATCCATCCTCCATTGATATCTCCCTTACTTGAGAGTGCCCGCGGAGACCTGTTGATTCGAACATCCTGCCATCTTGGATCTCGAGTCCCTGTGTGAATGCAGAACCATCATGCGGAATCGTGGAAACAAGAGTGTAGCCTGCCGTTGCAGAAACTGATGATGAGAGCATAATCAGCAGGCTGAGCAGTATGGCGGCCGGGTGCAGGACATTGGACGTGGACGCCATATCGTCCGAACGACGCTCCATCGATGTTAAAAGTCGCCTGTAGAGGTATGAAATGCTGTAAGGAGGCGGTATGCTGACTAGTTATCGACATCGGAACATCGCATCATCATTTCTTTTGGTGTTAATCCTCTTAACCTCGACACTTGTTGCCCCCATCTCTGCAGAAGTTTTTGAGGAGCCTGCGACCCATGAACCAGAAGAGCCGACTAAGGTTCACGAAGATGGTCGATATTATCCCGGAACCGGGTCTGCAGTTTCTTCTGGATACATACCACTCAAGACACAGTGGGTCGATGAGGGGTTCCCTGGGCGTGTGGATGCTCTTAGCATCACAAATTCGAGGTCTCAGGCACGATCCTGTGCCAACGCTCACCAGGAAGGGGATTCTGTTACAGTCAACCAAGGCAGCGAATCTACTGATGCAACTGTGGCGAAGATCGGGGCCGGCATAGCAGTACTAGTTGAAATTGGAGTGAGCATTCCAGCAACGACTCTGAATGATATCTCGACTACATGGGACAATACCATTCAACCAACAGTCACATCATACTTCGGTTCTGTGCCAGATATTGATGACACCTGCACTGTAGAGCTTCTGATCCTCTCAATAGATGGCGGAGGGGGGATTGGTGGCTACTTCAATCCATCAATGTCTTCAGCACGGGAGATAATCTTCATGGATTCAGAAGACCTATCTTGGAGGAATACAATCATCTCACATGAGTTTGCACATCTTTTGCACTCTGCAAGAGACCCTGGAGAATACCTTTGGATTGATGAGGGGGCAGCTGACATGGCGGCATATCTGACATTTGGGCTAACTAATACCCTGGTCGGACATGCCAATGGTTGGACAGAGTCATCCAACATGTCTGTGAGGTGGTGGAATCAGAGAAATGGGGACTATGGTGCTGGTTTCCTCATGATGCTGTACGTCGTGGATACCATGGGGGGATCTAACGCTTTCCAGCGGCTCATTTCGGACTCCGCAAAGGGCAGTCAGGGCATAGTCAATCTTGCACTCTCACCAGAGCCGGGTGCGACACCTGTTGGTACGACATTCTCGGACATATTTGCCAATTTCTCGGCTGCTGCGACGTTGGATAGTAACCAGCTAGGACTTGGCTTCAGCAATCTTGATCTGGCATTCGGTTGTTCGAGCACGATATGTCGGATTCAATACAGTGGTTTCAACGATACATGGTCCGAAATGGCCAGGAGTGGCGTACAGGAAATCGAAGGATGGGGCGTTCGTGCATACAGGTACACAGGAGGCACGGGTGCACAGCTTAGTATCAGAGTTCAGCCTTCTGAATCGGGTTTCATGGGGTCCCTTCTTCAGCGGGACTCCTCAACCGGAACCTGGTCTATATCGAACATGGTTGTGGATCCGGCTAGTTCAGACCTATTGGGATTGGTACAGTCATTCGGGGCGGATATTGACGATGTATGGGTGATTGTTAGATTCGAGAGTTCGATTGGTGATTGTGACTATGCATATTCAAGTTGTGGGCCTCTGCCGCCCGAAGGGTATCCGACGGCCTCGATGGAAGTGTTTGCTCAACTCATAACTGACCCTGCAGAGATTAGCATATCGGAATCCACCACTTTCGATCGTGATGGGGATGGCAATGAAGATTCTGTGGAAATAGAATACCAGGTTCTTTCCCAGGCATTCTATGAACGCGTGGACGTGTTGGTCGAGTCAATTGACTCAGAGGGCCAAGTCGTTTCGAGTTCCACGAACAAAATGATTGCAGGGAACAGCGATCCCGTGGAAGGACGCTTCTGGTTCACACCTCCATCGGATGGCGATTGGACATTCAGATTGAGCCTCATTGACGGAGAAGGTTCGGAAGTGGATCAGGTACTGGGTTATCAAGAGGATCTTTGGAACATGATGCCGACGGCATCTGGATCTTCATCGACGATTGACACACAGCCATGGCTACAAATTGCATTCTTCGGATCGGGGACCGACGAATGGGGAATCGGCCTTCAAAATGGTACGTATTCAAACATTGAACCTCCTGCAGCCTACGCCTGGGATTTTGGCGACGGATCATCTTCAACCCTGAAGAATCCCTATCACTCCTACACTGAGAATGGCAACTACACAGTTACTCTTCTTGTTACCGATCAAGGACAGGGAAATTCGGATATCGTCACATGGGACATTTTTGTCAATGATTCCTCTGACCCCCTTCCTGAAATCTCGGTAGAGGGATTGTCAATCGGAGAAGGAATCACTCTACTCACGGGACAGAGAGTTGCATTTTCATCTCGCCAAACAGAGGATAACGTGCCTCTTGACCTTCTTTGGTTTGAATGGAACTGGGGGGATGGGCAGGTCGAATCTGGAATCGGCCTGACTGAAACAAGTCATTCATGGAATGATGGAGATTCGGATGGCACGGTGTATACGCTCAGCCTGACTGTGGATGACGGGATACACAGGGTGAGTTCGGATTACCTCATCACGATATTGAATCGGGCTCCTTCGGTGATTCTCGACCAGCCTTTGCAAACATTCACCCTAACTCCAATGATACTTCCGGATGTTTTCGAAGACGTGGACGGTGCGATAGTCTCTTGGTCATGGTCATTTGAAACCGGCATTGAAGGAGACGGAGTCAACATTGGCGGATCATCGTTATCACTCGGTTCAGATTTTACGCAAACAAGTTCAGATCTCTCCAATCCAAGAGTTGCTTGGAAGACTCCTGGCATGAAGAACGTGACTGTAGAGGTTGAAGACAACGATGGCAACAGAACAGCACATACATTCAATGTTTTAGTCCACAATCAGCGACCCTTGGCTGTTCTAAGTCGGCCAGTGGACGGAGAATCTGGACAAGAGTACGTCTTTGACGCGACGTCTAGCTACGATCCGGATGGTTTTGCAACGGACCTTTCTTTCAGATGGACGATAGACGGAGAGACGATTGAAAATATTTCAACAGTCTTCTATACCTTTGAGGAGCCAGGCACCTATTCAGTATCCCTTATTGTTTCAGACGGCCTCGGCGAGGAGTCCGGGGTCAAAACATACACGATAGAAATCTCAAATCCCCAGCCAATACCAATAATAGAAGCCAGAATTGCAACTGACGGCGATGATTCGATTCCGGAACCGGTGAGTACAGATGATGCCGCGGTAGTTTGGATGGTCCCACACACAACTGCTGGAGGGATTTTCTTGGCGCCAGGGCAGCCTCTTTTCCTGGATGGAGGGAGCAGCGTAGATGGAGATGCTGAGTTTGAGAATGGCACTTCTACTGATCGTGAATCTCCTGAGTGGACTGGCATTGTTGATTGGTACTGGGATTTCGGAGACGGAAGTCCGGTTCAGGAAGGTGCAACCACATGGCACTCGTGGTCTCAACCCGGAGATTACACGGTAACTCTGACTGTTAGGGATGGTTTCCTTACTGGCGATGTGCAAAGCACTACTATGCTAGTTACCGTATCCGAGGCGCCGGTGATTCCTGCACAAAGCATAGTGAATACTGACCAGATAACCGTTGGCGACTCTGTTGAGATATCTGCTACATTCTTCGATCCTGACCTTGAATCCGGAATCGTGGCATGGCTAGACAAAGACGCCTTTGTTGACAGCGATGGAGATGGGTCTGTTTCGAATGACAGGCAATGGCTACTTACAGGGAGTCTTGAGTCGTTCTGGGATACGGACATACTTCTTGACGAGGATGGAGACGGCGACCCCTCTAATGACTTCGAATGGACAGAGGCTTCATGGTCTGAAATTGGTGAGCGCCAGGTCCTTCTGAGGGTATGCGACGGAGTGAACATATGCGTTGACAGAATTTTCATTGTGACTGTGTACACGGATCAAAAATCCGATACTCCGAAGTCACTTGGAGAGTTAACGATCGAGGACTTCCGCCCCTCGGATGAGAATATCGGGCTTCTCGCTCTTGTATCCCTACTTGCCGTTCTGTGGTGGATGATACTGAGGCAAAAGGACGACGAAGAAATGGAGGCTGAAGAATTTGATCAAACCTTTGACGTACCTGAAGTTAAGCGTGAGGGGGGCCTCCAGGGTATGGATCAACATATAGCGCCGCCTCAGCCAAAGTATCTGACCATAGAAGATCGAAGGGATGAGGAGTCAGGATACATACGTCCCGTGCGCTCTAGAAGGTGAAGCGATGAAGGCATATGCAGCGTCTATCGTATTTATTCTGCTTTCCGTGGTTTTTGTACCCATCAACGGAGCAAGTGGCCAGCAGTCACCATGCTCAGTCGCACCGGATCAAGGTGCCAATGAGACACAGATCGATATCGTGGATGCAGGTGGATACGGCATATTTGATGATGATTTCGCCGAAGACTGGGGTTTCGGGATCGGGGACGAAGAATACGATCTGAATCCTCTAACGGAGGACGTCTATGCCGAAGTGCTAGTCCCCAGCGATGATGCTATGGCTCTGAGGATGGAGCTAGTCAAGGGATACAGATACCGATTCTGTGTTACGTATTATCTAGATCCAACCGAAATATCGGATGGATCGCCGCCCGTTGGGGATGTGTATCTGCTTGCAGATACTGATTTCGAGATCTACAAATCAGATTATGAGTTTAGAATGGACGGAATGGAAGACGTGTTGGATCAGATACCTCTGGAATGGAGAGACATGGCAACATGGCTGCCATTCAGGGACGTTCACGCCTATGAGCGTGTCCAACAGATTGAGTTCACCACGTCAATAGATTCGGAGCAAACACCCTACATCAACTGGTGGGGGCCACAACCGGACGCAAACATGTACCTCGTTCTGGACAATTGGAACTCTTCCAGGTCGGGTAATCAGCCGCAGGGAGGCATGGGGTTGATCGCAGAGGTAACTATCGAGGTAGAGGAGCGCGTGATGCTTCCAGCCATCACGGCATATGCGCTGGTATGTTTGCCGCCCATTCTGTTGATCGTAGTACCTGCAGTCCTACATTCGAGATTCCACGGGTGGAAGGGCGGTGATGAGGCCAAGGAAGAGTATGGCAGATCGATGCCTCTTGTGGAGGGAGATGCAGGGGGCGAATGGTCTCGGGGAGAGGGGGCTGATGAGGTCGCTCAAGAGTAGCCGAGCATCTCCCATGCGCCTGTGAGTTCGACTGTATTTATTCGTCCTGAGGAGGTCAATTTTGGACCTACTTCACTTGTTGTGTAGACCATCGATATGCCGATAGCTGGCGCATGTATCCTCGTCCAGTCACCTGCTTCTCCGAGCCCCATGATTGTGTAGCTGAAGTCTTCTCCCTTTAGCTCCCATGCAGCTTCGAACAGCTTCAATGCTGAGCGTTTTCCTGATGTTGCATAGCAAGCCTTGACTAAATCGCCGTGTTCCGCCATATCCCTAACTTTCTCAATGACCTCCCGAGAATCATCGGGGGGCCGGTCAAAGTGAGCAGAGGCGATGATGCTAGTTTTCTTTCCAGCCAGCTTAACCAAGTCACTGCGGAGATTGGGCTCTATATCTGTCTCGAGATCGACCCAAGAAACTCCGGATTCAATGGCTTTTCTCAAAATTGCACATCGCTCCTCCTCGGTACCGGGGAAATACCCGCCTTGCCGAAGCGGTCTACAAGTCAACACCACCGGTAGTTCGATACCTGCCTCCAGAAGGGAAAGAGCCTCGTCGATATTTATGTCAGGATTATCTCTGGGAGTCAGTACGGTTTCTGAATGCCTGAATCTTGGATTCTGATCGTCATTGTTCGAATCCGAGGATACAGGGGTTTCTTCCATGTAGAGCATGTCAAGTCGCGCTTCGACCATATCTGCTCCAGCAACAGTGGCTAGAGAAGCATCTGCGAGCATTTCCTCAACAGTTGTTCCGGTTAGGGTTGCGCAGATCTTTGGAGCATCCACGGGTTATGGGGTTGAATTCGTGTGTATAATCGTGACTCTCGCGAAAATATTCGATTCGCCTAGATTGTAGGCTTAATCACTGTGATTCCGGGATTATGACGGGATGTTTCATATACCGCCGACATGGACTTTTAACGTTAGTAATCGAAGGTTCCCTTAGGGAACCTTCGCAGGATGGGAGAATTTCATGCCAGAGACCTATGATGCATCGAATATCCAAGTCTTAGAAGGGCTGGAGGCAGTGAGAAAAAGACCAGGTATGTACTTGGGCGATCCCCATGATGGTTCGGCCCTACATCACTGCATTTGGGAAGTGGTCGACAACTCCGTAGATGAGCATCTCGCAGGGCACACGGATTCCATAGAAATCACGATGCACGAGAATGGTTCGCTTTCTGTCAGGGACTTTGGCAGGGGTATCCCCGTCGATACTCACGAAGAGTATGGGATATCGGCTGCCGAGGTAATCATGACAAAGTTGCATGCAGGGGGGAAATTCGATAATAGCTCCTACAAAGTATCGGGAGGTCTACATGGGGTGGGCGTTTCAGCGGTCAATGCCGTATCTGAATGGATGGAGATGACCATCTACAGAGAGGGTAAAATATACTTCCAGAGATACGAGGCTGGCGTTCCAGTTGAGGCCCTGAAAGAGATAGGGAAGTGCTCCGATACAGGAACGAAAATCTCGTTCAAGCCGGATCTCTCCATATTCACCGAAGTGGTGGATTTTAATTTTGAAGAGGTGGACACGCGAGTTAGTGAGACCGCTTTCCTAAATGCTGGACTTAAGATGACAATTTTAGATGAGCGGGGGGAAGAGCCCCACACCTCAGAGCATCTCTACGAAGGGGGGCTTTCAGAATACGTGAGTCAACTCAATGAGAGAAGAGAAGCCCTGCATTCAGAGGTCATCAAGATAAGGGGCGAAAAAGAAATCGAGAAGGGGAGTGTGGAGGTCGAATTAGCGCTGCAGTGGTCTGATGCCTTCAGCGAGTCTATTCGCTGTTATACCAACATCATACGGAATAAAGACGGTGGCACCCACATGTCCGGTCTGAGAACTGCACTCACCAGCTCTGTTAATTCATACGCTAAGAAAAGAAAATTGCTGAAAGGGGATGCATTGTCTGGAGACGATGTAAGGGAGGGTTTGGCTGCAGTAGTCAGTGTAAAGCACCCTGATCCCTCTTTCTCATCGCAGACAAAGGACAAGTTGGTCAGCAGCGAAGTGACTGGCATAGTCCAAACCATTGTTTATGACAAACTAGGGGAGTTCTTCGAAGAGAATCCCTCTGTTGCGAAGCAGATAGTCGAGAAGGCGCTTCTAGCTTCCAAGGCCAGAGAAGCAGCTAGGAAGGCTCGAGACCTAACTCGTAGGAAAGGAGTTCTGGAAGGAGGGGGTCTGCCAGGAAAGCTGGCAGATTGTCAATCCAGGGATCCGAGTGAGTGCGAGGTGTACCTGGTGGAGGGCGATTCTGCGGGAGGTTCTGCGAAGACCGGGCGAGATCGTCGAATTCAAGCAATTCTCCCCTTGCGTGGAAAAATTCTCAATGTGGAAAGGCAAAAACACAATGCTGCAAAGGTATTTCAGAATCAAGAAATTCAAACCATGATTCGAGCTCTTGGGGCTGGAGTCGGCAACAATAGCGAAGAAGAGGGGTCGTTTGACTCTGAGAAACTAAGATATTCCAAGATAATCATAATGTGTGATGCAGACATCGACGGTGCCCACATTAGGACATTGATGCTGACATTCCTATGGAGATTCATGAGGCCTGCAATAGTTGATGGTCACGTGTATATCGCTCAGCCGCCACTTTACCAATTGACAAAGGGTCGAGTGAGCAAATACGTATTTTCGGATGAAGAACGGGACAAGGTGATGTTGGAATTACAGGGCGACAACCCCAACACGAAGATCGGTATTCAGAGGTACAAGGGTCTCGGCGAAATGAATCCCGAGCAACTATGGGACACCACAATGAATCCGATGACCCGGACCATGCTGAAGGTCACTGTCCAAGACGCAGAAGAATCAGACAGGCTATTCGAGATATTGATGGGAGAGGATGTTCCAGATCGAAGGGCGTTCATCGAAAAGCATGCTAAGGAGGTGACTAATCTTGACATCTGAAGAGAGTGAAGATGCCGGCCAGCCGGTCAGCAACGAGAACATCCTGAACCATTCTCTGGATAAGGAGATGAAGACGTCTTACATCAACTACGCAATGTCCGTCATCATTGGCAGGGCCTTGCCCGATGTCAGAGATGGTCTCAAGCCGGTTCACCGCCGTGTGCTCTATGGAATGCACGAAGGAGGGCATACCTCCGAGAAGAAATACAGTAAGTCCGCGCGTTCAGTTGGTGAAGTCATGGGTAAATATCACCCCCATGGCGATCAATCGATCTATGATACAATGGTTAGGATGGCGCAAGAGTTCTCACTGAGATATCCGCTTGTAGATGGTCAGGGCAACTTCGGATCGATAGATGGCGATCCTCCGGCGGCGATGAGGTACACTGAGAGCAGGCTGGACAAGATTTCCAAGCACATGCTAGAAGATATAGACAAGAAAACTGTGGATTTCCAGCCTAATTTCGATGATTCCGACATGGAGCCCACCGTCCTTCCAGCAAGATTACCCAACTTACTCCTGAATGGAAGCGATGGTATCGCTGTCGGAATGGCAACAAGAATCCCTCCTCACAACATCAATGAAGTTGCTGGAGCGATCAGATTGCACGTTGGAGCGATACTTGAGGAGGGTGTCGAAAATCAGCAAATGCCGAGTATCCCCATCGAGGCGTACATGGAGCATGTCAAGGGTCCTGATTTCCCAACAGGGGCAACGATTCACGGATTAGACGGAATTCACGACATGTACTCTACCGGAAAAGGGAGGTTCCATGTCCGCTCGAAATGCGATGTTCATGAAGACTCAAAGGGCAAGAGGATTGTTGTCCACGAGATACCATATCAGGTAAAGAAATCAGACATGCTTGTCCACATAGCAGACTTAGTTTCCAAGGGATCTGTGGTGGGAATAAGAGACATCCGCGATGAGTCATCCAAGGAAGGCATTCGCGTAGTGATTGAAGTGAAGAACAACGCCGACCCTCACGCGGTCCTGAATCAACTGTTCAAATCCAGCAGATTGCAGGAGTCGTACTCAGCCAACATGATGGGCATATTGGATGGAAGGCCTGTCCTCCTTACTCTTCCATTAATGCTCCACACGTATGTCGAGCACAGGGAATCCGTTGTCGAGAGGCGTGCTGGTTTTGAGTTAGAAAAAGCTGAGGCCCGCGCGCATATCTTGGAGGGTCTCGTCAAGGCTCAAGACAGAATTGGCGATGTGATTAAAGTCGGCAGATCCAGTTCAAGCAGAGATCAATTTGAAGCAGTGCTCCAAGGTAAAGAAGAGATATCAGGCGTTGCTCCGTTTGATTTCACAGAACCTCAATCCAAGGCGATCGCAGAACGTCGCCTATACCAACTCAGTCGCCTAGATGTAGAGAAGGTCAAGAATGAGTTTGAAGAGTTGAAAATCAAAATTGAAGACCTCGCAGACATAATCGCATCCAGAACCAGGCGTCTGAACATCTTAATCGGGGAATTAGATGAGATGATGGAGAAGCACGGAGATGAAAGACGGTCCATGATTGACCCTATGCCGCTCTCAATGGACAGAGAAGATCTGATTGAAGAGAAGGCGATTGTAATTTCATTGACGCAGCAAGATTACATCCGGCATCTTCCTGTTGAGGCATTCCGAGTTCAGAATCGAGGAGGTAAGGGGCTCAAAGGAGTTACCACCAAGGAGGAAGACGCTCCTGCGGCGATCGTAACTTGCTTCTCCAAAGACAGGCTACTAATTTTCACTAATCAAGGTCGAGTTTACGGATTACGCGCATGGGAAACGCCTTCCGCTAGCAGGTATGGGAGAGGTACGCACATACGAAATTTGCTAGAGGGTTTCAGAGAGGAAGAGAAGGTCATCTCGATACTGCCGATTGACAGGGATTTGATTGAGAACCCGGAGGGGCACTACCTCATCTTCGCAACAAGCCAGGGCAGGATAAAGCGAAGTCATCTTTCGGAATACGTGAAAATCAATAGAAACGGGAAGTACGCCCTGAAATTTGCAACACAAGATGACTCTCTGGTTCAAGTCAGACCTGCCACTGAAACAGATCATGTGGTCCTGGTATCCTCTGGAGGGTATGCATGTCGGTTCTTGCCGTCTGAAGTCAAGACAAGGGAGGATCCGTCAACTGGGGAGGTCCACATGACCCACACAGTCAGGGTACAAGGCAGAGTCAGCCAAGGAGTGGGGGGAATGAAGTTGCAAACCGGCGATAGTGTAGTGGGCATGATTGTGACTGATGACTTCGATACGAGCGTGCTGACAATTTCCAAGTATGGAATGGCAAAGCGCAGTCGATTGGGCTCCGGCAATATGATTCAAGAGATTAGCGAAGATGGCGTCCCACTCTTCGACGATGAAGGCGAGCCGATGATGGAGAGGGATGGTTACAGGAAAACCAACAGAGGCACGAAAGGGGTTCGAACGATGGCCCTATCTGATGCAGACTCAATTATCGGTGTCAGACAAATCCCAGACCTCTCTGATCAGCTATTCATGCTGACTGAAAAGGGGATGATGATCCGCATGCCTGCGACTCAGACTAAAGAGACCCTGGGCAAAGTCACCAAGGGCACCAGAATAATGGAGCTCAGGGACGCCAAGAAGGAGTCCCATATTGATGAGATCATCTTTGTAGCACGCCTCCCATCTGAACTCATCGATGGGGATAATGACGATTCTGAAATCAACGAAGAGGAATAATGAATCCAACCGCTCGCCTTAAGCCGGAATCTTGGGTCGCCGGAACATTGCGGCAGTCGCATAGCCTGGCCATTGCGCTGGATTGCTAATCCAGTGGTGTCTCACCTCGGGAGTTCGAATCTCCCCTGCCGCGCCACATCCTGTCGAGGGAGGGTTCATGCGTTTGACTGGGGCCCTGGGTATTGATGGAAGCCGGGTCAGGAGGCGGGTCGGTTGCTGTTGGTTTTTCCTCTGTAGTACTATTGGTGGGCGGGTTAGCACTATCATTCCTGATTTGGGTTATACTGAGGCATCTCAGCCTCAGGCCATCAAACGACAGATCATGGGTCAACGACAATGAGAGGATGGCGACTGCAGATTTCGATGGGGATATGGTGACCATTCGTAACGTCAGAGACTTCAATTGGAGAAGCACCAGGGACTTCGATGAAAGGTGGATCGATGTCAAAATAGACCTCAACAAGATGTCGAAGATATGGTTCGTGCTAGAGTACTTTGATCCCTCTAAAAGACAGATGGCACATACGATAATGAGTTTCGAGACTGAAGACGGGGAGAGGATCGCCTGTTCAATCGAGGTTCGAAGAGAGAAGGGTGAACGTTACCACCCCCTAAAGGGGCTTTTTCGCCAATACGAGTTAATCTACGTCTGGGCAACAGAGAGAGATGTTATCGGGGTTAGGACGAGGTGCAGGAAGAAATCTGTAACGCATCTCTTCGAAGCTGTTGTTCTAGGTCCGGGGAACGAGAGAAGGATGCTTGAATCCTATCTCAGGAGGACCAACAAACTTAGCGTAGAGCCTGAATGGTACAACACAATCACCAATACCTGCACCACAAACATAGTTGGTCATGTAAATCAGGTATATCCCGGAAGAGTCCCTAGGGCCATCTCTATACTACTTCCTGGATTGAGTCCGAAATTGCTACACAGAAACAATCTGGTCAAAATGACGGGGACCCTGGAAGAGACCCTGGAAATGAGTATCATTGATCAGAGGGGGAATTCTTGGGATGAGTCGAGTGACTTCGGAGACTGGATCAGAAGCGAGGGTTCAATCGACTCATCCCCGTGAGCGTATCATGATCGAGATACCCCGATCTAGTATTGCCGAGGATGCAGATTGGTGTCTTCCGGCTTCCAAAAGCCACGTCATAAGGTGGCTTATGTTGGCCTCACAGTCTCAAAGTAAGATGGAAATCCATCATCAGGGGGAAGTCGGAGAGGACATCAGAAGAGTTATTTCCAATTTGAATAAGCTGGGTGCCAAAATAGAAATGATGGGCGATAAGATACTAGTGGGCATTTCAGATGTCGGATTCCCGATTCATACTAATGATGTCCTCGATCTCGGAAACTCAGGAACCGGCTTCAGGATGTTGATGTCTCTATGCTCATCGCTGCCATTGGAGACTTCGATTACCGGAGATTCCTCACTGAGGTCTCGTCCATTCGATGTTCTTTCGAGCGCTCTCTTGGCAATGGGTTGCGATTTCGAGCGCTCAAATGACGGTTCAGTGCGGATATCT